>Ga0114978_10003967_pt1 | contig 12045 bp, 9 predicted proteins | sample S_140212_EF_Meta_FD_87027 | JGI IMG/M metagenome (GOLD analysis project Ga0114978, IMG submission 87027) | Freshwater microbial communities from Lake Simoncouche, Canada to study carbon cycling - S_140212_EF_MetaG | ecosystem: Environmental > Aquatic > Freshwater > Lake | place: Lake...
CAATTTCAGATCGCGTGCATCGAGTTGCGCGCGCCGTGCCAGATCGTCGATCGACTCGAAACGGCGCTGCGCGCGCACGGCGGCCAGCCGCGCGGCCGACTTTTCGGCGAAACCGATGATCCGGCTGAAACCCAAACGCACCGCCGGTTTGTCATCCATGCCGTATTCGAGCGTGCATTCCCATGCGCTTATCGTGACGTCCACCGGCCGCACCTCGACGCCGTGGCGGCGCGCGTCCTGCACGAGTTGCGAAGGCCCGTAAAAACCCATTGGCTGGCTGTTGAGGAGTGCGGCGAGAAATGCCGCCGGCTCATGGCATTTCAGCCATGCCGAGACATAAGCAAGCAGCGCGAAACTGACCGCGTGCGATTCGGGAAAACCGTATTCGCCGAAGCCGAGTATCTGGCGATAGATTTGTTCCGCGAACTCGCGCTGGTAGCCGTGCGCGAGCATTCCGGAAATGAGGCGTTGCTGCAGGTGCTGCAGCCCGCCTTTGCGCTTCCATGCCGCCATCGAGCGCCGCAGCAGGTCGGCTTCGCCCGGCGTGAAACCGGCGGCGACCACCGCGAGCTGCATGACCTGTTCCTGGAATATCGGCACGCCGAGCGTGCGCTCGAGCACGCCCCGTACGGCTTCGCTCGGATAACTTTCTTTCTCGAGCCCCTGCTTACGGCGCAAATAGGGATGCACCATGCCGCCCTGGATCGGGCCGGGACGCACGATCGCGACTTCGATCACGAGGTCGTAGAATTTATCCGGCCGCAAGCGCGGCAACATGCTCATCTGCGCGCGCGACTCGATCTGGAACACGCCGACCGTATCGGCGCGCCTGATCATGGCATAAACCTCGGGATCTTCGGACGGAATAGCGGCCATTTTGAACTGCGTGCCGCGCCGCGCGCTGATCATGTCGAGGGCGCGGCGGATGGCGGACAGCATGCCAAGAGCCAGCACGTCGACTTTCAGCAAACCGAGCGCTTCGAGATCGTCCTTGTCCCATTGGATCACGCTGCGGTCCGGCATCGCGGCGTTTTCGATCGGCACCAACCGCGACAATGGCCCGCGCGAAATCACGAAACCGCCGACGTGCTGCGACAAATGGCGCGGGAAACCGATGAGTGTGTCGACGAGGGAAATCAGGCGTGCGATCTGCGGACTCGCGGGATCGAACCCGGCTTCCGTGAGCCGCTGCGGCAGCGCTTCCCGGTCGTCCCACCACGCCAGCGATTTAGCGAGCCGGTCGAGTTGCGCGGGATCGAAGCCGAGTGCTTTGCCGACGTCACGCAGCGCGCTCTTCGAGCGATAGCTGATGACGGCGGCGGCGAGGGCAGCGCGGTCGCGGCCGTATTTTTTATAGATGTACTGGATCACCTCTTCGCGGCGCTGGTGCTCGAAATCGACGTCGATATCGGGCGGCTCGTCGCGTTCCCGCGAAACGAAACGCTCGAACAATACGCTCATGCGCGCGGGATCGACCGCGGTGATGCCCAGCGCGTAGCACACCGCCGAGTTGGCGGCGGAGCCGCGGCCCTGGCACAGGATATTTTCGCTGCGCGCGAACCTGACGATATCGTGGACAGTGAGAAAAAATGGCTCGTATGCCAATTCCGTTATCAGTGCGAGTTCGTGCTCTATGAGTTTGCGTACCTTGTCGGAAGTCCCGCCGGGAAAACGCTCGCGCAAACCTTCTTCGGTCAGCAGGCGCAGGTAAGAAGCCGGCGTGTGGCCGGCGGGCACCAGTTCCTCCGGATATTCGTAGCGCAGACTGGCGAGCGAGAAGTCGCAGCGCTCGGCGATGCGCACGCTCTCAGCGAGGAGCTCAGCGGGATAAATCTGCGCCAGCCGCACGCGCAGGCGCAGATGACGTTCGGCGTTGGCATACAGCGCGTGTCTGGCGTCGGCGACGGTGGTGTTAAGGCGCACCGCGGTCAGCAGGTCCTGCAAGGGGCGGCGCGAACGCACGTGCATGTGCACGTCGCCTGCCGCGACCAGCGGCAAACCGCAGGCAAGGCCGAGTTCGCGCAGGCGGTCGAGCCGGGTGCGGTCGTCGGGCCCGCACAGGAGCTCCGCCGCTAACCAGGCGCGGCCGGCAAAGCGGTCGGCGATGTGGCGTGCCGCTTGAGCGTCCGGTTCCTGATCGGGAATCAACAGCGCGAGGCAACCGCCCGCGCCGCGATCAAGATCGGCCCAGTCGAGGCGGTAACTGCCTTTCGCGCTGCGCCCGCGCGCGGTGGTGATGAGTTGCGACAAATCGCCGTAGGCCGCGCGATCGGTCGCGAGCAGCACGATGCGAGGTCCGCCAGTAATCCGGAACTCGGCACCAATGATGAGTTTTAATTTGTGCTCTTTGGCCGCGAAATGCGCGCGCACTACGCCTGCAAGCGAGCACTCGTCGGTGATGGCGAGCGCCGTGTAATTGAGTTGCGCCGCGCGCGCGGCAAGTTCTTCAGGGCGCGAGGCGCCGCGCAAAAAAGTGAAATTGCTGACGCAGTGCAACTCGGCGTATTCGGGTAACTGCGCCGGCGGTGCGGGAAGCATGGTGCATCAGCTGCGCATCAACTCAGCTGAACACGCCGTGCAGATACCAGCCGCCGGGCGCGCGGCGTTCGCGGTATATCCATAACGTCGCGTGATCGGGTGTTTGCGCGACAAAGTAATCGCGTTTGACGTCGTCGTCGTCCCACCAGCCGGATTCGATGCGTTCGGGCCCGGCGAGAAACGCCAGCGCGTTTTCACGGTACTGCGGCCGCGTGGCGATTTCGGGCAGCGGTTGCGGAGCGGAGAGCAGCCACAGCGGGCGCGCGCCGGACGCGGGTGCTGAGCTTGCGGTGCCGGGCGGGGCCGTACGCCAAGCGCGTTCGGGGCGGTGTTCAGCCTGTGTTGCCAGGCCGTGCACCGCATTTGAACCCAGCCGCGCGCGCAGGCGCTCGACCAGTTTTTGCCATTCGCCTTGCGCGCCATCGCGGCTCGGGAAAAGCTCGCGGTTTTCTTCCGCCAGCACGAGGATGTCGTTGGCTTCGATGCAAAGCGCAAGCGCGGGCGCCGGCAACACCAGTGCCGCCAGCCGTTCGCGTACGAGCAGCGTCAGGTGCTTCACGTCGCGCGTCGGCGTAACCAGTCCGATCTCGATACGCGTGGGGGCACAGCGTTCATGCATGAGGGTAAGAGTGAAACGCTGCACACCGCCGTTACGTGCCGCCAGAAAACCCGTAAGTTGATTGAGCAGGCGGTTGGCCGCGAACAGCAGGGTTTCGCTGTTTGAGATTGGCACGGCGAGTTCGAGCCGGGCGTCGAATTGCTCGGGCTGGGCGAAAAACTGACGCGGCGCCGGCAGCCGGCCCAGTGCGCGGTCCACGGTGTCGAGCAGCGGCTGACCGCAGCGGCGGGCGAGGCCATCGCGCGGCAGCGCCAGCAGATCGCCGACGCGCCTGACGCCGACCGCGTGCAGCGTTTGTGCCGTGCGCGCATCGCATTCGAGTGCAGAGAGCGGCAGCGTGGCGACGACTGCTTCGAGCGCGCGCTTGCAATTAATGATTTTTTGCATGCGGGCGCGCGCAAGCAACAGGGCCGCCGTGGCCGTGGGTGCGCAGGCCATCGTCGCGGTATAGCCCATGTCATCGAGGCCGCGCTTTAACGTTTGCAGGATAGGACGGATGCCGCCGAAGAAGCGCAGGCTGCCCTCGATATCGAGCAAAAGCGCGCGCGGCGACTCCAGAGAAACGTTGGGCGTGAACTGTCCGGCCCACGCGGCGAGCGTGGCCAGCGTTGCGGTTTCGGCGGCCGCATCGCGCAACCGGTAATTGAGCCGCGGGGAGAGCGCGCATGCCGCCGACAGGCGCATGCCGGCGCGCACACCGAGTGCGTGTGCTGGCTGGTTGCAGACCAGCACGTCGGTGCCGTCGGCGATCGCCCACGGTTCGGAGTGCGCGGAAGCTAACGCAAACGTTTCAAGCGGCAGACAGGGAAAGTCGAGTGCTATCCATAGCATGATGATTGGTCCAGGTTTGTTAGTTACGAAACCGCTCGACAGAGCGGTTTTGCTCGAAGCCCCCCTCTCCCTCGCTGAGGGAGAGGGGTTGGGGGTGAGGGCATCGAGCGTGATGACGTTGCGAAATGCTCGACGATTACGCGTCCGGGTGTGACGGCAGGTGAATGGAGCAGGATGGGGGCGTTGAGGGCGGCGCCGCGGCGTTTCAATATGCGCACGGCAAGCTGACCGTGATAAGTCTGGAGATCGATGCGTAGCACTGCGCATGATGTTTCGGCGGCCGCTTGCTGCGCGCGGAACAGCACGGCGAGCACGGGGTTGTCTTCGGCAGCCATCTGCAGGCGCCGCAGTTCGGGATATTTGATGGCGCCGGGCCACGCCAGTACCGCGCCGCAGGCCTTGGAACGCAGCGCCTGTTCTGTGGCCCATAAAATTTCACGCGGCGAGCGGGTGGTGACGATGACGACGCGCTCGAGATCGATGCCGATGGCGGCCAGCGCCGGTGCGTACGGCATGTGAGGCGGCGCGATCCATACCAGAGTGCGTTTTTGCGCCGACAGCGCGGCCAGTGCTGTTCCCAATATGCGCAGCTCGCCTATGCCGGTATGCCGCGGCAGGATTTCGGTCAGCGCCGCGGTTGGCCAGCCGCCGCCGGGCAGCTCCGCGTCGAGTTCGGCAAAACCGGTTGGTATGCTCGAACTCGTAACGCGGCTCAACTGGTTGCCGCGCCAGATCGCGGAGTGGGCGAGTACCGCAGCGAGGGCGTTCACAGCGTGCCGTTGCGGATGACGCCGACCGCAATGCCTTCGATTTCGAGCGGGGTGCGGTTGAGATCGACCTCGATGATTTTGAAATCCGGGTTCTCGGGTATCAATTGCACCTGGTTGCCGCGGCGGCGGAAACGCTTGACCGTGACTTCGTCGTGCAGCCGCGCGACCACCACCTGGCCTGAACGTGCTTCCTGCACGCGATGCACGGCGAGCAAGTCGCCGTCGAGGATGCCGGCATCGCGCATGCTCAAGCCGCGCACTTTCAACAGGTAATCGGCGCGCGGCTTGAAGAGCTGCGCATCGACCTGACAATGCATTTCGATGTTCTCGACCGCAAGCAACGGACTGCCGGCGGCCACGCGCCCGATCAGCGGCAATCCCAAATCCTCTTCTATCAGGCGAATCCCGCGCGAAGCGCCGGCCAGCATTTCGATGGCACCTTTGCGTACCAGCGTGCGCAGATGTTCCTCCGCGGCGTTGGGCGAGTTGAAACCCATTGCGCGGCAGATGTCGGCGCGCGTCGGCGGAAAGCCGGAATCCGCGATGAACTCGCGGATCATGCGCAGGATTTCCTGCTGGCGTTTGGTCAGTTCATCCATCGCGGTTTTCCAATAGGTTCGGGTAAAGGCTGGCAAGAGACCGGCGGAAGCTCCCTTTCCGGCCGGTCTCCCGTTTCGCCCACTCGTAAGTACTCTTAATGTTGTGCCGAGTAAGTCGCGGTGTCGGAGGCGACTTTGCGCCCGTGCATATTGGCGGGCTGCTCGATTTTGCCGAGCTTGGCGAGGCGCACTTCGATCGCGAAACGCGAGCGCTGGTGCGCGGTGGCCAGTTCGAGGATTTTCTTGCCGGCGTCGAAGGCGGCGGCGAGCGCCTTGTCTTCATCGTCCGTCCACGGTTTGCCGGAATTCGACGGCGCGTTCTCGGCTGCCGCGGCAGCGCGCGGTTTGGACGCGGCCGGCGGCGCATCGAGCGCGCGCAGCGCGACGAACAGCGCGCGCACGGTGTCGGGATGCTGGTAGGGACTGTCGGCGCCGAACGCTTTGCCGGTGTGCGGATCGATGCCGTCGGCGAGTTGCTGGATGATCTTCAGTGCGTCTGCTTTTTCCATGTGCGTCTCCTGTAGTGATGCGCTTTGCGGCGCTCTCGTGGGCCGCGGAACGATACTGTAAGCATATACAGTATATGTCCAGTAACGCGGAGACTGCAAGCAGGTTTACACACGATGATTGGAGGGCATTCGCCTGGCGCGCGCGGGTTCTACTATCGCCGGTAGTTAAATGCTCGGCGTACTACAACCTCTGGTAGAACAGGGCGTGTGAATAAAAGCGGACGTGGGCGCAGCCGTTGAGGGATGGCGTCAGGAATGCTTACGACAGGGACTGTCGTAAGGGCTGCTCGAAATGGAATCGAGGTTTAATCCGCCCGGGCACCGGTCGCCAGCACGACCCTGCGCCATTTCTCGATTTCGTCCGCGATGATGACCGCGAATTCGCGCGGCGCGTTGCCGACGGGCTCCGCGCCCTGACCTTTCAGGTTGTCGCGCACGTCATTGTTCTGCAGCGTTTTGACGGTCTCGCGGTGCAGTTGATCGAGTATCGGTTGCGGCGTCCTGGCGGGCGCCAGCAGCCCGTACCATGCGTTCGATTCATAGCCTCGCACACCGGCTTCGTCTATCGTCGGCACGTCCGGCAATACGGTTGAACGTTTGAGCGAAGCGACGCCAAGTGCGCGCAGGCGTCCTGATTTGATATGCGGCATGGCGACCAGCACCGTCGTAAACGTGAGTTGGGTTTCGCCGCTGATTAGAGCAACGATAGACGCTGCCGCGCCTTTGTAGGGGACGTGGGTCATACGGATGCCGGCCATACTGTTGAAGAGTTCCGCCGACAAATGCGCCGGGGTGCCATTGCCGATCGACGCATACAGAATTTCACCCGGATGCTTTTTCGCCAGCGCGACGAGTTCCTTGACGGTTTTAACGGGCAGCGACGGATTGATGACGAGGATATTGGGCACCGTTGCAATCAGCGTGATGGGCGCGAAGTCCTTCACCGTGTCGTAGCCGAGCTTGGGATAGAGCGAAGCATTCTGCGCGTGGCTCGCGAAAGTCGCGAGCAGCGTGTAACCATCGGGTGCTGCTTTGGCGACTGCCTCGGTGCCGACGGTACCGCTGGCGCCGACACGATTGTCGATGATCACCGGCTGGCCGAGGCTTTCGGCGAGTTTGGGGGCGATGACGCGCGCGACGGTATCGATGCCGCCGCCGGCGGGAAACGGCACCACCATGCGAATCGGTTTGCTTGGGTAAGCCTGTGCTGCTGCCGGGTTTATACCATGCGTCAGTGCCGCAATAGTGGCGAAGGCAACTGTCCCCGCTCTTAAGTTCTTATCCTTCATCGTTCATCCGGCCGCTACTTGCCGTCGGCCTTCAGTACTGTAAACGCCTGCTGCAGGACTTTCTCGATACGCGTTTTTTCCTTGGCCACGCTCTCGTCGGTCCATTCCCAGATGCCGCGCTTGGTCTTCATGCCGATATGGCCTTTGGCGATCATGTCTTTGAGGAACTGCGGCGGTTCCTTTTCATTATGCAGGCTCGGATACAGCGAAGTGCCGGCATAGAGATTGGTGTCCCAGCCCGACATTTCCTTTTGCGTCATCGGACCGCAGGCGAGAAAGCGGAAGCCGAAACCGTAACGCACCGCGGTGTCTATGCCTTCGGGCGACACTACGCCATCGGCGACGAGATACAGCGCCTCGCGCATCATCGCGTGCTGCAGGCGGTTGCCGATAAAGCCGGGGATGTCCTTGTTGACGCGCACCGGCGCCTTGCCGAGCGCCATCTGCTGCGTTTCGAGTTTGTCGGCCACCGCTTTGTCGGTGAAGTCGGCCTGGATGATTTCGACCAGAGGCACGAGGTGGGCCGGCATGAAGTAGTGCAGGCCGACCACGCGCGAACGCGTTTTGAGGTGGCGGCCGATATCGCCGATCGGGAAAGTCGACGTATTGCTGGCAAGTGGAATATCGGGCCGCGCCAAAGTTTCGAGCTGCGAGAAAAGTTTTTGCTTGAGCGCGAGATCCTCGGTCGCGGCTTCGACGACGAGATCGATTTCCTGCCACGGAATTTCTTCAAGCGTCGCGTATGCCTTGACGAGGGCGGCCGCGCCGTCCGGCGCGTCCAGTTTTTCCAGGCCGGTCTTGACGCGCGCGGGCAGCGAGCTGCGCGTTTTTTCCGACGGGCTCATCACGTGCACGTTCCAGTTGCCGGCGGCGAAAATGATGGCGATGTCACCGCCCATGATGCCGCCGCCGATGATGACTACGCTTTGCTGCTTCGCCATGCAATTAACTCCTGAGGATTCGTCGGTGCTATTTCGCGGGTTTGGTGCTCGTGCGGTTCGCGCTCCACGGGCCGGCGCTCGCGCCTTTCGAGGTGCCTTCGATGGTGCTGCCGTTGACGCGGCCGGTGTATTCCGAATTGCCCGCGCTGAAGGAAAGCTGGTCACCGCGCAGTTTGCCGTTGGTGATTTTGATGGTATTGCCACTGGCTTTGAGCGTGCCCGTGATCACCTGGAAGGTTTGCGTGAGCGACAGTTCGCCCTGCGCAAACTGCCAGGCGCCTTCGACTTTGGCCGGCACTATCCACAGATAGGCGGTGCGGCCATCGAACGAATCGGTCTGGTCAGCCGACCATTCGTCCATCGTGAACGCATGCGACACGATGCGCGTGCCGGGTTTCAAATCGAGGATTTTCGGGCGCAGCTTCATATTGATGGTGGGCAGCAGATACATGGTAATGACGGTCGCCTGCGAAAAGTCGCTTTCGAAGAGATCGGCCTTCATGAAGTTGGCTTTGCCGGCAACGCCTTCTTTTTCCGCATTGCGCTTGGAAAGTTCGACCATGTCCGGGTTGTACTCGATGCCGGTCGCGCGCGCGCCGCGCTTGGCGGCTGCAATCACGGTGCGGCCGTCGCCGGAGCCGAGGTCCATCACGTAATCGACGGACGTGACTTTCGCCATGTCGAGCATCTTGTCTATCAGACCCTGCGGCGTCGGCACCCAGATGACGTCCTTGCCTTCCTGGCCGACCTGCGGCTCGAACCCTTTCTTGGCCGGCTGCGCGCAGACGCCCGCGGCCAGCACGCACAACGCGAAGGTCAACCACGAACGACGTAAAAATTGTGCAGCGGGCATGCCGATACTCCTTCTATGGATTCATCGAATAACTGCGGATGACAGATCAGTGGCGGGTGGCGCTCCATTTCGTGGCATTGCCGCCCGTCGTGACCGTGCCTTCGATGGTGTTGCCGTTGACGCGGCCCGCGTAAGTGGCGCCCCCCGCGCTGAAACTGAATTGGTCCGCGCGCAGCTTTGCATTCGAAATCGCCACCGTATTGGCGCCGGATTTCAGCGAGCCCTGCGCCATCTGGAACTCCTGCTTCAGAGTTAGATCGCCCTGCGCGGAATGCCAGGTGCCGGTGACTTTGGCGGGCACTATCCACAGGTGCGCGGTGCAGTAGTAGCTGCAGCCAGCGGCCTCATCGACCGTCGCGGTCTCATCGTCTTTCCACTCACCCATGGTGAACGTGTTGGACACGATGCGCGTGCCGGGTTTGAGATCGAGGATTTTCGGCCGCAGCTTGAGATTGATGTCGGGCAGCAGGAACAGCGTGATGACGGTGGCCTTCGAAAAATCGGTTTCGAACAAATCGGCTTTAACGAAAGTCGCCTTGTCGGTGACGCCTGCCTTGACCGCATTTTGCTTCGACAGCTCGACCATGTCCGGGTTGTATTCGATGCCCGTCGAGCGCGCGCCGCGCTTGGCCGCCGTGATCACGGTGCGGCCGTCCCCCGAGCCGAGATCCATGTGAACATCGGTAGACGTCAGTTTTGCGATGTCGAGCATTTTGTCGACCAGCGCCTGCGGGGTCGGCACCCAGACGACGTCTTTGCCCGGCTGACCCGAGGAAGGCTCGAACGGCTTTTGCGCGGGTTGCGCGAGAGCAACGGCGGGCAGCAGCAGCGCAACGGCGGTGAGCAGCGGACGTACAAAGCTTGGTGCGTGCATCATCGATCTCCCTGTTATCGAGTCTAGCGGTTGTTCCGATTTCTATTATTCTATTCCGGCTGTGCGCCCGACGCCTTGACTACCGGCGCCCAGCGCGCGATTTCTGCCCTGATATGCGCCCCGAATTCCTCAGGCGTGTTGCCCACCGGCACCGTGCCATCGGCGGCGAGCTTCTCGCGGACATCCGGCAGCGCCAGCGCTTTTTTCATTTCCGTGTTGAGTTTCATAACGATATCACGCGGCGTGGCGGCAGGCGCGAGCACACCGTACCACTGCGTCGCGTCATAGCCCGGCACGCCGGCTTCCGCAATGGTCGGCAGGTCGGGGAATTGCGCGAGGCGTTTGTCCGTGCCCACCGCCATCAGCCGCAGGCGCCCGGATCGCACGTGCGGCATCACCGCCGGCATGCCGGTGATCATCATCGACGTTTGTCCCGCAACCAGGTCGATCAGCGCCGGGCCCGTGCCTTTGTATGGGACATGTATGAGTTGGACTTTGGCCAGCAGTTCGAAATAGGCGGCGGCAAGATGCGCTGCGCTGCCATTGCCGCCGGAGCCGTACAGCAACTGTTTCGGTTTGGCGCGCGCCAGGGCGACAAACTCCTTGACCGAGCGCGCCGGCAGCGAAGGATGCACCACCATCGCGTTCGGCACCATGGCGAGCAGCGTGATGGGCGCGAAGCTCTTGATCGCATCGTAAGGCAGCTTTGGGTAAAGCGTCGGGTTGACGCCGAACGTACCGATATGGCCCATGACTATCGTGTAGCCGTCGGGCGCCGCGCGCGCGGCAGCTTCAACGCCTATGGTGCCCCCGGCGCCGCCGCGATTCTCAACGACGACCTGCTGGCCCATAGCCTCGGACATTTTGAGCGCGACGATGCGCGCCAGAAAATCGGTGCTGCCGCCGGGCGGGAACGGCGCGATGAAACGGACCGGTTTCACCGGATAATTTTGCGCACACGCAATGCTCACGCTGCCAGCGACCAGCACGAACGCCAGCCACTTGACGATGGTGCCAGTCATTTTCGCCTCACTCCTCACGTCTCACCCCTCACTTTTTATCAAGCCGGCCATCGACCGCGACACCCGCGGTCACCATCGCGGCGATGGCCGCGTCGTCGCATCCCGCTTCGCGCAGGATTTCGACGGTGTGCTGGCCGATTTTCGGCGCCGGCATGAAGTCGGTGCGCGCGCCGGCGGTGGATACGTTCACCAGCTTCATATCGATCATGCGGCCTTCGGTCGGGTGGTCGAACTTGCGGAAAAACCCGACGTCCTTCAGATGCGGGTCTTCCATCAGCGATTCGAGCGTGTGGTACTGCATGGCGGGCACGTCTGCCTTGTCGAATATCTCGACCCATTCGGCAGTGGTCTTTTGCGCGAGGCCCGCGGCGCGCGCTGCGAAATATTCGGGCACGTGCTTGAAACGCGCCGCGACCGAACTGAAACGCGGATCGGTCTTGTACTCGGGTTTGCCGATGGCGTCGAACACCGCGAAGGCCTGGGCGTTGGTATTCGCCGATATGCAGATAAAGCCGTCCTTGGTCGGTGCCGGGCGCGCCCACGGATCGAAAATGCGCGGATCGCCCGTGGTGCCGATCGGTGGATCGAACGTCTGGTGATACATATGCTCTTCCAGCACGTAGCGCGCAATATTCTCGAACATCGGCACTTCGATCGACTGGCCTTCGCCGGTGCGCTCGCGATGATAAAGCGCCATCAACACCATCTGGGTCGCGATGAGCCCGGTAGTCTTGTCAGCCATCACGATGGGCACGTAGCGCGGCTCACCGGTCGCGCGATGATGCAATGCTGCAATGCCGGCGGAGCCCTGGATGATGGAGTCGTAAGCGGGCTTGTTGCGGTAGGGGCCTGTTTGTCCGAAACCGACAATGCCGCAGTAAATGATTTTCGGGTTGATCGCCTTGACGTCTTCATACGAAAGCTTCAGCCGCGCCATCGCCGACGGGCGCACGTTCCACAGCAGGATGTCGGCCTCAGCCAGCAATTTCTTCAGCGCGCTGTAGGCTTCGGGTTTCTTGAGGTCGATCGCCAGCGATCTTTTATTGCGATTCAGATGCAGGAATTTCGGCGACATGTTGGGTGAAATCGCGCGGCCGGCGAGATTGCGCACGATGTCGCCCGACGGCGGCTCGATCTTGATGATGTCGGCGCCGTAGTCGGCGAGCATCAGCGAGACCATGGGGCCGACCACGACCGAAG
>Ga0114978_10003972_pt1 | contig 12038 bp, 7 predicted proteins | sample S_140212_EF_Meta_FD_87027 | JGI IMG/M metagenome (GOLD analysis project Ga0114978, IMG submission 87027) | Freshwater microbial communities from Lake Simoncouche, Canada to study carbon cycling - S_140212_EF_MetaG | ecosystem: Environmental > Aquatic > Freshwater > Lake | place: Lake...
CTCCGCACATAACGGTAGCCTTTGATCCCTATTTTCATGGCCTTCATCCTGTTCCTTTCCTCCCCTCATCCCCATTGTTTGATGGAGAGCCATAAAATAAGCCAAGGGCTCAAGCCGGAAGTTTAATCTGAATTACCACTGCCGGGTTAAATCATGGATTAAGGTTTCTCATTTCAAGCGGCCTGTCCGATCTCCAAAACCGCTTCAAAATGAACCCGCTCTCCGAGTCGAAATAAAATCCCAGGCAGAAAATTCAAAGGTCAAGGCGGCGCCGTATCGCAGTGGCTACCCGCGGTTTGCGAGTAGGTATGAGCATGCGCGCATCATCGTAAATACCGAGCGTGGTCAGCGCCAACGCTTCCGGCGACGTCCTGAGGAAGCCGGGAGGTTGGAGTCGGGAGGAAATCTCCCCGCTTGTTGCTCCTTGCCCCAGCCTGCATTGCGGCTAAGAATCGCGGGGAGAGCAAATGAAACCCCTGATTGGCATCACCCTCGGCGATCCGGCCGGCATCGGCCCGGAAGTGGTTCGCGCCGCGCTGGCCGACGGGAAGCTGTCCGACGATTTTTCCTACGAAGTGATCGGTGAGACCTCCGGCATCCGGCCCGGTCAACCCTCCGCGCAATCCGCCCGCGCCGCGCTGGATGCTCTCGAAGAAGCGGCGGCCCGCGCGCTTTCCGGCGACTTGCAGGCGGTCGTGACCGGCCCGGTTAGTAAAAACCACCTGCATCAAGCCGGGTTTCCCTTTCCGGGTCAGACGGAGTTTTTCGCGGGCCGTGCGGGGGTGGAAGATTTTGCCATGTGCCTCACCGGGGGACGTCTGACTGTCGCCCTTGTGACCGCGCACGTGCCGATCAAGGATGTGGCCGGACTGCTGCGCGCGCCGGAAATTGTCCGGGTCGGAAACCTGCTCGCGGCATTTCTCAAACGCCGTGGCTTTGCCGTCCCGCGTGTGGCGGTGGCGGGATTGAATCCTCACGCCGGGGAAAACGGCGACCTCGGTCGCGAGGAGATCGAAATCATTGCGCCTGCTGCCGCTCTGCTGCGGGCAGGGTGGGGGGGGCGCGCTTATTTTAGTGATCCGCTGTCGCCGGACACCGTCTTTCATCGCGCGGTGGCCGGGGAGTTCGACGGGGTGTTGTGCATGTATCACGATCAGGGCCTTATTCCACTCAAGCTGCATGCCTTCGACGAGGGCGTGAATGTTACCCTCGGGTTGCCATTCCCGCGCACAAGTCCGGACCACGGCACGGCCTTCGATCTGGCCGGACGCGGCCTCGCGCGCCCGCTCAGTATGATCGAGGCGATCCGCCTCGCGGGCGCGTTGAGCCGGGCGCCGACCGCGCAGCCATGAAGCGCGCCGGACGTGTTTGATGCTGCCGGTGTGACGGGAATTGTCTGGCGGCGGATTGATCCGGCGCGGGGGGCGGAAATGGCAAACGGCGAACCCCTGTTTTAATATCAGGCTGGTCATGCCTCCCGGTGACATTTGGACGTTGAGTGCCGGTCGCGAAAGGTCGAGAGTGCCGCCGTTGTGAAACTCAATCTTCGGCAAAAATCACAGTTCTTCCACGAGCTGGTTCAACTCGCGCGCAGTGCCGTGCCCCTGCCGCAATCCTTGGAAATGCTTTCCCTCAATCCCCGCCAGAAAACCGGACAATGCGCCCGGGTCATCCGGGAAAATCTGGTCTCAACCGGCCAGGTCGGGCCGGCTTTTGCCGGAGCTGGTTTTTCGGCCGGCGACACGGCAGTGATCGAGGCGGGGGAGGCCACGGGGCGCCTCGAGGTGGTTTTCGGCGAACTGGAGGTTTACTACACGCAACTCGCGGAGGCCCGTCAGCGGATCATCTCCAGCTCGCTCTATCCGCTTGTTGTGTTGCACTTGGGTGCGGTTCTGCTGGCCATTCCCCCGGCCATTATCGAGGGGGGGTGGCGGACGTTTCTCTATCATGCGGTGCCTCTCATTCTGGGATTTTATGTCCTGGTCATAGCGGGCTGGCTGGCCTGGCGGACGGTGCGACGGGCCCTGGCGGAAAGTGCCACCTCGGCCCTGGCTCTGCTGGCACTCCCAGTCCTCGGCGGGTTTCTCTCCGACTGGACGGCCTGGAAATTTTCCAGCGTCCTCTCGCTCTATGTGCGGGCGGGGGGAGGGTTGCTTAAGGCTTTTGAGATCGCCGGCGCGGCTTGCGAAAATGCGCTGCTGCGCTCCTTGGGTTCGTCGGCGGTTTCGGCCGTCCAGGCTGGTCACGGGCTGGCTGATGCGGTTCGCCAGAAATCCGGCTGGCCACAGGTGCTTGAGCGTGCCCTGGAGGTCGGCGAACACTCCGGCCGACTCGATGAGGAGACACATCGGGCGGCGGAAATCTACAAGGAACGCACCATGGGAAAGTTCGACGCATTCTCCCGCTGGGCCCCCAAGTTGCTCTACCTTGTGATTGTCCTGATCATGGGTTGGCAGGCGGTCAGCATGATCACAGGAGTTATGACATCGGTCAGTTCAGTGCTCGATCAGTGAGACGATTCGTCTCTTTTTTTACTCATAATGTGGTGCCTATTTGAAACGAAATATATTAATTAAGTTTTTAATTTTTATTAAAATTTACGGCCTGTAGAAGGAAGGATTCTGTTCATCGCTTCAAGGCGAGATGCTCACCATTTCCGGCAAGCGCAAATCGTAGATTGAAAAGCGCGAGGGCGAACGCTTTCGCGGCGAACAGTTCTTCGGCGCCTTCAGCCGCAGGCATCACCCGGCCATCGCCGGTCAAAGGCGATGTGGTGACGGCAGCCTATCGGGACGGCATTCTGACGCTGACAAAGGCCGAGGAAGCCTGGCCTCGCAAGTCGCGGCCTCCTCAACCAAGATCAATCACAGAGAATCCAGCCCGTTTCACCGCCGGCCGGATTTTTTCTTTCCAGTCAGCCGGATTTTTTGGGTATAACCGTCCATGCCTGAACTGGCCGAAATTCTCCCAATCCTGGCCGGAATCTTTCCTGCTCCATCGCTCCTCACCGCTGCGGAGGATTTGATTCCCTATTCCTTCGATGGAACCGCGGTGCTCCAGCAGATGCCCCTGGCGGTGGTTTTTGCACAAACCACCGAGCAGGTTTCGCAACTCGTGAGAGTGGCTAATGAGCGACGATGGACCCTCGTCACGCGCGGATCGGGCACGGGGTTAAGTGGAGGCAGTGTGCCGTCGGAGGGCTGCATCGTTCTCTGCCTTTCGCAGATGAACCGTATTCTGGAAGTGGACACGAAAAATCTCACCCTCACGGCCGAGGCGGGAACGGTCACTCTGGCCATCGCGGAAGCGGCGGAGCGGGTCGGATTGTTCTATCCGCCCGATCCGGGTTCGATGAAAATTTCCACCATCGGCGGAAACGTGGCGGAAAATTCCGGCGGCCTGCGCGGCCTGAAATACGGCGTCACGCGCGATTACATTATGGGTCTCGAGGTGGTGCTTCCATCCGGCGAGGTGATTTTTACGGGCAACAAATGCGTGAAAGATGTCGCGGGCTATTCGCTGCGCGATCTCTTCATTGGTTCCGAGGGAACGCTCGGCATCATCACCAAAGTTTTGATCGCCCTCATTCCCAAACCCGCGGCGCGTAAAACCCTGCTGGCCGTTTTCGACCGGATGGAGGACGCGGCCAACACGGTTTCGGCCATCATCGAAGCGAAGATCATTCCCTGCACGCTGGAGTTCCTGGATCGCGTGACGATCAACTGCGTGGAGGATTACGCTAGGATCGGCCTGCCCCGCGACGCCGCGGCGGTTTTATTGATTGAGAGCGATGGACACGCCGTCGCGGTCGAAGAGGAAGCGGCCCGCATGGCGGAAATCTGCGCATCCCACGGCGCGCGCGAGGTGAAGGTGGCGCAAACCGGGGCGGAGGCCCTGCTTCTGGCCTCGGCCAGACGGGCGGCTTTTTCCTCCCTGGCGCGGTTGGCTCCCACCACGATTCTGGAAGATGCCACCGTGCCGCGTAGTGAACTCGCAAAAATGGTCGCCCGCATTCAGCACGTGGCGGAAAAATATCAGCTCAAGGTTGGAACCTTCGGCCACATGGGTGACGGCAACCTGCACCCAACCTTTCTGACCAATGAAAAAAATGCGGAGGAGATGCATCGCGTCGAGGAAGCGATGAAGGAAATCTTCGATTACGCCATCGAACTCGGAGGAACCATCACCGGTGAGCATGGAGTGGGTCTGGCGAAGAAGGCCTTCCTGAAAAAAGCCATCGGCGATTTGAACCTCGAAGTCATGAAGCGCATCAAAAAATCCTTTGATCCGAGGGGTGTGCTTAATCCGGGAAAAATTTTCGATTGAAGACTCTACGTGAACTGGACTACGCGGTTTTGCAGCAGTGCATGCATTGCGGGATGTGCCTGCCGACTTGTCCGACCTACGACGACACCAAGGTCGAACGCAACAGTCCGCGCGGGCGCATTGCGCTGATGCGCGCCATTGCCGACGGCAGGCTGGAGGCCACGAAGGCCTTTGCCGATGAGATGTATTTTTGCCTTGGCTGCCTGGCCTGCGAGACGGCCTGTCCGGCGGGGGTGGACTACACCCAGCTTTTTGAAACCGCCCGTGCCGAGGCCGAGCGGTCGGGAGTATTGAAGAGCCCGAAGCGCGACGCGATCCGTTTGTCGATCCTGCGGGGACTTTTCACGCGACCGCGTCTCTTGCGGTTTGTCGGGCGGCTGCTCTGGCTTTATCGTGCCAGCGGCGCGCAGTATGTTTTTCGCGCTTTGCAGCTCAATCGCCTTCTTCCCTACCGGTTCCGGGAACTGGAACGCATGACGCCTCAGGCGGAGGCGAAATTTTCCCATCAACTCATCCGTCCCATCGAGCGTCCGGCGGGCGAGGTGAAATTCCGGGTCGGATTACTCACCGGCTGTGTGCAGGACATCGTGCTCTCGCAGATCAATCGCGACACGGCGGAGGTTTTGCTGGCCAACGGATGCGAGGTTTTCACGCCGCCGGTGCAATATTGCTGCGGTTCCCTACATGCTCACAACGGCGAGGTGAAAACCGCCCGCGAACTGGCTCGCAAACAACTCGATGCCTTCGATCTCAACGCGCTGGATGCCATCATCACCAACGCAGCCGGGTGCGGTTCCCATCTCAAACATTACGACCACTTGCTGGCGGATGATCCCGCATACGCCGAACGCGCGAAACTCTGGTCGGCCAAGTTGAAGGACATTCACGAGTGGCTTTGCGAAATCGGGTTTCGCAAGCCGGTTTCTTCGCCCGGGGAGCAGTCCGTGACCTACCACGAAGCCTGTCACCTCTGTCACGGACAGAAAATCACCAAACAGCCGAGAGAGATTTTGCGCGCCATTCCGGGATTGACACTGGTGGAATTGACGGAGTCCACCTGGTGCTGCGGGAGCGCGGGGATTTACAACATCACGCAGCCGGAAATGGCCGCCAAATTGCAGGAACGAAAAATCCGCCACATCGCCGACACAGCCGCTCCGGTTGTGGCTACCGCGAATCCCGGGTGTCATCTTCAACTGGAGAGCGGGGCGCAAAAGTTTTCCCTCGATGCGAAGGTGCGTCACCCGGTCAGTTTGCTGGCGGAAGCTTATCGCTTGGAGAAACGCGTATGATTTCCGAGGGGTTTGGCTTTGCCATCGGTCTCATCACCCTGGCTCTCCACATCGCTGGAGTTTGCTTTGCCATCAAGGCGGGGATGATTTCGCGCACGCCACAGGCATCCATCGCCTGGGGGTTGGCCCTGGTGATTGTGCCCTACGTGGCGATCCCGTTGTTTCTCATTTTCGGCGAGTCGCGATTTTCCGGTTATGCAATGGCGGGGACCGGAAAAGTTCCGGAACTCGATGCGGCGCTCCGGCGGGTGCAGGAGGCGATGGCGGAATTCCGGACGGAGTTTCCGGCGAAGTATCGCGATGCGGATCAATTGGCGAACAACCTGCGCGGACTGCCGGTGGTGGGCGGAAATGCGATCAAACTTTTGGTTGATGGCGGGCAGACGTTTCCCGTGATTTTCGAGGCGTTGGAATCCGCCAGGGAATATGCCGTGGTTCAATTTTACATCATTCACGATGACGGGCTGGGCCAAGAGTTAAAGAAACGACTGCTGGCCGCAGCGCAGCGGGGAGTCCGGTGCTGGGTGCTCTATGACAAGGTGGGTTCCAAGGGCCTGCCGGATACCTATGAGGAGGAACTGGTGCGCGCGGGAGTGCAGGTGCAGGCCTTTGTCACCAACCGGCAGTCCGGACGGCGGTTTCAAATGAACTTCCGCAATCACCGCAAGCTCGTGATTGTGGACGGGCGGGTGGCCTTCATCGGGGGGCTGAACATCGGCGATGAATACATCGGACTCGGCCCCCTGGGTGCATGGCACGACACGCACATGCGGATCGAGGGCCCTGCGGCCGTGGCTTTTCAGGTTTCGTTTTTGGAGGATTGGTATTATGCCACGCGCACAGTGCCCGAGCTTCCGGTCGTTCCGGTTCGCGCGGGCGATGAGGATGTTTTACTTTTTGCCTCCGGACCGGCGGAACCCTGGAGCATCACGTCGGCGGTTTATTGCGAGATCATCCATGACGTGCGTGAGCGTCTTTGGATTGCGAGTCCGTATTTCGTGCCCGATCCGATGTTGCGCGGAGCCTTGGCTCACGCGGCGCTGCGCGGGGTGGATGTCCGCATCATCTTGCCGCAGGGAATTGATCATTTGCTGCCCTGGCTTTCCTCCTTCAGTTATTATCCGCAGATGCTGGCGGCGGGGGTGAAGATCTGGCGGTATCAGCCCGGCTTCATGCATCAGAAGGTGCTGCTGGCAGATAACGATCTGGCCATCGTGGGATCAGTGAACATGGATTTCCGCTCGTTCATGCTCAACTTCGAACTGGCGGCTGCGGTTCGCAGCGTGGAGTTTGTCCATCAGGTCGAACGGATGTTCGAGGCGGACTTTGCCCGCAGTTTGCCCGAGGATTTGGAGAAGTTTGAGAAGGGCAGCTTCTGGTTCCGGCTCAAGTGCCGGCTGGCGGCGCTGATGAGTCCAGAACAGTAATTGGAGGGGTTTCGCATTGTCGTTTCGCCCCGTCCTCCTGTCTAGGGCTCGTCGTCCTGCGCGCCTTTTTTGTAGGTCAGGCCGCGGAGTTTGCCCTCGATAAAGGCGTCGATTTTTCCGTCCATCACGCCTGGGATATCGCTGGTTTGGACGCCTGTGCGCAGATCCTTGACCATCTGGTAGGGTTGAAAAACGTAGGAGCGAATCTGGTTGCCCCAGGCGATGTCACCTTTCTCGCCATACTGGCGTTCGATCTCGGCGCGTTTTTTGTCGGCTTCGAGTTGGTAGAGTTTGGCTTTGAGCATCCGCATGGCCAGTTCGCGATTGCGGCCCTGGCTGCGCTCGGCCTGGCAGGCCACGACGATGCCGGTTGGCATGTGGGTGATGCGCACGGCGGTTTCCACTTTGTTGACATTCTGGCCGCCCTTACCGCCGGAACGGTAGGTGTCCGTCTTCAAATCGTCGTCCTTGATTTCGATTTGCACATCCTCGATTTCGGGGACGGCATCCACGCTGGCAAAGGAGGTGTGGCGGCGCTTGTTGGAATCGAAAGGCGAGATGCGGACGAGGCGGTGGACGCCGATCTCGTTTTTCAAATAGCCGTAGGGATGATCGCCGGTGACGCGAAGGGTGACGGATTTGACCCCCGCTTCGTCGCCAAGCTGGATGTCCACCGTTTCGGCCTTGAGGCCGCCGCGTTCCATCCAGCGCGTGTACATGCGCAAGAGCATGTCGGCCCAGTCGCAGGACTCGGTGCCGCCCGCGCCGGCGTGGATGGTGAGGAAAGTGGGATACTTGTCGAATTCGCCGGAGAGAAGTTGCTGGAACTCGAATTTCTCCAGATCGCGCAGGAGCGAGTCGTATTCGGAACGGACTTCGGCAATGGCGGTGGCCTGGTTTTCCACCGGCTCATCGGCGGTGAGTTCCTTGAGCATAAACAGGTCGGCCAGGCGGGATTCCAGGGATTGGAAGGGCTGGATTTTAGCCCGCAGTTCGGAGACCTGCTCAACGTCGCGTTGGGCGGCTTCCTTGTTGTTCCAGAAATCCGGATCGGTCATGCGCGCTTCCACTTCGGAAAGGCGCGGTGCAAGGGTGGGGAGGTCAAAGAAACCCCCGCAGTCCGGCCAGACGGGCGGAAACAGCGGAGGTGTCAATCGTATCAAGTTGTTCGAGCATAAAAATCAGGACTGCCAATACCACAGGAAGGCGACGGCGGCAACGGGTCTATTTTTTTGTCGGCGAAAATCATCGCCCGGCTGATGGGAAAGGTCTTTAGTTCGAGGGTCTATGGCGGAGGAACTTACCGGACCCCAAATTCCCGCTTGCGGGCTCAAGGCCGGGCTTGCGCAAGCGGCCACCGACTATGTCCGCCGATGAAGACCTGGGTGATTTACGCAGTGATCTCGATGGTTTTTGCAGGGGTCACTTCCGTGATTGCGAAAATGGGACTGGTCGGAATTTCAGGGGAGCTTGGTCTGGCGGTGAGGACGGTTCTGGTTTTTCTTTTCGTCATGGCCTTTTCCGTGTTCACGGTTCCGGCCGCTTCGCTGGGGACGCTGAATCAGGCAAATTACCTCTGGCTCGGCCTGTCGGCAGTCACGACATCGCTGTCGTGGATTTTTTATTACAGAGCGCTCAAGGACGGCCAGGTTTCGACCATTGCGTTAATTGACAAGGGAAGCATCCTCGTGGCGATCGTGTTGGCCTGCGTGATTTTGAAGGAGCAGATCACGCCCAGGATTGTGCTGGGCGGGTTGCTTATTCTGGCCGGGCTGGCGGTTATTGCCAAAAAGTAAAGACGGAGTCGTCCCGCAAAATTTGAAACGGTTCGTCGGTGACGGCACCGTCTCTGCTCCGGCGCTCACACGGTCCAAGGCTGCAAGAACAGAGGTGTCCGGGAAAGGGCCTTCTGGAATCAGGCGTGGTATTCCTGGATGGTTTTCACCGTGTAGCCGGATTGCTTCAGGGCGCGAATGGCGTCGGCGCTGGCCTTGGCTCCGCGCAGAGTGGTCATCGTGGCCACGCGGGCGGCGACGGCGGCGCTGCGGATGAGGACTTCGTCCTTGCGCGGCTGCTGGCCGCTGGGGGTGTTGATGATGAAGTGCATCTCACCGTTTTTGATCAGGTCGAGGATGTTGGGGCGGCCTTCTCCGATCTTAAAAATCGGCTTCACCGGCACGCCGGCAGCACGGAAGATTTGGGCCGTGCCGCTGGTGGCGTGGAGGGTAAAGCCGAGATCGGAAAACTCCCGGGCGATTGGCACGACGGCGGCCTTGTCGGAATCCTTCACGCTGATGAAAACGTTTCCCTCGATCGGCAGAGCGGGTTGGGCGGACATTTGGGCTTTGGCGTAGGCCAGGCCGAGGTCGGCATCAATACCCATGACTTCGCCGGTTGAGCGCATCTCCGGCCCGAGGGTGATGTCCACGCCGGGGAATTTGATGAAAGGGAAGACCGCCTCTTTGACTGAGTAGTGCTTGGGCACGATCTCGTCCGTAAATCCGAGTTCCCGCAAGGTTTTCCCGGCCATGACTTTGGCGGCGAGTTTGGCGAGAGGAACACCGATGGCCTTGCTGACGAAGGGAACCGTGCGCGAGGCGCGGGGGTTGACCTCGAGGACATAAACGTGCTCGTCCTTGATGGCGAACTGCACATTCATCAGGCCTCGCACGTCGAGTTCGCAGGCCATTGCTTTTGTGGCGATATTGATCGTTTCGAGCACGGGAGCGGAGAGAGAAAAACTGGGGATGACGCAGGCGCTGTCACCGGAGTGGATGCCGGCCTGCTCGATGTGTTCCATGACGCCGCCGATGACGCAGGTTTCCCCATCGGAGATGCAATCAACGTCCACCTCGGTGGCGTCCTCGAGGAAACGGTCCACCAGCACGGGGCGCTCAGGGCTGGCTTCGACCGCCGTGCGCATGTAGTGGTGAAGCTCCTCTTCGGTGTGGACGATTTGCATGGCGCGGCCTCCTAAGACAAACGAAGGCCGCACAAGCACGGGGTAGCCAATTTCTGCGGCGACGGCGACGGCTTCCTTTTCATTGGTGGCGGTGGCGCCCTGGGTTTGCTTGAGGCCGAGTTTGTTCAACATCGCGGCAAAGTGCTTGCGGTCCTCGGCCATCTCGATCGAGCCGGGCTGGGTGCCGATGATGGTGCAGCCATTGGCGGCGAGGCCGGCGGCGAGGTTGAGAGGGGTCTGACCGCCGAACTGCACGATGATTGCATCGGCCCGTTCACGCTCGTAGATGTTGAGGACATCCTCAAGGGTGAGGGGTTCGAAATACAATTTGTCGCTGGTGTCGTAGTCGGTGGAAACGGTCTCGGGATTCGAGTTCACCATGATGGTTTCCCAGCCGAGTTCCTTGAGCGCGAAGGCGGCATGGACGCAGCAGTAGTCGAACTCGATGCCCTGGCCGATGCGGTTCGGTCCGCCGCCGAGAATCAGGACTTTCTTTTTATCGCTGGCGCGCGTCTCGTCCTCATCGCCATAAGTGGAATAAAAATACGGCGTATAGGCCTCGAACTCCGCCGCGCAGGTGTCCACTAGGCGATAGGTGGGGATGATGCCCGCGGCCTTGCGGGCGGTGCGGATTTCCGGCTCGGTGCTTTTGGTCAGAAAGGCCAGTTGACGGTCGGAGAAGCCCATGCGCTTCGCCTTGCGCAGCGCGGCAGTTGAGAGTTGAGCGTTGAGGGTTGAGAGTTTTATTTCCTCATCCACGATCTGTTTGATGTTGGCCAGGAACCAGGGGTCAATGGCGGAGAGTTCGTGAATGCGTTCGGTGGTGAGTCCGGCTTGCAGGGCGTGCCGGATGTAAAAGATACGTTCGTGGCCGGGAATACGGAGTTTTTGCTCGATCAGGGCGATGTCGGGCGTGCCGTCGGCTTGCACCGGCAGTTTGTCCTTGCCATCGGCTCCGAGTCCGCTGCGGCCGGTTTCGAGGGAGCGCAGGGCTTTTTGCAGGGATTCCTTGAACGTGCGGCCGATGGCCATAGCCTCGCCCACGCTTTTCATCTGGGTGGTGAGGGTGGGGTCGGCTTGGGGGAATTTCTCAAAAGTGAAACGCGGAATTTTGACCACGCAGTAATCAATGGACGGCTCGAAACAGGCGGACGTCTCGCGGGTGATGTCGTTTTTCAGTTCGTCGAGGGTGTAGCCGACGGCGAGCTTGGCCGCGATTTTCGCGATGGGAAACCCGGTGGCCTTGGAGGCGAGGGCGGAACTGCGCGAGACGCGCGGGTTCATCTCGATGACAATCATGCGGCCCGTCCCGGGGTGGACGGCAAACTGGATGTTCGATCCCCCTGTCTCGACACCGATGGCGCGAATGACGGCAAAGCTGGCGTCGCGCATGGCCTGATATTCCTTGTCGGTCAGCGTCTGGACGGGGGCGACGGTGATGGAGTCGCCGGTGTGCACGCCCATGGGATCGAGATTCTCGATCGAGCAGATGACCACACAGTTGTCCGCGCGATCGCGGATGACTTCCATCTCGAATTCCTTCCAGCCGAGCAGCGATTCCTCAACGAGGACTTCGGTGGTCGGCGAGAGATCGAGGCCGCGCCGCACAATTTCCTCCAGCTCGTCGCGGTTGTAGGCAATGCCGCCGCCGGCGCCGCCGAGGGTGAAGGCGGGACGGATGATCAACGGGAACGCTCCGATTTCCAACGCAACTTGGCGCGCTTCGTCGAGGCTGTGGGCCACGCCCGAGCGGGCGCAATCGAGCCCGATTTCGAGCATGATGCTCTTGAAAAGCTGGCGGTCTTCGCCCCGGCGGATGGCCTCGGCATTGGCTCCGATGAGCCGGACGCCGTGGCGTTCGAGGGCCCCGTTTTCCACCAGGGACATGGCAGCGTTCAGCGCGGTTTGGCCGCCCAGGGTGGGCAGGATGGAATCCGGTTTTTCGCGCGCGAGGATTTTTTCGATGGCTTCGGGCGTGATCGGCTCGATGTAGGTGCGGTCGGCAAACTCCGGGTCGGTCATGATGGTGGC
>Ga0114978_10003975_pt1 | contig 12035 bp, 7 predicted proteins | sample S_140212_EF_Meta_FD_87027 | JGI IMG/M metagenome (GOLD analysis project Ga0114978, IMG submission 87027) | Freshwater microbial communities from Lake Simoncouche, Canada to study carbon cycling - S_140212_EF_MetaG | ecosystem: Environmental > Aquatic > Freshwater > Lake | place: Lake...
AGACCGGCAGGCAAGAAAGTTCAAATAATCCGATTCTTTATCCAACTGATGAAAATGAAATTCTTAGCGTTGAAGATCCTAAGGTTTATTGTTATGGTGAAAATAAATACATCCTGTTCTATAACGGGGCATGGGCGGCATCACCCGAACAAATTATTGAGTATGAAAAGCCTTATGGCGAGATCGCTGTTGACATCAATTATGCCTTGAGCTCTGATCTGATTCACTGGGAAAAACAAGGCTTAGCGGTCCCGTACTCTGTTTCAAAACTTTGGGCAAAAGGTGCAGTTATCGCAAGAGACGAAAACGGTAGTGCCGTGAAAATTTCTGGTGATTACTTAATGTTTATCAGTGAAGGTTGCGGTGGGCATAAAGTACTCGGCCGATCTAAAGACATGTTGAATTGGAACTTCGAAGTAATTGATTATTTGCCCCTACCAAGTGCTATGGGAACTCACATCTATGAAGTAGCTTGCGCTGTTATCGACGGCGATAAATTAGTTTTGGACTTTATGTATAACAGTCATGGCAATGAGCACCTAGGGGCACAGGCGCGTTACGACATTTCTGATCCGACCATGCCGTTAGATTTCACATCGAATGCGACACTTGCGTGGGGCGGAATGATCAAATATGAAGGTCAGTGGTGTTTCGCGCAAGGTTGGGATGCGCCGAAGAACACGGAAGAAATCTATTTCTATACAACTTAGATCAAATGGCACACCTCTCTAATGAAGTCCTAGGTAATCTGCCTAAAGATGTAGAAGTTCCGGTTTACGATCGAAGCAAAGTCACGCCAGGAATAGTCCATTTTGGCGTTGGCGGATTTCATAGATCACATCAAGCATTCACGATTGACAATCTTTTAGCGCAAGGTTTAGCGCAAGATTGGGGGATTATTGGAGTCGGACTCTTAAAATCAGATGAGCAGATGCTCGCGGCACTAGAACCACAAGACTGTTTATACACTTTGGTTACGAAGTTCCCAAGTGGTCTTATGAATTATCGTGTTATCGGCAGCATTATTTCTTATCTTTATGCTCCGCAAGATCCGCAAGCAGTTTTAGATTGGTTGATTAACCCGGAGATTCGAATTGTGTCCCTGACAATCACTGAAGGTGGATATAGCTTTGACCGAGGCACTGGCGAATTTGATCCAACCGCACCGGGAGTTGCTGAAGATTTGCATGGGTCTGGCACACCTGCATCGGCATTTGGTTACATTGTTGAAGGTCTTCGCCTACGACGCAAACTAGGGATTGCTCCATTTACGGTGCAATCATGTGACAATATTCAAGGCAATGGCGATGTTGCCAAGAAGATGATCATTGAGTTTGCGAAATTTAAAAATCTAGAGTTAGCCAAATGGATCGCCTCGACTGTAGCTTTTCCTAACGCAATGGTTGATCGCATTACCCCCGCAACAAGCCCTGAAGATATCTCAAGAACATCAGTGAAATTAGGTTTTGAAGATCGATGGCCAGTTCCATGTGAGCCATTTTTTCAATGGGTAATTGAAGATCATTTCCCACTAGGACGCCCACCATATGAAAAAGCAAATGTTCAAATGGTTGACGATGTTGCGCCATATGAACTCATGAAACTGCGCCTACTTAATGCCAGTCATCAAGGACTCTGTTTCTTTAGCCACTTAATTGGTTACAAATATGTTCATGAAGCAATGGAAGACCCACTCATTGTTGAGCTACTCCGAAGATATATGGACGAGGAAGCAACGCCTACTTTATTGCCAGTACCTGGAGTTGATTTAATCGAATACAAAGCACAGCTGATCGAGAGATTCTCCAATAGATATATTCTCGACACCACCGCAAGACTAGCTGCTGAATCTTCCGACAGAATTCCAAAATTTATCTTGCCCGTAGTTCACGAGTTACTCAAAGCCAATCTTTCAGTCAGACTCAGCGCAGCAATAATTGCCAGTTGGGCTAGATATGCTGAGGCGATTGATGAACAAGGGAAAACTATTGATGTTGTTGACCCGCTTAAAGAAAAATTGATTGCAATAGCCAAGAATCAGCACGCGAACCCTGCAGCTTTCATTGAAAATGAAAGCCTTTTTGGGCTTATCGCCGAAGATCCACGTTTTTCGGCACCTTACCTATTAGCACTTAAGTCGTTACATTCGGATGGAGCACAGAAAACGCTTAGAAATGTTCTTCTAAATGAGTACTGATTCCCCTGATTGCAATGAGTGATCTTTATATGTTTGAGCGGTCTCGCTTGAGTTATAGGCCAGGAATCGGCGAGTTGAAGTGGTCGGGAAGAAATCAGTCTTCGATATTTCAAAGACGATGATGCCATTGGACTCAACTGAACTAATTAATCCACCCAAAACGCCTACTAAGCCAGAGCCATAAATTCCAATATCCGTTGATGCCCAAGTCATTCTGCGAGCATCAGCAGTTGCTACCGGGAATTTAAATGCCCATTCTTTGCGCAGACCTTCATATGCCAAACCATTGTCGTACAAACCGATCACTTCGGGCTGAGTTTGGTTATCGGCAGGTAGTTGATCTGGATAAAAAAGTCTGGCAGCGACAGCAGAATTAAATAGCCATTTTCCGATCACTTGGGTGTATTCAGGTGCGTAGATTGGTAAAGGAGCAAGGGCTGCAAATAAGTTAAAACTATTGAATGCGAAAGCGTAGCCCCCGGAATCAACTGTGCTGCCCTGTAATCCATGCACGTGATACATGCCCCAGGTGTCAGAGACAATACCCCAGCCAGCTCTAGCCGAAGAAAATACTTCAAAAATCCAAGCAAAGTATTTATCATAATTATAATTTGTGCCTTTTTCTAGATTCATTCTTGCTGCAATTGTTACCCCAAATGCCAGCAGTACTTCGAAGAAAGGGTTCTCATCGTCGGTAAGTAAATCCAGATAATCTAAAGCCTTTTTTGCACCTGTAAAATATTTTTCATCGCCAAATCGAAGGTAAGCCATATAAAGAATCCACGCTGTTCCTGCTGCTGCATCAGGTTCATTTGATCCGCCATAAGTTGGGCTTTTAATCAGAAAGTTATACCCCGGGAAGTTAAATGAGAATTTTCCATCAATAGTTTTGAGATTCTCCATCATGTCAAGAAGCGAATCTGCTATTTGAACCGAGGCTTCTTCAAATCCAGGTTCATCGAGGTAGAGACTGTTAACAGCATAAAAAGCGATATTTGGATAAAGCATGTACCAAAATGAAGCTTGGCTTCCACTATCCGCGGTCTGATTGGTGACCACTTTAGCTACGCCATTACCTTGAAAATAGCCCAATAACTCATGGGTGAAATTTCGCCCATTGTGGCTACTCATATCGAGTCCGTATAGAGAAGCACCTAGCACTGCGCCGATACCAGATAAAGATTCGTGTGAACCCATTGCCTCTGGGTTTTGCCGATAGTCACCGAGGTAGGCCGGCAAGGCAAACATGGTTTCATTAATGTGGCGACGTTCTGTGTCGTCCCAAATTACTGGCATATTTGGCCCGGTAGCTTCAAAATTAAAGAGTACGCCGTAAGCAGCCTTTGACCGCGCCTTCCAGTCAATTAGTTCGCCTTTGATGGTATTTGGCATTCCTTCAACTTTTGGCGAAGAGATCAGAGCTTTCATTTTAGCCGCACCGCTTTTACCGGCGATCACAAACTTTCCAATTACCGCTGCTCCGGCTACGCCAACGAAGGCAACAAATAAATTACGTCGTGAGATCTCTCTTTTTTTCTCCATTGCGCATTCTTACACGCAATCAAAAATAGCAAAACCTTTTATTGCCCAAAAAACTGCGTAATTTAACGTAAATCTACGAATTACTTATTAGGCTTTCCTACCTCAGCAATCACTAGTTAGGAATCAGTAACAAATCCTTATAATTAGACCATACTAAGAAAAGTTAGAGCGGGCGTAGAGAACCTTTCATTATTAAGCCCACTTCGATAATTTTCGTTCGTACCAGGAGGCTAAGCAGGTTATGGGCAATAGACTTTATCGAACGCCTTTTGATAATCAGCCAGCCCTTGATCCAGGTGAACCAGACTTATCATCAACTCGCGGATTCCTATGGTGGCTTTTCACGCATCAATTGCGAGTAATCCTGGTCGGCACTTTATTTGGAACAGTAGGACTCTTATGTTCAGCGCTAAGTCCTGGCTTATTTGGTCGCGGAATTCAAGCTATCGCGGATCAAGATCATTCAAAAATTCAATTCTGGATCGTGATGATACTTTTATTGGGAGTTTTACAAGCAATTACTTCGCTTTTGAGACATCAATGCGGGGTCGCCTCGTACTTGATTTTTATATCTCGTCTTCAAGCACTTGTCGGCCGAAAGGCAGTCGACCTTGGGGCGGACCTACCTAGACTAATTTCAACAGGTGAAATTTCTGCGGTTAATAGCAACGATATAGAAAAATTAGCAGGTGCATTCGACATCATTCCGCGTCTAGTTGGCGCAGTGGTTTCTTTTGTGGTCGTTTCATACATTCTTATTAGCACTACGCCCACAGTTGGCATCATGGTAGTTATTGCGGTTCCGCTACTTGGCTTAGGTATTGCGCCGATAATTAAACCATTGCAAAAACGTCAGACGATACTAAGAGAAAAACTTTCCCATTCATCTGGTATTGCAGCGGATATTGTTTCCGGACTAAGAATTTTACGTGGAATCGGCGGAGAAGAATCATTTCTCCAAAGATTCCGTGATGCGTCACAGGAAGTGCGCGTTGCTGCAGTTCGAGCCGCACGAGTGCGGGGTCTCCTTGATGGATTACAAATTCTCCTTCCCGGCTCTCTTATTCTTGGAGTTATTTGGACTGGTGGCAATTTAGTCATCGAAGATAAAATGAAAGTTGGCGAGCTCCTTGCCTTTTATGGATACAGTGCTTATTTAGCTATGCCTTTGCATATCATGACCGAATCTTCTCAACGCATTACATCCGGCCTTGTTGCTACACGTCGAATTCTGAGTTTGTTATGTCAGAAACCATTCCAAACATGGGAGACCAAGAGTCACTTCCCTAAAGGTGAAGCGCTCCGGGATAATCAGAGTGGTCTAGAGATTATCCCTGGTGAGTATTTGGGAATCGTTTGTGACGATTCGCTGACAGGTGATGATTTATGTGATCGCCTTGGCGGGTACCTCGAGGCAAAGAGCGTTTTTTATGGCGATAGCCCACTATCTAGTTTCACGCGAGATTCTGTTAGAGCTCAAATTTATTCGCAAGAGAAAGAGCCATCGATACTTTCCGGAAATGTGGCAAGTCATTTCTCGGCCCAGTCAAGTGGCAGAGTAAGTATTGAACAAGCACTGCGTGCTGCATCCGCAGAAGATATTTTGGATTCATTAGAAGGTGAGGGAATGGCTGCTGAGTTAGTCGAAAGGGGCAGAACTCTTTCGGGCGGTCAGCGCCAACGGATGGCGCTTGCCCGAACACTTTTCGTTGATGCGCCGATCTTAATTTTGGATGATCCGACAAGTGCGGTTGATTCTCATACTGAAGCAAGAATCGCTTCCAGAATGAAGGATTTGCGCTTAGGAATGACAACTGTGGTTATCACGAGCAGTCCGCTGATTCTTGATTTGACCGATCGGGTTGCGTTGCTGATAGCTGGACAAGTTGTATCTGTAGGAACACATAAAGATCTGCTTTTATCTAATCAGGAATATCGTGAATTGGTGGTGCGAGGATGATGAAATTCCGTCGCTATAGCCCACCTGTCCCGGTGGATGAGAGCAAACTTTCAAATGGCGCATATCCGGCTCCGCCATCAGGAGTTAAGCGCACCCATAAGGATTACGGCATCGGAGAATCTGCGAATCGACTACCAATTGCGCCAGAATCAACAGTCAACAAAGAGATGAAAATTCTTTTCCTAAAGCACAAATTCGGATTCCTTTCGGTTGCTTTCTTAACGCTGCTTACAGTGGCCGCATCGCTAGTCCCCCCTAGAGTCTTTGGAATTTTCCTACAGACTCTACAAAAGAACCCTGAAGATGTGCAGATAAGTCAGGTTGTCGGGATCGTCGGAATCGCAATTCTGGTGCGTACAATTTTTTCTTACTTTACAAATGTCAGGGCATCTATTCTTGGCGAGTTTATTCTCTCTTCGGTTCGTGAGCGATTTGTTGAAAAAGTTATTGAGATCCCACCGAGCGCTGCGGAAAGAGCTGGATCAGGCGAATTACTCAGCCGCACTACAACTGATATCGATCACATTACTTGGGCGATGCGGGATGCGGTTCCTATTATTTCAATTTGTCTAATTCAAATTATTGGAATCTCTGCCGCAATCATGACAACGGCGCCAGTATTTATGCTTGCTACTTTAGCGATTCTTCCAATCGTGGCAATATCCACGCGATGGTATTTGCATCGTTCACCTCAGGCTTATCGCATTCAATCTTCAGCATATTGCACAGTGAATTCAGTTCTTGTAGAAACAGCAGAAAGTGGCCGCACGATTGATGCACTTAGATTGGGCAATGACCGCAATGAAAGAACTCATGCTGCAAGTGCGCGATGGTTGGAGTGGGAGCGATACACACTGAATTTGCGAGTCCGTTGGTTTCCTACGATAGAAGTAAATTCCGTACTTCCTGCTGCTCTCGTATTAGCTTTTGGAGCCATCTTCTATTCAATTGATAGCTCTAAGCCTGGCTACATCGGGATCGCGACAATAACTGCCGGTGTCCTTTATGCGCAAATGATGGTTCAGCCAATCGAAGAATTGCTCTGGTGTATCGACGAATTACAGACTGGAAAAGCTTCATTAGGTAGATTATTTGGGATAAACGAAATTCCACCTCGAGAGATAAAAGATGCTAAACCCGACGGAAAAACCATAGAAAGTTCAAATGTGCGGTTTGGATATCGAGCGGGTAAGGATGTTCTAAGAGATATTTCTTTCTTATTAAAACCGGGAACTCGATTAGCGATAGTCGGACCATCTGGGGCTGGAAAATCAACTCTTGGAAGATTGCTGGCGGGTCTTCAACCGCCTGATCTTGGAAAGATAACAGTTGGTAATGCAGAAATAGGCTTTCTCCCGGTTGAGCAAGCTCGAATGGAAGTCGCATTAGTTACTCAAGAGCATCATGTATTTATTGGCACACTTCGGCAAAACGTCTCGCTTGCAAAACCAGATGTTAGCGATGAAGAAATTTGGCAGGCATTGGAAGCAGTAGATGCTGCGGGCTGGGCTAAAGCTTTAGAAAACGGACTCGACACAATTGTTGGAAGTGGTGGCGCACGTTTACTTCCAGCGCAAGCACAGCAAGTTGCACTTTCTCGTCTGGTTCTAGCCGACCCCCACACTTTGATTTTAGATGAGGCGACATCTCTTCTTGATCAACGTGCAGCGAAACATCTGGAAAACTCTTTAGCTGCTGTATTAGCAGGACGTACGGTCATCGCAATTGCGCACAGATTACAAACTGCTTTTGATGCCGACCTGATTGCGGTAATTGAAGATGGTCAAATATCGGAGTGGGGATCTCACAATGATTTGATGTTAGCTAATGGTGCATATGCAAAATTGTGGCGTTCTTGGCGAGATGAGAGTTAAGTTTCACGCTCCTGAGATTAGTTTTATAACGAAAAGTTTTATTCAGAAGGGCAGGGGTGATCAAAACTTTTTCACGTAATTTTACGTAACTGCACTTTTTCTATTGCGCATCTGTCAAAAACACCTACAGTTCCCGTATAGCGAAAGCCGTTACGTAATGTTTACGTAAACAAGTTGCTTTCCGTGAAACGAGTCAGACATTACTACCGCTAAGAAGTTAGCCAGCGAGCTAGGTGTTTCGATTGCAAGTGTTTCACGTGCGCTAAATGGAAAATCAGGGCTGTCACCAGATCTGCGGAAAAAAATTCTTGATGAAGCAGCCGAGAGAAATACATATATAACTCATGCCGCAAGAATGCTTGCAACAGCAAAAAGTCAGAATGTTTGCTTTGTTGTTTACCATGTTGCAGGGCCTGTTTCGGCAGATCCGTTTTATTTTCAAATTCTCATGGGCCTTGAAGCGGAACTCCGAAAAGCGGGCTTGCATCTAACTCTTGAAGTAATTGACGAAGATGTGATTAAGGATCCAATGAGTTGGCGAACAATTCGTGAACGTCGTGCTGATGGGATTATTCTCACCGGGCCATATGTCCCATCCCAATTTATTCTTAAACTTCAAAGCCTAGGGATACCGCTAGTTTTAATCGATAATTATCTGGAACATGCTCAAGTGGATTCTGTTGTGGCAGATGATCGTGCCAGTGCTAGAGCTATGGCTGAACATATTATTTCATTAGGTCATAAAGAAGTTTCAATAATTTCCGGACCTATGGATTGGTATTCAAGTCGAGAACGCGCTGCCGGCTTCAAAGAAGCTTTCGAATTGCACAAAATTAAGGCACCAGCTATTTACACTGCTGACGAAACCACATTTGAATCAGGCAAACTTTTATTTGCGAAAGCAATTAAAAATGGTTGTACTGCAATTCTTGCAGTAACAGATCCCATGGCACTGGGCGCGATGAACGCGGCCGTTGCTGCGGGTATTCGAATTCCAGAGGATCTAAGCATCACAGGATTTGATGATATTGACAGTGCCGCAAATGCAGTTATTCCTCTAACAACTATCAGTGTTGCTCGAAATTATCTTGGGCTTTCAGCAGCGCGACTTCTTTGGGCTCGTCTCGATGATAAAGAAGCACCTAGACAAAGAATCGACATAACAGCAGACCTCGTAATTCGAAGCTCAACCGGGCCTGCTAAAAAAGCGCAGAAAAAAGGTAAAGATGCCTGATCTCGCTTTTAGATTCGCAAGCAATCCGATAATTCGCCCATCCGATGTGTTGCCAAGTGTTGCTGGCTGGGAAGTTGCGTGTGCCTTTAACCCGGGTGCATTTTCTTTCCAAGGTCGGATTGGTTTAGTGCTTAGAGTGGCAGAGCGCCCACCACAACGTGAAGGTGAAATTGATTCCATTTCATTTTCAGATGGCAAGTTAAAGGTCGAGACTTTTAAATTAACCGACCCTGACTTAAGCACAGGTGATAGCCGTGTGTTTTCCAGTAAGGGAATCGACCATCTCACTACGATTTCACATTTCCGACTTGCTTGGAGTGATGATGGTGAAACTTTCCAGGTTGAAGATAAACCAATGTTTGCTGGAGATACCGATTATGAAACTCTGGGAATTGAGGATGCTCGAGTAACTGAATTAGAAGGTCGCTATTACCTCACATACACCGCTGTTTCACGGAATGGATTCGGCGTTGGAATGAGGTCAACTACAGACTGGAAGAGTTTTAAAAATCATGGAATTGTCATTCCGCCATTTAATAAAGATTCCACACTATTTACTGAAAAAATTAATGGTTCCTATTACATGCTGCATCGGCCATGTGGTAGTGGAATTGGTGGTCCTTATATTTGGATTGCTAAATCACCAGATCTGGCTAACTGGGGCGAACATAAATGTATCGCCAAGACCCGGCCTGGAATGTGGGATAGCGCCAGAGTTGGTGCTGGAGCTGCACCCATTAAAACTGATCAAGGTTGGCTTGAGATTTACCACGGCGCTGAAGTGCTAGGTGAGTTTTCTAATCGATATGCCCTTGGCGCTTTGTTACTCGATCTCGATGATCCATCAAAAGTGTTAGCTCGGTCGCATGACCCCATCATGGAACCAAAGGCTGACTATGAAGTACAAGGTTTCTTCGGAAACGTTGTATTTACGAATGGGCATGTAGTACAGGGAGATGAAATTCTTCTTTATTACGGAGCTGCTGATTCATTTAGTTGTGGAGCGCGGTTATCCATTCAATCAATTCTTTCCTCGTTAAAGGAGGTGTGACCTAATCCAATGGCAAGGAAGCTGCAAGACAAGAACAAATATCAATGATCAAAATACCAATCTAACTAAAGAAAATGATATGAGAGGATCTAAATGAAAAAGTTCAAAAATGTTTTGGCAGTAAGTCTAGCCCTCGGTTTAGTTATTGGAATTCAACTTCCAGTAAGTAGTCAAGCAGCTGGAGCAACCGTAACTGTAGTTATGCCAACACAGTGGAAAGAAGCTCTTAATCCTTCCATCCTGGCTTTCAATGCCGCCAATCCTGATGTAGATCTTGCGGTCAATTGGGGTGGCGCTCAAGATCAGTTAATTGCTGCCAACAAAGCTCCAGATATCATCAACACAGGAGATCTCCTTGTTAATGTGCAAAAGAATCTATTAACTAATTTAAATCCATATATTCTGAAAGATAGAACAATCAAGACTGCTGACTTCTATCCACAACTATATTCACGCATGAAGGTTGATGGCGAAGTTCTAGCATTCCCATATCGATTCAACGTTCAACTCTTGTACTACAACAAGGGACTATTTGATGATGCAAAGGTTAAGTATCCAACTGCTAAATGGACTCAGAAGGAGTACATCGCAGCTGCCAAGGCGACAACCAAAACATCTGGTGGAAAAGCCACTCAATGGGGCGCAACCACTGTTACCGGCTGGTGGGGTGAATGGTTAATTCACGTTCGCCAAGCTGGCGGAGAATGGTACAAAAACGGATCTGTTGTTCTTGACAGCGACGAAGCCATTAATGGCTTGACCTTCTTCCGTGACAAGATCACTAAGTATGCGGTAGCACCAGGACCAAAGGATGACTCTCTTGGAGGTTTCTCTGGTGGAAAAACTGCAATGCATTACGGTGGCCACACAGGCGACTTCCCTTCATACCGTCAAACAACTGGCCTAAATTGGGATATTGAGATTCTTCCAAAGGGATCAAAAACCAATAAGGGTGGCGAACTTTCAGCTGAGGCGTGGGGAATTTCTGCCAAGTCAGATAATAAAGCTGCTGCATACAAGGCTCTTGCCTTCTTGGTCTCAAAGGATTTCCTAGCGACCTCTTGGGATAAGTTGGGTCTTCCACCTACACGTGTTTCTGTAGGTGCAATGGCTATGGCAGTACCTAAGTCAAAGCGACTAGCACCAAAGAATATCGAAGCTCTGTTTGCCGGAATCAAGACAGGATCAGTACTTCCTAACAACATTCCGTTTATCAAGGTTACTCAAGAAGTTGTGCAACCTCTGATTGACAAGATGCTTGAGGGAACGTTGACTCCAGCACAAGTAGGCGAACAAGCAACAGAATCTGCTAACAAGGCACTCGATAGTCTGTAGAAAGACCAGTGCTTTCTGATTGAGAAAGTGTGGTGGGGGAGCAATCCCTCACCACACTCCAAACACTTATATAGGAGTTGAAGTAATTGGGAGTAAGAAATAAAAGAGAAGTAAGAAATTTTTATGCCTTTGCCGGCATTTCCATTATCGGTTTTGCTACTTTTTATCTATACCCGGTCGCTCGCACTTTCTATTTGAGTTTCACCAACACCAGCATCATGGACCCTTTTCACGACATGATTGGCTGGGAGAATTTTAATAGAGCAATATTTCTAGACGAGACATATCACGTAGCTCTTCGAAATACCTTTCGCTACGCAATAGCGGTAGCAATCCTGAAGTTATTCTTGGCCCTTTTTGCGGCTCTTTTAATAAATACCAAATTACGCGGAATTGGATTTTTCCGTTCGATATTCTTTCTCCCATTTGTAATCCCAACTTTTGCAGTTTCTTATGTTTTCCGATTTTTCTTTCATCCCGCTAACGGACTAGTCAATGAAGTCGGAACGAAATTAGGTTTGACTCCGAGTGGCTGGTACGCGGATTCCAAGACTGCTCTTCTCACCTTGGTGCTTTCAAGCCTCTGGGGCTTTGGTGTGCCTATGCTTATTTTCCTCGCAGCTCTTCAACAAGTGCCAGTCAGTCTCTATGAAGTTGCAGAACTTGATGGGGCAAGTACTTGGCAGAAGTTTAGAGCAATCACGTTACCTGCAATCAGCGCAGTGCTTTTCTTTAACGTCATTTTGTCGACGGTTGATTCACTCAAGAGCTTCGACCTCGCATTTCTCATGGGCCAAGGAAGCGGATATCCCGCAAATTCAACACTTCTCTATTCGGTGTAT
>Ga0114978_10003976_pt1 | contig 12035 bp, 5 predicted proteins | sample S_140212_EF_Meta_FD_87027 | JGI IMG/M metagenome (GOLD analysis project Ga0114978, IMG submission 87027) | Freshwater microbial communities from Lake Simoncouche, Canada to study carbon cycling - S_140212_EF_MetaG | ecosystem: Environmental > Aquatic > Freshwater > Lake | place: Lake...
GGTCAAGACGGTTCAACTGGAACCTCCGGTTCAGACGGAACCTCAGGTACTTCTGGTCAAGACGGTTCAACTGGAACCTCCGGTTCAGACGGAACCTCAGGTACAAGCGGTCAAGACGGTTCACATGGTACATCTGGAACTAGCGGTGATACTTATACTTATCCAACTGATTTAATAGTTTCATTAACTGGAGGTAGAACCTTTGGCCGTTATGTAAGCGGCGATACTATTCCAGCAACTGGAAAAACTCCAGCTGAGGTAATTAGTTTAGCAATTGCTGAGCCAATTACACCAACCGTTGCCTTAACTTCCAGTACGTCAATTGCATTTAATCAAACTGCAATTAGTAATGTTTTAAATTTTAGTTATACAATAAATAGTTTAGGCGCAACCGTTACTAGTGTTTCTCTTGAATGGCGAAGAGGCGGTGCAGGTTCATGGACAGTTTTATCAACTTCAACCACCACACCAAGTACCTATACACATTCACTCACCGATACTAATTATAATGGGTCTGCTTTTAATTACAGATATGTTGTAACTGATTCAATTGGTGCAACTGCTACTGCTACTTTAAATATTACACCAATTTCATATTCATCACCATCAATTTCGTTAACAGTTGCAGCAGTTTCAAGTACTTCACCTGAAACAAATACAAAAAGAGAAAAGGGAAATATTAATACTAATTTAAGTGGAACAATTACCCGAAATAGTGTAAACAGTGCCTTATCTAGTTATACTCTACAATACTCATTAAATAATAGTACATGGGTAGATATTGGAACCGCCGTTTCAATTGGTCCGGGTACTTCAAGTATTACATTAACTAATCATAACGATACTGCCCTATTTGCTTCAACTACCATCTATTATAGAGTAAAGGTAATTGATGCATATCAAACTTACTTATCAAGTTTTGCAACTGGCGGAAATACGACAGTTAGTTTTTTAAATCTAATATTTTACGGACCATCATCTGCCGTTCCAACAACTTCAAGTGATATTAGAGCACTAGGAACCCGAATATTTACTGATGGAAGTAATCCATTTAATTTATTAACGGGTACTACTCAAATCAATTTTACAGCAGCAATGCCAGCTACACTAAGTTTAAGCAGTGTAGTTGATTTAGATGCATTAAACGCAGATATTACAGCAAACTATGTTTTATCAACGTTTAATGTTGTTGACTCATACGGTACTAACGTATCATATCGTAACTATACCATGACAAATGCGACTCCTTATGGAGCATCGCATCGACACCAAATAACTAGATAATAGAATATGTCATTAACTCCAGGATTACAATTACCGTATGGTATACAGCCGGTTAACCCAGTACCAGTAGACGCATGGTCTGGTCCATACACTGGCGCGAACGAAACTGCTGCAAAGGCTGCAGCAAATACAGCAATCCTTTCAGCCATCCGTTTTCAATCAATGGAAGTACGCCTTATTTTTGGCGGTAGCTCTCATAAATATTGGTATCGAGATGGAGTATTAGATACAGATTTAGTAGAATTTGCATCAGGTGGTGGAACTGCTGGCACAGCCGGTAGTGCAGGAACAAGCGGAACCTCTGGAACATCAGGATCAGACGGCACAAGCGGAACTTCGGGTATAGATGGAACTAATGGTTCAGATGGAACTTCTGGAACATCAGGATCAGATGGAACTTCTGGTACTTCAGGAATTGATGGAACAAATGGATCAGACGGTACGTCTGGAACATCCGGTTCTGACGGTACTTCTGGTACTTCAGGGTCAAATGGAACTTCAGGTACAAGCGGTACTTCTGGTTCAACTGGAACAAGCGGTACTTCTGGTACCTCTGGTGCATCAGGTTCAGATGGAACTTCTGGAACCTCAGGTTCTAACGGTACATCCGGCTCAAATGGTACATCAGGAACATCCGGCTCAAATGGGTCAGACGGTACTTCAGGAACAAGTGGAATAGACGGGGTCTCTGGAACAGATGGTTCAAGCGGTACTTCCGGTTCAGATGGAACTAGTGGAACTTCAGGCTCAAATGGAACAAGTGGAACCTCAGGTTCTAACGGAACATCAGGTACTTCAGGTTTAAATGGCTCAAATGGAACATCCGGTTCAAACGGGTCAGATGGAACTAGTGGAACAAGTGGAATAGATGGAGTCTCAGGAACAGACGGTTCAAGCGGAACATCCGGTTCAAATGGCTCTAATGGTACATCAGGAACATCTGGCTCAAATGGTTCAGATGGAACTTCTGGAACAAGCGGATCAGATGGAACTTCTGGAACAAGCGGATCAGACGGCACAAGCGGTACTTCAGGTACGTCAGGTATTGATGGAGTCTCTGGAACAGATGGTTCAAGTGGTACTTCCGGATCAAACGGAACTTCCGGTACTTCAGGTTCAGATGGAACAAGTGGTACGTCCGGCTCAGACGGTACAAGCGGAACCTCAGGTTTAAATGGTTCTGATGGAACCTCTGGAACAAGCGGAACAAGTGGAATAGACGGAGTCTCAGGAACAAATGGTAGCTCAGGTACTTCAGGTGAATCAGGTTCAAACGGTACCTCTGGTACAAGCGGTGCTTCAGGCTCAGACGGAACAAGCGGTACTGCCGGTTCAGATGGTACATCAGGTACTTCTGGTTCAGATGGTACATCAGGTACTTCAGGAACAAGTGGAATAGACGGAGTCTCTGGAACAGATGGTTCAAGTGGAACTTCTGGTTCAAATGGATCAGACGGAACAAGTGGAACTTCAGGTTCAGACGGAACTTCTGGGTCAGATGGAACAAGCGGAACTTCTGGTTCAGACGGAACTTCAGGTTCAGATGGAACTAGTGGAACTTCAGGCTCAGACGGAACTAGTGGAACTTCAGGCTCAGATGGAACAAGCGGAACTTCAGGTTCAGATGGTACGTCTGGATCAGACGGAACAAGCGGAACCTCTGGAATAGACGGTTCAAGCGGTACTTCAGGTAGCTCAGGACTAAGCGGAGTAGATGGCTCAAGCGGTACTTCCGGTTCAATTGGTACCTCAGGTACTTCTGGAACAAGCGGAACTTCTGGTTCAGACGGAACAAGCGGTACTTCTGGTTCAGATGGTACCTCAGGTACTTCTGGTTCAGATGGCACAAGCGGTACTTCTGGTTCAGACGGTACTTCTGGTACTTCAGGAACTTCTGGTATTGATGGAGTCTCAGGAACAGACGGTAGCTCAGGTACTTCAGGCGAATCAGGTTCAGATGGAACTAGTGGTACTTCCGGTTCAGACGGAACCTCAGGTACAAGCGGAACTTCAGGTTCTGATGGAACTTCCGGTACTTCCGGTTCAGATGGAACAAGCGGAACCTCAGGAACGTCAGGTATTGATGGAGTCTCTGGAACAGATGGTTCTTCGGGAACTTCGGGATCAGATGGAACTAGTGGTACTTCAGGTTCAGATGGTACATCCGGTACAAGTGGAATAGATGGAACAAATGGGTCAGACGGAACAAGCGGAACTTCAGGTTCAGATGGTACAAGTGGAACTTCTGGTTCAGACGGAACAAGCGGAACTTCAGGTTCAGACGGAACAAGCGGAACTTCAGGTTCAGACGGCACAAGCGGAACTTCAGGATCAGATGGAACTTCTGGAACAAGCGGAACTTCAGGCTCAACTGGTTCAGATGGCACAAGTGGAACCTCTGGAACTTCGGGTATTGATGGAGTCTCTGGAACAGATGGTTCAAGCGGAACCTCAGGTTCAACTGGAACTTCTGGAACTTCAGGTTCAGACGGAACTTCTGGTTCAGACGGAACTTCGGGATCAGATGGCACAAGCGGAACTTCTGGTTCAGACGGAACTTCGGGAACTTCTGGTTCAGACGGAACTTCGGGAACTTCAGGTTCAGATGGTACTTCCGGTACATCAGGTTCAGATGGAACTTCTGGTACAAGCGGCACGTCAGGTTCAGACGGTACTTCTGGTACAACCGGGTCAGACGGTACTTCTGGTACTTCAGGTTCAAACGGTTCAGATGGTACTTCAGGTACAAGCGGAATAGACGGAGTTTCTGGAACAGATGGTAGCTCAGGTACTTCTGGCGAGTCAGGCTCAAATGGTACTTCTGGTACATCTGGTTCAGACGGTACTTCGGGTACCTCAGGTATTGATGGAACAAATGGTTCAGATGGAACAAGCGGAACTTCGGGAACATCCGGTTCAGATGGAACTTCTGGAACTTCAGGCATAAGCGGAACAGACGGGTCAGATGGCTCAAGCGGAACAAGCGGTAGCTCAGGACTAAGCGGCGTAGACGGTTCAAGTGGTACTTCAGGTTCTACTGGAACTTCAGGTTCTACTGGAACAAGCGGTACTTCAGGCTCAGACGGTACTTCAGGTTCAGACGGTACTTCCGGTACTTCAGGATCAGACGGCACAAGCGGAACTTCAGGCTCAAATGGGTCAGATGGAACAAGTGGAACTTCCGGTTCAGATGGTACTTCTGGTACTTCTGGATTAGATGGTTCAAATGGTACATCAGGTACAAGCGGAACGTCAGGTATTGATGGAGTCTCAGGAACAGATGGTAGCTCAGGTACTTCTGGTTCAAATGGATCAGATGGAACAAGCGGAACTTCAGGTTCAAATGGATCAGATGGAACAAGCGGAACTTCAGGTTCAAATGGATCAGATGGAACAAGCGGAACTTCAGGTACTTCAGGTTCAAATGGTTCAAATGGAACAAGCGGTACTTCAGGTATAGATGGAGTCTCTGGAACAGATGGTTCAAGCGGAACCTCAGGTTCAACTGGAACAAGCGGAACAAGCGGGTCAAATGGTACTTCTGGAACAAGCGGAACAAGCGGGTCAAATGGTACTTCTGGAACAAGCGGCACGTCTGGTTCAGACGGAACCTCTGGTACTTCTGGTTCAGATGGTACCTCAGGGACCTCTGGTTCAACTGGTACTTCAGGTACTTCAGGCTCAACTGGCTCAGATGGAACTTCAGGTACAAGTGGAACTTCAGGGTCAGATGGAACCTCTGGTACTTCAGGTACTTCTGGTATTGATGGAGTCTCTGGAACAGATGGTAGCTCTGGTACTTCTGGAGAATCAGGTTCAAATGGTACATCTGGAACAAGCGGAACTTCGGGTTCAAATGGTTCAGACGGTACATCAGGTACTTCAGGTATTGATGGAACAAATGGTTCAAATGGTACATCTGGAACAAGCGGAACTTCCGGTATTGATGGAGTCTCTGGAACAGATGGTAGCTCTGGTACTTCTGGTTCAGACGGTACTTCAGGAACGAGCGGGTCAGATGGTACTTCTGGTACTTCAGGTATTGACGGAACAAATGGTTCTGACGGAACAAGCGGAACCTCTGGAATAGACGGAACAAGCGGAACCTCTGGTAGTTCAGGTCTAAGCGGCGTAGACGGTTCAAGCGGTACGTCAGGTTCTACCGGTACATCAGGTACGGCTGGTACAAGCGGTACTTCAGGTACAAGTGGAATAGGATCTAATGGGACCTCTGGTACTTCTGGTTCAGATGGAACGTCTGGTACTTCCGGTGCAAATGGTGTTTCAAGTAGTGTATTTCTTTATGAAGCTAAAGATAATGCACAATCAGGTAATCCTGGAAATGGTCATATTCTTTGGAATAATGCAACACAAATTAGTGCAACCCAAATAAACATAAATCATTTAACGGATTCTCCAATAACTGATATTGATATATTTTTAGCTCTATTACAAGTAGGTCAACAATTAACAATTCAAGATCGAGACGATAGTGCAAATTATCAAGTATGGGTTATTAATGGAGCAACTACCTTAATTACTGGAGCCTCCAATTACTGGACTGTTCCAGTTGCACTAGTTAGTTCTGGTGGTACTCCACAGTTTGCAAATAATCATAAAATTTTCTTAGCCATAATTGCTGCAACTGGTTCTAGTGGTACAAGCGGAACTTCTGGAACAAGCGGAACTTCCGGTACATCTGGAACGAGCGGGTCAGATGGTACTTCAGGAACTTCTGGTACTTCCGGTATTGATGGAGTCTCAGGAACAGATGGTTCAAGCGGAACTTCAGGTTCAATTGGAACAAGTGGAACTTCTGGTTCAGCTGGTACAAGTGGTACTTCAGGGTCAGATGGAACAAGCGGTACTTCAGGTACATCTGGTACTTCTGGAACAAGTGGAACTTCAGGTTCAACTGGAACCTCTGGAACTTCAGGTTCATCTGGTATTTCCGGTACTTCAGGTTCAAGCGGAACAAGCGGTACTTCTGGAACTTCAGGCACAAGTGGAACATCTGGTACTTCTGGTTCAAACGGGTCAGATGGAACAAGCGGAACTTCAGGCACTTCAGGTATTGATGGAGTCTCAGGAACAGACGGTAGCTCAGGTACTTCAGGTTCAACTGGTACGTCAGGTACCTCTGGAACGACTGGTACTTCTGGTACATCAGGCTCAAACGGAACTTCAGGTACAAGTGGAACATCTGGAACAACTGGTACATCCGGTACCTCAGGTTCAGACGGGACTTCGGGTACTTCTGGAACAAGCGGAACTTCTGGAACAAGCGGAACTTCCGGTACTTCAGGCACAAGTGGTACATCCGGCTCAGTTGGTACTTCTGGTACAAGCGGTACTTCTGGAATAGACGGAGTTTCTGGAACAGACGGTAGCTCTGGTACGTCAGGCGAATCTGGATCAAACGGTACTTCAGGTACAAGTGGTACGTCAGGTTCAATTGGAACTTCTGGAACTTCTGGTACATCGGGTTCAACTGGTACTTCAGGAACAAGTGGAACTTCGGGTTCAACTGGTACATCAGGTACTTCCGGTTCAACTGGAACTTCAGGCACAAGTGGAACAAGTGGAACTTCTGGAACAAGCGGTACTTCAGGTTCTGATGGTACATCGGGAACAAGCGGAACGTCGGGTATTGATGGAGTCTCTGGAACAAACGGTAGCTCAGGTACTTCAGGTTCAATTGGTACTTCTGGTACATCAGGTTCAACTGGTACTTCCGGTACAAGCGGTACGTCAGGAACTTCTGGTTCAACTGGAACATCTGGCACTTCGGGTACTTCGGGAACTAGTGGTACTTCGGGAACTTCTGGTTCAACTGGAACAAGCGGAACTTCTGGTACTTCTGGAACAAGCGGTACTTCTGGAACTTCAGGTTCAAACGGAACTTCTGGAACTTCAGGTTCAACTGGTACTTCTGGAACAAGCGGTACGTCAGGTATTGATGGAGTCTCAGGAACAAATGGTAGCTCAGGTACATCTGGTTCAACTGGAACCTCTGGTACTTCTGGCACAAGCGGAACTTCAGGTACGTCTGGAACATCAGGTTCAACTGGAACTTCTGGAACTAGCGGATCCTCTGGAACATCTGGTACTTCTGGCTCAAGCGGAACTTCAGGTACGTCTGGAACAAGTGGAACTTCAGGTTCAACTGGTACATCAGGAACAAGCGGAACATCTGGTTCAGCTGGTACTTCAGGAACTTCTGGTACTTCTGGCACAAGCGGAACTTCCGGAACAAGCGGTACTTCAGGTACGTCTGGTTCAACTGGTACTTCTGGTACTTCTGGTTCAACTGGTACTTCTGGAACATCTGGTTCAGCTGGTACTTCTGGAACATCTGGTTCAGCTGGTACTTCCGGTTCTTCTGGCTCAAACGGTAGCTCTGGTACTTCCGGTATTGATGGAGTCTCAGGTACAAACGGTTCAAGCGGTACGTCAGGTTCAACTGGAACAAGCGGAACTGCCGGTTCTTCTGGAACTTCTGGAACTAGGGGTACTTCTGGAACTTCTGGTTCAAGCGGAACTTCTGGAACTTCAGGTTCAAGCGGAACTTCTGGAACTTCAGGTTCAACTGGTACTTCTGGAACAAGCGGAACTTCTGGTTCAACTGGTACTTCTGGTACTTCAGGTTCAACTGGAACAAGTGGAAGTTCTGGTTCTAACGGTTCATCTGGAACATCAGGTATTGACGGAGTCTCTGGAACTAATGGTTCAAGCGGAACAAGCGGATTAACTGGAACATCTGGTTCAGATGGTACCTCTGGTACTTCAGGAACAAGAGGTACCTCTGGTACTTCAGGCTCAAGTGGTACCTCTGGTACTTCTGGAACAAGCGGAACTTCGGTTTCAGTATCCGGTACTCAATCTCAATATACTGTGTTTGGTGCAGGTGGAACAACTGTAGTTGATTCAACCTTTGGAATATTTGAAGAAACTAGTTTAAACGCCTTATTAATTGGAAATCAAGCTATTGCTGAAATGCCAAATGAAGTGGTATACAGTCGCCATCAAAATATGACAACTGGCGTAAAACAGTCTCATTCAAATATTTTATATACTAATCCAATTTCTGCATTTGGCAATGCAAACCTATTCATTGATGTTGCAAATAATACATCATTTGATTTTAATACAAATAACAGAATTTATGGTATTCAAATTTATATGATAGGCAGCGAGAAAAACTCTAATGAAGTTGACTATCGAATGTACAGCGGAGCTGTTAAAAATATTAATGGAAATATTTCAATTGTTGGAACTGGATTTACTGAAATTACACTTGCTCAAGATTCAGCGCTTTGGGTATCTACTCCAACTTTTACAGTAAGTGGCGGAATCACTCTAGTTATTAATATTGCAAATAATGTAGCAAATCAAATTGCAGTAGCTGCAAGAGTTGAAATAATTAGCGATGGACTAATATAATACTGGCCTAACTTAAATAAATAATATTGATCAGTAAATAGGCTAATATTTAGTCTATTCAAAAAAAAAGAAATTAGGCCAGATGTCATATAAAATAACTTCGCCAGGTGGTGTCGAACTTAACGATAGTAGTACAAGTCCAGGGCTAGGATTACTAATTCCAACAATTGCCGATATTGCCAATGCAAGTGGATCAGCTAAAGAAGGTTCTATCCTATATAACAAATTAGATAATAATATCTATAGGTTTACTGGTGCAGCCTGGGAGTCAGCGGCCGGAAGCTCCGGAACAAGCGGAACATCTGGTTCTAGTGGAACCGCTGGTACTTCTGGATCCAGTGCAATTGATGGTATTTCAAATGAGTCATTTAATTCTTCACTAGTTACTGCATTTACCAATACCTCTAATGATAGTGAAGTTATTGCAATTGTAAACCAATTAAATACTAAAATTGTTATTGGTGGATATTTTACAACATTTAAGGGTGCTACCCGAAAGAGTTTAGTTAGATTAAATATTGATGGTTCTGAAGATACCAGGTTTTACACAAATTTAGGTGCAGGCTTTAGTGCTGGAACCTATATTGAAACAGTTAGTGTTCAATCAAACGAAAGCCTTATAATAGGTGGTGATTTTACCTCATTTAATAATAATACCCGAAATCGATTAATCAGATTAAATTCAGACGGTACAGAAGATACTGCATTCTATACAAACTTAGGTTCTGGATTTAACGGCACAGTTATCCGTTCAGCAATACAATCAGACGGAAAGATTTTAGTAGGTGGAGTATTTACCTCATTTAATGGAAATACCCGAAACAGATTAGTCAGATTAAATTCAAACGGTACAGAAGATACTGCATTCTACACAAATTTAGGTTCAGGTATTATTTCTCAAGTTAATGCAATTACAATTCAATCTGATAATTCTATATTAATAGGTACAGCGGACGGCTTAATTAAATTAAACGCAAATGGAACATTAGATACAGCATTTAATTCAAATCTTGGTTCAAATGCAATTGATGTAATGGCAATTGCGTGCCAAGCAGACGGTTTAATTTTAGTGGGTGGTGGATTTACCACATTTAATGGAAATACCCGAAATGGTTTAATCCGATTAAATTCAGATGGTACTGAAGATACTGCTTTCTATACTAGATTAGGAAACGGCTTTACTGGAGCATTTACATCACTTGGATTTACAATAAAGGTTCAGTCAGATGGCCGTATACTCGTAGGCGGAGGTTTTGATTCATTTAATGGAGGTACTCGTCATAAGTTAGTTAGATTATTTGCAGACGGTACTGAAGATATTAGATTCTATGCAGCCTTAGGTAGTTCAGTAGGTCCAGGCTCGCCAAGTGGATCTCAAATCAATACAATTTTACTTAAGAATAATTTAATATTTGTAGGTGGAGCTTTTACTACATTAAATGGAGTTACCTTAAATAATGTATTTTCTTTATATAATAATTCAAATTTAGCATCTGGTTCAGAAGGCTCAAGCGGAACTGCTGGTACTTCTGGAACGTCAGGTTCAGATGGTAGCTCAGGCACATCAGGTTCAAGCGGAACTTCTGGTTCTAACGGATCAAACGGTAGCTCAGGCACGTCAGGCTCTTCAGGCTCAAATGGTTCAAGCGGAACATCTGGTACTTCCGGAACTGCTGGTACTTCTGGAACGTCAGGTTCAAATGGTTCTTCAGGCACTTCAGGTTCAAATGGTTCAAGTGGAACTGCTGGTTCAGATGGTAGCTCAGGTACTTCAGGTACGTCTGGTAGCTCAGGAACTTCGGGTACTTCTGGTAGTTCAGGAACATCAGGTTCTAGCGGTTCAGATGGTTCTAGTGGTACTTCTGGTACAGCCGGTTCATCAGGATCTAATGGATCAAGTGGTACATCAGGTTCTAATGGTAGCTCAGGCACAAGCGGGACCTCTGGTTCAGATGGTAGCTCAGGAACAAGTGGAACTTCCGGCTCAAATGGTTCTTCTGGAACAAGCGGAACTTCAGGTTCAAACGGCTCTTCTGGTACTTCTGGTTCTAACGGATCAAATGGAAGCTCTGGAACATCAGGTTCTAATGGCTCAAGTGGAACGTCAGGTTCAAATGGTAGCTCAGGAACTTCTGGTACATCCGGTACTTCTGGTACTTCTGGTTCAAATGGATCTTCTGGAACATCAGGAACTTCTGGTTCAAATGGATCTTCTGGAACATCAGGAACTTCTGGTTCAAATGGATCAGATGGTAGCTCAGGAACTAGCGGTACTTCGGGTACATCCGGCTCTAACGGCTCAAGTGGAACTTCAGGTTCAAACGGCTCAAATGGTAGCTCTGGTACTTCAGGTACTTCAGGATCTAGTGGAACTGCTGGTACTTCAGGTTCTTCAGGAACATCAGGTTCTTCAGGAACATCGGGTACTTCAGGCTCAAACGGTTCTTCAGGAACTTCAGGTACTTCAGGTTCAAATGGTACTTCTGGAACATCAGGTTCTAACGGGTCTAATGGATCGTCTGGTACATCAGGTACATCCGGTTCATCTGGTACTTCAGGATCTAATGGAAGCTCAGGAACAAGCGGAACTACTGGAACCTCAGGCACATCCGGTTCAAGCGGAACTGCTGGTACATCTGGAACGTCCGGTTCAAATGGCTCTTCCGGAACGTCAGGTACTTCAGGTTCTAGTGGAAGCTCAGGAACATCAGGAACTTCTGGTTCTAACGGATCATCTGGTACTTCAGGCTCAAACGGTAGCTCAGGTACTTCAGGTTCAGCTGGAACTTCTGGAACCTCAGGAACTTCTGGTACATCTGGTAGCTCTGGTACGTCAGGAACCTCTGGCACATCAGGTTCTTCTGGATCGAATGGAAGCTCAGGTACATCAGGTTCAAATGGAAGTTCAGGAACTTCTGGTTCAAGTGGGACTTCTGGTACTTCAGGCTCAAATGGTTCTTCTGGAACAAGCGGTACTTCAGGTTCTAATGGCTCAAATGGATCTAGCGGTACTTCTGGTACGTCAGGCTCATCTGGATCTAATGGATCAAGTGGTACTTCAGGCTCAAGCGGAACTTCAGGATCAAATGGTAGCTCAGGAACTTCAGGTACAAGTGGTTCATCTGGAACAAGCGGAACTTCTGGTTCAAGTGGGACTTCTGGTACTTCAGGCTCATCTGGATCTAATGGATCAAGCGGTACATCAGGAACAAGCGGAACTTCGGGTTCTTCTGGAACATCAGGTTCTTCAGGATCAAATGGTAGCTCAGGAACTTCAGGTACAAGTGGTTCATCTGGAACAAGCGGAA
>Ga0114978_10003977_pt1 | contig 12031 bp, 12 predicted proteins | sample S_140212_EF_Meta_FD_87027 | JGI IMG/M metagenome (GOLD analysis project Ga0114978, IMG submission 87027) | Freshwater microbial communities from Lake Simoncouche, Canada to study carbon cycling - S_140212_EF_MetaG | ecosystem: Environmental > Aquatic > Freshwater > Lake | place: Lake...
ACCAGGATCGGGACAACGGTTTCCTCGCGGGCTACCGCCCGCCCGGCACGAACGGATTGCCGTCAGGCACCGCGTCGCGTTCGCTTGGCATGCGGGAAATGGAGTCTGCCACTGCGTCCAGCTGGTTCAGCGAAATCCGTCCCAACCGCTGCCGCCCTTCGCCGTCCATCCCCGTGCGGTGTCCTGTCGCGAGCGCCGCCATCTGCCGCTTGAGATAACTGTAGTGCTGGCCACGCAGCGCCGGCACATACGAGGGATTGTCGCCTTCGCCAAAGCGGCCATGGCAGCCCGCGCAGTCGGCCTGGTAGATCCTCGTCCCTTCCGCGATCTGCTTGCCACTGCCCACGCCGGGCTTTGCATTCGGCGTGAGATCGGCCAGCCAGCTGACCACGTCGCGGAGCGACTGCGGGTCCTCGAACTGCCACCGCCCCATGAGCTGGTGCATCTCGGGAACGGAACGATCGTTCTCGAGCACATCGGCAACCTGCTTGAGCAGGTAGTTGGGTCGTTGTCCGGCGAGCGACGGATAGTTGCCCGCCGGGTCGCCGAGCGCGGTAGCGCCGTGGCAGGTCGCACAGTACTGGGAAAACAGCGTCCGCCCGTGAGTCGTGTCGGCGCGCAGCCGCAGCACGCGCTCGACTCGATCGGCCACGGCATCAGCGGCCAGTGCTTGCGACTGCGACAACAGCAGCGCTCCCCCGAACAGTGCCGTGGCAATCAGTGCGCGCAACGCAGGGCCGTGCAATGACATACGCATGCTTACTCCTTCGCCTGGCCTGTTTGCGCGTCGCGCGCCTTGGAACTCAGATCGTTGATCGCATGGATCAGGGCCTGCGTATCGACGGGTTTGGGCAGGAAGCGGCAGGCCGGCAACGCCGTGCCGGAGCGCCTGAGCAACGACGGCAGGTCTCCGGTGAGGATGATCCCCGGGATCAGGGCGCCCTGGCGGTGCCGCAGGGCCTTGATCAGATCGAGGCCGGTATTGTCGGCATCGAGATGATAGTCGGTGATCACGACATCGGTCGGCTGCACCGATGCGAACAGTCGTTCGGCGTCTTCGGTCGACGCGGCACTCACGACCTCGAAGCCCTCGAACTTGAGGAACAGCTCGGTGGCCACCCGTACGGCGTCATTGTCCTCCACCAGCACGATCCGGGGCCGGTCCTCCGCGACAGGCGCCGCGGCGACAATGGTCGGCTCGAGAGTCGGCATCGCCGTCGTGAGGAATTGCCGCGGAATGCTCACCGTAGCGCGCGTACCGCCACCCTGGCCCGCAGCAATGGTCACGTTGAATTTCAGCAGCTGCGCGACCTCACTAACGATGGCAAGGCCGAGACCCACGCCCATGCGCTTGCTGCCGTGCGTATCGACCTGATAGTACTCATCGAAGATGCGATCAAGCTTGTCGGCCGGAATACCGATGCCCGTGTCGTCGACGTTGATCGTCAGCATATCGTTGCCGAGCACGCAGTTGATCGAGACATGACCGCGATCCGTGTACTTGAGCGCGTTGCCCGCGAGGTTCTGCAACAGCTGGTGGAACAGGATCCGGTCGGTCCGCAAGACTGCCTTGACCGGCAGGATGCGCAGATCGAGGCCGCGGGTCTGCGCGAGCGCCTGGAATTCGGCACGGAGCTCCTCGAGGATTTCCTCGAGGTCGACGGGCACCAGCTCCGGCGTGATCGCCCCTGCTTCCAGACGGCTGATGTCGAGCAGCGAGTTCAGCAGCCGGATCATGCTGTCGATGGCTTGCGCCTGCTGCTGCAGGATGTCGCGCAGTTCGGGCCGCGGCACCTTCATCATCGCGGCGTTCAGCAATCGGATGGTCTGCAAGGGTTGCCTGAGATCATGGCTGGCGGTTGCCAGAAACCGGCTCTTGGCGCGATTGGCCCGGTCGGCTTCCTCGCGCGCTGCAACCAGCGCCTCGTTGATCCGGCGGCGCTCGGTCATGTCGCGGATGGCCGCAGCCACGAACAGCCGGCTGCCGATCCGGAAGGGAGCGAGCCGGATGCCGGCGGGAAATTCGGAGCCGTCGGCGCGACGCCCGAACAAGTCGCTGATCCGGGCGCCCATCTCGCGGGCCAGCGGATTCAATGTGTAGTGGGTGAAGTGGTGCTGGTGCGAACCCCGCAGCCGCTCGGGTAGCAGGATGTCCATCCGCTGCCCGACGAGGTTCGCTGCCGCGTAGCCGAACAGCTGCGTCAGCGTTTCGTTCGCAAACCGGATGCGGCTTTCTCCATCGACGACCAGCAGGGCGTCTGGAGAGAAGCGCAGCAGATGCTGGGTGATTTCGCCGAGTTCTTCCATTCCGTTTCGCACGGATGTCCTAGCCGTGAACCGGGGTGGAGCCTAGCACGGGTGCCCCCCCAAGGCATGGACAGACTCTTGCGTCACCCCTCCAGGCGATCGCTTTCAACCAGCGCACTTCATGCATGTCACGGCATACGGCACCGCCGCGAGGCGTCTGGGATCAATGGCCTCCTGACAACGACTGCAGGCGCCGTACAGCCCGTTCTCCAGCCGCGAGAGCGCCGCGTCGATCTGGGCCACCTCGACGAGCGCTGCGCTGTCTATTTCCCGCAAGACTTCGTCGTTCTGCAGCTGGATAGCCTGATCCGGGGCATCGGCGACCAGCGGTTCAGCGCCGTGCCGCAGGTCTCGCTCGGCCCGACCCTGCCTTGCCTTGAGTTCCTCGCGGAGGCGCAGCAGCCGCTGGCGGACAGCATCGATTGGTACGGGTGTCATCTTGGTCTGGGGTGTCCGTGAGGGGAGTTCGTTCACTCCCAGTGTACTCACGCCTCCCGAGTCTGGGTCTAGGGGCCTGACGCAACGCACTGCGGCTTTTTCTGAGATCGCGGCGGCCCGCTTTACGGCACTCTTGCCCACCAGGACCGATTGAGGCATTGCGCATGCTGGATCCGGCAAGCTACAACGGCAAAGGACAGAAATCGTCACGCTCCCTCATGTCAGACAGCCCTCCCTCAGCCCAGCTCATCGAACAGTTGCTGAACATTGCACGTGCTTCGGCGCTTGAAGAAATGGCAAGCGGCATCGCGCACGAGCTCAATCAGCCGCTGGGCGCAATTGCGACCTTTTCGCAGGCTGGCGAGCGCATGCTCGCCCGGCCGGAGCCGATGCTGGCCGCGGCCATCGAGGTGCTGCAGCAGATCAACACGGCGGCCATGGGCGCGGGTGAGGGCCTGCGCCGCATTCGCCGTCTGTTCAACCAGGATCAGGGCGCGCGGGTGCTGCACCGGCTATCCGATGTGCTCGCCGAGCTCGAACCCGTCCTAGAGCTGCTGGCTGAGCGGTCGGGCACGCGGCTGGTCGTCAACCGGGCGGCAAACCTGCCCCCGGTGTCGATCGACCAACGGCAGATCCAGCATGTGCTCTTTGTCCTGGTACAAAACGCCATTGAGGCCGGCCGTACCAGCAGCAGCCCCGTGGTTCGCATTGAGACCAGCAGCGACGGCTATACTGTCCAGACTGCCATCATCGACAATGGAACGGGCATCCCCGCGAGCTTGCGCGCGGAGATTTTCCATCCCTTCTTTACGACGAAGACCGGTGGGACGGGTCTCGGTCTGGCCTCGAGCCGGACGGTCATCGAGTTTCACCAGGGTTCGATCGGCTTTGACGACGCGCCCGGCGGTGGTACAAGGTTCTGGTTCAGGCTGCCGGTAGCAAACGGATGAATGACAAGACAGGCGCGCACAACAAAAGCCAACCCATTGTCTACGTTGTCGATGATGACGACAGCATGCGTCGAGCGGTCACGACGCTGATCAAGACCGTTGGTTATTCTCCCGTCGCGTTCTCCGGTGCGCGCGAGTTCCTTGCGGCGTACGACGAGAACCAGGCAGGCTGCCTGCTGCTCGACGTGCGCATGCCGGGCATGAGCGGACTCGAACTGCAGCAGGAACTCGGCAAGGCCGGTTCGATTCTCCCCCTCATCTTCATGACCGGCCATGGGGATGTGCCGATGGCAGTGCAGGCCATGAAGGAAGGCGCCTTCGACTTCCTGCAGAAGCCCTTCCGCGACCAGGACCTGATCGACTGCCTGAACCGAGCGCTGAAGGTGGATGCCGAAAACCGTGCGTCGCTCGAAAAGTATGCGGACATCAAGCACCGGTTCCAGTCGCTGACGCCGCGCGAAATGGAAGTGATGGAGATGCTGGTCGACGGCCGCGCCAACAAGGTCATCGCCATTGACCTGGGTTTGTCCGAACGCACCGTGGAAATCCACCGCGCCAATGTGATGGAAAAGATGGGAGTGCGCTCCGTCGCCCACCTGGTCCGGATGAAGCTCGCGATGGTGCCCCGCTGACGGAATCCCTAGCGTGCCGTCGCGTGGGCGACGGCATTGGTCGGCAACAGCACTTCCCCGCTCGCACCCGGATCAAGGCCGGCTGCATTTGCCTCGTCCACATCGATGTGCATCTCGAGTCGAAACTCCGTCGAGACCCGCACGATCACATCGCCGAATGTGAGGCTACGGCCAACGCTGTCGATGCGAACCGCCACGCTGTCGCGATCCTTGAGTCGCAACCGCACGGCATCGTCAGGGTGCATATGAATGTGGCGATGAGCACAGATCACGCCGCTTTGCAGTGCGGCGCGTCCCGCGGGGCCTGCCACGATGATGCCCGGCGTATGGGCCGTATCGCCTGACAGGCGCACCGGGGCGTCGATCCCGAGAATGAATTCATCGCTGCGCGAAATCTCGATCTGATCCACTGCGCGCGGCGGCCCGAGTACCCGGACCTGCTCGATCTGGCCACGCGGGCCGATCAACGTCACGGTCTCCTGCGCCGAAAATTGTCCCGGTTGCGACAGCAGCCTTGTGACGTTGAGCGCATGACCGGTGCCGAACACGACGTCGATCGTTCTCTGGCTCAGGTGCGCATGACGTGCCGAGATGGCGACGGGCAGGGTGAACGTCTGCTTCGAGCTATCGGCCTGCAACAAGCCTGCGACCGCGTTTGCCATCGCCGCTTCCTCATCGGCGCGGACCACCAGGATACGGACTCGCGAGTGCTCGGTCGCGATATCGATGACCGGCCTCGCCGTGCTCACGCGCACATCCCGATTGCGGTCTTCGTCGATCACCGCGCCCAGGAAGTCGAGGCGCTGCGCGATGCGGTGGCGGATCAATGGACTGTTCTCCCCGATGCCTCCGGTGAATGCGATGGCCTCGACGCCACCCATCGTCGCGGCATACGCACCGATGTACTTGCGGGCGCGGTGGGCAAAGACCGCGATGGCAAGCCGGCACCCTTCGTCACCGTCGGCGGCCCGGCGTTCGATCTCGCCCATGTCCTCGGTGCCGGTCAGCCCCTTGAGCCCTGAGGCTTCATTCAGCAGCCGACCGAGGGTGGTGCGGTCGAATTCACCGGACTCGAGCAGCTGCAGCAGCACGCCAGGATCGATGTCGCCTGCGCGCGTGCCCATGACCAGCCCTTCAAGCGGCGTCATTCCCATGCTCGTTTCAACACTCCGGCCATACTCGATGGCCGTGATACTGGCGCCGTTGCCGAGGTGACACGAAATGACCCGCTGCGCCGTGGCCGGCACCTGCATGTAGCCGGCCGCGACGGCAGCGACATGGGCGTGACTGATGCCGTGAAAGCCGAAGCGTCTCAAGCCCAGCCGACGGGTCAGGTCGACAGGCAGCGCATATTCCCTGGACCTGCGGGGCAAAGTGGCATGGAAGGCCGTATCGAAGACGGCAACCTGCGGCAAGTCCGGGAAGGCAAGCCGCGCTGCCGCCACCGCTGCCATGGCCGGCGGGTTGTGCAAAGGTGCCAGCGCCGCGAGCTGCCGCAATTTTTCGACCTTGGTGCCGTCGAGCAGCGTGGGCTCGCCAAATTCGGCTCCCCCATGCACGACGCGGTGCGCAATCGCCTCGATTGCGTGGGATTCCGTACACTGCCGACGTACCGCATCGAATACCCTCTGCAGGGCTTCTGCGTGGCTCCCGTGTTGCCCCAGGGGTTCGCTGTGATCGCCGACGCACAGGGTTGCCTCCGGCTTGCCGAGGTTCTGCACGCGAACGTCGAGTACGCGCAACTGCCGGGCTGTGTCGACGAGCGCCGCCTTGATCGAGGAACTGCCACAGTTGAGCGCGAGCACCTTCATCGCCTTACGATGGCAGCAGGCGATTGTTGCCGCAAGGGGCTGCGCCAATTGCGTATTCCGCGGGACAGCCAGCGAGTCGATGCTGGCAACATGGAACGAGAATTCTCTATGGGGGTTGCTGTCATCCCGTCTGCCGCACTTGACCGGTCGCGCCTGTTGGCGCGCCATCGCTGGCATCCGCTGTGGATTGCCGTTGCCGCAGCCGTCCTTTCCCTGCCATTGTCTGTCAACGCGGCCGAGCGGGCGAAGGAGCTGCTGGCCAAGACGCTGGCACTGGCTGCCAATGCGAACGCGGGTGGACAAGCGTTTGCAAGGAATTGCGCCGGCTGCCATGGCGACAAGGCTTGGGGAGTCGGTGATGCGTCGATTCCCGCGTTGGCCGGTCAACGCGAGCGCTACCTTCTAACCCAGCTCATCGACTTCGCAGAGCTCAATCGCGATGCGGTCGAGATGCATCGTGCCAGCGCGGCCCTGGGCATCGCACCCGAGCAGCAATGGCGCAATATCGCAGCGTATCTTGCCAGGCTGCCGATGAATCCGCGCCCGCAGAAGGGCGACGGCAACTCGCTCGACAACGGATCCGGCATCTACCGCGACAGCTGCGCCTCGTGCCATCGGGAAGACGGCATGGGCGACGACAGCGTCGCCGCGCCTGCGCTGGCGGGCCAGCATTATTCCTATGTGTTGATGCAGATTCGCGGCATGGCGTCCGGTCACCGCTTCACCAATGTCGACTTCGACCTCGCACTGATGCTGGACAACATGTCCGCGGCGGACATGGCCGCTGTGGCGGACTACATTTCGCGACTCAGCGCCATGCCGACCGCGGCACAACTGCTGCCCTAAGACCTGAAGACTGAACGGAGTCTCGACCATGCGTATCCGCTTCGCTGCTTTTGGATTGCTGCTGACCACGCTCGGCGCAACGGCCACCGCCGCGCAGGCACCGGACTTCTCCTCTTATTCAGGTGCCGACTTGTACAAGCGCTTCTGCAGCGCCTGCCACGGCGCGAAGGCCGAGGGGGACGGTCCGGTGGCGGCCTCGTTCAAGATCATGGTGCCGGACCTGACACGCATTGCGAAGCGGCAGGGAGGCAAGTTCCCGGATGAACGCATCCACCGCATCATCGACGGACGGCAAGTGCCCGCTCCGCACGGCTCGCGCGAGATGCCGATCTGGGGCTGGGAATTCGCCACCGTCGCGAAGGACGGAACGCCGGACCTTGCGACCAGCGATCTGCTCGTCGCCCGACTCGTTGAGTACCTGCGCGGAATCCAGAAGCCGTAGCCGCCAGCGGCCTCTGGGTTCCTAGTCCCCGAGCTTCGGCCCGCGCCGAGGCACGGTGGACTTGAAGCCGGCCTGCTTGATGACCAGGATGTCGCAATCGGCGGCGTCGATCACTTCTTCTGCCGTGTTGCCGACGAATGAGCGCTTCAGGCCACGTCGCGACATGACGCCCATCACGAGCACATCGGCCTTCACGGCTTTCACTGCGCCGGCAATGACCTCGGCAGGTAGCCCCGGACGGACAACCTGCTCGGCATCGTTCATCCCGTGACGAGTCGCAAGGCGTCCGATGGCGGCACGAACGGCGGTGCGCGACCGCTCGGCGGCCACCACTGCGGCTTGCGGAATCATGACTTCCGCCAGGAACCCCTTCGGCAGCACCTGCATGACATCCTCCGCGTGGACGAGTGCAGCCTTGCCACCCAGTTGGCGCATCGCCACTGCCGCCGTTCCCAATAGGCGGTCGTCAAGACGAGTCGGCTTGGCGCGTGCGTGAGTCGGATCAACCGCCACCAGGAACTTGAGCGACCTCGGGAAGCGCTTATGCTTCACGAACCACACCGGACACGGCGCTTCGCGGATCAGCTCCCAGTCCGTGTTTGCCAGGAACCAGCGGCCCACGCGGGTATGGCGATGGGACTCTGCCACCAGCAGATCCGGCTTGGTTGCGAGCACATGGCGGACGATCGCTTCCGCAGACGGGAAATCCCAGACGACTTTGCAGTCGACCTTCAGTCCCAGGGCGCGGAGGGGCTTCGCGAGCAGCGCGAGCTGCTTGCGGCGCTCGTTGGCGACCATGCCCAGGATATCGTCGCTGTTCACGGGAATGCGGCTGGGCAACGGATACGGCATCGAGAACGCATGCAGCAATGTCACCCTGGCACCGCAACGGCGTGCGAGTTCTGCTGCCTTGGCGATGGCGACCTGGCGCTTGTTCTCGGGCGAGCGCACTGCGACGACGATCTGGCGCCACTCGGTTGCGGACATGGGATTCTCCTTCGCATTGCGATTAGTGTTCGCCTCAGGATGAGGTCAGCACGCCCAATACGTCAATGTATACGCTGAGCATGCGTCGATGGACTGGCGGATGCACGCCGGAACTGTGTCCACAGCTTACGTAGAAGTCCGGGCTGTTCTCCTGCGCTAGCCGGCACTCATCATGAAACCGTCGGCTACGTAGGCTGAGTCGCTCGCTTCTGCAGCAATGGAGGACGCCGCCATGAGATTGCGGGAACTGATGTCGACACAGGTGATTACCCTCGCGCCCGACGCCGATCTCGTGGAAGCTGCACGCCTGATGCGCAAGCATCACGTCGGCTTCCTTGTGGTCATGAAGCCTTCTCCGCGCGGCGGTGGGGTATTGGCGGGTGTACTCACGGACCGCGATATCGTGATCCAGACGTTGGCACGGGACGTCAACCCGCATGCGGTCACGGTCGCCGACATCATGACCACCGAGGTCATGACGGGCAGGGAAGACGAAGGCCTGGCAACCCTGCTGACCCGCATGCGCAAGGCCGGCATCCATCGGGTACCCATCGTCAACGGGGCGGGCATGCTGCAGGGCATTGTGTCCGTGGATGACGTCATCCGTTCCATTGCCGGGTTGGCAGGGCAGCTCGCCGATACCGTCAAGCTGAGTCGGCGCCTTGAAAAGCGGAAGCGCAGCTCGTAGTCCCAAGGCAAAGAAACTGCTGATGATGAGCCAATCGAGCGCCTGCTCCCTGCCGCTCGCGGAATTCGGACGCGCGGATGTCGCATTGGTGGGCGGCAAGAATGCGTCGCTGGGGGAAATGATCCGGCATCTTGGCGCCCAGGGCGTCGCTGTCCCGCCGGGGTTTGCGACAACGGCCGCTGCCTACCGCGAGTTCCTCGCCGCCAACAAGCTGGTGCCTGTCATTGACGCCGCCTATGCAGCGCTTGCTGCGGGTACCGCCTCGCTGGCTCAGACAGGCAAGACGATTCGCGCAGCCATCCTCGCCGCCGAATGGCCGCCTGCACTGGCTGCAGACATCGTGAAGTCGTACCGGCAGCTGCAACCAACGGTGGGCGGATCGCCGTTGACGGTAGCCGTGCGTTCAAGCGCCACCGCGGAAGACCTGCCGGAAGCCAGTTTTGCCGGACAGCTTGAAAGCTTCCTCAATATTGAGGGCGACGCAGGCGTGCTCGATGCGTGCAAGCGGTGCTATGCCTCCCTGTTCACGGACCGGGCCATCACGTATCGGCAACTGAACGGCTTCGATCACCGCAAGGTCGCGCTCTCCGTCGGTGTACAGCGGATGGTCCGGGCGGACCTGGGCTGTGCGGGTGTCATGTTCTCGCTCGATACCGACAGCGGCTTCGACAAGGTGGTGCTCATCAGTGGGGCGTGGGGTCTTGGCGAAAACGTCGTGCAAGGCACGGTGGAGCCGGACGAGTACCAGGTGTTCAAGCCGTTCTTGAGCGATACCGCCCTGACTCCCATCGTGCATCGCAAGCTGGGCCTCAAGGCGCAGAAGACCGTTTATGCTGAACGAGGATCCGCAACTCGCAGCGTGCCCACCTCGGCGGCAGAGCAGGCTTCCTATGTCCTCAAGGACCGGGAAGTCCTGCAGCTCGCCCGCTGGGCGCTGATCATCGAGCGCCACTACGGCATGCCGATGGACATGGAGTGGGCCCGGGACGGCGAGACGGGTGAGATGTTCATCGTGCAGGCCCGTCCCGAGACCGTGCAGTCGCGCAAGTCGGCCGGTGTGCTCAAGACCTTTTCGCTCAAGGGCAAGGGTAAGGTGCTCGTCGAGGGCATCGCGCTGGGTGAAGCCATCGTCTCCGGTCCCGTTTGTCGCATCTCGACGCCGGCGGACATCGACCGCTTCGTCGACGGGTCGATCCTGGTGGCCGAAACAACGGACCCCGATTGGGTGCCGGTCATGCGCCGGGCAAAAGCGCTGGTGACGGATCACGGCGGCCGCACTTCACATGCCGCGATCGTCAGTCGCGAACTAGGGTTGCCTGCCATCGTCGGCACGGGCCAGGCGACCGCCTTGCTGAAGAACGGCGACGTCGTCACCGTCTCCTGCGCAGAGGGTGCGGTTGGCAAGGTCTACGCCGGCGCATTGGACTTCCAGATGGAGGAACTGCCGGTCAAGGACATTCCCGTGACTCGAACGGCGGTGATGCTCAATCTTGCCGACCCGGCGGCCGCCTATCGGTGGTGGCAATTGCCCGCTGACGGCGTAGGCCTCGCGCGCATGGAGTTCGTGATCAGCAATCATGTGCGCGTGCATCCCCTCGCGCTGCTCCGGTATGCGGAGTTAGAGGACGCGGAAGTACGGCGGCAGATCGACGATCTGACACGCGGATACGCGGACCGCAGCAACTATTTCGTCGACCAGCTGTCGCTTGGCCTCGCCCGCATTGCGGCCACCCTGCATCCTCGCCCCGTCATCATCCGCATGAGCGACTTCAAGACGAACGAGTACGCGAACCTGCTGGGGGGTACTCAGTTCGAGATGGCTGAAGAGAACCCCATGCTCGGCCTGCGGGGCGCATCGCGCTATTACTCCGAGCACTATCGCGACGGGTTTGTGCTTGAGTGCCGCGCCATCCGCCGCCTGCGGGACGTGCTCGGCTTTCGCAACGTGCTCGTGATGATTCCGTTCTGCCGCTCGCCGCTCGAAGCGGATCGCGTGCTCGAGATCATTGAGTCTCAGGGCCTCAAACGCGGCATCGATGGGCTGCAGGTGTATGTCATGTGCGAAATCCCGTCGAACGTCATTCTCGCACGCGAGTTCGCAGAGCGATTTGATGGATTCTCGATCGGCAGCAACGACCTCACGCAGCTCACACTCGGCGTCGACCGGGATTCGGAAGCGCTCGCGGCGCTGTTCGACGAACAGGATGCCGCCGTGCTGTGGATGATCAAGACCGTCATCGCACGGGCCCACGAAGCCGGCGTGAAGGTCGGGCTGTGCGGACAGGCTCCCAGCAATCATCCGGAGTTCGCCCGCTTCCTGGTCGATTGCGGCATCGATTCCGTGTCCGTCACGCCAGACAGCTTCGTGGCCGTCAAGCGTCAGGTGGCGCTGGCTGAAGCCAATGCCGATCACGCCGCAGGCAAGTCGCCGTGATGCTTCCGGGGTTCCCGTTTGTTGTCAGAAGTCGAGGTCACTCATGCAAATCCCGGTAAGAATCACGTTCAGGCACATGGACACGTCCGCTGCAGTGGAGGCGCGAGTACGTGAACTGGCAGAGAAGCTCACGCGCATCTCGGACAAGATTCTGGACTGTCACGTCACCATCGAAGCGCCTGCGGCCCATCACCACAAGGGGTCGCCGTATTCAGTGCGGATCGACCTCACGGAGCCCGGCGGTCATCTGACGGCCCTCAAGGGCCATGATTCCCATCCGGAGCACCAGGATGTGTATGTCGTCCTCAGGGACGCATTCGATGCGATCAGGCGGCAGCTCGACCACAGCGTTCAAGGCAGGCTTGCGCACCCTCACCCGAGGGCGCCTTGACCGTTCCGCTTAGGGCGTCGTCAGGTCGCTGCGCAACAGAAGTACCGGGACGGCGGTGTGCCTGACGACCAGCTCGGCATCGCTACCCAGCACAACGCGACGCAG
>Ga0114978_10003978_pt1 | contig 12026 bp, 8 predicted proteins | sample S_140212_EF_Meta_FD_87027 | JGI IMG/M metagenome (GOLD analysis project Ga0114978, IMG submission 87027) | Freshwater microbial communities from Lake Simoncouche, Canada to study carbon cycling - S_140212_EF_MetaG | ecosystem: Environmental > Aquatic > Freshwater > Lake | place: Lake...
TCTATTTTACTGCAAAAACAAATCAGAATGCAGCTACATCGAGGCAAGAGAACAATTTAAACACAAAGTTCTAGAATCAACTGACTGGTACAACGGTCACATACAGGTTCGAGTTCACGGCTCACATATCCTCAAGAAACCCAAAATCTAAGAAATACCATTGCCGCAAGGCTCAGACAATTTCAACAAATCTAGGCATTTAATCACCAAATAAGCCTGCACCGGCGACTAAAATTGTGCCCTAAATCCGTTCTGATGTGTGACGGCAAGGAATCTCTATGTGGTGAAGAGGTTATAAATCACTATCCTTTACAGGACGATGATCGGATACGCCTATGTACAACCGGTTTGATTTATAAAGAGAATATTCGAAAAGGCTAAAAGATGGGAGAAAGACCCACGATTGCTATGTGCGACAGCGTGTGCATAGTGATTCGCCGTTATTATTAAGACGGAATGAGTAGGTACCGGATAACCGCCTACGCAAGCAGCAATGCTTATAGTTCTAACGCTAGTGTGTACTGTGCAACTCGCATAATGCTACAATTTCTTAGCCCGCAAGGGCTAAGTGTGACTGAACAATCTGCATAATACTTAAATGCTTCGCATTAATAATACATCATCTTAGATACAATTAAATAGAAAGAATTGCTTTGAGCGGAAGCGAAAAAGCAAATGAGCTTTAGCTCATTATCATAATAAATAAGCTATTAGCTTATATTTGGAATCACAATGCGTATTCATCAATTAACTGAAAGTAGTAATCAATATCTGTATGAAGGTCTAGATAGATCAGCAACACAGACCATGATGCTATGGGAAAGTGCTGGCTTAAAATTAAAAGAAGCTGCTCTGACTGCTGATCAAATACAACAGATATTTCAGAGCGTAGAGCAAGGTGCAACTGATGCCGGTGACAATCGTACAATGTTGGGCAAAGGCAAAGACGCCACTGTGGCAATTAAAAAAGCCTATGATGATTTAGTAACTAAAGTTCAAACTTCGGGCCCTGTTAAAGGCGCCGATGCCATGTACGACAGTGCCGTGGCAAAGATTGAAGCAGGGCTAGGTGGCCCCGATAATGCTATCAATAAAGTAATTCAAAAATATCGTAAGTTTGCCAAAGAACATCCAGTTGCACAAAGTTTAATTTATTCTGTCCTTATTGCTGCCGCTGGAATTAGCGGAGTAGGACTAGGCGGTGCCGCAGTGTTAGGTCTGTTAAAAATGGCAGACAAACTGCTACAAGGTGAAAAGTTTAGTACTGCGGTAGGCAAAGGACTAGCAACAGGCGCAACTGCCTATGCTGCTGGTCAAATTGGTCAAGCACTCAAAGGCAAACCAGAAGTTGATGTACCAACAGATGAAATCCCTACAGGATTTAATGCTCGCCCTGATGATTATGCTTCGGCAGTTACAGCACCAGCAGATGTTGTTTCCAAAGGCGCCGGAGCTGTAATGAAATCTGCAATGTCTGCGGGACGCAATTACGCAGAAAACGGTGGACTTACCGATGCTTCAAGTATTCAAAGTGCTGCTGAAGAATTCGGCAACGCACTAGCAGCTCAAGGTTTACAGGGTGCCCGAGTGCAGACCATGGTAGATATATTCAAAACATCTGCCAAGGGCGCGGCAGCTAGAGCACTAGGTGGTACTGCTCAGTCTTCAATGGGCGGTGCGCTACAGGCAGTAACTAATTCAATCAATCGACCTGGTAAGAAATTAAGTGAAGGTCAAGTATACATGATCTTTAATCGTGTTGCCCGTGGAAATATCACAGAAGGTCCAATGGATGCTATCAAAGGGTTTGCAGGCAAAGCCATGGACAAGATTAAAACCGTTGGCACTAATTTAACAACCAAAATTACAGCAGATAAATTAAATTCAGCTTGGCAAAAGGCAGGAGCACCAACTGACACTGACGAGCTTGCACAGTTTTTAGAAAAGCAAGGTATAAATCCTGCTATCATTAAACAGACCTTTGTGGGTATGAAATTGCCTGCACCCGGTGCAGGTGCTGAAGCTGCCAAACAAAAAACAGATTTTGAAAATGTTAAAAAAATGATCATGGCCTTGCCAACTGATCGCAAAGTTAGACTGTTAAAGTTTTTGACTAAACAGTCTGCTACTCCACAACCTCAGGTATAATTATGAAAATAAATGAAATTTTAATTGAATCACAACTTCAAGAAGGTCCTATGTTGGACAAGTTTGGTAAAGCAGTAGGTGGAGTAGCCAGCGGTGTTGCCAAAGGAGTTGGAGCAGTGGCTGGAGGTATTGCAGGAATGGGCAGTGCTTTCAAGAAAGGTTTTAGTGCAGGTAAGACCACTGTAGCAGGTGACGAAGCTCCTGCAAAGCCTAGCATGGTTGGCGACTTGGCAAAAGGTCTAGGCAAAGATGCATACAAAGGTGCAACAGGGTACGATTTACCAGGACAAGATAAAGCCAGCCTAAAGAAAAAAGCAGCACAGGGTGGAGCAGCACCGGCTCCTGCAGCAACTGGGGCAGCGCCCGCAGCGACAACAGCACCGGCAGCAACTGGAACAACGCCCGCAGCAACTGGAGCAGCACCGGCGACTGCTAAACCGGCGGCTGCTAAACCGGCAGCAACTGGGGCGGCGCCAGCGGCAGCACCTAACCCTAAAGCTGATACAGCATATGCACAAGCACAGAAAGCAATTGCTGGCCTAGCACCTAAACAAAAAAGTCAATTGGTAAAGATGCTTCAGAGTGACCCAGCAGTAACCGCAGCGGCCAAGGCACCAGCAGCAAAAGCGCCTGCCAGCAAAATGGCAAATACTCCTGTTAGCAAAACAAACACAGCAAAACCTGGCAATCCAAATCAAGCAGAAATTGATGCAGACCGTGCAAAAATTATGGGACAACCAGATAAAGTAGATGCTGGTCCAGGTGCCGGCGCAATGGGTGCCATGGCAGGCCAATTAGCCAAAGGTGGAGCAGCAGAACCCAACACAATGGCTAATGCTCCTGTGAGCAAAACAAATAAGGCTAAACCTGGTAATCCTAATGCAGCACCGGAACCGGGCATGACTGCAGACGGTCAACCACATTATGATCCAGCCACCGGTAAAGGTGCAAAATTCGACGGTGTTACAGGCGAAATGACACCAGCATGGAAGGCTGAACAGGATAAGCAAGCTGCTGCAAAACAAGCTAAAGCAGCACCAGCACAACAAGATGCAGCACCAGCAGCACCAACCACTGGACAAGCTGCAACACAGGCAGCTGATGCAGGCGGTAATCCAGAGCAAGCAGCGTTAGATGCAATGAAAGCTAAAAATCCTAAATTAGCAGGCATGATGGCACAGGCAGGTATGGACGATCAAGGCAACGATGTTGAACCTGTTAAGAAAAAAAGTGGTAGTAAGAAGCCAGCAGCACCTAGTCAAGCAACAATGGATGCTGATCGTGAAAGGATGATGGGTCCAACATCCGATAGCATTATCAGAACTAGGCCAATGATGGCAGAAGGTTTTAGTTTATTTAGAAAGCGTTAACAAACAAAAAGGACTCTTAGGAGTCCTTTTTTATTAGAAGAACGGTAATCCGCTTTTCTTGGTAGTTTCTAAATTTTCTTTTATAATTTCGCCTATGATGTCACGCTCTTCGTGACTTAGATGCATGCCTTCACTAAAAGAAAGACCACGCATATACCAACACATCTTCATGACATCTTTTTTAATTTCTCGGCTTTCTTTGTCCATTTTTTTGGACAGTTCACGGATCTCTGGAACCGAGAGATTTAGGATCCTTTGGCGAAAAAACTTGCTTGATCCATTGTTACTGGCATGGTAAACTCTGTGTCGCAGCTGGTACATTTTACATTCTGCGGCTCTAGTTCAATTTGATCTTTCATCTTTTGAATATGTTCTGAAATTTGATCAAACACATTCTTAGGAGCATTGTTAACAAACTCTTTGATCTGCTCAGCATCTGATGTTTCACCTTCTGGAGTTACAATCTTGTGTACACATCCTGCAATGGTATCTACTGTAAGCTCAGTTAGCTTGATAAAACTTTCACCAAACTTTTCTAGTTTAACTTCATCGCTGAGAGATTCGTCGTTGACAATTTGAAAAATACGCTGTTGTTCAAAAGTCTTTAGAGTGGTCTTTGTGATTTCTCGATAGCTGTAAGGACGCACATAGATAGTCAACGGATCAACCATAACTTCTTGTTTGTATTCAAAGTTTCCAATTTTTTCTAACCAGGACACTAGATTAATATCGTAATTGTTTTCTTCATCGCATTTTGGACAGTTAGCAACCACTTCCATGTTTTCACCATAGGTGGCAATGCGAATAGCAACTAGACTTGCATCTAGATCAATGCTGGGCATCGACCACGGATCAGTAATAGCAGGGATACAGCTTTTGATAACTTCAACAGTGCTTTGCCCACTCAACAATGCATCTGGAGTTTTAAACATTAATTCGTCCTTGGCAGTCATAGCATAGACAGCATAGTCACCAGTGGTGCTGCGATCTAGGCCTCCTTGTGTATAGAACTTGCCTTGACTAGGCAAGCGCATATAGACTTTGGGCTGTCTAAAATATTGACTTAGAGGATTAGAACTCTTTGCCTGTGCAGCCTGGTTTAATCGTGCCTGCACCTGAGGAGGCAGTTGAGTCTGCATCTGAGGAATCTCAGGCGGCATTTGTGGTTGGTTTTGCTGATCCATGGTTTAATCTCCAAATAAATACAAGTTAGCGTAGAGTATTTATATACGCACTTTTCTGGAAATTTTTAATATGGCAGAAGTCACCGGCAATTTTGGCGAAAACCCAATTGAGTTAAACAACGCAGCCACGGAGACAACTTTAAAACAGTTGCTCGCCGCCATGATGATTTTGGCCAAGGGAGCTGGAAAAGACAAAAAGTTTGAACAGGATCTTGAAAAAGAACTTAAACGCCTAGCTGAAGAAAGTAAAAAATCTGCTGATCAACAAAAGAAGATATCCTCTGAGCAGAAAAAACAAGCAACTCAAGAACAGAAAGATGCTGACCAAGCACACAAGGATGCAGAGCGCAAGGTTAAGGCCGATGCAGCCGCAGTTAAAGCTACTCAAGAATATGAGCAGGCTCAAAAATCAGCACAGTCTGCAATTAAAAATGTAGGCAAGGAATTAATTGATCTAGCATCGGGCATGAGTCAGGTGCTAGGTGCGTTAGCTGGTATGGATGACAGCGCCAGCAAGGCCGCAGGTGCTCTAGGACAGATTCCAATTGTTGGCGGATTCTTGACAAAGGCTCTAGGGCCTGCTGCTGATGCTGCTGAAAAAGTCTACGATAGTTTTAAGAAAGTATCGTCGGTAGGCGCAGGATTTGGCGGCAGCTTTAGTCAAATGATCGGAGCAGCTTCCGGTGCAGGCCTAACACTAGATCAGTTTACAGGAATTGTAACCAAGAACGCTCAAGGTCTTGCTATGTTTGGTGGCACCACAGAAGACGGCGCCAAGCGAATGGCCAATATTGGAAAGACCATGAAACAGAGTGGTCTTAACGATTCTCTATTAAAAATGGGCTACAGTACCGAACAGATCAACGACGGTATGGCATCATACATTTCTACCATGAGCCGTACTGGAGCTCTTCGTGGAATGAGTGATACTCAAGTGGCTCAAGCATCTGCAAAGTATATGAAAGAGCTCGACGGTCTTGCAAGACTAACCGGCGAAAGCAGAGAACAAAAACAAAAAGAAATGGACGAGTTGGCAAGAGATGCACAACTTAATGCCGCAATAAGTCACCTTAGCGCAGACGAACAAGAAAACGCTCGTAAATTAATTGCATCGTACCCTAAACAACACCAAGCAGCAATCAAAGACATGGTTGCTACTGGTAACATAACTTCCGATGCTGCAATTAAATTCAATGCCATGATGCCGCAGGCTGCTGGCAAATTTATGCAGATGGGGCGTACACTTGATGCTGGTGGCAAACTGACTAAAGAAGCAACAGAAAGCACCTACGATGCTTACCTAGATGAAGCTAAGGTTGCTAGAGATAGAAATAAAAATCTTGTAAAATTCAATAGAGATTACGATAACGAATTTTCTGGAATTGTTGAAGCAACCGGTAGACAAAAAGGCGCTCATAAGAAAATAGCCGCCGAGCAAGAAAAACAAGCAGCTGATGAAAAATCTTCTGCAGAAGCATTAGGTAAGTTCAAACAGAACATTGCGGTAATGGGCAATCAGTTTTTAGATTCTCTGCAGAAAAATTTTGTTGAAGGTGGCGGCATGGAAGCATTGTCTAAAGCATTGGGCATGATGGGTAAGTTTGCCATGGACTATGTTGTTCCAGCATTTACTACGCTGATGAATGGCATCAGCAAGGTGGCAGGATTCCTTGACAATGCATTTGGTCCAGCGATTACAGGAGCTATTTTAGTATTTGCACCACTAGCAGGTGCAATTGGTGCAGCCATATTTGCTTTATATCAATTGGTAACTGCATCAAGAGCGTTAAGTGCAATACAGGCCATGCAGGCTAGACAAGCAGCAGGTGGCGCAGTAGGAAAAGCAGCTGATGTATTAAGCGGACCTGCAGGCCAAGCTGGCGGCACACTTTCTAAGATGTCTAATATTTTTAAAAGCGTATTACCTTCATTGGGCAAGTTTGGCAGTGTAATGGGAACAATGTTTAATGTTGTTGGTCGTGTTGCAGGAACATTGGTTAGATTCCTTGGTCCGATAGGAATGGCTATTGGCGCAATCATGCTGATCAAAGAAGGCCTAGAAATGTTTGGCGTTGATCTAAGCGGATTCACTGATGCAGTTATGAAACCTTTTGCTGCTGTGTGGGAAGGACTCGGAGATGTACTTAACACTGTGTCTAACTTTATAAGTGACACTTTTGTTGATTCATTCTATAAAGTTTCAGACTTTTTAGAAAATGTGTTTATAGGAACATTTAGATTTGTATCCGATACCATTGAAGATTATGTTGCACCAGCGTTTGAATTTATTGGCGATATAATCAGTGATCATGTAATGCCCATATTTGAGAGTATTGGAAACTTCCTGAAAGATGTTTGGATGTCAGCACTTGATGGTGCTTCTAGTGCAATTAAATGGGTAGGAGACAAGTTTAATGCGCTAGGTTCGTATATTTCTGATAAACTATCACCAGCGTTTTCTTTCCTTGGCGGAAAGATTGAATCTGTGTCAAGTTTCTTTACTGACTTAAAAAACAAAATGGTATTCTTTGCTCGAGGGTTTGATTCTATCAGTAGCGTGACTACATTTGTTGGTCAACAGTTCCAAGAGTTTGGTATGACCATGAAAGGCATTGGTCTAGGGCTAAGAGACAAATTAAGTTGGCTACCTGGTATCACTGCTCCCAGTACTGCTGAAAAAGAAGCATTAGAAAGAGAACGCCAAGAACTTTCAGATGCTAAAAAAGATGCTGAAGCTAATCGAAATGAAGTTGCGCAGAAACGAGAAGAAGAAGCAGCTAAAAAAGAAGCAGCTAGAAAAGAAAAACGAGATGCTGAAGATATTGCTACAGCTAATAAACGTGCTCAACGAGATGACGAACAGGCCCAACGACGAGCCAAGCGAGATGCAGACTACGCTAAAAAGAAATCTGACAAAGACAACAAGGCTGTAGATGACAAGACAGCAAGAGAAAAGCAAGCCGAAGAGGATAAGAAAGCAGCTGAAGAAGGTGAAAAAGTTGATTATAGTGATCCTATATCAATGCTGAAATCTTTTGGCAAACAACAAAAGAGCAAAATGTCAGCAGAAGCCGAGTTGGCTGACAATCGCAAAAAAGCAGCAGACGAACTAAAGGCCAGCGAAGACGGATTGAGAGCAACAGCAGAAAAACTTAGCAAGGCAAAGACTGATGAAGAAAGAAAACTTGCTCTAGAAGAAATGGAAGTTGCAAAGAAACGACTAAACAATGCTAACGAAGCAGACAAGAAAGCCAAAGCAGCGACAATTAAAGAAGAAAAAACTTCAACAGGTAAAGCCTATACTGTAGAGGGCGGCAAGACCACGGCAGAAGGCAAGCCTGTTGGTCCACAGGCTGCACCTAGCATGGCTGGGAACAAGATTGAAGGTCTCGGCAAGATAGCAGCACAGTTTGAAAGTCAGGGCAAAGCAGGTTTAGTTAGCACAGGTCACGGCGACTTTGGCGGTAAGAGTTACGGTTCTTTCCAGCTTGCAGGTCGCGGCGGCAAAGAAGGTAATGAAGTTGATCAATTCTTAAAATCATCCGGCTATGCTGACAAGTTTAAAGGTATGAAAGTTGGCAGTGCAGATTTTGATGCAAAGTGGAAAGAAATGGGCAATGACAAAGACTTTGCCAAAGCGCAACAAGATCATGCTAAGAAAACTCACTATGATCCACAGATGGAAAAATTAAAGAAGTCTGGTATGGATCTATCAGGTAAAGGTCTAGGTGTTCAAGAAGCTGTTATGTCTACAGCAAATCAATACGGTGCAAACACTGAAACTATTATCAAAGCTCTCAAAGGCAAAGACACCGCCAAGATGGATGATAAAGAAATTATCAATGCTATTCAAAATTACAAAGCAGAAAATGTTAAAACAAACTTTAAGAGTAGTTCTGTTAAAGTACAGGAAGGAGTTGCTAAACGTATTGAACAAGAACGTGCAGCATTATTAAATGTTAAAGAACCAACGGCTCAGGGACAGATCAAGATGGAAGACGGTGTAAAAGTTAAAACTCCGTTAAAAGGAGGCACAGTTAAACCAGAAGATAGTCTAAAGAAAGGCGAGGAGCTTGTCAACGACAAGTCTAAAGCAGAAGCCGCCAAAGCCAGAGCTGATTTTGCAGCCAACGATCAAAGAAGAGCTGCTATGGCTGTTGATGTCAAACCAGTAGAAGCCAAACCGGTATCTAAGTCTGCAACACCAACAGCCGCCCCAGCACCGTCATCTGAAGAATATAAAGTAAACGGTAGACCTGTTACTAAAGAACAGTACGATCAATTCATGAAAGCCAATCCAGATTTGGCCAACATGGCAAAAGGTGCAGGAGCACCAAAAGCGGGCGTATCTCCAGTTACTCCTAGTTCCACTCAAACTCTTGAACAAGCTACTAAAGACAAAGAACAAGAAAAAGTCAAAGCAGCAGAACAAGAAAAAGCAGCCGCAGAAAAAACAAGAACTGAAATGGCTCAAAACAGAGTTGACAAGAAGACTGCACCAGGAGCGGGCCAAGAAACTCCCGAAAGCCTGCTGGCTCAGTTAAATACTAAGATGGATCAATTGATACAGGTCAGTAAACGAACTGCCGATTTGAATGATAGGCAGTTAAGTGTACAAAAAGGCCTAACTAGTGATCTTTATGGATAATCAATAATGAGTTGGAAAAAATATTTTACTCCTGTAGATCTTGAAAATAAAAAATCTATGAGCCCAATGGGCAATGGCGGTCGCCCGGGTCCTGCACGAGCAAACTACAGTTCGTTCTTGCCCGATGTCTATGCAGGTTCACCAAATCGTGTTGAGCGTTATATGCAATACGACACCATGGACATGGACTCAGAAGTCAATGCTGCCTTAGACATCCTTACAGAATTTTGCACACAGAAAGACAAGGAAAACGCTACACCGTTTAACACATTCTTCCGCGGACAGCCGACGGCCACTGAAGTCAAGCTGATCAAAGAAAGTCTACAAAAGTGGACCAAACAACAACAGTTTGAAACACGCATCTTCCGCATTATTCGCAACACATTCAAGTACGGTGACTGCTTTTTTGTTAGAGATCCAGAAACACAAAAGTGGTTGTATGTTGATGCATCCAAAGTCACAAAGATTATTGTAAACGAAAGTGAAGGTAAAATTCCTGAGCAGTATGTTATCCGTGATATCAACTTTAATTTCAAGAACCTGGTAGCGGTAACACCACATGGCACTTCAAATACATCACCCAGCGGTACTAGTTCTTATACCAGTGGCGGCAGTCAAGGCCGTGGCATGGTTGGAGGAGCAGCGCAACCTCCAGGCACAAGATTTCATAACCAGTCCAACGAAGTTACCATTGATGCCAAAAATGTTGTACACATTTCATTAAGCGAAGGTCTAGACAACAACTATCCATTTGGTAGCAGTCTGCTAGAATCAGTGTTCAAAGTCTACAAGCAGAAAGAACTGCTGGAAGATGCTATCATTATCTATCGTATACAGCGAGCTCCAGAGCGTAGAATATTTTATGTTGATGTTGGTAACATGCCAGCGCACATGGCCATGGCCTTCGTTGAACGAGTTAAAAACGAAATTCATCAACGCAGAATTCCTAGTTCAACAGGCGGCGGCCAAAACATGGTTGATGCCAGTTACAATCCACTCAGCGTATCAGAAGATTACTTCTTTCCACAGACAGCAGAAGGTCGTGGATCAAAAGTTGAAACACTGCCAGGCGGTACTAACCTAGGCGAAATTACAGACCTGCGTTACTTTACCAACAAGTTATTCCGTGCCCTAAGAATACCAGCAGCTTACTTGCCCACAGGTATTGACGAAGCTGCCAACACTATTGCTGACGGTAAAGTTGGCACAGCATATATTCAAGAACTTAGATTCAACGAATATTGCAAACGATTACAAAGCAACATTGTAGAAACATTTGATCTAGAATTTAAACTTTGGTTGCAGAACAATGGAATTAACATTGACAACAGTCTATTTGAATTAAAGTTTAACACTCCTCAAAACTTTGCTGCTTACCGTCAAGCAGAAATGGATACTGCACGAGCAGCCACATTTGCCACACTGCAAGAATTGCCACATCTCAGCAAGCGTTTTGCACTCAAGCGTTTCTTAGGACTCACAGAAGAAGAGATCAAAGAAAACGAACGCTTATGGAGAGAAGAACAAGGCAACAACCTAACAGCACCAATGGATGCCGCTGGCGCCATGCGCTCAGTAGGCATTACTCCAGGTGGCATGGGTGCAGAAGCTCAAGAGCCTGAAGCTGACCCAGCTATGGCAGCTGCCGCAGAAACAGGTGCCGCGCCGGCAGACGGTGAAGCAGCGCCAGCAGACGCTCCGATAGCCTAAAGATATAAATACAGATATGCTTCTAAGAGAGTTCTTTTATTTCAACGACAACCAAAACGATTTTGCCAATGATCGTCGATACGATGCCTCTCGCGATAAATCTGTATTAGAAAAAGACGACACACGTAAGATTAAACTTACACTTCGTCAAATTAACCAGCTAAGGCATCAAACTGAAGCGCATGAGTTTGAAACAGAGTCTGAGCGAGGTTTTATTAAACAGATGTATGGTACAAAAGTTGAAGCAGAACAGCCAGCCGCATAATGTAGCCTTTGTATTAGGCAACGGAACAAGCAGAAAAAACCTAAACCTAAACGAAATAAAAAATCGTGGAGCTGTTTATGGGTGCAATGCCCTATACAGAGAGTTTGAACCTGACTACCTAATAGCAGTTGATACCAAAATGGTCAATGAAATCATTGCCGCAGGTTACCATAAAGATCACCAAGTTTGGACAAATCCCAACAAAGGCATCACCAGCAAGAGCAATGTAAACTTCTTTAGTCCGCACAAGGGCTGGAGCAGCGGTCCTACAGCACTTTGGATGGCTTGCCAACAGCCCTATTCACAAATCTACATATTTGGATTTGACTATCAGGGTGTAGAAGGCAAGTTTAATAATGTCTATGCAGACACTTTTAACTATAAAAAGAGCAATGATGCTGCCACATTCTTTGGCAACTGGCTGAGTCAAACTGAAAAAACTATTAAAGAATTTAAGAATATCAACTTCTTTAGAGTAATGGAACCGGGGCAATTTGTTCCAGACAAGCTGCAAGGCATTCCCAATCTTCAACACATCACCTTTGAACATTTCGAACAAAAGTTCAAGGGCAGTACTTATACATCTCAAAACCTTCAAAAAACTAGCATTTAACACCATTTTGTAATCTTAGTGTTAAATAAAATACAGCCTAACAATCAAGGAGAATACGCTATGGCAGATAAAAATATACTTGAGCAGA
>Ga0114978_10003979_pt1 | contig 12023 bp, 5 predicted proteins | sample S_140212_EF_Meta_FD_87027 | JGI IMG/M metagenome (GOLD analysis project Ga0114978, IMG submission 87027) | Freshwater microbial communities from Lake Simoncouche, Canada to study carbon cycling - S_140212_EF_MetaG | ecosystem: Environmental > Aquatic > Freshwater > Lake | place: Lake...
AATACTGTGGCTCCGAATGAGTTGCAGGATTTGTTTCAAATTTTTATCGCCGCACTCGATCACGCTGGCGACGACCCCGTGCTTTCGCGCGTTGTCTGGCAAAATCTGCATCCACTTCTCGAGCAACATGCCGAGACCTTCCTCGAATTGCTCAAGGAACCGGACATCACCAAGAACCCAGGATTGCTTGCCGTGATGCCCCGCATCATGGACCGTCTACTGGGTCGCAAAAACTTCGACGCAAGGCCTGTGGCGATGATCATTGAGATGCTCGCACAAGTTCAGCCGGAATCCGCAGCCCAGGGACTGGGGCAGCTTTCTTTGAAAGTTCAAAATCGCGAATTCTCAGCCGAATCGCTCGCCGCGATGAAACAGGCCCTGAATGTTCCACTGCAGCGAATCCTCGCAGGCCCGCCTGATTCACCGCTGTATCTACCCGCTGCGTTTCTCGGGACCAGCTGGAATGACCCGCTGGGGATCAATGCGGTGCGCGCAGTGTTCTTGTCCGAATCCAAGCCACAGGATCAGCGTCTGCTGGCATTCAATGCGCTGGTCACAGCTCGCGATGCGGGGTTGATTGAGACCGTCGCCACGACGTTCGACTCCCCCGCCACAACTCCCGGATTCCAATCGCAATTGCTCGCTTCGCTCAGCAAACACGATGCTCCGCAAATCGCGGACGTGATCCTGAGCCGCTATGAAAAACTCGATCCCGAACTACAACCGCGTGCGATTGAACTTCTCACGCAACGAGCGACTTGGGCCAAGACCTTGTTGACTGCGATTGGTCAGAAGAAACTGGCGGCGACGACTATCAATCTGAATCAGGCCCGGCGGCTGAAGGATTTGAATGACGAACAACTGACGAACCTCTTGACCGCGCATTGGGGACAGGTCCGTGCGGGACGTGATCCGAATCGTGAGCAGTACATCGCGAGTATGCGCCAATTGATTCGTACAACTCCTGGCGATCCGTTTGCCGGTGAAAAAGCATTCAAAAAAGTCTGTGCCCAATGCCACAAGATTTATGGAGAAGGGGCTGAAGTCGGGCCGGATATCACCCTGAATGGACGAAATCATTTCGAGCAGTTGCTGTCGAACGTGTTCGATCCAAGCCTGGTGATTGGTGCCGGTTACCGGTCGTACACGGTCGTTACAGTCGGGGGCCGCGTCTTGAACGGCCTGTTGGCAGAAGAAAGTCCTCAGCGGGTTGTGCTCAAAGTTCAAGGAGGTAAACAGGAAGTGATTCCTCGCGCCGACATCGAAGACTTCAAGGTCAATGAAATCTCGTTAATGCCGGAACAGCTGGAAAAACAACTGACCCCTATTGAAATTGCCGATCTGTTCGCTTTTCTTTCCCTGGACAAGCATCCGTCGGATAAGAGTGCCCGCAAACTGGCGGGTGCCGGCGAGATCATCCCCAAAGAAACGACGAAATCGGCCGAGTTTGCCAGTCTGGTGGCCGAAATCCTGCCCGGGTTTACCACGACCGCCTCAGGTGAGGGGGGCATCGCGATTCTCAAATCGCATTTCAATCGTGCTGCGGTCTTGCGGACGCACCCGGTTTCGCCAGAAAAACCATGTACCCTGACCGCAACGGTGGCAATCCCCCCCAACAAAAAAACCAGGCTGGTGCTGGATGTCAGTCACCACCAGCAGGGAGATTGGCTGCTGCAGGTTCGAGCCAATGGTGAGCAAGTTCTGAAAGAAGATGTCAACGCCAAATCCTGTGCGGAAGGTTGGGGGAAATTCACCGTCGACCTTAGCAAATTCGCAGGAAAAGAAGTTCGCCTGGAGCTGATGAATCGTGCCTCGGGCTGGGCCAACGAATTCGGCTATTGGGGAGCCGCTCGTTTGATCAGTGAATAAACCCTGATCACGATTCTTAATGACTAAAGGAAATCCACCATGATTCGAGACTCTCTTGTTCCTGTTCTGACCGGATGGCTCTTGTTATTCAGCGCGGGGGCAGCGGTATTTGCCGACACCCCCGCAGTTCCGATTCGCGTCGTCGTCTGGGACGAACAACAGCCGGCCCAGAAGCAGGCGTATGACAACTTTCTGGGCAACGCCATCGCAGATTACCTGAAGAAGGAACCGGGGTTAGAGGTCAAGTCAGTCCGGCTGGATGATCCCGAGCAGGGAATCTCGTCCGAGACACTGGACGCCTGTGACGTGCTGATCTGGTGGGGACATGTTCGTCAGGGTGAGATCAAGCGAGAAACCGCTCAGCAAATTACCCGTCGGATCCAACAAGGAAACCTGTCGTTAATCGCCCTGCATTCAGCACATTGGTCGATGCCATTTATCGAAGCCATGAACGAACGCTCGATCGCGGATGCCATGCAGGGACTGAGCCCTGACGAACGCAAGGTCACCAGCGTGGACGCAATCAGGCCCGAGCGATATTCCGCACCAAAACGGGATGACCCGCTAACACCTCGGACCGAAAAAATCATTAACCCTGACGGGTCGATTGTTTTAAAAATCCAGTTGCCAAACTGCTGTTTTCCGGCCTACCGCGGGGATGGCAAACCAAGTCATGTCCGGACATTGCTGAGTGATCACCCGATCGCAAAAGGGGTACCGGTCCAATTTGATATCCCTCATACGGAAATGTACGACGAACATTTTCATGTTCCGACTCCGGACGAAGTGATCTTCGAGGAACGCTGGGATGCGGGCGAACGATTTCGGAGTGGTGCTGTCTGGAAACTGGGAAAAGGGCGAGTCTTTTACTTTCGGCCAGGGCATGAAACTTTTGACGTTTACAAACAACCCGAGCCGCTGCAAATTCTTGATAATGCTGTCCGCTGGCTCGGAAAGCGAACCTGAGACTTGCGATGAAAATGCTCCTAAAGATCGATTATTCACCCGAGTGTGAACCATGCCTTCATTCCCAAATCCTCCTGCAGTCATTTCCGTCCATCTCCATTTGTTTTGCTGGCTTTTGTGGATCGGGATGGCTACCCCCGTTTTGAGACCTTGGCCTGTTCTGGCTGCCGATCCCCCCTCGACGCGGGAACAGGAACGTCAATTTACCGAGGTGGTGCACCCCTTTCTGCAGCGGTATTGCACCGATTGTCATGGCACGAAAAAACAAGAGGGAAAACTTGACTTAAGTGGCGAATCGTCGCTGACGGCCGTCGTGAAAAATTTTCGTACTTGGGAAAACGTCGTCGACCGGTTGGTGCTGGGTGAAATGCCACCCAAGGAAAGTGATCGCCAACCGACCACTGACGAACGAGATCAGGTGATCGCGTGGACGAAAGCCGTGCGAAAAGTCGAAGCAACGCGTAACGCAGGTGACCCTGGTATTGTGCTGGCGCGACGACTGAGCAATGCCGAATATGACAATACGATCCGGGACCTGACCGGCGTTGATCTGCGACCAACGCGGGAATTTCCGGTGGATCCCGCGAATGAATCGGGATTTGATAACAGTGGCGAGTCCCTCACCATGTCACCTGCGCTGGTCACCAAGTACCTCGCTGCCACACGGTTTGTCGCCGACCATCTGGTTCTCACCCCACAAGGATTCGAATTTGCCCCGCATCCGGTCGTGACCGAAACGGATCGAGACAAATATTGTGTCCAAGAGGTCGTCTCGTTTTATCAGCGGCATGAAGTCGACTTTGCCGACTATTTTTTTGCAGCATGGCGTTTTCAGCACCGGACTGCCGCGGGGATGCCTGAAGGAGTCATCGGTGATTTTGCCTGGTCCCTTCGGGGCTCGCCGGATCACAGCAGTCTTCGACCTCGGCGACGATTCACTCTTCCGGGTGCGACTACGGAATCTCCCCGTCCGCAATCGACTGCTGGGATTGATGCGGCCGGGAAGAGAGCCTTAAGCACCCGTTATCTCGCAACCATCTGGTCGGCCTTAACGGAGGATGCTGCGATGGGGCCACTGGCAGACCTTCAGGCCGAATGGAAAATGCTTCCCACCGACCCACGACAAACGGATGCGGCAATGCGGGAGTGTCAGCGATTACGAGACCTCGTCATCACTTGGCGAAAAGAGCTTGATACCCCCGTGAAAAAGCTGCACGTCAAGGGAAACTCGGACGGCAGCCAACCCCTGGTCCTCTGGTGGAATCGGCAGATCGCATCGCGACGAATGAGCTATCACGGCGATGGGACAAATCCGGAACAGGATGCGGCACGAAACCAATTCTGTCAGGTCTTTCCCAATGCCTTCTCGATTTCAAGTCGCGGGCACTATGCAGACCCTCATCTCGGTGCCCAAGTCCGATTGCTAACGGCGGGCTTTCATTTGATGCAGGGATACTTTCGGGATGACACCCCCCTGTATCAACTCGTTCTGGACGAACCCGCTCAGGCAGAATTGGATCGCCTTTGGCAGAATCTCAATTTTGTGACACTCGTGCCTCTCCGCCAGTACAAGGACTTTTTGTTTTTTGAGCGAGCCGAACCGCCGCAATTTGCCGGGGGGCCCGAGTTTGATTTCGCTCGACCGGAAAATAAGGACGTGACCTCCGAGGCAAAACTGCAGCGAATGCGCGATGCCTACTTGTTGAAAGCGCGTGCGAATCAGGCCAGTGAAGAGGCGATTGATGCGATTGAGACCTATTTTCATGACATGTCGCGAGACGTTCGCTGGATTGAACAGTCACAGCAGGCCGCCGAACAACGCCACCTCGATTCGCTCGGCCAATTCGCAGAGCAGGCCTATCGACGACCACTGACGGTCATCGAGCAAGCGGAACTGGTTCGCTTCTATGCCTCCTTGCGAACGGACGATGGGCTCAGCCACGAAGAGGCGATGCGAGATTCGGTGGTCAGTATTCTGATGTCCCCCTATTTCAGTTATCGATATGAACTGGCATCCCCGGGACAGACAACAACACCCCTGACGGATGAGGAATTGGCCAGCAGGCTGAGCTACTTTCTCTGGTCCAGTATGCCGGACCAGGAACTGTTACTACACGCTCAGCAGCAACGCCTGCACCAACCCGAGGTGCTGAAGGAGCAGGCCCGCCGTATGCTTCAGGATCCCCGCATACAGGGGTTCGCGACGGAATTCGCGGGACAGTGGCTCGAGTTTCGTCGATTCGAAGAACACAACAGCGTTGACCGTGAACGATTCAGCACCTTTACCAACGAATTACGTCAGGCGATGTACGAAGAACCACTACGACTGTTTGTCGAGATCGCTCGCAAAAACCGGTCGATGCTGGATTTTCTGAATGCCCGCGATACGTTTGTGAACCCGATTCTGGCCCGGCATTACGGGATTCCTCTTGAGGGGCTTACGGCTGACGTGAAGACCCATCGCGACGGCTGGGTTCAAATCCAGAACGCTGCCGAATTTGGACGAGGGGGCTTGCTCCCCATGTCGGTCTTCCTGACCAGGAACTCACCTGGATTACGCACCAGCCCGGTCAAACGTGGTTACTGGGTCGTGCGCTGTTTACTGGGTGAGCATATTCCACCCCCTCCCCCAGAAGTGGCGGAACTTCCCAAAGACGAAGCCTCGCTCGGTAATTTGACCCTCCCGCAACTCCTGGCTCGACATCGTAACCATCAGGCCTGTGCCGGATGCCACCAGCGGTTTGACGCAGTCGGCCTCGTCTTTGAAGGGTTTGGTCCCATCGGCGAACGGCGAGATCAGGATCTTGGCGGGCGTCCTGTCGAGATCCGGGCCGTCTTTCCTGATGGCACCGAAGGGATTGGGGTCGAAGGCCTTCGGACCTATCTGACCAGCACGCGTCGAGACGAATTCGTGATGAACCTAAGCCGAAAAATGCTGGCCTATGGACTCGGTCGCAGCTTACTTCTCTCTGACCAGCAATTGCTCGACCAGTTACAAACGAAGCTCGCAGCGGATGAATACCGGTTTGAAAATCTGATTGAAATGATCATTAGCAGTCGGCAATTTTTGCATAAACGAGGGTTGGACGATCCACGAAATTGAAACGCGCTGGCATTGTGCACGAGTTTTTGCGGTGCTGGTGGATTTGGGTTGAGGACAAGCGATTCTCGTGAGCTGAGCCGGTCTTCAGATTTGGTGATTTTCGTCTTTACCGTTTCTCGGCGATGACCTCCCGGCTATGAGGCCTCAGTTCATCAGGGATTGGCCAGTTTGCGATACTCGTTTTGAGCTTTTCGAAACAGCGCTTCAACTCCCTGTCGGTCCTCGACCGTTGCATACCGGTTTCTGGCGGCCACCACCCGCAACAATTGCTCGATCCAGTCGACGAAATAGGCTGCATCTTCTGGGCTGGAAATCTTCTGTCCGGCAACTTCGACATAAACGGGACTGGTGTGAGCCCAAGCCGGACCATCAAACACGAGTGGATGATCAGGACCGCGTACACGTAAGGCGATCCAACTGCTGCGATCGATTTCCAGCTTGAGTTCCCGCTGGTGAATGCGCAATTCTGCCGTATTCGATTCGGGGAGTTGATCCTGGGACACAACCTTCCCGTTGACAAGGATCTCGATCCGGTCAAACGGGACATAGCTTTCCACTGTGGCGGTCACTTGCACTGTTCCTGGCCCGTTCAAATGACAGGTTTCACCCACATCCGAGGTATTCACCTTTAGAGTGGGGATCGGACCATTGGTGACAAAGCTGTGACCCTGTTTCAGACCATTCAGCCAATTCTCCATGGTGAGCGGGCTATTGGTTTTGACATAGACACGATCCCCACCGAGCGGTTCTGTCGAACGATCGAGTAGCGCATCGGTACCAACACACGCCGAGAGTTTTAATCCGCAGTTCAGCAGTCGATACCAGAGTTCTGCCGAGTTTTCTTCGTCGCTGTTATACGACATCAGATCGATGGCCTGCACGACGCCGAGTACCGCATCAATCGGCAGTTCCCGCGCCGCACCGCTCGGTTTGGACAAATCGTCTTCAAAGGGGTAAGGCTGTCCCGCAAACAGGGGATGACTGTAGGTCACAATTCCTCCTTGTCGCACGGCTTCGGCAGCCATCAGGTAATTGGCGGGAAAGTCGTGGAAATTGGGGGTTTTGTCGAAACCGGTATACTGCGGCTCAACCAGTTTTTGGATCCCCAGAAACTGCATGTGCCCATAGATGGTGCTGCGCATTTCTTCGCCAAAAACGAGCAGATGCCGATCCGTGGACGCGGGGTGCGGTTCACCGGAAATCAGCGTGGCGTCCCGAATATCGTCACCCACATTGTTCGAGACGCACAGATTGACGTAATGCACCCCTTCTGCGCGGGCAGCCAGCAGCGCATCGGCCGTGCCGACCTGATGCGGCCCTCCCGTATGCAGGTGAACATGCGAATCCCCGCAGTACCAGCCGCGCGACGGCAGATCAATCCAGGACTGAAGCGGAACAGTCAATTCCGATATGGTGGTACCGTCAATCGTGATCGTTTGGGGGATGGTCTCGATCCCGCCGCTCACGCTGAGCACCGATACCCCTGCGGGAAGGGTGACTCCGAATGATCCGTCGGCATAAAAATACGATTCGTTCCGATGAGTTTTGCGAGTCACCGCGCCGAGTGGAACATGATGCTTGCCATCACTTCCCGTCAGTGTGACGCGCGCTGCTGCGGGACGGTCTTGACGAAGCAGACTGACACGCGTTTTCTTTGGAAGATCGACGCCGAATTCGGAGTTATCCAAGTTTAGGCGAAAAATGGTCCCTTCGTATCCAACGACCAGGATTTCGCCGTCATGATCCAGCCCGAACGAGGCGATCCGCTGTGGTGACTCGCCAATTTGACGGACTTTGATCAGTTGGCGATCGGATTGAGTCAGCGCAAAAATTCGTTTGGATTCAAAGTCACCAAAAATATAGGCTCCATAGAACGACGGATTCCGCTTGCCACGGTAAACGTAGCCTCCCGTCACCGAAACACCATACTTCCGGCGATAGGAAAATACTGGGGGGGTGTATTGCTCACCCTCACGTCGAAATTGCTCTGAGAAAGGCATCAAGCCTTCAAACACATTCCAGCCATGATTTTCGCCAACCCGGGCAATCGAAATCTCTTCAAACAGATTTTGACCGATATCACCGACCCAGAGATCCTGCGTGATGGGGTCAAAACTGAATCGCCATGGCATGCGATAGCCCGATGCCCAGATTTCTGGACGCACAGGGGCTGGGGCATGGCGATACGGATTTGTTTCGGGGATGGCGTAGGGGAGTCCCTCTGTTTGATGATCGACATCAATTCTCAGAATCGATCCGGTTAAGAGGCTTAGATCTTGGCTGTGCCCTTCGGGATCCTCTTGGGGGCCGGCGTCTCCGGCACCGATATAAAGATATCCATCGGGTCCAAATGCGAGCATTCCTCCCCAGTGCAGGTCGGTATCCTGAGGGATTTGCAGCAGTCGGCGTGATGGAATTCCCGCATCACGTCGAAAATCTGCCGAGGCTTGTCGCTCGACGATGACGGGGGAAAAGAAACTTCCCTGATTACGGACGTGGTAGTTCACATAATATTTCCGATTTTCCAGAAAACGGGGATGAAAGGCGAGGCAGACCACCCCTTCAAATTCCCCCGTTGTCGCCTCGCTGCTGAAATCGGCAAACAGTTCTTTTCGATCTCCGTTGGCCAATCCTTCGTATCGCCAGATCTTGCGGCTTTTCTGTTCGACCACGAGAAACACGTTCGGGATCCCGGGGACCGCGATCACCCAGACCGGATGATCGAAACGATCTGTTTTGTGATGCAGTTCAACAAGTGGAACGGGCCGGTCAATCATCGGAATTTCGCCGGGCATCCCCACAAACTGCAACTCCCCTTCCGGTTGCTTCTGCGTCTCGAGGTAGGCGATCAAATCCGCAAACTGCTGTTGACTCACCTGTTTTTGCAGTCCAATCGGCATGAGTGACGTGCCAGACCGTTTTTCTGTCTCGATTTGTGCAACGGGAATTTGGACTCGTTTCCCTTCGACATCCAGCAATTGAAGTTCCGTCTGGGATCGCTTGTACAACACGCCCGTATGCACTTTTCCCTCGACGGTCGTAACGATGATGGTTCCGTAGTCAGGGTGGATCGTGGCATTTGGTTCCAGTACGGCCTGTATCAGTTGCTCGCGCCCGTACTTATCGCTGATCGAGCGAAGATCGGGTCCGGCTCGGCGTTCTACCCCTTCCAGCGTGTGACACTTCAGGCAACTCGCCTCTTTGGAATCAAAGACACCTTTGCCACGAACGGGATCACCCCCTCGTAATGCCGCTTGCCGATAGCTGGCAAGCGGATCAGCCTGGTTCGGCTGAGCCCCGATTTTGGTGAAAGGTGCGACGAGCAGGGCCGCAAAGGGGATCAGATAAAGAGGGAACAACGAGCAAAAGCGTCGGTCCATGGATCGATTCCTGAATGACAGTGCCGTCCGGTGATTGCGAAGAAAGATCCTGAAATCAAACCGATCACAAAGATCTGATTTGGCAAGTCCCCTTCGCCAAATCAATCTCAACGGGGAGAAATCTCAAGTAGTTGAGGATCGTTCATCGCGAATCTGAACCTGCAAAGCACCGAGCATTTTGGTGATTGCGGTTTCTTTGGCGTCGATCCCCAGGACATTATCGAGCACGAACGCGCGCGGTTCGTTGCTGGGGTGGATGATCAGACGTCCACAGCGAAGCAGCATGTACTCGAAGACATCGTCAATCTCTTTGCTGATTCGCAGGTTCGGAGCAGAGTAACGTTCGAGACTGCTTAAGAAACCGTGGTGATGCAGTAATTCGTTGGGGCGAACTTCCCAGTAATCAAACCGGATGTTGACGAAGACACCCACATAAATCAGCCCGAGCATCGTGGAAAAACAGACGTAAAATGTCGAATTGGCGTGAGGATCGATTTTTTCCAGAATACCCGTGACTGCCGGAATCAATTTGGGGAAGTAGATGGACATCAACATCGCCCCCAGTCCCAAAGTGACCAGCAAAAAAAAGACAATCAACGATGTGGTTCTGGGAAAATCGAAGGCGAGCACCACCAGATTGACAGTCATGATCGCCAGAAACAAAACGGTAATCGTCTGATTGTGGGGATGCGAAACATCGTAAAAACAAGTGAGCACTGCTGCGATCAATGAGGCAAAAAACGTTGGATACAGCAAGATGATCTTGGGGTATGAAACCAGGATGATCGGCTTAACGTTGTCACCACCTGCGTCGACGGTTGATTTTTCGGCCACGCGAAACTCCTCTCACGAAAATTAAGTTCACTCGATTAGGATAACCAGCTGAGGCCGATCATTCCAGCAGAGAGCGGAACGGCTGGCATCGCGAATTGGATCATTCACCATTCCAACCAGGCATAAAATCCGAAAAAACCGCGAAATCTCATGGGGAAAATGGCAACTTCTGCAAAAAGTCACGGGATTCATTCGGCAATTCTGCAAAAAACTCAGAAAAACATGGGAAGAAAAGCAGTCCGTCTTCATTGACATTGAAAATGCCCTTGATTTAACTAGGGAACCCACAGAGGAACGCGGTTCCTCTCAGACATTGAAGTCGCTTTGGAAATGGATTTCGCAGACAGGATTGTCGCACCAGAGGAGAAAATGATGTCAGAGACTAAAAAGCCACTGAGCAAGACCGATGTGATCAACGCCCTCGCTGAGTCGACCGGTTTGACCCGCAAAGACGTTGGCAGCGTGATCTCGAGCTTGACCGAATTGATTGGCAAAGAAATCGGCAAGAAGGGACCACAAGTCTTTAACATCCCCGGATTGTTGAAGATCACCGTCATCACCAAGCCCGCCACCAAGGCGACGCAACGCGCCAATCCCTTCAAGCCTGGTGAAATGATGACCGTCAAGGCAAAGCCCGCCCGCAAGGTTGTCAAGATCCGTGCATTGAAAGCCCTCAAAGACATGGCTTGATCCATCTCTTTGATCGGTATCGACAGATAGACAGGCAGGGGGCTCAACCCCGCTGCCTGTTTTTTTTTCATCCTCCATCGCCAACGCGAGTTCCGCTGGACTCGGATGGCCCCGCAGCTCCGAATGGGCGCTCTGATCGCTGCTAACCGAGTAACTCGCGCACGACCTGCCCCCCGGAAACCAGCGGAACCGGTCGTCCCGGACTGGCGAATAATTCCTGCCGTGAGTCAATTCCCAGCAAATGGTAAGCGGAACAGAGAATGTCTTTGGGATCAATGGGCCGCTGGATGACATCAGCGGCATTCGCGTCTGAAGCACCGACGACCTGGCCCTGCGGAATGCCAGCTCCCGCGAATAACTGACTATAAGCACGTGACCAGTGTCCGCGACCTGGCGCTCCTGCGCTGGTGATATCAAAATGGGGTGTCCGGCCATGTTCGCTCAGACAAAGCACCAGCGTATCCTTCAACAACCCGCGTTGTTCGAGATCCGTCATTAATGTCGAGAATGCGCGATCAAACGCGGGTAACAAAAAGCCCTTCATTCGTTCGTGATGATCGTAGTGCGTGTCCCAACTTTCATCGGTTTGGCCGAATTCATCCCAAACCACGGTGACGAATTTGACCCCGGATTCGAGGAGACGGCGTGCCGAGAGACACGCTTGCCCGAAGAGAGTCATCCCGTATTGATCACGCAACGCAGCAGGCTCGGTGTCGATCGCGAGCGCTTCGCGGACCTGTGGTTTGGTCAAGAAGTCAATCGCCCGTTGCCGCTGGCGAGAATAGCTCTCGGCAGCCTTCGATCGTGTCAATTCGTCCCTTTGCTTTTCCAGCTGGGACATCAATGTCGCTCTTCGGTCAAGGAGATCCAATTCGATGGTGGGGGAATCACCTGCACCAAATGTGAATCGGCTTGCTGGCGTGATGGCGCGAAACGGATCGCCAAGTGGCGCTGTCCCTTGAAACTCGGTACAGACCGGATCGAACGTAGTTCCCAGAAAGCCTCCAAACGTGCCAGACCGTTTGTTGGGACGGGCAAATAAACTTTGCCGCCAAGGCAACTGAACATGATTGGGGATGCCCGGCATCGTCGGCTGCCACTCCCCCTGCTGCGACAGGTAGTCGGTGACACTTCCCAGCGAGGGCCATTGGTCGGGGTGTCGCTGCAATCCTTCAATCCGT
>Ga0114978_10003981_pt1 | contig 12013 bp, 6 predicted proteins | sample S_140212_EF_Meta_FD_87027 | JGI IMG/M metagenome (GOLD analysis project Ga0114978, IMG submission 87027) | Freshwater microbial communities from Lake Simoncouche, Canada to study carbon cycling - S_140212_EF_MetaG | ecosystem: Environmental > Aquatic > Freshwater > Lake | place: Lake...
CACGATCAGATGCGCGTCGCGCTCGAGCCGGACCGGGATCGTGTGGGCAAAGCGGACGACGTCGCGGCTGAACAGCTTCGCGTGCTCGCGGCGGGTGAAGTTGAGCTCGGGGTCAGCCCGGCCGTTGACGAACACCTGGACGCGATCAATGTCGAACCAGTTGGGGCACTGAACGCGAATCGCGAGCTCCACCGCGCCGTCGTCATCGCGGACATCGTCCCCCGGCCCGGCGGACCGGGGGGCCTCGCCCTCGACCGCCTCGAGACGGGCCTCGAGGAACGGGCCGTTGGTCATCACCATCCGCCCGCGCTCAGCCGCATGCACCATGTCAATAATCTCGATCGCCGCCGGATCATCGGTGGGGCTGGCCAGATAGTTGCGGAGGAAGCCAGAGCCGTGAAAGGCGTAGTGGGCGTCGGTGTTGACCACGCCCGGCACGCGGTAGCCGAGGTTGAGCATCTGCATCCAAACGAAGATTGGGCTCGTCGGCTTGCGCGGATCGATGCTCTGCGGCGGAGCGAGGAAGATTTCGTGGGGAGGATGGACCTCGACACAATCAACGAAACCGAGCATTCCCTCGAATCCGCCATCGGCCGTGCCGTCGGTGTCGCGGTCACCGAGCACCTGGACGAGGTGGGGGTGGTTCATCTGGACAACCTTCTCAGCGCCGTCATCCCACAGAGCCAGCCGCTCGATCTGCGCCAGGGGGCTGTCGTTGTCAGGGACCGGCCCGCCGCCATCCTGCGTAAAAGGCTTCTCGACGATCGGAAAGGCATTTTGGTGATTGACCGGCAGGAGTGAGCCGGTCACTTCGATGCCACTGCAGGTAGCCATCCGATGCCGCGCGCCGAGGCGCTCGAGGAGCGGGCTGTACGACGACACCCGGTTGTGTTCGGTGCAGGGGGCGAACTCAATTTGCTCGCAGAGAAGGTTTTGCACCCGGCCGAGTTGGCTCGTGGTGTTGTCGCCCGAGGGGGTGGCATGGCTGTGGAAATCGCTGCTTACCCAACCGCGGGTGTCGACCGTCCGCCGCAGGGTCGCCACGAGCGCCGCATCCTCCCCCTCCACCACGTCGAGCGTCATCATCACCGCGTCATGTTCCGGGCCGTGGCTGATGATGACGTCGTAGCTTCCCGGGAGGATCTCCTGGCGAAAATGGCCGTTGTGGCTGTAGCGAAGGTTTTTCACTGCCGTGTCACCGCTGTCGGGGCCGAAATCGGGATCGACGCCCCGCGCCCCACCGTCGGCTGGTGGCCGGCGCCGAAACTCCACCTTGCACGGGATCGGCCCCCCGTCGACAGCGCTGATCGTGGCCACGACGAAGCCTGGCTGCGGAAGTTTCGCGTCGAAGGCGATTCCATCGGAGCGCCACGCCAGCCCCTGCTCTTCGACGGTCCCGCGGCCTACTGTCGAGATCGTCACCCGCCATGGCGCCGCCGGGGCCGGGAGCGACGTCACGAGCCGGCCGTCGTCGTCGGTTCGTCCCGCCCCATACTTTTTCTCACCATCAAAGAATGTCACGATCGCCCCGGCCACCGGTCCGGCGGCATCGACGGCGCTGATCGTCGTCGGGGCGAGCTCGATGCCGGCCCGGGCCGCTGCGGCGGCCCGGAGAGCGACGAGGGTATCAGCGGGAAAGACCCTGCGGACCAAGTCGATCGAGGCTCCCGGCTCCAGGTTCACCGTCGATGCCTCGCCGAGGAGATAGCGCACCGGATCGCCGGCGCCACGCGCAGGGGCGAGCGTATCGGCGTGGAACGTCGCTCCCACCGGCTCGATTCCGTAGGCCTGGCCAAACCACTCGTCATCCCACCAGACGACGTTGGCTGCGGTGTCGGCGCCGGCGGAAAACGTCCGATCGGCCCTGACCCGATCAACCGGCTCGATCATGAAGCCCGTCGCATGCGGATTAAAGTAGCGGGTGGTGACGGTGAGGAAATGATCGCCGTCGGCGAGCGTATAGGTCGTCTCGACGCGCGGCGTCTGCGGCCCCTCCGCGGCGACGACGCGAAACGCCACGCTCGCACCGCCGACGGCCAGCGGCGTGGGCACTTTCCCTTCGACCGCCATCTCTTCGCCGCTGCCCTGGCCAGACGCTCCCGCGAAGGCGTAGCGGAGCTGACCGTTGCCGGGCCAATAGCAGCCGAGCTGGTCGTTGGGATTACCCACGGTGGTCAGATCGATGATCGCGCCGCCGACATTGCGGACGGTCATGTTGGCGTGGCGCGTCGGAATGGGGTCGCCGATCACGGCGATGATCCGGTCGTTGCGAAGGAGGTGGTCGCCGAGGATCCAATCGGATTCCTTGCCAATGGGGGGACCCGCAGCGCCTGTCGCCGCCGCTTCAAGCATCTGTGGCGTGATCGTGACAATCTCCGCGGCCGGAGCCGATGCCATCGGCAGCCATGCGGTAGAAAACATCAGCGACAGGACGATCGACGGCGACAGGCGACGCATAGGAGGCGACTCCGGTGGGATTTGGGGACCGGCCGACCCGCAAATCCTATCGCCCCCAGTCGGGTCGCGGAGCGCTTTCATCAAAGCCTCACAGGGCTTCCAGCCGAACCGGCGGCCACTCCGGTGGCACCGGCGTGAGCCGGGCGAGCCATCACAACGATTCTTAATCTCGTGCGACTGATGGCGTGGCGCTCCTCCCCTGATGCTTCGGTTCTGCCGACGATGGATCGCGCGCCTGCGAAGAGCCATGGGGTAAAGTGACGGCGGCGCTCAACCCTCGTAGCGTGTCCATTTGGGCAGGGTCATTGACTCGGTGCTTCGGTCAAACGAAAACCGAGTCCAAGGGGGATCGATGGTTTCATTTGGAGGTCTGGTCATGCACCGATGGTTCGCTCGGATCGTCCCGCTGCTGCTGTCGGCAGTGGTGCTTTCCAATGGTCTTCCCCGAGCGGCCGACGAGCCGATCGATGCTGCCGTCGGTCGGCCTCTGAGCGACTGGCGTCACTCCGGCGAACTCTGGCTCCTGACGGGCCCCGAGGGGGCCAACCTGCCGGCTGAGGTGGTGCTCCAAGACTTTCCCGTCGCCATCCGGCTCGACAACGAGTTTTTCCCCTTCGCGGAAGCCCTGCCGCGCGGTGAAGACCTCCGCATCACGTCGGACTCCGGTCAACTGCTTTCCCACGAGATCGAGGCCTGGGATCGGGATGCCGGCAGGGCCATCGTCTGGGTGCGCGTGCCGGAGATCCGCGGCCAGGCTCGGCAGCGACTCACGCTTCACTGGGGGAATCCCGCGGCGCCCGCGTGCTCTGACGGGGCCGCCGTCTTTAGCGCTGCCAATGGCCATGTCGCCGTTTTCCACATGGATGATCCGGTCGGCGATGCGACGGGCGGAATCGAGACGCGCGATACCGGCACGGAGACGGCGGAGGGAATCGTCGGACCAGCCCGCCATTTCCCCGGCGGCAAGGGGGTGTTTTGCGGCGACGCGATCACCACCCTCTCGGCGGGATCGGCCGATCACACCACGCAGGCCTGGTTCCGTTCGGAGGTCTCCAATGGCCGGGTCTTCGGCTGGGGCAACGAGGCGGCGCAGGGGAAGGTGATCATGAACTTCCGCAGCCCGCCGCACGCCCGGATGGAATGTTATTTCTCCGGCGCCGACGTCGCCGGGGAGACGCGGCTGGCGAAGTCTGCGTGGGTGCATGTCGTTCACACCTACACCAAAGGGGAATCGCTCCTCTATGTCAACGGTGTCCTCGACGGTACGACGCGCACCGACTCGGCCCCTTTGAAGATCGCGACCCCAGCGCGGATGTGGATCGGCGGCTGGTATGACCAGTACGACTTCGCCGGCGACGTCGACGAGGTGCGGGTCTCGAATGTCGCTCGCTCCGCCGCCTGGGCGAAGCTCGAGTACGAAAACCAAAAGCCGCTCCAGTCGCTCGTCGGCCATCTTGTCCAGCCGGGGCTTGACTTCGCCGTCTCCCCCGAGGCCCTCGAGATCGCCGAAGGGGAGACGGCCACGTTCACCGCCCGGGCCGGCGGGGCGATGAAAGTTTCTTGGATTCTCGCCCGCGGTGGCGAGGAAACGGTCGTCGCCACCGACACGCTTCACTGCGACGTCGACGCCGGGCGGGTGACAGGGAACGAGCAGGCCACGCTCCGGTTGTGCGCCGTCTATCCGAACAACACCAAGACGATCGATCTCCCGATTGAGATCCGCGAGGCGATCCCCGACCCGGTCTTCACGCTCGAGGCCCCGGCGACGTGGGACGGCCGGGAGCAGATCGAAGTCGTGCCGCGGATCTCGAACCTCGCCGCGCTCGAGGCGACGGAGGCCGGCGGGCTGAATGTCCGCTGGCAGACCGACGGGATGGCGGTGATCAGGGACGAGACTCCCGGCCGACTCATCCTCCAGCGGAGCCACAACAGCGGCCGGCTCACGGTGACAGCGCGGATCGACAACGGCGGCACGGCCGTCGAGGCCAAGACGGAGATCGCCGTCACCGAACCGGCCACCGACGCCTGGGTCGAGCGCCCCGTGGACGAGCTCGACGCCGATGAAAAACCGGTCGATCGGCAGTTCTTTGCCCGCAATGATAAAAACGTCGGCACGCTCCACCTCCGCGGCCGGCTCGACGCCCCGGCCGAGAGCGTGTTCCTCGTGCTCTTCGCCGACGGGGAGCTTGCCGACTCCTGGTCGCTCAAGCCCGATGCGGTAGGCCGCTACGCCTTCGCGATTCCGCTGGCGCCGGGGCTCGTCCGCTACCGGGTCGAGTTCGGGGTGGTGCGTGAGGGCACGAAAACGATCCTCCACACCGCCGACGATCTCCTCTGTGGCGACGCCTATCTGATGGACGGCCAGTCGAACACGGTGGCGAGCGACTGGGGGGCGGACCAGGTCGATGACGGCCCGCAGCCACGGGACCGCAGCTGGGTCCGCAGTTTCGGTGCGATGGAGGGGAGCCTCGAACCGGGGTGGGGAGACGCCGTGCGGCGCGAGGGGGGAAAGCACCAGATCGGATATTGGGGGATCGACCTCGCCAGGCATCTCGTCGACATCCACCAGATCCCGGTCTGCATCCTCAATGGCGCCGTCGGCGGCACGCGGATCGACCAGCATCTCCCCGACTCCGCCGAGCGCGCAAACCCGGCGACGATCTACGGCCGGCTCCTCGCCCGGGTGCGGGCCGCCCGGCTCACCCACGGCATCCGGGGGGTGCTCTGGCACCAAGGAGAGGCCGATCAGGGGGCCGACGGGCCCGATGGTGGCTACGGGAGCGAGACCTACCGAGCCAACTTCCACGAGCTTGCCGCACACTGGCAGCGCGACATGCCGAACCTCGGCCACATCTTCCTCTTCCAGATCTGGCCCAACGCCTGCAGCCAGGGGGGCACGCCCGCCAGCGACCGGCTCCGCGACATTCAGCGGACCCTCCCTCGCGACTTCGCGCGGATGTCGGTGATGTCGACCCTCGGCATCCGCCCCGAGGGGGGCTGTCATTACCCGGCGGCGGGCTACGCCGAAATGGCCCGGCTGATGGCGCCGCTGGTTGACCAGGCCTGCTATGGCACCACGTTCGCGGAGCCGGTGACAGCGCCTGATCTCCTCTCGGCCCGCTACGCCGACGCGAGTCGAACCGAGATCGTCCTCGAGTTCGGCCAGCCGATCGTGTGGGACGATGCGACGGTGTCGGAGCTGCGCCTCGATGGTGAGCCGGGGGGGATCCGCTCCGGCCACGCCGCCGGCTCGACGCTCCATCTCGCCGTCGCCCCGGGCTGCAACGCCACGACGATCACCTATCTTGTCGATCGGCAGTGGCAGCCGCAGCGCGTTCTCCGTGGCACCAACGGGATCGCCGCCCTCTCTTTCCACGCCGTCCCCATCGAGCCCCCTGCCCTGCAGGCCCCATCCCCATGAGCCGTCTCCGCTTTGCCGCACCCACCCTTCGCCGTGCCCCGGCCCCGGCCGTGGCCGTGACAAGGATCCTCGGGCCCCTGCTGCTCATCGTCGCCCTGCTGGCGGCTGCGGCCGCGCCGCTGGCGGCCGCCTCTCCCGTGCCCCCCAACGTCGTCATCCTCTACGCCGATGACATGGGTTACGGCGACCTCGGGGCCAACAACCCCGATTCAAAAATTCCCACCCCGCACCTCGATCGCTTGGCAAGCACGGGGACCCGGTTCACCGACGCCCACAGCTCGTCGGGGGTCTGCACGCCGAGCCGCTACGCCCTCCTTCACGGCCGCTATCACTGGCGGAAGTTCCACGGGATCGTGCAATCGTTCGATCAGCCGATCCTCGACGCCGAGCGGACAACCATCGCCGAGCTCCTCCGCGGCCGTGGCTATGCCACCGCAGCCTTCGGGAAGTGGCATCTCGGCTGGGACTGGGAGGCGATCCGCCGGGCCGGTGCCGAGCCGCGGGTTGAGGGAAAAAATAAAATCTATGCCGCCGCCGATTTCGACTGGCGGCGGAAGATCCCGGGAGGCCCGCTCGCCCATGGCTTCGACCATTACTTCGGCGACGATGTTCCCAACTTCCCCCCCTACGCCTGGTTCGAAGATGACCGGATCCCCGTGGCGCCGACTCTTCAACTGGTGACGACAGGAGAGCCCCCAGAAGGGAACTGGGAATGCCGCCCCGGCCCGATGGTTCATGGCTGGGACTTCCACGCCGTCATGCCGACGCTCACCGACCGGGCCGTGGCCTGGATCGAGCAACAGACCCCCGACCGTCCCTTCTTCCTCTACTTCCCCTTCACGTCGCCGCACGCGCCGATCCTGCCGACGGCGGCCTTCACCGGCCGCTCGGCCGCCGGCCCCTACGGCGACTTCGTGGCCCAGACCGACGACACCGTCGGCCGGGTGCTCGACGCCCTCGAGCGTGAGGGATTCGCGGACAACACGCTCGTGATCTTCACCTCCGACAACGGCCCGGAGCGCTACGCCTACGAGCGCACCCGCGCCTTCGGCCACCGCAGTATGGGGCCGCTCCGTGGGCTGAAACGCGACCTTTGGGAGGGGGGGCATCGGGTGCCGATGATCGTCCGCTGGCCGGGGCACGTACCCGCAGGAAGGGTGGCCGACGGCCTCGTCAGCCAGGTCGATCTCTACGCCACGATCGCCGCGGCAGTCGGGGCGGCGATCCCGGCGGGCTCGGCCGAAGACAGCCTCGATCAGCTCGCCTGGTTCGAAGGGAAGGCCCCGTCAGCGCGCCGCGAGATCGTCCACAACACCCACGCCGACGGCTACGCCCTGCGGCAAGACGACTGGATTCTCATCGACGCGCCCTCCGGTGGGATTTCGGAGATTCCACCATGGTATCTCACGGCCGAGGGGATCCCGACTCCCGTCCACCCCGGCGAGCTCTACGACCTGCGGACCGATCCCGGCGAGCGCCACAACCGCTTCGATTCCGAACCGGACCGGGTGGCGGCGATGCAACGACGGCTCGACACGCTCCTGGGGCGGTGAGCTCACCGCCGGCTGAGGGAAACGGTCAGCGGACTTGGGCGCTGATCGTGAACGACGCTTCGAGAACGCCACCGGCCGCCAGTGGGATCACACCGCTGTCGGCCTCGCCGGCCGCGAGGCGATTGACGCCGTCGTTGGCATTGGCCGCCGGTTCGATCGCGAGCACCGGCCGGTCCTCCGGTCCGAAGCAGATCAGGTGGGTGACGTTCGGCGAGCAGGCGTACGTCAGCGTCACGCCGCTCTCGGGCCACTCGATCGTTGCCTGCCCATTGAAGCCGGCAAAGCAGGCATCGATCCGCCCGCTGCCGAGCTCCCGCGGCGTGGAGAAGTCGAGGTCTGCAGGCACCGGCTCCGGAGGGCCATCCGGGAGGCCATCGGCGTCGGTGTCGGGGTGGATCCGCGGCGCGGTGAAGCCGAGCACGACCGGCTCACCGTCGCGCGTGAGCCAGCGGCGGTAGTAGGGATGCCAGCCGAAACCGGCCGGCATGGTTGTCTCCCCGAGGTTCTCCAGCCGCAGAGTCTGCTCGACCTGATCACCCGAAAGAATAATCCCGACGGTCGCGCGAACAGGCCAGGGCCAATTGAAGTCGGGAAACTCGGCGGAGTCAAAGGAGAGGACGAGGCTCGAAGGCGTCTGCTCGACGACCTGCCACGGCCGGGCGCGAACGTCGCCATGGATGGCGTGGTTCTTGGCGCCTGCGAGCTGATACTCGCGGCCGTCATACACGAAGCGCCCGTCGCGGATCCGGTTGGAATAGGGGAGCATGAGCCAGCTTGATCCCCGCGACCCCGGATCGGGCATGAGGTCGAGCCACCCCTCCCCGCGCTTCACACGCATCGCCAGCAGGCTCCCGCCGCGAGCCGGGCTGACGACAACACGGAACCGCTCGGAGCGGAGTTCGACCGGCTCGATTTCCTCGGCAGCCCCCCGTGGAGCTACGGCGAACACCCCATCCCGTGGAGCTACGGCGAACACCCCCTCTCGCGGAGCCACGGCACGCGCCCCCCCCAGCACGATCACGGCCGCGAAGGCATGCCGGAGGATTCTCGGGGCGGAGGGCAACGTCACTCGAGCTTTTCCTTGTCCATCTCCAGCTGCAGATCGGGGATCCCCTTGTCGGTGACGACCAAGTGCCAGGGCGACTTGGCTCCGATGAGATCGGCCTTCACCAGGCCGCCGCCGGGGGCGTCGAGCGGGATGCTGATCTGCACCGAGTAGTTCCCCGGCAGCATCCCCTTCGTCCCCTTGAAGGAATACATCTCGAACTTCCCGTCGGCATTGGTCGAGCCGATGAAACACTGGGCCGAGATGTCGTCGGCGACGAGATTGACCCCGACGCCCTCGCACGGCTTGCCACCACGGGTGAGGCGGCCGGCGACGGTTACTTCTCCCTTGTTCGCGGAACAACCAACCGCCATCAGGCAAGCAAGGGTGAGCAGGAGACCACGAACCATGGGAGGGATCCTCGAGCGGGAATATTTGGAGGGGGAGTGCGATGCGGCCGTTGAGGGACAGCAGAAAAAAAGAGGGACAGCAGAAAAAAAGACCCCGATCCCGGCAGCGTGGCCGGGACCGGGGTCCGATGACCGAAATCAGCGGCTGAGAACGTTGTCGGGGACCACCGTGCCGTCGGCGATGTCGACCAGCGCCGTGATCACCGTCCCGACCTGAACCGACGTCACCGAACCGTCGGCGAGGCCGATCGTCGCGCCGCCCGGGTGGGGCGTGCCCCAGTGGCCACGGAAATTGGTCCAGCCGATGCCGTCGCACCTTTGATCTTGGAAGACGTTCTGCGTGGCACACACGCCTCCGGAGCTCAAGGCTCGCGTCGTCTCGACGGCGCCGGCAAACGCCGCGTCGCGGTAGGAGAGGCAGCCAGAATTGTACATCCGCGTGTCCATCGAGATCTCGCCGAGCAGAAGCGTGTAGCTCGTGCCGTCGACGATGTCGGAGATTCGGACCGGCCGGCTGACGTCGTACGAGTTATACCGCTGATAGCCACGGTTCCGCGGCCAGTTCTGGTCGATATCACCAGCCTTGGCGATCTTCGTGAGAATCTGCGACTGGCTCTGCGTGCCGGCGATGCCGTGATCAGGGGTGATCGCCTGGTTGGTGGCATAGTCGGTGACCATGACCTTCGTCTGGCCACCGGTGAGGAGGTAGTGGGCGGCGAAGCCGAGGGCCGTCGGGAGCGTGCCGTTGGAGTTGGGGATGTTGGTGAAGATCCGATCGTTGCCGGCACCGTCGCCGACCGTCTCGGCACCGTTGCCGCCTCGCGATGGACAGGAGAAGACCGGCATCGTTGCATAGAACGCCGTGTTGTTAAATTCGTTGCTGAGCTCCATGAACGACGCGGCCGCGTAAAACGGGCTGCCGGTTTGGGTCTCGACTCCGCCGACCGGGGTGCCGAACGACCAGGCCCGATAGCGGCCCGAAGCCAGCTCGAACGCTCCGCCGCTGGTGGGGGGGCAGAGCGTTCCGCCAGCGAGGACGGCGACCTGATCGCGGGTCGACACCGAAGCACCACCGAGGGGGAAGACCTTGTTGCTCGACTCGAAGTTCATCATTCCGAGGACGATGTTCTTGACGTTGTTGATGCAGCTCATCTTGCGGGCCGCCTCCCGCGCCGACTGCACGGCCGGGAGGAGGAGACCGACGAGCGTGCCGATGATGGCGATGACGACAAGAAGCTCGACGAGCGTGAACCCGTCGCGACGGTGGCTGGGCCGGAGTGACATGGGAAGGGATCTCCAGGAAATGCGGGGAATCAAAAATGAACGGAAATAAAAAAATCGAATCGAGCTGCACCACGAGTTTCGCTCAACACCAGCAGAACACAAAGGCCGACAACGCCACCGTGCCGTTTCAGGAGTTTTAAGCCCCCCCGGCCATTCCGGCACCGAAATCTCGTCGAAACACCCCGAGACCTAACCCAAAAGGGATATGGGATCAAAGAGCGGATCAGGAAAAATAGCCGTCCCCGCCTGCCGCAACACCCCCCTTTTGGCCGCAGTGGCGGGGGCATGGCCGACTCACAGCCCTCCCAAATAGGCGAGCAGATCGGCAGCTTCGGCTGCCGAGAGGTCCCGGAGGAGCTGCTCCGGCATGAGCGACTGCGACTGCTGGACGAGCTGCTCTATCTCCCCACGCGGAATCCGCGTGTCGCGTCCCTGGGCGTCACGGATCACGATCTCGCTCTCGGATCGCTCTGGCAGAAGCCCGGTGTGGACGAGGCCGTCTGTGGTCTCCACATACCAGGTGGCGAACTTCGGATCGACCTTCCGGGAGGGCTCGAGGAGGCTTTCGAGGAGCTCCGCCCGCGTCAGCCGCTTGCCGATCCCGACCAGATCGGGGCCGACCGCCGGCCGGTCGGTTGTCGGCTCCGTGGCGGAGTGGTGGCAGCTCCGGCAGGTTAGGGTGGCCGATTCCCACAGCTTTCTTCCCCGGTCGGCATCCCCCTCGAGCGCGAGCAGATCGCCGGAGCGGATGCTCGTTCCGAGCCGCTCGCGGCGCTGCTCTTCAGGTGTGAATCGCTCAAAGAGATCGCGAACCTGCGGGTCGCCGTGGGAGGTCCCCCAAGCCACGATCCGTGCCCGGTCGTCGGCCGGAAGCGCCCCGCCGTCGATCGCCCGGAGGAGACCGAGCGCCTCTGAGGGGGTAGCGCCGGTCGGCACATGGTCGGTGTCGACCGGGGCGGCCCCGGCCGGGGCCGTCTCGCTCGGCAGACCTTCAATCCAGTCGCCGATCAGCTTCAGGCCTCGGGTATCGACGACGGTCGAGCCGAAGTGGGGCATTCTCCCGCGGCCGAGCGTCGCCATCCGATAATAAAGGACCGACTTCGTCGGATCGCCGGCCGCCACCACTGCCGCGTCGTCGAGGGCGAAGGTGCCGTGGCTCGGCCGCAGCCCGACGAGCTTCGTGCGGTCGAGGGCCATGTCGGAGCGGACATCGAAATCGGACGCTCCACCCCCGCCCCGCAGATGACACTGGGCGCAGTTCATCTGCAGGTAGCTGCGGGCCCGGCGGTCGAGATCGGCGGTCGGGTCGTAGGGATCGACCGGCGGCGTCACGCTCTCGTCGAGCGGCTTGGAAACCAGCCCGAGCTCGGAAAAGAGCCGCAGTTGATTTGCCGCCGTCGAGCCGATGCCGGCCAGCGCCACCCGGGGATCGACCGGGCGGTTGAGCTGCGCTGGCGTGAATCCGTACAGCGATCCCCCGCGGGTTGTGTGGCACATCAGGCACTCGGTGCGGCTGGCGACGCGATAGCTTTGCCGATGGTGGACTGCCGGATCGGCTCGGTCAGCGATCTCCAGCCGGACTGCCGCCCCTTCCGGGCCGACGAGCTCGGCGTCGGTCTGCTCATCATTCCACAGATAGCTGTAGGCGCACCAGTCAGCGCCATTGAAATGGAGAAGCTGGGTCTCGATCCGCCGGGTGGTGCCGGGGGCGGTCTCGATGGCAATCGTCTTGGCGAGAACGCCGTCGGTGGGAAACTTGAACTTCCCGCGGATGAAACCCTGCTGCGGATTCTGCGCTTCGTAGAGGGAGAGCTGCGCCGTCCCCGGCAGGGCGAGCCAACGC
>Ga0114978_10003985_pt1 | contig 12002 bp, 8 predicted proteins | sample S_140212_EF_Meta_FD_87027 | JGI IMG/M metagenome (GOLD analysis project Ga0114978, IMG submission 87027) | Freshwater microbial communities from Lake Simoncouche, Canada to study carbon cycling - S_140212_EF_MetaG | ecosystem: Environmental > Aquatic > Freshwater > Lake | place: Lake...
AGCCAAACGTAGGTGTGCTATCCTGCGCGGAGTTCCCGAACCTATTCCCAAGCAGCAGCCAAACCCACAGCCACCGAATCGCACAAAGAAAGTCGGTGCCTCCATCCAAATCCAACCGCGCACGGGCTGGCCAGCGGGTACGATGCTTGCATGCGTGCTGACCGAATTGTCGTAGCGAGCCTGATCGGATTTGCGACTGTTGCCACTGTCGCCACAGTTGTCTGGGTTGAACCGGCGGCGTTCTCTCTGGCTTCGAGAATCACGCCGCCCCAGACCCGCATCGAGATGCTGGGCATGCTGGCTCTGCCCGACGAAGCAACCGATGGAGCAGACGCAGCGGTACAACTCACCGGCTTGAGTGGCATCACCTGGCTGGGCGACGATGCGTGGGCCGCCGTGATGGACAACAGCAACCGGCTCATCACGTTCTCCCTTGCGCTGGCAGCCGATGGATCCCCACTGGCCGTCAAGAATCTGCGGGCCGTCACGCTGACTGCCACGCACGACTACGAGGATCTGGCCCCTTGCCCGCCGGATCTCGAAAAACGGATCGCCCGGCGACTCATGCGGCGAGGCCTCCCAGATCCCGGGCCATGCCTGCTGGTCTGCGAGGAAGACACGCCGGCCATCCGAGGCGTGGCCCTGCGGGATGGCAGCCTCGTTGGAATGGTGCCGCTGCCCGCGATCCTCCAATCGCACCGTCCCAACCGCAGCCTCGAATCGTTGAGCGTCGACCCCGACGGCCTAGCCATCTGGACAGCCAACGAAGAAGCCCTGCCCAACGACGGCCCGCCACCCACTGAAACTACCGGCACCGTTGTGAGGCTGGTCTCGATCCCGATTCCCACCGACGGCGAACCCCACGGGAATGGACCAGCCGCCGCTGAGCGACAGGTTGCCTACCCCGTCGACTCACCGCACACATTCCTTCGGGTGATCAACGGCGCACCATTCTCTGGCGTGGTGGCACTGGTTGCCTTGGGCCAAGGCCGCCTGCTGGTGATGGAACGCTCCGGCACGCACGGCCTGCCGCCGTTTGAAAACCGGATCTACCTCGTCGATACCGCAAAGGCACAGGACGTCTCCACCATTCAGCGGGATCTGTCCCTGCGGCCAGAAATTCACGTTGCCAAGCGGCTGCTCTGGAAGAACTCGCTGGGGTGCAATCTCGAAGGACTGGCCCTGGGCCCCCCGCTCCACGACGGCGCCCAATCTATGGTTGCCATCGCCGACAACGGAGGTCTGGGCACACCCACCCAGCTGGTCACATTCAGACTCCAACACGAGCCACCACACGCCAAGCCCTCACAGAAGGCCGGGCCGCGGTGAGCAAACGGCTTCTTTACAGCCACGTCCACCACCCGCAAGAGTCTATTGAGAGTGGCCTTGCGGAGCCTCGGCGGGTTGCTGTATCCACTGCACGGTTATGCCGCGTTTTTCCCGTTTTTCGCGTTGTTCCAAAGAAGCCCCTACTCAACCTGCCTTGAGGCCATCCCTGTGCTACCCGATTGGCAACTCTCCGTAACTCAGCTTCTGGTGCTTCAAGTGGCCGGATGGGTGATTGGACTGACGGTGTTGATGTCTTTTATCGAGCATCAGGTGCATCGCCGCGTGATGCACCGCAAGGGATTTTTCAGCAGCCGCATCGCGGCGCTCAAGACGGCGTTTGAGCAACACGCCATTGTGCACCACGGCCATTACTTAAAAACTTTTCACGATGAGCCTGTGCCCGCAGGAACAGACCGGGGCATTCAATTGAGCATGCGGGAAGGGTTTCTCGAATCGCTTCCGTTTTCTCTTGTGATCGCAGTTTTTTCATATACCGGGGCCATCATCTTCCCTGTGATCGCCTGCGTGCATCATTACATCTGGAATAAGATCCACATGGAAATGCACAAGCCGGAAGATCGCTTTTTCACTCGTTGGTCTGTTTATAAATTCCTGGCTCGCCACCACTACCTGCACCACCGGTATCCCAACAAGAATTTCAACGTTGTTTTTCCGCTGGCCGATTATGTACTCGGCACAAACGCCCGAGCCAACGAAGCCGACTTAGCGGGCATGCGGGCCGAAGGGCTTTTATAGTTCAGAGTTCAGTTCTGATCTCAGGCAAGCTCATTCGATGTCCGGGCGTGGCCGCATGCAGGCCCTCGCATCATGGAACCAACAGCCGGCTCTACCGGGCGTGGATCGGCGCTGATGACGCCTGCGCCTGAGTGGCAGACGCCTGCTTTAGATAATTCCCCAGCACCACCAGCGACAGCGGTCGCGACCAATGCATCCTGATGCTGGCACGCTGAAATGATTCCCAGGTGCGATGCACCTCTTTGCGATCCAGCATAGACCATTCACCCAGATAGTCGATTGCTGCCTCACACGACTCTCGCATCTGGCCACGCATCCAGTCGCCAATCGGCAGCGAAAAACCTGTTTTTGGCCGGTTGGCGATTCTCGCACCAAACACGCCTGCGCAAGCGTCTCGCAGTAACACCTTTGATGGGCTACGGCTGTCTTGCTTCACGGCGGTCGGCAGCGCCGAAACATAATCAACCAGCGGCAGATCCAAAAAGGGCAACCGCACCTCCAGCGAATTTTGCATGCTGTTGGAATCGGTGTCGCGCAGGAGCGTGTCGCCCATGTAGTGAAGCAGTTCGATCCGAGAGACTGTATTGAATGGCTCGCCATCCAAGATCGGATCGAGTCGATCAGGACCACTTTCCAGATAGTCGGCCGCAAGCCCCACGCGTTGAGACGAGAGATCCAGCGACTGCATACGCCTGTTGGAGAGCGTGCGACGCAGTGACCGGGTTATTCCGGCCACGCTAGGATCGCCACCCACAAGATCGCAGAGTTTGCCGGCTGCCTCGGGCTTGCGTGCAAGGAATCCGAGGCCAGCCACCGCCCCCGACCTGAGGCAGCGTGGAATCAACGAGAGCGATTCTAAAATACGAGATAGCCGAATCGCCCGGCGGAAGCACGGGTATCCGCCAAAGAGTTCGTCGGCACCCAATCCGGAGAGCCCCACGACGACGCCTTCCTGAGCCAGCCTGCGGCTGACGACGTAGGTGTTGAAGCCATCGATACTCGGACTGTCCATGACTTTGAGCCATTCGTGCCACTTTGAAGACATATTGTTCGCGTCGAGCTCAACACAAAGGTGCTTGATGCCCAGCGACGAAGCGGTGGCCGATGCCAGCGGCATTTCGTCTTCCCCGTGCACCGCCCCAAAGCCCACGGTAAAGGCCGTGACCTGCGGCGTGTATTCACGGGCGAACGATGCAATGATCGTGCTGTCGATCCCGGCCGACAGAAATACACCCACCGGCACATCGGCCACCAGATGCCGAAGCACGGATTCGTGCAGCATGCTGCGCACAGTGGCAGCAGCTTGAGGGCGATCGACATCCAGAATGCGTTGCGAAAAGCTCCAATAGCGCCGCGGCGGATTCAGGACTGTTGCGTCTATCGCAATCGAGGCATCGAGCCACTGCGAAGAACCCGCTGGAAACGACCTGATCTGCTCAAACACCGTGCGAGGCGACTGCACCGCACCATACGCTAACATCCCGGCGATACCGGCCATGTCCAGATCGCTTGAAACCAGACCGGATGCCAGCACGGCTCGCACTTCGCTGGCAAACACAAATCGATCCGGAAGCTTTGCCACGTACAAAGGCTTGATGCCTAACGGATCACGGGCCAAGAGAATCCGACGCGACTGAGACTCGTAAAACGCCAGAGCAAACATACCTTGAAGTTTTTCGAGTGCCGCCTCGCCCCACGTGGAGAGAGCGTGAAGCAGCACTTCCGAATCGCTCGTGCCGCGAAACACGCTACCTTTTGCCTCCAACTCAGTTCGCAGTGTGCGGGAGTTGTAAATCTCCCCGTTGAAGATCAGGCAGTTGCCGGTGGGTGGGTGAAACATCGGCTGATGGCCGGCCGGCGAAAGATCCAGAATGGAAAGGCGGCGAAAGCCAAATCCGACCACGGGCCCGTTGCCATCTTTCCCCAGCGGCAACTGCTCGTAGCCCAAGTCATCAGGGCCTCGATGCACCATCGCTTGCATCATGGAACGAACGGCCGGGGCGACCGGTCGCGGATCAGCGCTGATGACTCCACAGATGCCACACACGAAATGCCCCTTATTGTGCCAAATATACCACAAACTATGGCAGCCACCAAAACTGGGTAAGGTGGACAATGGGAGCAAGGTCGTTGTGCGACTGGCTAAACAAAATCGTACGGCCCGCTCGGCGTCGAATTGAAACAACGCGTTGAATCGGCTGCGCGGCGCGTCTGACTCCGTTTGGGTATCCCGTTTTGTTAGGCTTCGGCCATGAGCCGATTTTCTCCGTTACCCCAGCCGCTTTCGGTCTGGATCGTGAATCCGTTTGATGACATTCCTGGGGAGGGCCTGCCACCGCTGCGATATTGGTCGCTGGCCCGCGTGCTGGCCGGGCGAGGTCACGATGTGACGTGGTGGAGTTCTACCTGGAGCCACCGCCGCAAGGCCGTGCGCACCGTGCCGATGCAGATGCGGGAAGACGAGGGGTTTTCGGTTCGACTGGTGGCCGTGCGGCCGTATGCAAAAAATGTCTCGCTGGCCCGATTTGCCAGCCACCGCGACTTTGGCCGCACGTTCGAGCGGCTGGCCAACGAGTCGGTTGCCTCCGGCCAACTGGCTCGGCCCGATGTGATTCTGGCCAGCCTGCCGCCGCTGGATAGCCCCGAGGCCGCTGCCCGCCTTGCCAAGCGGCTCGACGCTTTGCTGGTTGTTGACCTCATGGACGTCTGGCCCGAGACATTCCAGCGGCTCTTGCCAGGCCCACGCTGGTTCCGCCAGATGATCTCGCCACTCCTCCTTGGCGGCATGTACCGTCGACGTGCTGCTGTGATCGAAGCGGCCGATGCGATCTCCACTGCAACGCAAACCTATGCCGACACCATGCTGCGGAATGCCGCTGGGCAGAAGTTGACTCACCAGAAGCCGATGCACCTGTGCTATCTGGGTGCCTACCTCCAAGAATTTTCGCCGCCGGTGCGAGTATCGCCCGTAGCGGCCGATGCGACTGCCACGCCCACCGATGCCACCACTCAGCCGGTGGAGAAGCCTGCCGCAACAACACCGCTGCCAGAAAAATCGCTACCAGACAAGCCACTGGCGTGCGTGTATTCCGGCACACTTGAAGCCGGGCAGGATGTCCTCACTGCGATTGCTGCGGCCAAAATGCTCTCCGCTGCTGGCACTCCCGCCGAGATTCACATTGCTGGCACGGGAAAGTTTGAAGCATCGATCCGCGCCGCTGCAGCAGGCATCAGCGGTTCGTGCCGCGTCATCATACACGGTCTGCTCGACCGCACAGCGTATGTGCGGTTGCTCTCGGCTTGCGACGTTGGGCTTGTACTCGTCAAACCAGAGTCGCTTGTGACGGTGCCCTATAAAGCATGCGACTACGCTGCAGCAGGCTTGGCCATCATCAACTCGCTGCCGGGCGAATTAGAATCACTCGTCACAAGTTCCGTCGCCGGACTCAAGTACACCGCAGGCGATGCCGCTTCTCTGGCACGAGCCATCGCATCACTAGCCTCCAACCGCCCTCTTCTTCTGAACTACAGACAAGGGGCCCGCCGGCTGGCCGAAGCCGAATTCGACCGCGAAAAAACATACTCTCAGTTTGCCCAGTGGATCGAAGCCACTGCTTCGTAGCCCAAGGCTCGAGCCATGAACTTTCTTGTCACTGGAGCACGTGGTTTTGTAGGCCGTGGATTGCTCGACCTGCTTGCCGCCTCTGGCCACTGCGGCGTGGGCACCAGCCGCGCAACGTGGGCGGCACCGCAGCCACCGCCCCCCGTGGGCTGGCACGGCGCAACGCGTGCGGATGTGCTCATGGGTCTTCACGATGCCGCCGACACCGACGCGATCGTGCATCTCGAGGTCAAGCAACACACTCCACGGCCCACGCCAGACGATATCGATGAATTTGATCGCGTCAATGTCGGCGGCACGCGGGAGTGGCTGGACTGGGCAGCCCGGCACGGCGTGCAGCGATTTGTGTTTGTCAGCTCGATCAAAGCTGTGGCTCCCGGCACCGGTAGCCAATTCGAACACGCTCCGCTGAATCCAGACACACCCTACGGCCGCTCGAAGGCCCTGGCTGAAAAATCGGTGCGAGCATGGGCCAACGAGGATTCCCGCCGCATGGCCGTGATCCTCCGGCCGGCCCCCGTCTATGGCCCCGGCAACGAAGCCAACCTCGCGGCGTTTGTGCGGCAGATCTTGGCCGGCAAGCCATGCCTTGTGGGTCAAGGGCTCACACAAAAATCGATTGTCTCGCGAGGCAACCTCGCCTCAGCGATCGCGTTGACGGCCACCCACGCGGCGGCTGGCTGCGAAGTATTCAACGTGTCGGACCGCGAGACATTGTCGCTGGGCCAACTGGCAGCGTTGATTGCCGAACTGGGACATGCTCCAAACCCCAAACGCATTCCCGAACGACTCGCCCGACTCATCGCTCCCCTAGGTGATCTGATCAGCCTGATCGCTCGCCGCGACTTCCCCCTCACAACAGCCCGCCTCAAAACAATCGATGAAACGAGCGTCTTCCCGTGCGACAAGCTCGTGGCTGCCGGTTTTCATCACCCCCAAACCACACGCGAAGGTCTGGAAGAAATGCTGGCGTGGCTGCACGGACAGGAAGCCTTTCCAAACTCTTTAAACTGATTGTGTGCTACTCCCAAGTGGCCATCAAGACAACGACTCACAACACTTCCCGAAGAACGCTGATGGCCAACACCCACGCACCGCTTGCCACTCGGGAGCCTCCCGCAACGCTTCTTGCATCACTCGCGCACCTCGGGCCAGGAATCATTCTCGCCAGTTCGATTGTGGGCAGCGGAGAACTCATCGCCACAACGACTGTCGGCGCAGAGGCGGGGTTTCTGCTCCTCTGGCTAATCATCGTCGGCTGCGCGATCAAGGTGGCGGCGCAGATTGAATTCGGTCGCACAACGCTCACTTGGGGCCGCACGCCACTGGATGCATTCGACGGCGTGCCAGGCCCACGCTTTGCAGGCCTAGGCTGGATCTATTGGAGTTGGGCGGTGATGACGCTGCTGATCGTTGTGCAGCAGGGTGGAATTCTGGCAGGCGTTGCTCAAACACTCGCTGCAGGCATGCCTATCACGCCCGCCGGCCGGGAGTGGAATCAAGTACACAACGAGGCTGCTGGCACGCTGATTGCCGAAGCCACTGCCCGCCGCACTGCACACAACGCAATCGCTTCTCCACAGTTCGCAGCCGACACACCGTCGCCGAGCATCCGACTGGCCACGCTGAACGCCACAATCGCCTCGCTCAAGGTGCCTCCAGATGAAACGATCTGGGCCGTTGCCGTGGGAGTAGTCACATCGCTCCTTCTGGGGATGGGCCACTACCGATTAATCGAACGCGTGTCGATCGTGCTGGTCGGCACGTTCACGCTCGTCACGCTCCTAGCCCTCCTCATGCTGCAGTTGGATCCCGCGTGGGCAATCTCCTCGTCAGAGCTTGCAAGCGGCCTTGTGCCCTCGATCCCGCCAGCCATCGGCGGGCGATCGCCGATGATGACGGCGCTGGCGGCTTTTGGCATTATCGGCGTGGGGGCCAGCGAGTTAATGATTTATCCCTATTGGTGTCTAGAAAAAGGGTACGGCGAAGCAGTCGGCCCTCGCGATCCATCGCCAGCATGGGCCCACCGCGCCCGCGGGTGGATGCGGGTGATGCAACTCGATGCGTGGACCAGCATGCTCGTCTACACCGCAGTGACCATCGCCTTCTATCTTCTAGGAGCAGCCACGCTTGGGCGACTGGGACTGCGGCCGGCCGGCGGCGAGATGGTGCGCACGCTCGGTGCAATGTATGCCCCTGTGTTTGGCCAGTGGGCGGCCGGTTTATTTTTGGTTGGAGCATTTGCTGTGCTTTACTCCACGCTGTTTGTGGCCGCAGCCGGCAATGCCCGCATGGTGACAGATGGACTCATTCTGGCAGGCCGAGTGGCGGGCGATGATGCCAGCCGCAGACGATGGACGCGCCGGATCTCTGTGGCCTGGCCGCTGGTAGCGATGGTGCTGGCCATTGCGATTCGAGAGCCTGTGGGCATGGTGCTGGCCAGCGGTGTGGCGCAAGCCATCATGCTCTCGGCCATCGGCGTGGCTGTGTTGTTCTTTCGCTACTGCCAACTCGACGCTCGCCTCATACCATCGCGAGCGTGGGATATTCTGCTCTGGATCTCTTCGGCAGGGCTGATCGTAGTGGGCCTGTGGACGCTGTGGGAAAAGCTCTCCTCATGCCTCCCCTTCTCTCTTTCGTAAGATGAAGTCAATGGCGTAGAATCATTCTTTACGTCGGCATGCTCCATGCGTGCTCACTTTTGCAACGCTCTTTGAGGAGACTCACATGCCGCGTTCCAGCCGTATCCCCCGCCGAAATATTCTGAGCGGTGGACTGCTCGCAGGCACCTCAGCGATTTTTGGTTCGCTGCCCGCCGTGCAGGCTGCCCAGCGGCCGTCGGCCGTTCCTGCTCGCTGCCTGCGGATCGCGCATCTCACCGACATCCATTTGCAACCGGAACTCGCGGCTGCCAAGGGACTCATCACCTGCTTTGAGCACGTGCAATCGCTGCCTCAACGGCTCGGCTGCGAAGGCCCCAACATCATCCTCACAGGCGGCGACACGATCATGGACGCCATGGCCGCCGACGTGGCTCGCACAAAACTGCAGTGGGAACTCTGGCGAAAAATAAAGGCCGATCACTGCGGCATCGAAATACAAAGCGTGGTCGGCAACCACGATGTCTGGGGCTGGACCAAAACAGCAGCCGGGGCCACCGGCGACGAACCGTTCTACGGCAAGCGATGGGTGTGCGACGAGTTTGGCCGCGACATGCCCTACAAGAGCTTCGATCGAGCCGGTTGGCATATTGTGATTCTGGACAGCATCTTTCCGTTTGAAGAAACCTATATCGGCAAGCTCGACGATGCGCAGTGGGACTGGCTGGAACGCGATTTAGCTGCGGTGCCCCCGGCCACACCCACGATTCTTTTTTCTCACATCCCGATTCTCTCCTCCACGCCATTCACCACGGTAAAACCGACTGCTCCGCATGCCACTGACAAACCTGTGTATGGCGTGGAGGGAAGCTACGTGCACGTCGACATCGCCCGCTTTCATGCACTTTTTTCCAAGCACCCCAATGTCAAAGCCTGCGTCAGCGGCCACATGCACTTGGTCGAGCAGATTGACTTTGCAGGCGTGCGGTATCTCTGCAACGGCGCGGTTTCGGCAGGCTGGTGGAAGGGAAAAAATAAAGGCACTGACTTCGGCTACGCATTAGTCGATCTTTTCGACGATGGCAGCGTGGAGCGTCGCTATATCTCTTACGGCTGGACGGCTGCCACGTGAATGCAAATCTTCGCCCCGACACCGAACCGGCACAGCACCCACGTTGCCGGGATGTCAGGCCGACGATTCGCATCCGGTTTGTCGATTTCTGGGACAGCTTTGACCCATGCGACAACGTTTTTACCCGCCTTCTAGAAACGCGGTTTGCTCTCGAGCACTGCGACGAGCCGGACTTCATCGTCTATTCGGTGATGGGTGGCCGCCACAAGAAGCATCTACGGCACGACTGCGTACGGATTTTTTATACCGGCGAAAACATTGCGCCAGACTGGAATACCTGCGATTGGGCGTTTACGTTCGAAGACACTTCGCATCCCCGGCACTACCGCCTGCCCCTCTGGGGACTCTACGCCGATCCACAGGAACTCGTGAAGCCAGCGGCCTACGACCCCGCCGCCGTGCTGGCGCGAAAAACAAAGTTCTGTGCGTTTCTGGTCTCCAATCCGTTCTGTCGCACGCGAAACGATTTTTTTCGAAAGCTTTCTCGCTACAAGCCAGTTGATTCCGGTGGAAAAGTGCTCAATACGCTCGGCCACGGCGTGAGCGATAAGGAGAGCTTTCTGGCCGACTACAAGTTTACAATTGCCTTCGAGAACGAATCGCATCCCGGCTACACAACAGAAAAGATCGTCGGGCCGATGCGAGCCGATTCGATTCCGATCTACTGGGGCGATCCCTTGGTTGGCCGCGACTTCGACACAAGGAGTTTTCTCTCGGCCCACGATTCGCCATCGCTCAATGAACTCCTGCAGCGAGTCATCGAAGTCGACAGCAATCCCGAACTCCACCAATCGATTCTGGCCGCCCCGTGGTATCGCAACAATCGGGTGCCGCTTGGCGTTGACCCCGCCGCCATCTTGGATCAGTTCACGACTATTTTTCACTCGGCCGTGCTGCCTGTGGCCCGCACCAAGAGCCTCGGCCGACTGGTGGGGTTGGATCGCCTTCCCAAAACACTGGCTAGCATTAATCGACGCTGTGTAATCAAATACCGCAAGCTGACGCGAAACGCGTAGCTGCCTCCGCTTTCAAACGCTTCACTCCCTCGCCCTGCTCCCTCACCCCACAGGAATATCACATGTCGTCTGTTGATGGATACGTTACTGACGTCGCCTACACTCCAGGCTTCTATCCCAACTTGGCTCCTGTCGCGATGCGGTATGTGGCGTCACTCAACCGCGTAGTGCCACCGAATGTGACTGACGGCTTCCGCTACCTCGAACTGGGCTGTGGTTTGGGGCGTTCGCTCACGACGCTGGCCGCGGCCAATCCCAATGGGCAGTTTGTGGGCGTCGACGCCAACCCCGATCACGCCGCAGCAATTCAACGAGATATCGCCGCAGGCAAGCTCAACAACGCCCGTGTGATCAAGTCTGACTTCGGGCACGTGCCAAAAGACCTCGGCACATTTCAATTTATTGCGCTGCATGGCGTGCTGAGTTGGGTGGCGCCGAATGTGCGCGAAGAGATTTTGTCGATCGCAAAAGAACATCTGGCCCCGGGTGGGTTACTGCTTGCAAGCTATAATGCTATGCCCGGCTGGGCCCATCTACAGCCGATCCGCGGCATCCTTCGGCAGTATGCACTTCTGCGCCAGGGGGATAGCGTGCAGCGACTGCGAGACGCGCTTGCGTATCTGGTATTTATTCGCGACAAACATGCCAAGTACTTCGAAGACAACCCCCGTGCAGCGGCCTACGTAGACACCCTGCTCAAGCAGGATGTGAACTACCTCGTCCACGAGTTTCTCAATGAGCATTGGACGAGCTTCTACTTTGCCGAAGTATCGGAAATGTTTGGCGGAGCCGGGCTCTCTTTTGTGGGCAGCTTGCCTGTGTTCACCAACTTCTGGGATCTCTGCGTGCGGCCGGAGTTTCAGGAACTCTTTCGCACGACGACTAATCGGCTCGTGACGGAGGCCCACAAGGATTTCTGCGCCAACACAGCGTTTCGCTGGGATCTCTACGCCAAGGCCCCCCGCATGATGCCCGAGGTGGCCGATCGGTTGCGCGATGCAGACGATCTGTTCTTTCGCGTGACGCGGTCCGGGATCACGCTGCCGTATCAGGCCAACCTAGGCGTTGTGACGTCCACAGTGCAGGGGCCTCTGTATCAATCACTCTTGAGCTTGCTGGCACACAAGAGCCTGCGGCTGTCCGAGATCCTAGCGGCGGTCGAGGTCCAGGGAACGCCGCCGGCCGATCTGATACGGGCCGTTGACGCCGGCGTAGCGATGGGCCTCTTTGATGTGACCAGCGGATCGGTAAGCGAGGCTGCGGGCGACGTGGCCGACGCGGTCAAGCTTTCCAGTGCCTTTAACCACGCGATGCTCGGCAGCGATTCGCTCAGCGGTCGACCTGTGGCCTTGGCTAGCCAGGCCACAGGCACAGGCCACACGCTCGGCGATTTCGACGCTGCGATTCTGCACGAACTCGTTGAGCGCGGCCGGGATGGCCTTTCCGAACGGGTTGCAACCCGACTGGCCAAGAGCGGCCGAGCCCTCCAGCAAAACGGCCAAGCCGTGAACGCCCCGGAAGAACGGGAAAAACTCGTGGCCCAGGCA
>Ga0114978_10003987_pt1 | contig 12001 bp, 17 predicted proteins | sample S_140212_EF_Meta_FD_87027 | JGI IMG/M metagenome (GOLD analysis project Ga0114978, IMG submission 87027) | Freshwater microbial communities from Lake Simoncouche, Canada to study carbon cycling - S_140212_EF_MetaG | ecosystem: Environmental > Aquatic > Freshwater > Lake | place: Lake...
TCCCAGGCCCGGTCGCCGCGGAGGGTGACCTTCGCGCCAATGGGCTGCTCTTCGCGGAGCTTGAAGCTCGCGATGGACTTCTTCGCACGGGTCACGATTGGCTTCTGACCGCTCAGCAGCTCGAGGTCGCGCTGGGCACCTTCGAGCAAACTGGCCTGCTGGGTCGCACGACCCACACCGGCGTTGATGACGATCTTGGACAGGCGTGGAACCTGCATGATGTTTGGGAGTTCGAGCTCAGTCTTGAGCTGAGCGCGAATCTCTTCGTTGTAGCGCACCTTCAGGCGCGGCATGGTGCTCATAGAGCCTCCCCACACTTACGGCAGACGCGAACCTTCACGTCGTCGACGGTCTTAAAGCCAACCTTTGCTGGGCCCTTGTGCCCACCGCACCACAGCGCGATGTTGGACACGTGGAGCGGCATGGCCTTGTCAATGATTCCAGCCTGCAGCGTTGCACCCTGCTGCTTGGTGTGTCGCTTAACAGTGTTCAGCGAGTCGAGAATGACCTGGTCTGAAGCGGGCAGTGCCTCTTCCACCTTGGCCCGCTCACCGCGGAACTTGCCGGCGAGTACGACGATGTCGTCACCCTTACGGATCTTCATTACAAAACCTCCGGAGCCAGCGAAATGATTCGCATGAACTTCTTGTCACGGAGCTCACGGCCAACGGGCCCGAAGATTCGGGTACCGCGAGGCTGGAGCTGGTCGTTGATAATCACGGCGGCGTTGTCATCAAACTTGATGTACGAACCGTCGGGACGACGCTTTTCCTTGGAGACGCGAACGACGACGCAGCGCACTACGTCACCCTTCTTCACGTTGGCACCAGGAATAGCGTCCTTCACAGTGGCGATAAAGACGTCACCGATCGAGGCGTAGCGGCGGCGTGAACCACCCAGTACGCGGATGCAGAGCACCTCTTTCGCACCGGAGTTGTCGGCCACCCTGAGACGGGACTCTTGCTGAATCACTTGGCACGCTCCAAAATCTCGATGAGGCGCCAGCGCTTGAGCTTGCTCAAGGGACGAGTCTCCTCCACGCGAACGCGGTCGCCGATCTTGGCGTCGTTCTTCTCGTCGTGGGCGTAGAGCTTCTTGGTGCGCTTCACGGTCTTGCTGTACTTAGGGTGCGACACGCGCTCTTCGACGGCGACCACCAGGGTGGCGTTCATCTTGTCGGAGACGACGATGCCTTCACGAACCTTGCGCGTATTGATACGCGTTTCGTTGGTCAGGTTTTCAGTCATTAGTTACCTTCCTCGGCCAAGGCAATCTCGCGCTGACGCAGGAACGTCGCGAGACGGGCAATGTCCTTCTTGACTGCACCCATGCGGGCAGTGTTGTCCAATTGGCCGGTGGCCAACTGGAAACGGAGGTTGAAGAGTTCCTTGCGGGACTCGGCGAGACGCTGAATCAATTCGGCGTCACCGAGGAGCTTCAACTCCGCTACGTGTTCTTTGGTCTTAGCCATTAGATCGTTACCTCCGGGGTGCCGTGCGTACCAGGACGAACGACAAACTTGCACTTAATCGGCAGCTTCTGGATGGCGCGCTCCATGGCGGCGCGAGCCAATGGCTCGTCCACACCGGCGAGCTCGAACATCACGCGACCGGGCTTTACTACGGCAACCCAGAATTCGGGGTTTCCCTTTCCGGAACCCATGCGAGTTTCGGCGGGCTTTTGGGTTACGGGCTTGTCAGGGAAGACGCGAATCCACACACGACCACCACGCTTGACGTGACGAGTCATGGCAATACGGGCCGACTCAATTTGACGAGCAGTAATCCAACCGGCTTCGAGTGCCTGGATACCAAAGTCACCGAAGTTGAGTTCGGTGCCACCCTTGGCCATACCAGTCATACGACCGCGCTGTTGCTTACGGTGCTTGACCTTACGGGGCATCAACATAATCAGTCGACCTCCTTACGGAAGTGAGGAGTCTCAGAGGCACCGCCAGCGGTGCGACGCTCGATCTCTTCTTCCTGAGAAATCCGCTTCTCGACCTCGTCGGAAGCAGCCAGCAAATCGGCGGGAGCCACACCGGCGCTGGCGTCAGCGGCGGGGTTAACTTCAGCCGTGGCCGACACGCGGCGACGGCCGGAACCGGCACGCACCACGCTGGGCGTTGGGGCATCGGTAGCCACAGCGTCGCCAGTGGCCAAAGCGGCTTCACGAACAATCTTGGCTTCGTTGCTGATCGAGTAGGGCAAGATGTCACCCTTGTAGATCCAGACCTTGACACCAATACGACCGGTTGAGGTGCGAGCCTCACGGAAGCCGTAGTCAATGTCGGCCCGGAGGGTGTGCAGCGGCACGCGACCCTCACGGTAGGACTCACGACGTGACATTTCGGCACCACCGAGACGACCGGAGCACTGAATACGAACGCCGAGGGCGCCCGACTTCTGCACGGTCTGAATGGCGCGCTTCATCGCACGGCGGAAGGCCACGCGGCGAATGAGCTGGTCGCAGATTCCCTGAGCGATCAAGGCGGCGTCGAGTTCGGGCTGCTTGATTTCCTGGATGTTCAGCGAGAACGGTGAAGCCTCGTTGGCCTTCTTTGGCACGCGGTTGGTCAGCACTTCGAGTGCCTTCTTCAAACGCTCAGCTTCAGCACCACGACGACCGATAACGATGCCCGGACGCGCCGTGTGGATGTCCACGCGGATGCGGTCGTTGCTGCGCTCAATCTCAATGCGGCTTACTGCGGCGGTCTCTAGTTGACGCGTGAGGTAGTCACGAATCTTCCAGTCCTCGATAACAAACTGACGATATTCACGCTCGTTGAACCAGCGTGACTTCCAATCGGTCGTAATACCGAGGCGGAAACCGTAGGGATTTACCTTCTGGCCCATTACTTGTCCGTCTCCTCGTCGGTGTCGGCTGACACCACTTCTTGTTCGGTCGCAACCTCGACAACCTCGTTCGTCTCAACTACATCAGTAGCGACGACCTCGGTCTGTGGTGCTTCCACTACGGCCTCTTCCACGACGGGAGTCGTGTCAGCTGCTTCGTTCTTCTTGGAACGCGATCCGGCCACGCGGCGTGAGCGTGACGCGGCAGCCTGAGCGCTGCGGGCAGCGTTCAAGATCGCGAGGCGGTCGTCGTCCATACGGGCGACGATCACGGTGATGTGACAGCTGCGCTTGTTGATGCGACCGGCACGGCCACGGGCGCGAGGGCTGAAACGCTTCATCGTCGGGCCTTCGTCGGCGTAGGCCGCGGCCACGTACAGCTCGTCGGCCGAGTAGCCCGAGTTGTTTACGGCGTTCGCAACTGCACTGGCGAGAACCTTGTTGATGACGCCAGCAGCCTCACGGGTGGTGAGGGTGAGGATGTCACGAGCAGTCTGGACGTCTTCGCCACGAATCAAGTTCAGGACAACGCGGGCCTTGCTGGCCGACATGCCGAAGTTGCTCAGTGAGGCGCGGACGCCGGGACGCTCGTTGGTCTTAGTACCGGCCATTAGCGCTTACCCTTCACTTCTTGTCCTGCGTGGAACTTGAACGTCTTCGTTGGAGCGAATTCGCCAAGCTTGTGGCCCACCATCGACTCGGTGACGTACACCGGGACGTGACGGCGGCCGTCGTGAACTGCAAGGGTGTGACCGACCATGTCAGGAATGACCGTCGAACGACGAGACCAGGTCTTGATGACCTTCTTCTCGCCCGACGCGTTCATTGCGTCGACCTTCTTCAATAGGTGTCCGTCAATGAACGGACCCTTCTTCAAACTACGACCCATGTTCTACCTACCTCCGCGAGCCGCGACCACGGCGACGACGAATAATGAGATCATCTGACTTCTTAGGCAGACGAGTACGACCTTCTGGCTGACCCCAAGGGCTGACCGGGTGACGACCACCGGAGGTCTTACCTTCACCACCACCGAGTGGGTGGTCGACCGGGTTCATAGCCACACCGCGTGTCTGAGGGCGCTTGCCCTTCCAGCGGTTACGACCAGCCTTACCGATCTTGATCAGTTCGTGCTCCGAGTTACCGACGATGCCGAGTGTGGCGACACAGTCGATGGGCACACGGCGCATTTCCGTTGAGGGAAGACGCAAGGTGGCAAAGTCGCCATCCTTGGCGACGAGCTGCACGCTCATGCCGGCGCTACGAGCCATCTTGCCACCACCACCGGGACGGAGTTCCACGTTGTGGACCACTGAACCAGTTGGGATGTAGCGCATGGGGAGGGCGTTACCGGTCTTGATGTCGGCCTTGGGGCCCGACTCAACTCGGTCGCCGACCTTCAGGCCGTTAGGAGCGAGGATGTAGCGCTTCTCACCATCGAGGTAGTGCAACAACGCGATACGACAGGTGCGGTTTGGGTCGTACTCAATGGTTGCGACCTTGGCCGGAATGCCGTACTTGTTGCGCTTGAAGTCGATGATGCGGTACTGCTGCTTGTGTCCACCACCACGGTGACGCGAGGTCTTGCGACCGTAGCTGTTACGTCCACCGGTGCGGCTCTTCTTAGCGAGGAGCGACTTTTCGGGACGGTCGGTGGTGATCTCAGCAAAGTCCGAGACCGTCTGGAAACGACGGCCGGGACTAGTTGGCTTGCGATGACGAAGGGCCATAGTGTTCCTTAGCTCTCGAAGAGGTTGATCGAGTCGCCCGCCTTGAGGGTGACGATGGCGCGCTTTTGGTCGGGGCGCTTGCCCTCGACACCAGTGCGGCGATTACGCATCGACTTGCCCTTGCGGTTGAGTGTGTTGACGTTGGTGACAGTTACGTTGAACGCCTGCTCGACGGCACGACGCACGTCGATCTTGGTGGCGTACTTGGCAACTTCAAAGACGTACACGTTGTTGTCCATCAAGCCGTAGGTCTTTTCCGACACGACTGGACGAAGCAGGATGGTTGAAGCGTCATGCATTAGTTGGACTCCTTAGCGGTCGGCAGGGTCTCGTCAGAGAAGATGACCCAGTCGGCGTTGAGTACGTCGTACGCGTTGAGTTCGCTCGCATCAATGGTGTTGATGTAGTCCAGGTTGCGGAAGCTCGCGCCGGCAACAAAGTCTTCGCGAGACAAGACGACGAGCACCTTGCCCGTAGCACCGAGGGCGGCCAGCATGCTGAGCGCGTCCTTGGTCTTAGGGGTTTCCCAGCTGAACTTGTCAACGAGGAGAATTTGGTTCAGCTGCGCACGGTCCGACAGAGCGGAGAAGAGGGCCAAGCGGACCATCTTCTTAGGGGTGCGCTGCGTGTACTTACGAGGCTTGGGACCGTGAGCAATACCACCACCGGGGTAGTGAGGGGCACGAATGGTTCCCTGACGAGCGCCACCGGTTCCCTTCTGGTTAAACGGCTTCTTACCACCACCGCGAACTTCCTTACGCGTCTTGGTCGACTGCGTACCGGCGCGCTTAGCTGCGAGCTGGGCGGTGATGACTTGGTGCAGAACGGGAACGTTGGGCTCAAGACCAAAGATCGTGGGCTCGAGCGTTACGGTGCCGAGTTCCTTACCGGTTACGTCACGACGGGTCACCGTACGTGTGGCGAGAACCTTGGCGGGCTTTTCAATCGGACCACGGAGAGTAAAGGTGCTCATCGCTTGCCTCCAGCCTTCATTGGGTTCTTCACCGAAGTGCGGATGACAACGACGCCACCCTTGGAACCAGGAACGGCACCCTTGACGAGTACCAAGTTGCGCTCAACGTCGACGCCGATGACTTCGAGGTTCGTCGTGGTGACTTGCTCGCCACCCATACGTCCGGCCATCTTCGTACCCTTGAATACGCGACCAGGGGTAGCGCAAGCACCGATAGAACCAGGAGCACGGTGGTGCTTGTGGTTACCGTGAGCGGCGCCTTGGCCCTTGAAGTTGTGGCGCTTCATACCACCAGCGAAGCCCTTGCCCTTGCTCACGGCGGTGACGTCAATCATCTCGCCCTTCTCAAAGACATCAGCACCGATCTCTTGACCGATAGTGAATGACGAGACATCTTCCAAGCGGAGCTCAACGAGCGCCTTACCTGGCGTTACGCCAGCCTTGTCAAAGTGTCCACGCTCGGGCTGCGTCAACGTAGAGAGGCGACGGGTTCCCCACGTCACCTGCAATGCGGAGTAACCCTCTTTGTCCGGCGTCTTGATCTGCACGACACGCACCGGGCTAACCCGGACAACGGTCACAGGGATGGCACGATTTTGCTCGTCCCAGACCTGGGTCATGCCCACCTTTTCACCGACGATCGACTTGGTCGTCACGTTCATTTCTCCTTAACTCCTGTGCGTCGGACCAACCCGACACACAGACGCTCCGTTCGGGACCGAACCCGAACGGAGCGCTCGAATGGTTCGGACTGGCGTTCCCGCAAGGGGCAACCAGTCACATCATCTGTGGATCCAACAAGTTGGATCCGTTTCCCACCGCTTCCGGCGGGAGTACCACCCTACTCCAAGACCCCCGTCCAACGCAAAGTCGGATCGGGGGCCCTGAGAGTGGTGTTAGTTATTACGAATTTTGATCTCGATGTCCACGCCCGCAGGAAGGTCGAGGCGCTGAAGCGCATCAACGGTCTTGGGGGTGTGGTCCACGATGTCCAAGAGACGCTTGTGAATACGCATCTCAAAGTGCTCGCGGCTGTCCTTGTGCTTGTGCGGTCCGCGAACCACCGTGTAACGGTGCTTCTCGGTTGGCAGTGGCACGGGACCCTGAATCCGAGCCGTCGTGCGCTCCACCGTTTGCACGATTTTGGCACAGGACTGGTCCAGAACTTCGTGATCAAAGGCCTTAAGCCTGATACGAATCATCTGCTTTTCGGCCATGACTTAGATACCTACTTCAGGATCTTCGTTACACGACCGGAACCGACCGTACGGCCACCTTCGCGGATGGAGAAGGTGAGACCCTCTTCCATAGCGATTGGCTTGCCGAGGGTCACGGTCATGGCGGTGTTGTCACCAGGCATAACCATTTCGGTGCCGGCAGGCAGCTCGATGGTACCGGTTACGTCAGTCGTACGGAAGTAGAACTGCGGACGGTAGTTGGCGAAGAAAGGCTTGTGACGGCCACCTTCGTCCTTGGTCAACACGTACACGTTGGCTTCGAAGATGGTGTGAGGGGTGATGGAGCCTGGCTTGCAGAGAACCTGACCGCGCTCAACTTCTTCCTTCTTCGTTCCACGGAGAAGGGCACCCAGGTTGTCGCCAGCCTGGCCTTCGTCGAGGAGCTTACGGAACATTTCGATACCGGTAACGGTGGTCTTCTGGGTGTCAGTCAAACCGACGATTTCTACTTCATCGCCGACCTTGATGATGCCCTGCTCGACCTTTCCGGTAACTACGGTGCCACGACCAGTGATCGACATAACGTCTTCGATCGACATGAGGAAGGGCTTCGCGGTGTCACGGACTGGTTCTGGTACGAACGAGTCAACGGCTTCCATGAGTTCCATGATCTTGTCGCCCCACGCTTCGTTGCCTTCCAGCGCCTCACGGGCTGAAACACGAACGATCGGGGTGTCGTCACCGGGGAAGTCGTAGCTGCTGAGCAGTTCGCGGACTTCCATTTCGACGAGGTCGAGGAGTTCTTCGTCTTCCACCATGTCGGCCTTGTTCAGGGCAACAACGATGTAGGGAACACCGACCTGACGAGCGAGCAGCACGTGCTCGCGGGTCTGAGCCATAGGACCGTCAGTTGCGGCAACCACGAGGATTGCGCCGTCAACCTGAGCGGCACCGGTGATCATGTTCTTGACGTAGTCAGCGTGACCAGGCATGTCGACGTGTGCGTAGTGACGGTTCGGGGTCTCGTACTCAACGTGAGCAATCGAGATGGTGATACCGCGCTGACGCTCTTCGGGAGCCTTGTCAATCTGGTCGAATGGGGTGAATGCACTGCCGGGAACACGGTCTGAAAGGACCTTGGTGATTGCCGCGGTAAGAGTGGTCTTACCGTGGTCAATGTGGCCCATGGTGCCGATGTTCACGTGCGGCTTGGTGCGCTCGAACTTTGCCTTTGCCATTGTCGGGGATTACTTTCTCTTGAGGCTTCTTCGTTTGAAGAAGCATTTTTTCTTGCGGCCCTCCCCGACTACGGTTTGGACCATTGTTGCTAGTTTCCTAGCTTCTTACGCTCCAGTGGCCTTCGCGACGATCTCTTTAGCGATCGACTCAGGTACTTCAGCGTACGAATGGAATTGCATCGTGTACGTCGCGCGCCCTTGGGTGCGTGAACGCAGGTCAGTAGCGTAGCCGAACATGTCAGCCAAGGGAACTTGGGCCCGGATTGCCTGGCTGTTTCCCTTCTGCTCCATGCCTTCTACACGTCCGCGGCGACTGGAAAGGTCACCGATCACGTCACCCATGTAGTCCTCGGGTGTCACGACTTCGACGGCCATCACGGGCTCGAGGAGCACGGGGCTAGCCAGACGGGCGGCCTTCTTCACGCACATGGAACCGGCGATTTTGAAGGCCATTTCGGAGGAGTCAACGTCGTGGTAGCTACCGAAGGTCAGGCGAACGCGAACGTCCACCATGGGGTAGCCGGCCAAAACACCGGAAGTCAAAGCTTCCTGGATGCCCTGGTTCACGGGCTGGATGTATTCCTTGGGAATCACACCACCGCTGATTTCGTCGAGGAATTCGTAGCCGCCGCCGGGACCGGTCGGTTCGAACGTGATGACCACGTGACCGTACTGACCCTTACCACCGGACTGGCGAACGTACTTCTCTTCGACCTTTTCGACCGTCTTGCGGATCGTCTCGCGGTAGGCCACTTGGGGCTTACCGACGTTGGCGTCCACGGCGAATTCGCGCAACATACGGTCCACGAGCACTTCGAGGTGCAACTCACCCATTCCGGAGATAACGGTCTGGCCGGTCTCTTCGTCGGTACGGACGCGGAAGGTGGGGTCTTCTTCGGACAGCGAGTAGAGCGCCTTGGACAGTTTCTCCTGGTCAGCCTTGGTCTTTGGCTCCACGGCCACGTGGATGACGGGCTCGGGGAACTCGAGGGTTTCGAGCTGAATTGGCTTGTCCATGTCGGACAAGGTGTCACCAGTGGTGACCTGCTTGAGACCAACGGCGGCGACAATGTCACCGGTGCGGATCGTGTCGCGGTCTTCACGGTTGTTGGCGTGCATCTGCAGCAGACGGCCGAGGCGCTCCTTCTTGGAGCCCTTCGTCGTGTTGATGACAGTGTCACCCTTGTGCAGGGTGCCCGAGTAGACGCGGAGGTAGGTCAACTTACCGACGTAGGGGTCGGTCATGATCTTGAAGGCGAGGGCCGCGAAGGGCTCGGAGTCGTCAGCGCGGCGCTCCACAACCTCGTCCTTGCCCGGCTTGGTGCCCTGGGTTGGTGGGAGGTCGAGGGGGCTGGGGAGGAAGTCCACAACGGCGTCGAGCATGGGCTGAACACCCTTGTTCTTGAAGGCGGTGCCGTTCAAGATTGGGACGCAGTGACCGTTCAAGGTACCGATACGCAGGGCGCGACGGATGTCGGCCGTGGTGGGTACTTCGTCGCCGAGCATCATTTCCATGAGCTCATCGTCGAACGTCGTCAAAATGTCGAGCAAGATGGCGTGGTACTCCTCGGCCTGCTCGCGGTACTCGGCGGGGATGTCAATGACTTCCACGACTTCGCCCTTGTCGTCGTGGTGAATGGTGGCCGTCATCGAGCAGATGTCGATGATGCCCTTGTACTCACTCTCAGCACCGATGGGCAGCTGAATGACGGCGGGGGTGCAGTCGAGTCGATCCTTGATCATGTCGACGCAACGGAAGAAGTCGGCACCGACTCGGTCCATCTTGTTGACGAAGCAGATGCGAGGAACGTTGTACTTGTTGGCTTGGCGCCAAACAGTCTCAGTCTGAGGCTCAACACCGGCCACGGCGTCAAAGACGGCGACGGCGCCGTCGAGCACGCGGAGCGAACGCTCTACTTCAACGGTGAAGTCAACGTGTCCGGGGGTGTCGATGATGTTGATCTGGTGGCCGTTCCACTCACAGGTGGTAGCGGCCGAGGTGATGGTGATACCGCGCTCTTGCTCCTGGACCATCCAGTCCATAGTGGCGGCGCCTTCGTGCACTTCACCGATCTTGTAGTTCTTACCGGTGTAGAACAAGATGCGCTCAGTCGTCGTCGTCTTACCGGCGTCGATGTGGGCCATAATGCCAATATTGCGGACGTTTTCGAGTGCGATTACGCGGTCAGTCATGAAAAAATATCCCTAATTACCAGCGGTAGTGGGCGAAAGCCTTGTTGGACTCTGCCATCTTTTGAATGTCATCCTTGCGCTTCACCGCGGCGCCAATGCCGTTGCTGGCGTCAATGATTTCGTTAGCGAGACGCTCGGCCATGGTCCGCTCACGGCGGGCCTTGGCGTAGTCGGTCAGCCAGCGAATGGCCAACGTCGTAGCGCGACGGGGACGAACTTCTACTGGAACCTGGTAGGTCGAACCACCAACGCGGCGGCTACGAACTTCGAGTTCCGGACGAACGTTTTCGAGGGCGCGCTTGAGGGCGGCGACGGGGTCGGCGCCAGTCTTCTGCTCCACCATCTCGAGGGCGCTGTAGACGATGTTTTCGGCCAGCGTGCGCTTGCCACGCTCAAGAATCTTGTTAGTGATCTGCGTTACGAGAATCGACTTGTAAATCGGGTCAGCCGGTACTTCACGGCGAGGGGCGGGACCTGAACGAGGCATTAGGCCTTCTCCTTCTTAGCTCCGTAGCGACTACGGGCCTGCTTGCGGTCACGAACACCGGAGGTGTCGAGCGCGCCGCGAATGATCTTGTAGCGAACACCGGGGAGGTCCTTCACACGGCCACCACGGACCAGGACAATGGAGTGCTCCTGGAGGTTGTGTCCCACACCGGGGATGTAGGCGGTGACTTCGACACCCGAGGTCAGACGGACACGGGCCACCTTACGGAGAGCCGAGTTCGGCTTTTTCGGCGTCACGGTGTGCACGCGAGTGCACACGCCGCGGCGCTGTGGCGAGCCCTTGAGGGCTGGCGTCTTGGTCTTACTGGTCTTTTCCTGCCGGCCCTTGCGGACTAGCTGTGCGATGGTGGGCACGCGGAACCTCTTCTGTTAAAAATCTCGTACCGGTTGTTACACCTACCGGCACACGGACTGGTTATCCTACGACAAATTGGTGCTCGAGGGCAAGCCCGACACCGAGCGGTGTCGGGCCGTGCCTTTCGAGGCTTGTTAGTACGGTGCTACTCCCCGCTCGCCGGCTCGTCTGGACCACCGAGCAAATCGTCGATTGCGGTGTAGTTACCTTCGCCGATGCTGAGGAAGTCCCGCAGGTCATCGTCGAGGGTGTCACTGTTGTGATCCCCAAACTCGCCCAAAATGTCGGCGAGGTCAGAGTCGTCATCGCGCCAGGTTGCCCATTCGGGGAGCAATTCAGCGTTAGGCATCTCCAGCTTGATCTGGCGAGCCGCAAAGTGTGGCTGGCCAAGACCGGCAGGAATCAACTTACCGATGATGATGTTTTCCTTCAGACCGATCAGGTCATCGCGCTTACCGCTGATGGCTGCTTCGGTCAGAACTCGGGTCGTCTCCTGGAAGGAGGCGGCGGCGAGCCAGGAGTCAGTGGACAGTGACGTCTTGGTGATACCCATCATGCGGGCACGACCGTCGGCCAGAGCCTTGCCGGCCGCTTCAAGACCCTTGTTGGAGTCGTCCAAGTTCTTGGCGTCGATGAGGGCACCGGGCAAGAAGTCCGAATCACCCTTGTTCACGACCTGGATACGGCGGGTCATCTGACGCACAACGAGCTCAATGTGCTTGTCGTGAATCGAAACTCCCTGGTCACGGTAGACGCCCTGGACTTCTTCCACCAGATAACGCTGGGCGTCACGCGTACCGCGCAGCTCCATGATCATCTTCGGGTCGAGTGGTCCACGGTTCAGTGGCTGCCCGGCTTCAACTTCGGCACCTTCGGCCACGATCAAGTCACGTGGCGGAATGAGGGCCTCTTGGATGTCACCGTTGTTGGCAATCACGAGTACCTTCGCGGCCGCGTTCACACCAGGAGCGA
>Ga0114978_10003990_pt1 | contig 11997 bp, 9 predicted proteins | sample S_140212_EF_Meta_FD_87027 | JGI IMG/M metagenome (GOLD analysis project Ga0114978, IMG submission 87027) | Freshwater microbial communities from Lake Simoncouche, Canada to study carbon cycling - S_140212_EF_MetaG | ecosystem: Environmental > Aquatic > Freshwater > Lake | place: Lake...
ACGGTTGCCGGCATGCCCGAATGCATGGCGCAAAACTATCCAAACGGCCCGCTGCGCATCGTCTCGCCCTATCCGCCCGGCGGCGGCACCGATATTCTGGCGCGCACGCTTGGACAAAAACTCAACGAACGTTTTAATCAACCTGCCGTGGTTGAAAACCGTTCCGGTGCCAACGGCACGGTCGGCGCGGCCTTCGTCGCCAAGAGCGCGCCCGATGGTCACACCATGCTGGTAGTACCGGCCGGCTATGCCGCCAATCCATCGCTCTACAAAAACCTGCCTTTCGATCAGGCCCGCGAACTGGCCGCCGTGTCGCTGATCGCCTCGGGCCCGCTGGTGCTCGTCGTTCACCCCTCGCTGCCAGTGAAAAACGTGAAGGAACTCATCGCCCTGGCGAAAGCGCAACCCGGTGCGCTTAACATCGGCTCGGCCGGCAATGGTTCGCTACCGCATCTCTCGGCAGAACTCTTCAACACCATGGCCGGCATCAAGATCGTGCATATCCCGTTCAAGGGTTCAGGGGCGGCGGTGATTGATGTCTTGAGCGGCCAGGTGCCAATCTATTTCATGAACGTCTTGCAAAGCCTGCCGATGATCAAGTCGGGCAAGCTGCGTCCGCTGGGCGTGAGCAGCCCACAACGCTCGGCGATCGCGCCCGATCTGCCCTCGATTGCCGAAGCGGGGCTCAAGGGTTTTGACATGACCAACTGGTACGGTCTCCTGGTGCAGGGCGCGACACCGCGCGACACCATCAACAAACTGCAGCAGGAGGTCACGCGCATCCTCAATCTGCCGGAATTGAAAGAACGGCTGGCCGGCGAAGGCATGACAGTGGTGGGCAGCACTGCAGAACAGTTCGTTGATTTTCTTGCGCGTGAAACCGCCAAATTCAACCGCATCATCCAGACTGCGGGCATCAAGGGAGGCTAACGCCATGCAAGCAACACGCACACTTTTGGCAACCGGCGCCTTCTGCTTCGCGGCCGCGGTGCAGGCCCAAAACTATCCGTCGGGACCGCTGCGCATCATCATTCCGTTCAGTCCGGGCGGCTCAACCGACATACTCGGCCGCATCATCGCGCAGCGCCTGAACGAAAAGTTCAAAGTGCCGGCGGTGGCCGATAACCGGCCAGGCGCCAACGGCACGCTGGGCACACTGGCCGCCGTCAAAGCGCCGGCCGATGGTCACACCCTGTTGATCGTACCGGCCGGCTTCGCCGCCAATCCGATCATGTACAAAAACCTGCCCTACGACCAGACACGCGATCTCGCACCGGTGTCACAGCTCGTCGCCGGACCGTTGACGCTCACCGTGCATCCCTCGTTGCCGGCGAGAACAGCGCGCGACCTGATCGCGCTGGCAAAAGGGCGTCCGGGTGAAATTACCTTTGGCTCTTCGGGCACCGGTTCGCTGAATCAACTGGCGGCGGAATGGTTTGCGCTGTCGGCCGGCGTCAAAATGATCCATGTGCCGTATCGCGGCGGCGGCTCTGGCGTGATCGATTTGATGAGCGGACAAATCTCGCTGTATTTTATGAACGCGCTGCAGAGCCTGCCCTATATTAAAAGCGGACGGCTGCGCGCGCTGGGCGTCACCACGCCGACACGTTCGCCGTTCGCCCCCGACATTCCGGCCATCGCTGAATCGGGCCTGCCCGGTTACGACATGACGACCTGGACGGCGCTGCTGGTCACGGGTGGCACACCGCGTGAAGTCATCGCCAAATTGCACGCCGAAATCACCTTGATCCTCAACCAACCCGAGACGCGCGAACGCCTCGCCGCTGACGGCATGACGGTGGTGGCAAGCACGCCGGCGCAATTCACCGAATTCCTGGCCCGCGAAAACAGCAAATACGCGCGCATCATCCAGGCTGCCGGCATCTCGGCGGCGCAATGAAGTTCGCGCACATATTGGGCTGCGCCTGTGCGCTCGCCTGTGGCATCACGCAGGCGCAAACCTTTCCGAGCGGCGCCATGCGCTTGATCGTGCCTTTTCCGCCGGGCGGCGGCACCGATATTCTGGCGCGCCCGATCGCGCAAAAACTCAACGAACGTTTCAAGCAGCCGGTGGTGATTGAGAACCGCGGCGGCGCCAACGGCACCATCGGCACCGCCTATGTTGCCAAGAGCGCGCCTGCAGACGGCCACACGCTGCTCTTCATTCCCTCCGGCTATGCGGTCAACCCGAGCCTCTATCCGGCGCTGCCCTACGATCAGGCGCGTGACCTCGCCCCCGTCACGCAAACCGTCTCCGGTCCGCTGACGCTCGTGGTGCATCCGTCGTTACCGGCAAAAAACGTACGCGAACTGATTACACTGGCAAAAGCGCGGCCCGGCGAACTCAACTATGGTTCTTCGGGGATCGGTTCGCTGCCGCACCTGGCTGGCGAATGGTTCGCGCTGTCAGCCGGCGTGCGCCTGAGCCATGTGCCATACAAAGGTTCGGGGGCGGCCACCATCGATGTGATGAGCGGTGAGGTGCCGGTCTATTTCATGAACGTGTTGCAAAGTCTGCCCTTCATCAAGCAAGGCCGTCTGCGCGCAGTGGGCGTCACCGGCCTGCAACGCGTGGCGATCGCACCCGATATTCCGACGGTGGCGGAAAGCGGTCTCACCGGCTTCGATATGGCGACCTGGTTCGGCATCCTGGCGCCGGGTGCAACACCACGCGACATTATCCTGCGTCTGCACAGCGAGATCGCCGCCATCCTGCAACAAAAAGAAATGCGCGAACGTCTCGCCGCCGACGGCATGCTGGTGGTGGCCAGCACACCCGATCAATTTGCCGCCTTTCTGAAGAGCGAAACCGCCAAGTACGCGCGTGTGGTGCAAGCCGCTGCAATCAAAGCGCAGTAAAATCGCGCCTCAATCAGCAAAGTGAATTAGCAAGTCCCTGCCCCCGCCTGCGCGGGACGGAGAGGATGGAGGCGATACTTGATGCAATTGCCCCCGCCTCCGCCGTCCCCCGCGCCGCGCGTCAGTGAGGCAGCCATCCAATCCGCACCCGGGAGAGTTGCATGAGCAATACGCCTAACCATGAACCGCGTTACGACGTGCTATGGCCGCTGTCACGCAAAGCGGTGAAAAAATCAGCCGCCGCCAAACGCGTGCCCGACCTCAACGGCAAAGTGATTTGCGAACTGTGGGATGTGATCTTTCGTGGCGAAACCATTTATCCGCTGGTGCGCGAATACATCCAGAAACGTTTTCCCAGCGTCAAATTCGTGCCGTATAGCGAGTTCGGCAATTTTCACGGCGCGCGCGAACATGAAGTCACCGCCACCATCCCCGACAAAATCAGATTGCACAAAGCCGACGCCGCCATTGTCGGCATCGGTGCCTGAGGGAGCTGTACGCCCGCCGTGTTGCGGGCCGCAGCAGTCGTCGAACGCATGGGCGTGCCGACCGCGTCCATCATCGGGTCAGGCTTTCTCAAGCAGGCTGAAGTCATCGTCAAAGGACTGGGCGTGCCGCTCGGCATCGGCGTCTATCCCGGCGCCCCCATGCTGGACAGCGACGCCGAATTAAAACGCAAGGTCGAGGAAGTGCTCGCCCCGGGCCTGCTCAAGGCACTGATTGGCGACGAGCCCGTCGAAGCGGATTCATCCATCGAACCCGAGCCGGGCACGGTGGTGTTCAGCGGCGATTACGACGCTGTGCAGGAACACTTCTACAAAAATCTGTGGACCGACGGCCTGCCGGTGACGCCACCGACCCGCGAGCGCGTCGATGCCTTCCTCAAATTCACCGACCGCAAACCGGAAGACGTACTGCGGGTGATTCCGCAGGAAGGCCGCGAAGCCTCCATCCTCAGCATCGCCGTCAACGGCGTGATGGCGGGTTGCCGTCCGGAATACATGCCAGTACTGATTGCAATCGTCGATGCGCTGTGCGATCCACGCTATCGCGTCGAAGATTCGGGCTCGACGCCAGGCTGGGAGCCGGTGGTCATCGTCAACGGACCCATCGTCAAGGAACTCGATTTCAACTACGGTCAGGGTGTGATGCGTGTCGGTCGCCAGGCCAACACCAGCATCGGCCGCTTCGTGCGTATGTATCTGCGCAACATCTGCGGCTTTCGCATTCCGCCCGGCGCGGGCGACAAGTGCAGCATCGGCCAAACCTTTCTCGTCGCCATGGCCGAGGATGAAGACAGCGCCACGGCGATCGGCTGGCCGACCTATGGCGAAGACCGCGGTTTCAAGAAGGGTGAAAACGTCGTCACCGTGCACAGCGTGGTGGCCATCACCTCGCCAATGTACAGCGGCGGTGACGATGCAAAGACGCATGTGCAACAGTGGACCGACATCATCGGCGGCAGCTTCACCTACTGGGCGCATACCGGTTTCAAAACCGGCCTGTGGAGTCCGCTCATCATCGCCGGCCCCAGCATCGCCGGCGTGATCGCCAAAGAATGGACGAAGGACCAGGTGCGGCAATACCTGTACGACAACATGAAAGTGACCGCCGCCAAAGCCACGCACTATGCGCAAATGACCAGCACGCCGACCTTCAATTTCGAAAGCCTGGTCGAGCAGGGCATCCTGCCGCCGTCTTATACGGAATCAAAAGACCCGCAGCGTCTCGTCAACGTACTGATCAAACCGGAGATGGTGGAAATTCTGATCGCCGGCGATCCGGGCCGCAATCAATCGCGCGCCTACATGAGCAATCACGTGCAGGGGCCACCGACCAGTCGCAAGGTCGAGCTGCCAAAGAACTGGTCACAATTAATCGATCGCAGCGGCACGTCATAAAAGACATAAAAGAACGAAACGGCAAGGCGGGGGCATGCCGTTCCATTCTGGCAGGAGAAGGTTGCAATCGACCGACGGTGCCGGCGGCGGATAAACCGCGCATACCGTAGCGAAGGTCGCGGCCATTACGACACTCCGGTCTGGCGGCCGGCACTGTAACTTTGGGGGGTAAGGATATGTCAGCGAGAACTAGCCTGTCGTCACTCTGTGGCCGCGTCCTCTCCACACGCGCGGCAGCCTGCGTATTGCTGCAGGCACTACTGATGTGCCTGGCTCTGCACGCCAGCGCCGCCGAGCAGGAAAAACCCGCCGAACTGGTTCTGGGCAATCGCACCATTCATGTGTTCCGCACTTCGCTCGGCGCCTTTTCCGCTGCCGAACGTGCCGAGGGTGCGCGTCACCGCTTTGCCCACGCACTCGACAACGCCGGTGACGGCGAGGTCACCGTCAAGCGTATCGACAGCGGCTTTCAGGTCGAGCTCGACGGCAAACCGATCTTCAACGTGCTGCCTGGCGACGCCCGCGAACTCGCCGGTGAAACCGCCGAGGCGCTCGCAAAAAAATCCTCACGCCTTTTGCAAACCACCTGGCGGGAGCAGCGCGAACAAGGCGACCCGCGCGCCACGCTCTTCGCCGTGCTGCGTGTCGTCGCCGCAGCGGCTGTCCTGGCCGGCATGCTGGTGGGGATTTTTAAATTCATGGGTTATGCCGGTAATGCGATCAACACCCATCTGGCGCGACGCGTAAAAACGCTCTCCGCTTCAGGCCTGTCGGCACGCACAGGTTCGGTTTTTCTAAGCCTTGCCTCGCGTTCTTATCTATTCATCGCCTGGCTGTTGAGCCTGTTCGGGATCTTCCTGTTTCTGATCTTTGCGCTCGAACAGTTCGCGCATACCCGTGCGATCGGCGAACAGCTCGCCGAGACCATGCAAAATCTGAGCGGGCAGCTGCTGCAATCGGTCGGCGCGGCAATTCCGGGCGTGTTTGTCGTCATCGTTATTTTTATGCTGACCTGGGTCGTCGCCCAGCTGTTACGGGAATTCGCCAACCTGCTCGCCTCCGGCCGCATACGCTTCGGAGCACTCAACGCCCATACCGGGCCGACCACCATGCGCCTCGCCGGCATCAGCCTCTGGCTGTTTGCGCTGGCCATGGCGTTTCCGTATCTACCCGGCGCACAGACCGAAGCCTTCAAAGGCCTCTCGGTAGTAGTCGGCATCATGGTGTCGATCGGCGCCTCAGGCATCATCGGCCAGATCGCCAGCGGCATGATCCTGACCTATACGCGTGCGCTGCTGGTGGGCGAATATGTACGAATTCAGGAACACGAAGGCACAGTCACAGAACTGGGCCTGTTTGTGACGCGCCTGCGCACCGGTCTGGGCGAGGAAATCGCGCTGCCCAATGCGCTGGTGCTGGCGAACGTGACGCGCAATTTTTCGCGCGCGGCGCAAGGCTGCAGTTTTGTTTTCGACACCAGTGTCACCATCGGCTATGACACACCGTGGCGCCAGGTGCACGCCATGCTGATGGAGGCCGCCAAGCCGATTGCCGAAATCGCCACCGACCCGGCGCCGGTGGTGGCGCAAACCGCGCTGGCCGATTTCTATGTCGCCTACAAGCTCGCCGTCTACGTGAAGGCGGAAAGCCCGGCGGTGCGCGCACGCGTGGCGAGCGACCTGCACGCCTCGATTCAGGACGTCTTCAACCGTCACGGCGTGCAAATCATGTCGCCGCATTACATGCTCGATCCAGCCGTCGCCAAGACGGTGCCCGAGTCGCAGTGGTACACCGCCCCGGCGGCGGCAGACGCCCGACCGCCACGCGGATAGCGCCCGCCGGAACCACTGGCGCGACCACGCTACGCCGTCCCGGCGGCCTCCCGCTGTCAGGCGCCGTATACCCGCCTGATCAACCTTCAGTTATAAAAATAATCCTGGTGCTACGGCGCGCGTCCGGCACACAGACTATGGTCGGTAACCGCGCTAAAATGTGTGGCTCGTTCAACCCCTCCCCGGATTATCGTGGCCATGACACATCCCGTTTTTGCTGGTATCGCAGCGGTTGCACTGCTCGCCGCACCGCCGGTTCTCGCCCAGCAAAAAAGCGCCGGCGACTACCCTTCCAAACCGATTCGTCTGATCGTGCCCTTCGCACCCGGCGGCGGCACCGACCTCACCGCGCGCGCGATTGCCTTGAAACTCACCGAAGCATGGGGACAAACCGTCGTGCCGGATAACCGCGCCGGCGCCAACGGCACCATCGCCGTTGATATCGCCACCAAAGCGGTGCCCGACGGTTACACGCTGACGATGATTTCATCGAGCCACTCGGTCAACGCCTCGCTCTATAAAAATCTGTCCTACGATCTGGCGCGCGATCTCGCCCCGATCACGCAGGCAACCTCGCAACCCTATGCGCTGGTCGTTCATCCCTCGGTGGCGGCCAAATCCATCAAAGAGCTGGTGGCGCTGGCAAAAACAAAACCCGACGGCATGAGCTACGGTTCGTCGGGCATCGGCGGCCTCTCGCATCTGTCGGGCGCGCTGTTTTGTTCGCTCGCCGACATGAAGCTCGTGCATGTGCCCTACAAAGGCGGCTTTCCGGCGTTGAACGACGTGGTTGGCGGACAAATCCAGATGCTGTTCTCAACGCTGTTACAAAGCGATGCGCAGCGCAAGGCCGGCCGTGTCCGCGCACTCGCCGTGACGACGAAGAAACGCTCGCAAGGCGCACCCGATCTGCCGACCATGCAGGAGGCCGGTGTCGCCGGTTATGAAGTCGCCGGCTGGTACGGCGTGCTCGCGCCGGCGAAAACGCCGCGCCCCATCATCGACAAACTCAACACCGAAATCGTACGCATCCTGCACAGCACCGATATACAAAGCAAACTCGCCGCCGACGGCTCCGAGCCGGTCGGCAACACACCCGAGCAGTTTCACGCCCATATCAAAGCGGAAGTCGCGAAATGGGCCAAGGTCGTGCGCGACGCCAACATCCGCGCCGAATAAGCGCAACCACCAACGGATACCACCATGCCTTTCGCCTTTGAACTCGCAAAACGCATCAACGCTACTACCTTTGATTCACTGCCCGCCGAAACATTGAAATGGGCCAAGGTCGGCATCCTCGACACGGTCGGCGTGACCATCGCCGGTGCCGCTGATCCGTCGGCGCGTATCTGCGCGCGTTCGCTCGGTTCGGCGACAGGGCCGGCCTTCGTCTTCGGCAGCCATGAAAAAGTCGGCATGCTCGACGCCGCGCTGATCAACGGTACCGCCTCGCATGCACTCGACTTCGATGATTGCAACAACACGCTCGGCGGTCATCCGTCGGCGCCCATCCTGCCGGCGCTGTTTGCGCTGGCTGATGAAACCGGTGCCAGCGGCCGTGAGTTTGTCGCCGCGTATGTGGCCGGTTTTGAAGCCGAGTGCAAAATTTCCATGGGCGTGAATTTTTATCAATACACGCGCGGCTGGCACCCCACCACCACCATCGGTGTGTTCGGCGCAGCAGCGGCCTGCGCGCTGCTGTTGAAACTCAGCGACGAGCAAACCGCCACCGCACTGTCGATTGCCGCCTCACTCGCCGCCGGTGTGAAATCGAATTTCGGCACCATGACCAAACCGCTGCACGTCGGCCATTGCTGCCGTAGCGGCCTGTTCGCCGCACTGCTGGCGCGCGACGGCTTCACCGCCAGCAGCGTGGCCTTCGAACACAAGCAAGGCTACTTCGAAGTCTTTAACGGTGCGGGTAATTACGACGCCACGAAAATCCTGCCGGCCTGGGGCCAGCCCTGGGACATCATCGAGCCGGGCATCGCCATCAAGCAGTACCCGTGCTGCGGCAGCACGCACCCGGCGATCGACGCCATGTTGCTGCTGGTGCGCGAACACGATCTCAAACCCGATGACGTCACGCGGATCGACGCCTGGACCCACAAGCGCCGCCTCGAACACACCAACCGCCCCGATCCGCAAAGCACTTTCGACGCCAAGTTCAGCGTGCAATACGCGCTGTCGCGCGCGCTGGTTAACCGCAAGGTCGCCCTGCAGCACTTCGAAGGCGAGACCTATAAAGACCCGGCGGTGCGCGCCATCCTGCCGCGTATTCACGTCGCGCCCTACACCACCGAACAATTCCCCGCCGACAATCACTTCGCCGCCGAGGTCAACATCACCTTGAAAAACGGCACGGTGCTCAAACAGAAAGTCGACCAGCCCTTCGGCCGCACGTCGAAGAACGCGCTGCCGCCGGAATTGCTCAAGGACAAATTCGTTAATTGCGCAACCATGGCGCTGCCGGCAGCGACGGTCGAACATTTGTATGCCGGCATCCAGCACATCGAAACGCTCGCCGATGTGCGCACGCTCTCGGCGCTAACGGCACAACACGCGTAAGAACAAGGCCCGCCACTCCAGCGGGCTGCAATGAATAGAACCGCCTCAACGCAAGGACTGTTGCGGTTTGCTTCAAACTGCCGAATTGAATACCATCCTGCGTTCCGGGTCACGGGAATCGATCCTGCACCGGCCAACCCTGCGGAGGACATCACCAATGTCGAAGAAATACAAGATTCTGATTATGGGCGCGTCATATGGCTCGCTGCTGGGCACCAAGCTCGCACTCGCCGGACATTCGACTCACCTGATCTGCCTGCCCGCCGAGGCCGACCTGATCAACGCGGAAGGCGCGGTTGTGCGCATGCCGATCAAGGGACGCGAAGGTCTGGTTGAAGTCAATTCGAAGACGCTGCCGGGGAAAATCACCGCCGGCGGTACCGCGGGCGTCAACCCGGCCGATTACGATCTGGTGGCCCTCGCCATGCAGGAGCCGCAATACCGCTCGCCGGGCGTGCGTGAACTGCTCGAAGCCGTGGCCAAATCCAAAGTGCCCTGCATGTCGATCATGAACATGCCGCCGCTGCCCTACCTCGCGCGCATTCCCGGCGTCGATGTATCGAAACTGCGCGACTGCTATACCGACGCCACCGTGTGGGACGCCTTCGATCCGAAACTGATGACGCTGTGCAGCCCCGACCCGCAGGCCTTCCGTCCGCCGGAAGACAAGGTCAACGTGCTGCAAGTGCGGCTGCCGACCAACTTCAAAGCAGCGCGTTTTGATTCTGATGCGCACACGCAAATCCTGCGCGATCTGGCCGCCGATATCGAAGCCGCGCGTTTTGATCTCAACGGTGAAAAACTCGAACTGCCGGTCAAACTGAAGGTGCATGATTCGATTTTCGTGCCGCTGGCGAAATGGAGCATGTTGATCGCTGGCAACTATCGCTGCGTGCAAAAAGACGCCGCGCGCTCGATCAAGGAAGCCGTGCACACCGACATCGACGCCACGCGCGCCGTCTACAACTGGGTCAAGACGCTATGCATCGGTCTGGGCGCCGAAGAAAAAGACCTTGTGCCCTTCGAGAAATACGCGGCCGCTGCGCAATCGCTGGTCACACCTTCATCGGCGGCACGCGCGCTGTTTGCCGGTGCGCCAAACATTGAGCGTGTCGACCGTCTGGTCAAAACCATCGCCGCACAAAAAGGCGAGAAGTCCGCAGTGCTCGATGAAACCTCAGCCCTGGTGGATGCACGTCTCGAGATCAATCGCAAAAAAGTCTGATCCATCGCACCAGTAAAAAAGCCCGGCCTCTGCCGGGCTTTTTTTCGCCGTCTGCGCAGAACAGCGCCGCAGATCAATCAGCCTTCGCGCCCGACTCCTTGACAATGCGGCCCCACTTGGCAATTTCGTCGCGCAGAAAAGCCGCAAATTGTTCGGTGCTGCCCGGAATCGGATCGGCGCCACGACTGACCAGCTTCTCGCGGAATTCGGCGTCATTAAGCGCCTTGTGCAACCCTTCGCGCAAACGGGTGATGATTTCCGGCGGCGTTTTGGCCGCTACCGTGACGCCGTACCAGTTGATCGCCTCCACCGGCTGGCCCTGCTCGCGCAGTGTTGGCACCTCGCGCATTAGCGGTGAGCGCTGCGCGCTAGCCACGCCCAATGCACGCAACTTGCCGCTCAATATATTCGGCTGCAGCACCGGCAGATCGGCAAACAGACCGCTCACCTGACCGCCCAACAAATCGGCGATCGCCGGCGCGGCGCCCTTGTAAGGAATATGAATCAGTTCAATCTTCGCCGCGGTTTTGAACATCTCCAGCGCGAGGTGGGGTAACCCGCCGCTGCCGGTCGAGGCAATACTGATCTGGCCGGGCCGCGCTTTCGCCAGCGCCACCATCTCGCGGATCGACTTCACCGGCACCGACGGATGCACGACAAACAACTCCGGCGTTGAAGTAATCAGTGTCACCGGCGCAAGATCACGCAGCGTGTCAAAAGGCAGCTTTGGATAGAGGTTGGGGTTGATCGCAATGCCGGTGCTAACGAGGATCATCGTATAGCCGTCGGGCGCCGACTTCGCCACATACTCCATGCCGATAATGCCGTTGGCGCCGGCGCGATTATCGACCACCACCTGCTGGCCGTAGACCTCGGAGAGTTTGACCGCCAGCAGGCGCGCCACGATATCAATCGGGCCGCCGGCCGGGAAACCGACGACGAGCCGCAGTGGTTTGGACGGAAAATTTTGTGCAAACGCCGGCAAGACAAGGCAAAACGACAACAAAAAAGTCAAGCCAAAAGCGATACGTTTCATCAATTTTCTCCTCGTAGAACGGCTGTTTCGGTTGATTGTGATGGATGCGCTTTCCAAACTCAATCTCCGCGTGTAAAGTGCGGCCTCCCATCGTTCTTCATAAGCACATCATGACCAGCCAATACGACGTAATCGTGGTCGGGAAGGGCAATGCAGCCCTCTCCGCCGCCCTCTCAGCGACCGACAACGGCGCCAAAGTTCTCGTTCTCGAAGCCGCCAGCGAAGAAGAATCCGGCGGCAACAGCCGCTTTGCCGGCGGTGTGATGCGTTTCGCCTACGAATCGGTGGACGATCTGAAACGCGTCACCGACCTCACCGATGAAGAAGTCGCCAATAGCGATTTCGGCACTAACACACGCGAGGAATACCTCGAAGACATCTACCGCCTGACGAGCTACCGCACCGACCCTGATCTGTCGGAAACCCTAGTCAACGAAAGCCTCGAGACCATGGCGTGGCTGCGCTCGAAAGGCACGCGCTTCGTGCCGAACTATGGCCGCCAGTCGGGCATGGTCAACGGCAAACGCAAATTCTTCGGCCGCCTGCCGATCGAAGTCTCGGGCGGCGGCGCCGGCC
>Ga0114978_10003991_pt1 | contig 11994 bp, 14 predicted proteins | sample S_140212_EF_Meta_FD_87027 | JGI IMG/M metagenome (GOLD analysis project Ga0114978, IMG submission 87027) | Freshwater microbial communities from Lake Simoncouche, Canada to study carbon cycling - S_140212_EF_MetaG | ecosystem: Environmental > Aquatic > Freshwater > Lake | place: Lake...
CAAGAGCTTCTTGTCCCTTTTCAATAACATTAAGCATTTGACCACGAGCATAGTCAAAATCTACTTCCGTAGTGTTGTTGGGTGAAGAGGTTACAATTACTTGCCCCTGCATTTCTTTTTCAATTGGGTTTAGTCCCAATGACTGCGCAATTTTATCATTCATCATGTTTTAGTAATAATATATCCATAGTTATCGTTAGCTTGAATTAAATCTTTATTTACTGTTAATGAACTATTTGATGTTGGTTGTCCATTAGCAAGTAATCCAGGTTGTATATTTACATTTTCTAAAATATCAGCATTTCCAATAGCACCGTTAATATCATCATATAAAGTAGCATCGTAAAAATTGACATTGGCAACATTGATAATACCTGTACTCTTGACTGGACCAAATATATAACCTTTTATTAAGAAATTTAATGTCCAAGTTAATGAACGTCTTTCTTCAAAGTTAGCTTCATATGTATCTTGGGATACCACATCCATAAGAATAACAGGTACATCCATTGAAATATTCATTTCAGGAATTAAATTAACTGTTGGAGTCCATTCTGGTGTAAAGAAAGGAAGTATTTGTTCTAATATTCTTGTTCCATCTTCAGCATTCTTTACCATAATACTTAACGTAAACATCAGATCATAAGGAACAGGATTGTATTGATACTTAATAGATTTTTCAGATTCGGTTGTTATATTTGAATTTCTATTGATTGTTGGTAGTTTTCTATCACTAGCATAATTAATATTAGTTAATTCAAATGCCATTCTAGGAAGCAAAATAGCATATTTACGATTAAGCAAGGGATCTTGTTCTAAGCGGGCTAATACTTTTTCTTTTGGTCCATAAGAAATAGGAACGTGAATTGTAGAGGCGACATTGCCATCTGAATCTACACGATCTATTTCTATATCATTAAACAATGTTCCAAACAATGTAATGTATTTTCTAATTGATCCATGATAAAACTTTTTACCAAACATTAGAACCGTCCTTCACTAAATGGATTTGTTTCTGAAAAATCAAGAAAATTATCTGCTTCAGCTTCTATTGTAGCATTGTCAGCAGCAGGATCAATATCAGCAACAGAATCTACACCTTCTGTTATTAAATAACTTCCATCTTCAGCTGCTAATGAAAATTCATCAAAACCACCTGTTGATATAAATGTTGATACTGGTAGAGCAAGATTGTATGTTGTATACAAAGCATCAATGTCTGGTTCTCCAGTTTCAAACAACTCACCATTGTACTCAAACAGATCACATTTTAAATCAAACATTTGCAACGAACCCATTTGATAGAAAATTGATTCTTGTTCAACATATTTAATTTCAAAACATTTTTGATTCAATGGAAAAAATACTAAATCACCTTCTCTGGGTCTATCAAGAGAAAGGATGTTACCAACTTCATCAAAAAATGTTCTTTTAGCTAGAGTAAATGTAATTGAGTCTCTAATCTCAAGATTGAATTTAGAAAGAAATTCACCATCACCTTTAAATCCATCAACATCCTTGATATACATTTCAACATCTAAAGCAGTGGAATATCTTGATGTCTGAGCATCTTCACCATATAGGCCATCTCTGTTTCTAAGTGTTCTTTGAACATACTTGACATCGTGTCCATATATTTTTATAGACTCTATGACAAGATTTTCAATTAATAGCTGTTCTTGACTATTTTGAAAATTATTAAAAAAGAAATTGGTGGCCATTTAAGTATTAACCAACCATATCCATGACAGGAAGCGAGTATGAATTTATCATTTCCTTTTCTATAAGTTTAATTTCTTCATCAGCATCATTGTAGATTTTTTCACCATTAAATTGAACACCACCAGGAAGTTGCATTCCAGTAAACTTGGTTAAATTAGATCCCCATTGCTTTTTAATTAATGCTGTGCAATAATTTTGCAACCAACGATCACCCCATACATCTGTATAAATGTCAGGATTAACAACTTGATATGCCTGGACTAGAATGTAATCGCCTACATTCACCTTTTCCCAATCCATGTCCAAATATACAATATTTTTATGTCTACTATAGCGAATAGGTTGATTACCAACAAGCATTTGTTGTAAGAATGCAATATGTTCCATAGCTGTATAGTATGGAATCATTGATACACTAGTTAAAGTGTATAGATCATTCAAAGCAATCTGGTACCTAATATTAAATAAATCATCACTAGAAACAGAGGGATCGCCAATTGGGAACAAATATACAACACCAATAATATTTTCTGGAACAGTAATATATTTATTTGTTTGATTGGTTAATGTAATTTGATGTTTATAATATGTCATTTCTGACCCATCAAAATGATAATCCCAATAGTATTTTAATGCTTCATCAATGCGATCATCTACTTGATCGTCATCAACGTTGATTTCTATTACTGGTTTACCAAGTTTGCGAAGGCAGTATTCTTTGAACTCGTCTCGTGATGTTGGAACAGCCATAAACACTCCTGAAATTGGTTTTTTGTTATATCACAAGTATTTATATGTTATTATTCTACACGTTTAAATCAAAATAATACCTTTAGAACAATGCTTTAACTCTATCTCCACTTAGGTCCATCAACCCAAACAGCTAAAGAATGTCGTATACCACTTGTTACGGGTAATGCTGCATGTGTAAGAAATGATGGAAAAAATATAACTGTACCTTGCTGACGTAGTTCTTCTTTGGATGGATATTCATTTAAATCATAAAGCTCAAAGTCTCCACCAGTATATGTATCAGGATCAGAAAGCTGTATAACACATGATAATTTGCGGTGATATAGCGGGTCATTGTTCATCCAAAAGACATCGTGGTGCTTCTTGTACTCATCCTTTTGGTCACCGTTATATTCGGCTAATTGAATGTAATCAATTTTGGAAAGATGAAATCTAAAGAAATCATTATTAGCTATTGTAGCTAGTTTCCAAATTTCATCAAAAAGAAATTGAAATTTGTTATTATTCTTTTCAATAAATCTAATTTCACTACGTCTATATTCATTATTAACTATTGGGTTATTAACATCAACACCCATTACAGCTTTTTTAGATGGTAATAAAAGACCTTGATCTAAAATATCTTTACAAAGTTCTGGTGTGAACTTTGATTTAAAATAGCACCATTCACCTATCATAATGTAACCCTTCAAATTTTAAACTTCTGATGTATTTATATTAAGAAATTTGTTGTTTTAATAATGCAACATCTGCTTGAAGTTGTGTAATAAGTGCTTGTTGTTCTTGTATACATTTTAATAATGCAAATTGAAAATCTGTTTGATATATTGATTTTCTAATTTTAGATTCATTACCAGGACTACCCCAATTACTTTCAGTGACAAATTCTGGAGCAACTGCTTCTACATCTTGTGCAATGACACCTAATGTTTTTCCTGGATCTTCTACTGATTGATCAATATAATTAAATGTAACTACAGGTATTTGACACATAATATTCAAATAAGATTTGGCAGGTTCAATATCAGTCTTTTCTCTGCGGTCTGATAAGTTTGCATCGTTGGCTTGATAGTTTGCTATACCTCCGTTATTTTTTACTGCAAATCTTGTTTCGGTAGTATTAGAAGCAACTAAGTAATTATCAGTTGAACCATTAGCATTTGTTCCACTATACACAATACTTAAACCGTTTGGATAACTACCTGTATTTGTATTTTCTATACCAAATACAAATCTTGATGGAGCATTACGAGAAACTCTATGATAGTAACTATTAGTATTTGGTATTGTGCTACCTACACCCAAAACACCATCTTGATTAATTCGCATTACCTCATCAGATGTTGTAAGACTAGTTGTATCAATTGTGTTTCTATTATACCAAGTTAATGTTCCAGTGTCATATCCAGAACCATTACGTATCCAACCAAAACCTCCTTTAGCCCATGCACCATTTTCTACACCTAAACCAATAACTGTATGTGAATTATCAGTTGTTTGATTTTGAGCAAATTTTGCAACTATTCTTAAAGTTACATCCGAAGCTCCGGCAACTTGAAGTCTAAAAGATGGCGAACTACCAATACCTAGCCCTGTTGTAGTTAACCGCATTTGTTCAGCGGTGTTAGTTAACCAAATATGTTCAAAACTTGTACCAATAATATATTGTTCACCACCAGTACCATTATACAAACTGAATATACGACCTGAACCAACATTAGAAAATATGTATGTGCCTTGAGTGGAATTATAACCAAATACACTAGCAGCATCAATTGCGGTGCTGGCATTAACATTAAATCGTGTGCCTGAAATTGCTCCAGTAGAAGAAATAGTTCCTGCTACGGTTAATGTACTACCTGGTGATGATGTACCAATACCCAGATTACCTGATGAATTAAGGCGCATCGACTCTGTTCCAGCAATACCAAAAACTACAGCAGAGAATCCATCAACCCCTGCGCTTCTTGCTGGTGCTGACCCCATCAAAGTGTCCGCAGTTCCAAATCTTGCGCCATATCCTGCTTGGTCACTTCTCCAATATCTTGAGTAGGTGTAAGCACCGCTCCCGTATATATCTAGAAACGAAATAGGAGTCGTTTGTCCAATCCCCACAAAGCCGCTTGAGTTGATACGCATGCGTTCTGTAGCACTACCACTGTAAAATGATAAACGTGTTGATGAGTCAGAATTTATACCATATTGACCACCTGTATCCCACATTACAAAATTAGCACCACTAAAGTATAAATTTTTTCCGGTTAAAGTTAATGTACTTGCTGCAGGGGAAGCAGTACCAATACCTACGTTGCCTGATGAGTCAATTCTCATTCGTTCCAAAAGAGATGACCCATTATAAGTGCTAAAAACTAAAGCAGTAAGATTAGTTGATGAGTTTTCTAAATAGCCATCAATAGATGGTCCAAGTTTGTAATATGTTGCGTTATCAAAACCGCCCGCAGGGTTAAGCGTCAATCTAGCAATATTTCCGTTTGCCGCAGTTTTTGAATTAACAAGATATAATACTGGGTCTGAACCATTAATTGCTAATTTGTTATATGGCGAAGTAGTGCCAATACCTACGTTTCCTGCACTAGTAAAACGCATAGCTTCTGTGGTATTAGGACTTATAGTTATATAATTTGCACCTTCCGTTGCAATGCTAAGAGGTAATGCGCCAGAATATAAAGTAGTTAGACCTGCACCATTAAATCCTAACCATGCTTCTGTTGCGTCATTGTTAAAAGTAATTCTTCCAGAAGTATTGTTAATTGTTCGGATGGAACCACCAGAAATTTCTAATTTATTTGTAGGCACACAACCAATACCAACATTACCAGTAGAAGTAATACGCATACGCTCAACATCAGCTGTAATGTCATAAAATCTTAAAGCCCCGAAAGAGCCAGCGGTTGTAGTTAAATTTTGAATTATATACTCATATGTAGCTGTCTTTAAAGTTAAACCAGCATGAGTTAATGACCCAGTTGTGTAAATTCTTGCTTTCAAATCTGCAGAACTTTGAATATCTAATTTTTCACTTGGTGAAGTAGTGCCAATACCTACATTCCCACTATTACCTTTTAATGTTAATCCTGCTATTGAAGATGCTTCTGTTCCTGCCATTACGTTAAAATCAGCAGAAGTGTTTAATGACCTTAAATTAAGACCATAAAGTTCTCCAGTTCCCCCACCATAGGTATTAACAAATCTTAATACATAAGAATTTGTACCTGCATTATCACCAAAAAAAATATTACTGTTTTTAGATCCATCCGCAGAATATCCCCATATTTTAATACCTTGACCAGCAGTATTATTAGTTTTAACTTCTAATAAATACTGTGCCGAAGTAGTACCAATACCTAAGTTACCTGCAGAAGTAATACGCATTTGTTCTGTATTACTTGCTTTGAATACAAGGTCAGTTATTGCGGTAAGAGTAGTGATTCCCGCTGCTCCAGCAGATAAAATAACATTACCACTTGTAGAATCAGTAAGTCTAAATGCACCATCAGCATCAACACCTAACCCCCAATTTCTTGCTGTAGCAGAAGTGCGTGAAAGAATAATTGATTGGGCAGTTGAATTGTTTAATGATGTAAGAGCCGTTCCATCAAACGTCAAATTAGCCGAATCCTGCAATAAACCGCTTGTTCCTGCATAAATCACGCGCCCAGATGTTAATGCCGAAGATTTAATAGAACCAACTACATCTAATTTTTGTGCTGGTGAAGAATTACCAATACCAATATTACCATTAGCAGCAACATACAATGCTGTAGCACTTGAATTAGCATTAAATGAGGCAGTTGTTTGAGTTACAACTGTATTAACTGTTGAATTACCTACTGCAACTTGAGATGTTGATAGGTTTACATTAGCACCAACATTGACACCAGTTGACGCATTGGCAGTTCCTGTTATTGTTGCTCCACCGGAACCAGTAATTAATCCTGTAGTTGTTAATGTTCCATTAGTACTAATAGAGCTACTTGTTATTGTAGTGTTAACAGTAGAATTACCTACTGCAACTTGAGATGTTGATAGGTTTACATTAGCACCAACATTGACACCAGTTGACGCATTGGCAGTTCCTGTTATAGTTAATCCAGCACCACCAGTAATTAATCCTGTAGTTGTTAATGTTCCGTTAGTGCTAAAAGAGTTACTTGTTATTGTAGTGTTAACAGTAGAATTACCTACAGCAATAGCTGAAGTATTGATTGTAAGATTAGAACCAACAGTTAATGCTGTATCAATAGATGCATTACCGTATATGCGTGTGCCAGTTAAAAGTTTTGCCATAGTGTCTCTATTTATTTGTTATTTTAATTAAGCTATAGTGGTGACTTCATCAAGTGAATTTGTTACATATAATGTACCAATACGATCTTCCCGTTTAGCAAACAAAGGGGTTACTAAAGTACTAGCTGCTGCAATTCCTTGATATATGGTTGGAGATGATCCTTCTTCTACTTGATATCCCCAAGCATAAAAATTTCCTGAAACTACATTCATTCTTACAAATTGGTGACCAGCTGAACTACTTATTACACAAGTATGACTTTGCCAACATCTGTACCACCCATTTCCTGCTGATACAATTCCAGATGCGGATGCACCTGAACTTGTTACTGTACCATTAGATAGATCAAATACAGTTGATTTATTACTTCCACCACCAAAATATGTACTATATACCAGTATTACTGCTGTTGTTGCTGTACCAGCTTTAAAATAACACGACCATGTATATGTAGTACCACTAACATAACTGACCCCAGTTTTAGTTAGATAACCATTCGAAACACCATCACCTGTCAATTGATCTGCTGTTGTTGCTCCATCAGGAGCTGTTATTGCATTTGCAGTTACTGTAATTCCAGAATGGGTACCCCAACTAGCATTATCTAATTCTTCTGTATAAGTTATTAAATTTTTAATTGCTGGAGATGTAGTGTTGTATGTAACCTCATCAAATAATGTTGCTTGATATGCTGATGTAGTTACTCTTATTGTAGGTTGAGTAACTTCATCAAACAATACATTAGATAATAATGTACCTGTTGATGTTAGTCTTGATACAATAGCCATTATACAAAGATAGTATCAAAGCTACTTGTTGCAGCATTATAATACTGATATACTTTTTGTATATTATTTGATGTTATACTTACATAGGCTGCAGTAACATTACCTGTTGTAGTTAATGTGCTACTAGTTATTGCTGTATTGACGGTAGAATTGCCTATAGCAATAGATGAAGTAGTTAAATTAACATTAGCACCAACATTAATGGCTGTAGTTACGTTTGCTGTTGCTGGTAACCTAGCTGTATTTAATGTTCCAGAAGAAATATTGGTTGCGTTGGATGCATATGTTGTTGCATTAGAATAAGCAGCTATTGCAGTATCATATGCATTTTTTACTGAATTTGCGGATGCAGCTACAGTGATTGAAGTGTTTGTTACGGAATCAACAACTTTAACAATACCATCTACGGTACTATTTGATGTTGCTTTTGTTCCTGTATTAACAAAACCTGTAGCATTAACAACTAATGTGTTGCCAACAACGAGGCCATTCTTGACTATAAAATTTTTAGTTGACAAGGTTCATTATCCCCGTTGTCAGACAACACTGCTTAATTATTCAGCTGCTGGTGCGTCTGCTTTTTGTTGAGCTTCAACTTGTGGGCCAGCTTGCGTTCTAATAAGTTCAACAAGCGGGAACACAGATTCGTAAGGCATTTTACCTAAACTAGCCATAACAACATTCAATTGATCCAACGTAAATTCAAGTTTAATTGTATTCATATATCACCTTTAAAGTTAAAAAATGTACTACTGTCTATTTATACTGCTTACCAAGGAATACCAGCTAAACTAACTGGATTTTTTTGTGCTGTAATTTGATCAGCTAAAGATTTCTCATAGGTAGCAACTTGCTCTGCACCTAAAGATTCTTTTACCCAACCAATTACATCAGATTCTTTTAAGCCAGCATAAGGAATAAAAGTTTCACCACGTGTGACACCAATTGATCCATAAACTGTGCTATAGTATGTTTTATCGCCAACTACTTCTTGGCCGTTAGCTCTCCAATGAACTGTAGTAACTAGGTCATCGGATGAAGCACGTTCCATTTGTTCAATTTTCCAAGTTTTTGTGATTGCCATTTGCTGCTCCTTTGTTAGGTTTGTTATATTTATATATCAAAATTTATTACCAACTCAAATCTTTATATATACTTTTCATTAAATTGCTTCCGAACCATTCATGTCATCTTGTGTCATTACCCACACATAACATTTAGCCAAGAAACTTTCACCGGAACAAGCTTCAACTTCTGCTAATGGACAGTGATAGCGTCGAAACTCAATATCTCTAGTATCCTCATTTAGAGGTCTAGTTGCGTAACCCGCAACATCAATTACGACGCTGTGGCGGTTAACTTCTGTACGTTGACGAGAAATTGCTGCTGTGACAATACGAAAATATGCACCTGTAAAAGGAACACCATATTGTGAATTTGATAAATCTTTTTGAATAGCCATTTTGTTTCCTTATGCGTAAGTAACTTCTGAAGTCTGGATGGTGGCAACCCAACGAATATTGGTAGCCGCTGCACCCGTAACTGTAATAGACAAGCCGCCGTTGGTAGTGTCTGCAGTAAGTGCAATAACCCAAGTTGGTACGTTGCTTATAGCGGTAACAGTAGATGCTACAAGTGTTGTGCTTGCGGCATTAGCTTCTCTTCGAATTAATCCTTCAACTTTCCATGCTGCAGATGCTGTGCCGCCAGCGGCTTGTTGCCGTGCTATGATAGTTCCTGTAAAGGCAAAGGCTGAGTTGTTGGCAAGTATGACTTGATTGGTTGCCCCTCCTGCTCCACCATCTGAACCTAATTTAGTAGCAGTTGCATCTGTTGTACTTATAGCCAACACCATATACCCGCCCTGAGATGTTCCTACAGTACTTGATGTAAAAACTCCGTATGCGTATTTACCGACATAAGCTGCTAAACCACGATGTCCAAACGCATAAGAATAAGTGGCATTTGCTTCACTGGCATATCCACCAAGTACAACAGACCGTGTTGCAGAAGCAATCGCACCACTGCCACCTATTGCAGCAGAATATGTGCCTGATGCTGTTGCTGAATGACCAAGTGCAACACTATTACCCCCAGTTGCGCCATAACTGCTTGAATTATTCCCAGCAGCCGCAGCAAAACTATCTGAGCCTGATGCGTAAGAGCCACCTAGTACCACTGCACCTGCGCCTGTGACGGCTTGCGCTCTATTGCCGGCAGAATTATAACCAATTGCACTTTGGTAGGTTGCTCCCGTATCTCCAGAAATTGCTAAAGAATAGTTTCCTGATGCACTAGCAAAATACCCAAAAGCACTAGAACCAATATTGTAAGCATTACAAATATAACCAACCGCGGCCCCAAACTGCCCAGCAGCCCCACTGTTTGAACCTATGGCTACTGCGCGGTCACCAGTTGCTGTTGGTCTAATGCCGTTTACTCCAGAGTTATCAGCGTATAAACGCAATTTGCTTCTATTAACAATCCAGTTTGTTCCATCACAAACAATCTGAGCGCCTTCGCCAGTTGATAAAACTAATGTTGCTTTAAGGTCAATTGTTTCAGCACCAGCAGGGTCAATGGTAATTGTGTCTGTAGAAGTAGAACTTGTATTCCAAATAGTTACATTAAACCCAGCGCCCAATGTAGCCGCAGCAGTCAAACTCACAGTAAACGTGCCGCTGGTGCAGTTAATAATTGTTCCAGCATCAGTGGCTTGCACCGTATAAGCCGCAGTTTTATTGCTAATTACAAACGGAATTGGAAGACTGCCCCCCACTTGAAATGACTTAGGAAACGTCATTCTAGTAACTCCCACCAAACGCTTGAACACTCAGCGCAGTTGTTGAAGCAGTAGTAGTTACACCAACTGAAGCATACAAAGCCCATGTTGATGGAAGCACCAAATTTGTATAGCTTTTTTGAGCCACAAAAGAAGCTGTTGCCGAAGCTGAAGGCGTTACTGCTGTTACTAAAATTTCATCATACAAATATGCAGTAGTACCATCCCATACCCAGATACCTACAATATTTGCTGCACTTGCTGCTGTTATTGAAGTTGAACACGCTTTGACTTGTATCATGTCAATACGAAGACCATTAGTACTGACTGGCACAAAAGCCAGAATGTTAGCACCAGCAAGTGATGCTGTTGCTGTAGGTCCACGAGTTGTGCAAGCCGTTGCCGCTGCTAAAGATGCATTGACTGCATAAGGAGAAATTGGAAAAATAGGTGTGGTTCCAGCAGCCATTATAGACCTCTTCGAGTTAAATTAATATAAAGTTTTGATGTTTCGTAATTTGTTCTAATAATCATTAAAAGCCTCCAAAAGTCGAATTAAGATAAAGCGTTGCGCCAACTGACGAAATTGTCATAACTGACGGAACACCTATCAATGACCACGCACTTCCGTTATATCCTTCAAACTGTGTTGTAGTGGTATTAAATCTAAGATATCCAGCAACACCTGTTGGTTGTTGAGCTGTTGTTCCTTTTGGAAGCAATATAGCATCTGTGCCACTAATTGTTGCTCCAGGTGTTGTTATTCCTAATGATCCATCTAACGTAATTGCCATATTGTCTCCGTTTTGTTATTTGTTTTCTAACTTAGTATATTAGCAGCAATTTGTGCTTGGTATGCAGCAATAACTTCTTCAGTCCAAGCCACGTTACAAATAGCCGCAACATTAGCAGGAACACCTGTTAAATCTTGTGCTGGTATTAGACTTGAACGATGGTAAGTTTTTGCTATCTGCTCACCATCTTTTATGATGCGTGTTGCTTCCCGATACAGGACTATGCCGTTTTCGGTAACTGTGATTTGGTCAATGACCTTGGTTTCGGTGAGTGCCATTTAATTTCCTTTAAGTTAAGTGTCCGACTAACGAATCCACGCTAGTTAAGTTGCTGTGTAATACCCAAATGCGGCAATTAATTCTGAACCGCTTCCAAAAATTGCAATACCATTTGTAATATTTGCTTGAGCGCCTGTTGTTCCAACTATCAACACATTTGCTGAAGTATTTGAAACTTGAAGAGATAAATAATAAGGAGATACTGCTAAAGAATTCCAATATGAAACACCGCCACTACTATTTATGGGTGAGCCTGTACCAGTAAAAGGAAGTCCTTGTACAAAAACTTCACTACTAGATGTTCCAATAACATTTATTTTTAATCTAAATTCAGCCCAAACAAAATTGCCAATTTTTGTGTATTTTCCTGATTGGGTTGTGTAAGTTGCAGTCCCAGTCAAACTAGGTGTCCAAGTTCCCTCCTCATAATCATCTAGCGTGTTTGCGTCAGATGATGCTGATTGGGTGGCAGGAAATGTAATACCAACACCAGTAGCAGAAGTTGATGCACCTGCAAGTGCTAAAATACCACTATTAGTTAGGGTTAACGCATAGGTGAACCCTATA
>Ga0114978_10003994_pt1 | contig 11991 bp, 7 predicted proteins | sample S_140212_EF_Meta_FD_87027 | JGI IMG/M metagenome (GOLD analysis project Ga0114978, IMG submission 87027) | Freshwater microbial communities from Lake Simoncouche, Canada to study carbon cycling - S_140212_EF_MetaG | ecosystem: Environmental > Aquatic > Freshwater > Lake | place: Lake...
CAATTTGTTGGTAATCCACGGTAAGTCCGGATTCGAGCAGATGCAGCTTGGCGACTTCAAGCGGTTTAGTGGCTAAGTCGATGCCCGTGACGCTAGCGCCGCAACTGGCCATGGCTTCGGTGAGAATGCCACCGCCACAGCCGACGTCTAACACTTGTTTGCCGGCTAAGCCTGCAATGCCATTAATGAAATTAAGGCGTAGTGGGTTGATCTCGTGCAGGGGTCGAAATTCGCTTTGCGGGTCCCACCAGCGGCTCGCCAATTGGCTGAATTTATCCAGCTCGGCGGGGTCGACGTTGGTGGTGTTGTGCGGGGGAGGGGAAATTTGCTCAATCATGATGTTGCCTTAACGATATAGCCTTAGAGGTAAATCTGGAGGTATTCATTGGTGGTTACTCATCTGTAGTGCTGGAGTTTAATGGTTGAATTGTTTAGATTGAATTGTTTAGATTGAATTGTTAGGGTTGAATCGTAAGGGTTGAACCTTGTGTTGCCATTGTTTGGTGCGAGCTCGAATCGCGAGCTCATCGATCTCTATCAGTGCGCCATTGGCTAGGCGCTGCCTGCCATTCACCCAAACGGCACGGACACGCTCGCGCCCGCCACCGTAGATTAATTGATGGATCGGGTCGTAGCAAGGTGTTGAGCCGCTATCCGACAAATCAACGGCCACAAGGTCCGCATACTTACCCGCGTGAATCGACCCGAGATTCGCTTCTTGGCCTAGGGCGCGCGCGCCTCCGAGTGTGGCAGATTCGAGCGCGCGCTTTGCGGCAAGACTAGGTGTGGTGCTTGCGTTTAAAAGGGCGGCCAAGCGCATTTCTTGCCACAAATCGAGGTGTTGGGTAAAGGCAGCACTGTCGCTGCCGAGAGCGATTGGAACCCCCGCGCTGTGCAGTGTCGCAACAGGGGCATCGCCACGGCGTAACAGCAGATTGGCACTCGGGCAATACACCACACTGGCACCACAGCGGGCCATTGAGAAGATCTCAGCTTCAGTCAGATGCACCCCATGGATAGTCACTAGACCGGGGTCGCATAAACCGGCCGCCGCTAAGCGTGCCCAAGGACGCTCGCCGTGGGCATCAAGGCTGAGTTGGATAACCTCCGGGGTCTCGTGCAACACCGCTTGTATGGGTAGATCGAGTTCGTGAGCGTATGTGGCAATCTCGGCCAAACTTGCGGCTGACAACGCTTGGGGGGCGAGTAGTGCTAACGCAAACGACAGCAAGGGTTCGTCACGCAATTGGTCACGTAAGTGCATCCCACGTGCCAGATAATCTTGGCTGTCGTTGGCGTAGGCGCTATGCGTGGCCTGCACCAAGACTCCAAGTCGCAGGCGCATACCACATTGGAGGGCAGCCCTAGCACTGGCTTCTGGGAAATAGTAACTATCACTGCAAGTGGTGATACCGCCGTGAAGCATTTCGGCGCATGCCAGTAAGGCGCTATCGTAGACCAAGGATTCGCTCAGATGCTGTGCCGTCAGTTGCTCGAGATGCGCTGGTGGTGAAGTGTGCTTAGCGCTGAGCCCGCGCAGCATAGTAGTGCCCATTTGGCTGTGGGCATTGATCAGGCCAGGGATCAATGCATGTTCGGGGAGCGCTAGGCGGGTCGCACTCGGGTAGCGCAGCTTTGCTGTCTCGCAATCGAGTACATCAACAATCCGCTGCTCACCAATGATGACAGCATGCCCCGTGAGCACTTGGCCACTGGGTTCAACAGGAATAATCCATTCGGGTTCGATTTGTGTCAGTTGAGACATGGCGTGGAGCGCTCTTGGTGATTGTCGATAACTTACTGATTATAAATAATATTTAACGAAACTATAGGCCAAAAAAAAGCCCTGCAGGTGCAGGGCTTTAGGTCTGGCGGTAAGACTTAAGGTGCTGGCTTAGCAGCAGGCTTTGGTGTTGGTTGAGCCAAGCCTACAACTTCCACAGTCACGCGGCGGTTAGGCGCTAAGCACTCAATCAACTGCTTACGGTTCATTTTGTTATCACAGAACTTGGTTACTGGGATCGGCTGTTTTGGGCCTTTACCTTCCCAGAAAATCAGTTTTTGGTCGATACCCTTGGAGGTGATGTAATCACGAACAGTGATGGCACGTTGCTCGGAGAGCTTCATGTTGAGTTTCATGGCGCCAATACGGTCAGAGTGACCGGTAACAATCACAGCGCCGAGCTCAACCTCTTGACGGGCAACTGGCTCTTTAGCGGGCTTCTTGAGCATCGCGAAGAACTCATCGAGTTCTTTTTTGTTCTCATCAGTCATATCAGCTTTGTTAAATGCCATACCTTGCAATTCAATTTTCTCTTCGATATTGAGTGGCTCAGGCTTTTTGGCTGCAGGTGCAGCTGCAGGCTTGGCAGGTGCAGCAGCAGCAGCAGCTTTTTGTGGAGCAGGTGCTGAAGCAGGCTGAGCCGGTGCAGGAGCTGCTGAACTAGCAGGTTTCGCAGGTGCAGCAGCAGCTACTGGTTTTGCGAGATCAGGATCACATTCAGGTGTAGCCAGTGCTGGTGTCCACTGACCAGAGCGGACGCAAACGCCAGCGCCAGTGGCTTTTAACACACCACCTGAAGCGACGGATAAGTAGCCGGCATTGCTTTGGGCGTTGCCAAGTGCTGGGGATAATGCAATGGCCATTACGGCGCTTGCGAGGGTAATCTTGAGAGCTGGGTGCATGTTTTTAATCCTCCTGTTTTACGAAAAAGGGATGTTTCGGTCGCCGGAAAAGCTTGCAAAACTAAAAAGCTAAAATCCTAAAAAACTTCAATCAAAAAATACGGTGCGTGTGCATCGAATCACTTAAAACTTTTAGATATAACCTTGAAAATAACTTTAAAACGCAATTTAAGCAAAAAACAAGTAGTGTTCAGGGTAATGTTAGCTACGTCTAACGCATAAATATGTAGCATTTATTTGTCGTCTGTAAAAAAACATTAAAACATTGATTTAGAAAACTTTTCCACGGCAACTTGATACCACATCCCTGCTACCTGAGTAAACCTCATGCAAGATATTATCATGAATTTTGGTAGAAAGTAGAGTACTTGTTGTTGAAAAGACGCACTGGTGTGCGATTTGTGTCACTTTGTGGAATAAGCTTGGGCGGTCGGTAGAGGCCTCTCCAAGGTGGACTAATTTGGCCATGGTGATGCTGAGTTCTTGGTTTATCGCATAATGCAGGCATGGTATTCGCGCTTTGGGCCGGATTTGGGTGCAAAAGACTGTGGATCGCAGGTGCGCATGTTAGAATCGGGTGGTTTATCACAAATGGTTTTAGCTCATGGTATGTGACCTTTGCCATTTGTTTGTTTATCCTTTTATGCGGTTTGAGTGTTGGTCGCGCAGGATAGTCCGCTCGTTATATCAAAGTTTCATCAAAATAAGCCTTGGAATCCATGGATCAATTCGCCAAAGAAACAGTAAATATCAGCCTCGAAGAAGAGATGCGTCGGTCCTATTTGGATTACGCCATGAGTGTAATTGTCGGGCGTGCGCTCCCTGATGTGCGTGACGGTCTTAAACCTGTCCATCGGCGTATTCTATTTGCGATGCACGAGTCCAATACGGTATGGAATCGCTCCTACGTCAAATGTGCGCGGGTGGTCGGTGATGTGTTGGGTAAATATCATCCCCATGGCGATAGCGCGACTTATGAAGCTTTAGTGCGGATGGCGCAGGACTTCTCCATGCGCTACACCTTGATTGATGGTCAGGGTAACTTTGGTTCTGTGGATGGTGATTCTGCTGCGGCGTATCGATACACCGAATGTCGTCTAGAGCGAATCACTTCAGATATGTTGGCGGATATCGACATGGAAACAGTCGATTTTGTCGATAACTACGATGGCAAAGAGCGTGAGCCAGTCACCTTGCCGACTAAAGTGCCTAATTTGTTAGTGAATGGTTCGTCTGGCATTGCCGTGGGTATGGCCACCAATATCCCGCCGCATAACTTGGGTGAGGTGATCGATGCCTGCCAAGCATTGTTACAAAATGCAGAGATCTCTATCGATGAGTTAATTGATATCGTGCCAGCACCTGATTTTCCTACCCGTGGCATTATTTATGGTGTGCATGGCGTGCGTGAGGGTTATCGGACAGGTCGCGGGCGGGTGATTATGCGTGCGCGCACGCACTTCGAAGAGGCAGAAAAGGGCGGTAAAGTTTCGATTGTGATTGATGAGTTGCCCTATCAAGTTAATAAATCGAATTTGCTGATGAAAATTGGTGAATTGGTGCGCGAGAAACGCCTAGAGGGTATTTCTGATATTCGCGATGAGTCCGATAAGTCGGGCATGCGTGCAGTCATCGAATTAAAGCGTGGTGAGGTGCCCGAGGTTGTGCTCAATAATCTGTGGAAAGACACCCAGATGCAAGAGAGCTTCGGGATGAATATGGTGGCTTTGGTTGATGGTCAGCCCCGCGTCTTGAACTTGAAGCAGTTTTTGGAAGCATTCTTGCGCCATCGGCGTGAGGTGGTGACGCGCCGCACTGTGTTTGAATTGCGTAAAGCGCGTGAGCGTGGCCATTTGTTAGAAGGCCTTGCAGTTGCCTTGTCTAATGTGGATGAAGTGATTGCTTTGATTAAAGCGGCACCAACGCCAGCAGAAGCGAAGCGCGGCTTAATGTCAAGGTTGTGGCGTTCAGCCTTGGTGGAGGATTTGCTCTCGCGCGGCGAGGGTTCTTCGTATCGTCCAGATGGGTTGTTAGCTGAGTTTGGCCTACAGCCTCAGGGTTACCGACTTTCCGACGCGCAAGCACAGCAAATCTTAGAGTTGCGTCTACAGCGCTTAACTGCACTGGAGCAAGATAAGATTGTGGGTGAGTATCGCGAGACCATGGATAAAATCACCGACTTTCTGGATATCTTAGATAAACCAGAGCGAGTGACTGCAATTATTTCTCAAGAGTTAGCTGATGTGCGTAAGGCCTATGCCGATGAGCGCCGCAGCGAGATTGTGATCCACACCGAAGATTTGACTGATGAGGATTTAATTCAGCCCGAAGATTTGGTGGTAACTCTATCGCACAGTGGTTACATGAAGTCGCAGCCGATTGCGGATTACCGTGCTCAAAAACGCGGTGGTCGTGGCAAGCAAGCGATGGCCACCAAGGATGATGATTTTGTCGATAAACTATTTGTGGCCAACACCCACGATTACATTTTGTGTTTTTCAAATCGTGGCCGCGTCTATTGGTTGAAGGTGTATGCAGTGCCTCAAGGTAGTCGGGGCTCTCGTGGTAGGCCTATCGTGAATTTAGTGCCCTTGATGGAGAACGAGAAAATCACTGCCATCTTGCCTGTGAAAGAGTTTGATGAGTCGCACTATATCTTTATGGCGACATCAACCGGCACGGTGAAGAAGACCGCCTTGTCGGCGTTCTCTCGTCCCATGGCGCGCGGGATTATCGCAGTGAATTTGGATGAGGGCGACTTCCTGATTGGCGTCGCAATTACTGATGGTAAGCAAGATATTATGTTGTTCTCTGATGGGGGCAAAGCGGTGCGCTTTAGCGAGACCGAAGTGCGACCCATGGGACGCACGGCAGCCGGTGTTCGCGGGATGAAGTTGCAGGCGAATCAGCATGTGATTACTTTGTTAAGTCCCAGCAATGAGGACTGTGCAGTGCTCACCGCCACAGAGCATGGCTTTGGTAAGCGCACGCCAGTGGCTGAATACACTCGTCATGGTCGTGGCACGCAGGGCTCGTATGCAATTCAGACTAGCGAGCGCAACGGCAAACTGATTGGTGCGCAACTCGTCACTCAGGATGATGAGATTATGCTCATCACCACCGGAGGGGTTTTGATTCGAACTCGTGTGGCTGAGGTGCGGGAACAAGGGCGGATGACCCAAGGGGTGAAATTGATTAATCTCGACGCGGGTGAGCATTTGGTTGGGCTCGAGCGTGTGATCGAGGCTGATTCGACAGCTGAAGAAATTGCTGAATTGGCGGCTGATCCCGCGGCGTCTTCGGATGAAGCCGGTGACGCCCAATCATAAGCATTCGAAAATATAAATAACTATCTGATTTTATTGAATTGATTGAATTGATTGAATTAATTGAGTTTGTTGAGTTTGTTGAGTTTATTGAATTTATTTAAGGTGCTTGATGACTAAAATCTATAACTTTAGTGCCGGACCTGCGGTCTTGCCGCAACCGGTGCTGCAGCAGGCGGCGCAAGAGTTGGTCGATTGGCGCGGCAGTGGTATGTCGGTGATGGAGATGAGTCACCGGGGTGCGGAGTTTATTGGGATTTATGAGCAGGCAGTCGCTGATGTGCGCGAGTTAATGGCCATCCCTAAGAATTACCAGGTGCTATTTTTGCAAGGTGGGGCATCGGCACAGTTTGCTATGGTGCCTATGAATATACTGCGCGGTAAGACCCGCGCTGATTACGTCAACACTGGGCAATGGTCGAAGAAAGCAATTAGCGACGCCAAGAAGTATTGTCAGGTGAATGTTGCCGCAAGCTCAGAGGCGCAGCAATTTAACCATATCCCCGCGCAAGCCCAGTGGCAACTCGATGATCAAGCCGCCTATGTGCATATCACTACCAATGAGACCATTGGGGGCGTGGAGTTTCATTGGGTGCCTGACACGGGTGACGTGCCTTTGGTCGCTGATATGTCTTCGCATATTTTGTCGCGCCCTATGGATGTATCGCGCTATGGTTTGATCTATGCTGGGGCACAAAAAAATATTGGCCCAGCTGGGGTGACGATTGTGATTGTGCGTGACGATTTAATGGGTCATGCCTTGCCGATTACCCCAACAGTATTTGATTTCAAGGTGCAAGCAGATAACGACTCGATGTCTAATACACCGCCAACTTATGGTATTTATATTGCTGGATTGGTGTTTCAATGGTTGAAGCAATTGGGTGGGCTCAGCGAAATGGAGCGTTTGAATCGCGCAAAGGCTGCAGTCCTGTATGATTATTTAGACCAAACAGAGTTTTATCATTCGCCAGTTGCTCGCGCTGATCGGTCCTTGATGAACATTCCGTTTACATTACGTAGCGCTGAGCTAGATGCGGCATTCATCAAAACAACCGAAGCTGCAGGTTTAATGCAACTCAAGGGTCATCGTTCTGTGGGCGGTATGCGGGCATCGATTTATAACGCCATGCCCATCGATGGTGTACTCAGGCTCGTGGAAGTGATGCGTGAGTTTGAACGCAAACAGGCTTGATCGCGCGTTGCTTTGGTGCTCGGTGCTCGGTGCTCTGTGCTCGGTGCTCAATGATTGGTGTTTGATGGCGTAGCTATTTTATTGACGCACAGATGTTTTTCTAATTAGGTTGATGACTGTGACGAACCCACAACAAATCCTTGTTTTGAATGCTATTTCTGCAGTTGGTCTTCAACGCTTTCCAGAGCCTCAGTATCAAGTGGGTAAGGTGGTGGCGCAACCGGACGCTATTTTGGTGCGCTCGCAGGATATGCATCAAATGGAGATTGCGCCTAGCGTCAAAGTAGTTGGGCGTGCTGGTGCGGGCACGAACAATATTCCTGTGGCTGCACTCACACAGCGCGGTGTCCCGGTGTTTAATACTCCTGGTGCCAACGCGAATGCAGTCAAGGAGTTGGTCTTGGTGGGATTGCTAATGGCTGCGCGTAATGTCTTGCCAGCGGTGCGTTTTGTTGATGCTTTGGTTGGTGATGATCAATCCTTGCACGAGCAGGTGGAAAGCGGCAAAAAAAACTTTGCAGGCAATGAGTTGCCTGGTCGCACTTTGGGTGTGATTGGCCTGGGTAAGGTGGGTAGCTTGGTAGCGGATGCGGCCATTAAGCTGGGGATGGATGTGCTAGGTTATGACCCTGAGATTACCGTGGATGCGGCGTGGAGCTTGCCGGCGCAAGTGCGGCGAGCGCACTCTGTTGAGGAGGTTTTGCGCGGCTCTGATTTTATTACCTTGCATGTGCCACTGCTGCCCGCGACTCGTCATTTAATTGACGCTGCCCGCGCTGAGTTGTTCAAGCCAGGTGCAGTGTTATTGAATTTCTCAAGAGAAGGTATTGCCGACAATGCAGCCTTGTTAGCCGCTTTGTCAGCACAGCGTCTGCGCGCCTATGTCTGTGATTTTCCAGCGGCAGTGCTGCAGGGACATCCACAGGTTTTGGCATTGCCCCATTTAGGCGCGTCAACTGCTGAGGCTGAGGATAATTGTGCAGTGATGGTGGTTGACCAAGTGCGTGACTTCTTAGAGAACGGTAATATTCAAAATGCTGTTAATTTTCCCAATGTGGTGATGCCGCGCGAGTCGGGCTATCGTCTAGCAGTGACTCACGGCAATGTGCCTAATATGGTTGCTCAGATCTCTAGCGCAGTGGCAAGAGCGGGTTTGAATATTCATAATATGTTAAATAAATCCCGTGGTGAAATTGCCTATACCTTGGTTGATGTGGAGAGTGCGGCAACGTCCACGCTCATCGCTGAGTTGGGTGCAATAGCTGGGGTGTTAGCTGTCCGCGATTTGCCGCCAAACTTAGCTGTTAGCTTCAATCGTTAATTTGAGTGGAGGCACATTTTTGTCTTCATTAAATTATAAAAATTTATTGCCTGGTGATCCAGCTCCTTGGTTCGTTGCTGCATCGACCAATAATCCAACCTATGATTTTAATACGGCAGCTGGGCGTTATATTGTTTTATCCTTGGTTGGTACGGTAGGGGATGAAGTAGGGCAGCGTATGTTAGCTGCTGTCGCAAGGAATCGGGCGCTATTTGATGATGTGCAATTTTCTTTTTATGGCGTGGTTGCCGATCAATCGGATCAGGGAGGCGTCAGGCAGAGCATTCCCGGGATACGATATTTTCTTGATTTTGATGGTGCAGTGTCGCGTGCTCTGGGTGCGCTTCCGCAGGAGCGCGATGCAAGCGGTGCTGGTTATAGACGCCTCTGGATAGTTCTTGATCCGACGTTGCGCGTGTTGAGGGTGTTTCCTTTCCTGGAAAATGGCCTAGAGCAGGAGTCCTTATTTGAGTATCTTAAGGGCTTGCCCATTGTCGATATGTTTGCGGGTTTTCAGCTTCAAGCCCCTATTTTGTATTTGCATAACGTATTTGAGTCAGAGTTCTGTCATCGCTTGATCGATGCCTATAATCATCATGGCGGTGAGTTGAGTGGTTTTATGCGAGAGCTAGAGGGTAAGACAGTTGGTATGATGGATCGAGATCTCAAGGTTCGTCGAGATTACCACATTAAAGATGAGGCCCTGATTAAGGGTGCTTACCATCGGATCAAGCGGCGCATTTTTCCAGAGATTTCTAAAATACATCAGTTTAAAGTGTCGCGGATTGAACGTCATATGGTGAGCTGTTATTCTGCGGATGATGGTGGTCACTTTAGTGCGCACCGAGATAACACAACTAAAGCCACGGCACATCGTCGGTTCGCGGTGTCAATTAATTTGAATGCAGATTTTGAAGGCGGCGAATTGCAATTCCCTGAGTATGGCTCGCGCTCCTTTAAGCCCCAAGCAGGTGCTGCAGTGATATTTTCTTGCTCGTTGCTTCATAAAGTTCTAAAGGTTAGGTCTGGAAGACGTTATGCGTTTTTGCCTTTTCTATATGACGAGGCGGCAGCTCAGGTTAGAGATCAAAACAAAGGTTTTTTATCGGATGTGATTCTGGATAACAATCAATCACCTTGAATTTTTTAATAGGGTGTTTTTAGTGTATGTATTGAATAAGTAAGATATTTTTTTGTGGTTGTAGTTGTAGTTGTGGTTGTGGTTGTGGTTGTTTTGCATGGTTATCATGGTTATTTTAGGGCTGATCAAATGGTCGTTTGTGCAACTTTTTAAACCAACAATGATTTTTTCTGAAGATTATGGCAATTCCTCTATCTGATATTCGTCGCAGAATCGATACCATCGATACCCAATTGGTCAAGCTACTGTCAGCGCGAGCAGGCTTGGCGCAGCAGGCTTGGATTGCTAAAGGTGGTCTCGCTGCCTATAAGCCAGAGCGCGAGGCACAGGTGCTTAGACGGATCCGAGAGTTAAATCCGGGGCCACTCTCAGCGGCAGCTTTGAGCCGATTATTTACCGAAGTGATGTCGGCTTGTCGCGCACTAGAAGATCAATTGGCGGTGGCTTATCTCGGACCTGAGGGCACCTTTAGTCAGGAAGCTGTCGTCAAGCATTTTGGTTCGGCAACAGGCACTCAAGCACATGCCAGCATAGATGCCGTTTTTAGAGCCGTAGAGACGGCTGGCGCAGGCTATGGTGTAGTGCCGGTAGAGAACTCAACTGAGGGGGCGGTTGGGCGCACGCTAGATTTGTTGTTGAATACTTCTGCACGTATTTGCGGCGAAGTGATGTTGCCAGTGCGGCAGTGTTTAATGAGTAAGGCGGCCAGTCGCAAAGCAATTCGTAAGGTCTACTCCCATACCCAGAGCTTGGCACAGTGCCAAGCGTGGTTAGCACAGCACTTGCCCGATGCCCATACGGTAGCAGTCATTAGCAATGCAGAAGCAGCACGCATGGCGAGCAAGGACGTGCATGCGGCAGCTATTGCCAGTCGCACTGCGGCGAGTTTGTACGGATTGCGGCTACTCGCTCGTAACATTGAAGATGATGCTAAAAACACTACGCGGTTTTTGGTGTTGGGTTCGGAAGATGTTTCTCCATCGGGCCATGATAAAACCTCTTTAGTATTGTCTACTCGCAATGCACCCGGGGCGATTCACGATCTGCTCGCACCACTGGCTAAGCATCAAGTCAGTATGACGCGATTGGAGTCACGTCCAGCGCGCACCGGTTTGTGGGAGTATGTGTTTTATGTGGACTTAGAAGGCCATCAACAAGAACCAAAGCTTGCGAAGGCGCTACAAGCTTTGGGGCGCAAGGCCTCGTGGATGAAAGTATTAGGTTCATATCCGGCTGCGCGGTAAGTATGTTTGGGCCCAATATAATTACTTAACTATTTGATTTTATTTATTTATTTATTTATTTGATTTAATTTAATGGAATATTTTAATGAGTCTTTGTGATTACTCACCCGCTTATATACGGGCGATTGCACCTTATCAACCCGGCAAGCCCACTGCAGAGTTAGCGCGTGAATTTGGTTTGGCCGAAGAGCGTATTGTCAAACTAGCCTCGAATGAGAACCCTTTGGGGGTAAGCCCTAGTGCTAATCATGCGATGCGCGCACTTCTCGATGGTCTCGCCCGCTATCCTGATGGTAACGGCTTCGAGCTCAAGCAAGCTTTGGTTGCGCGCTTTGCGGTGGCTATGGAGAACGTGGTCTTGGGTAATGGTTCGAATGATGTCTTGGAGCTCATTGCTAGGGCGTTTCTTGCACCAGGCGCCTCGGCCGTCTACGCCCAACATGCGTTTGCCGTATATCCAATTTCGGTATTAGCCACTGGCGCTACTGGGATTGCGGTGCCGGCGCGTGACTTTGGCCATGACTTACCAGCCATGTTAGCGGCGATTCGACCAGATACACGTATGGTGTTCATTGCGAATCCGAATAATCCAACCGGTACATTTATTGGTGGTGCAGAGATAGAAGCATTCATGCGTCAAGTGCCAGCACAGGTAGTGGTGGTATTGGATGAGGCTTATACCGAATACTTAGAGCCGCAATACCGTTACGACAGTGTGTCGTGGCTTAAGTCTTACCCTAACTTAGTAATTACGCGTACGTTCTCTAAGGTCTATGGCTTAGCGGGGTTACGGGTGGGCTATGCGTTGGCATCGGCGCCTGTGGCTGACTTAATGAACCGTGTGCGCCAACCGTTTAATGTAAATACCTTATCGCTAGCTGCTGCTACCGCAGCCTTAAGTGATGACGCCTTTGTGGAGCGTAGTTATCAATTAAACCGGCTAGGTATGGTGCAGTTAGTGTCTGCCTTCGATGTGATGGGCTTATCTTATATGCCGTCGTTTGGGAATTTTGTCACCGTGAAGGTGCCCTCTGCGCAAGGCGTGTTCCAGCAGCTATTGCGCGCCGGTGTCATTGTGC
>Ga0114978_10003996_pt1 | contig 11984 bp, 7 predicted proteins | sample S_140212_EF_Meta_FD_87027 | JGI IMG/M metagenome (GOLD analysis project Ga0114978, IMG submission 87027) | Freshwater microbial communities from Lake Simoncouche, Canada to study carbon cycling - S_140212_EF_MetaG | ecosystem: Environmental > Aquatic > Freshwater > Lake | place: Lake...
GGATCGAGTTTCAGGTTTGAACCGGGTGGTTTTGAACCGGGTGGTTTTAAACGGGGTGCTGAAATCCTGAATGGAGTCTTTGTTACGCCTGCTCGACCGCCGATACCAGCCAACGCTTCAGCTCGGATTCGAGTTCACGCAGGGCATTTTCCGCCATGGGCCGGGCCTCGGCGAGCGGTAAATCTGCGGGCGTATTGGCAAACAGATAGAACTTAATCTTGGGTTCGGTTCCCGAGGGCCGACCCGCCAAAGAAACTCGGCAAGCTCCTGATTTCCCCTGCATGATCAGCAGGTCGCCTGATGGATGTGGTAACGGGGCTTGGACCGTGTTTGAGGGGAGCGATCGTATCTCGTGCCGCTGATAATCGTTGGCCGATTCAAAAACGATCTGGCCCAATCTGGCCGGGGTTTGCTCTCGCAGCGCCAGCATCATCCTCGAAATTTGCTCGCTCCCCGAGGCCCCCGGACAGACTTGTACGAACTGAGATTCATGGTAGTACCCATGCTGCAGGTAGATTTCCTCCAGCCGATCGACCAGAGTTTTTCCCTGTAATTGCAACTCGCTGGCCAGTTCGAGCACAAACAGCGCTGCGACGGAGGCATCTTTATCACGGCAATATTCACCCGCCAGGTACCCGACAGACTCTTCCGCTGCAAAGACAAATTTGTCGGGACCATTGGCATCAACGGCGGCGGCGATATGTTTGAATCCGACCAGCAGGTCCCGAATCACTCGCACGCCTGCTGCCCTTCCAATCGCCTCGATCAGCGGTGTCGTGACCAGCGTTTCCACGAGAAAATGCTGAGGTGACAAGGTCCCGGCCGCAGCACGATGAGAAAGCACATAATCGGCCAGCAGGGCACCCAGTTGGTTGCCGGTCAAACAGAGGAACTGATCACCCGCAGTCCGGACCGCGACTGCCAGTCGATCGGCATCGGGATCCGAGGCGAGAACCAAATCGTGCCGCTGCTCACGAGCGAAATCGATCGCCGGCTGCAAAGCCTGTGGACGCTCGGGGTTCGGGAGGTGGTCGGGGACGTTGGGGAAACTTCCGTCCGGAAATCGCTGAGGTTCGAAGAGATCGACGTGTGAAAAGCCTGCCTGGACCACGACTTGATAAATCGAAGATTCCCCGACACCGTGCATGGGCGTATACAAGGCCCGAATTCCGCGAGCCGTTGAAAGACCTAAGGCACAGACAGCATCCACATAAGGTCCGTCGACATCCACACCACTGGCGGGAGTCGCGGTGGAAATCAGGATGATCTTCCCGGTTTTTACGGCGTCATCGAAATCGACGGTCGGGATCTCTTCACTGGCATCAACACACCCGATGATTCCCTGATCGTGCGGAGGAAGGACTTGGCCACCGGTATTCCAATACGCTTTGAATCCATTATCACTGGGGGGATTGTGTGAAGCCGAAATCATCACCCCGATCTGGCAATGGAGATTCCGGACGGCGAACGACAGTTCTGGCGTTGCGCGGGGATCGGGAAAGAAGTAGACCACAAACCCCTGTGCCGCCAGGATGGTGGCTGTGAGCTTGGCAAACTCCAAAGACCGATGCCGGGTATCCCGTGCAATGACGGCTCGAAGCGGTTCTGCGCCCTGATTTTGCAGTCTCTCAGATTGAGCAACTTGCTGAGCATAGATCGCCAAGCCGTTGGCGGATTCGGCAATGGTCCGGGCATTAATGGTCGCGGAACCAAATTCGCTCATGGGGCCCCGTCGGCCACCCGTACCAAACGGAATCCGCTCCCAGAAGAGACGATCCAGCTCATCAAATGCCGATTGTTCGATCAATTCCAGTAACTGCGTTTGGTAACGGACATAGTAAGACTCGGTCAACCAGCGATTGATATTCTGTCCGGAAGCGGCCGTCAGTTTTCCCGCTTGCACGGCCGCGATAATGGCCTGTTTTGCCGTTTCATTGCGGGAATTCTTGTCAATCGACATCCGTCATTACCTCAAATTCATGCTGTCTGCTGGTGGGAAAAATTCTTGCGTACGCCGTGTCGGATCGAAGAGATCAAGTCCGCATTGTAACATCCAGGAATCAGGATCGCACTTGATCCCTGCTGGTGATCCCAATTGGTGATCGACCGCAAGAATCTCGCCATGAGAATCCCCAATTGTTTCTGTTTCGAGTATCATTCCTGTGCGCTGAGTCGAAACTATTCATGAGATTTATTCAGGGGCGGAATCGGAATGTTGCAGGCAGTCATCATGGCGGGTGGTTCGGGAACCCGATTTTGGCCTCAAAGTCGACGTCATTTGCCAAAACAGTTTTTGCAAATGACGGGCAAACAAACGCTGATTCAGCAGGCCTCGGATCGGTCTCAGCCTGCCATTCCGGTCGATCGGACCTGGATTGTTACTGGTGCCGCGCACGCGGTCGAAACAGCCAGGCAGCTTCCCGATGTCCCTGCAAACCAGATTCTGGTGGAACCGTGTGGTCGGAACACCGCTCCCTGCGTCGGGTTGGCCGCGATCCAATTGCTCGCCCACGATCCCGACGCCATGATGCTGGTGATGCCCGCCGATCACGTCATCAGCCCGACAAGCAAATTCCAGGAAGCGATTGCTGAGGCGACTCGAGTCATTGGCGAAGACCCCTCGACGCTGGTCCTGTTTGGGATCGAACCCGAATATCCCTCGATCGGATTTGGTTATATCCAGCGTGGTGAGCGGATCGAGTCGAAGTTGTGCCCGGTTTATCGCGTATCGAGTTTCCGGGAAAAGCCAGACCTGACGAAAGCGACCGAATTCGTGAACTCGGGCGAATTCTATTGGAATTGCGGCATTTTCGTCTGGCGGGCGCAAACCATTCTGGATGCCTTAAAAGAATTTTCGCCGGAAATTACCGATTGCCTGGAACGAATTCGTCCCGCGATCGGCACGGACCGCTGGCAGGAAACACTCGAAGTCGAATTTCCCAAAATGCCGTCGATTTCGATCGACTGTGCCGTGCTGGAACGCGCCTCGAAGCAGGTCCGCGTGCTGGAAGCCCCGTTTGAGTGGGACGATGTCGGCAGCTGGCAAGCCCTGCCCCGACTCTTTCCCGCAGATCGGCAGGGAAACACGACCAATGGCTTGTGTTGTGTCGTCGACACCACCGATTGCATTATCCGGACGCGCGAGGATCACTTGATTGCCACGATCGGTGTCAACGATTTAATTATCGTCCATACCCCGACAGCCACGCTGGTAGCGGATAAACAGGATGAAAATGCCCTGAAAAAACTGATCGCGGCCATCGAGGCACAGGGACTGACCCCCTATTTGTAGGCCGTGGCCAAAGCAGCAAAAACAGCGATTCTGACAGGTCCCCTATCTTCGGCAGCATCTGTTCCGTAAAATCTCTGTTCGCGGAGTGAGCCAGACGATCGCTGTGAGTGGAAGTTCGCTTCCAGTCAGGGAGGAAAGTCCGGGCTTCACAGGACACGGTGGTGGGTAATACCCACCGTTCGCAAGGACCGGGAAAGTGCCACAGAAAGTAAACCGCCAAACGTCAAAGTCCCCCTCGAGGCTTGCCTTGAAGAGGCTTTGACGAGGTAAGGGTGAAACGGTGCGGTAAGAGCGCACCAGCGGATCGGGTGACCGGTTCGGCTCGGTAAACCCCGCCGGAAGCAAGACCAAGCAGGGCGTAGATCGTCATGTGGGAAACCGCATGGCGGCGCGAGGCTGTCCGTCTCGTACACCGTCCGGGTAGGTTGCTTGAGCCGTCGAGTAATCGCCGGCCTAGAGAAATGATCGTCCACGACAAAACCCGGCTTATCGGCTCGCTCCGCGTTTTTTTCCCTGAATGGAATTGATTTGATTTGAAGGAATCCCCCTGAATCGGGAGTCACCCATGTCGTTTCCTGCTTTCGCTCATCGAATACTGGCTCTGATCAACCTCTGCCTGCTTTCCGTAGCGATCACGTTCACGCTGTTTGCCGACGAAGCTCTTCCTGAAGCGAACCGCTCGGCAGCGATCTCGGCACTTCACGAGTTTCAAACGCTGGTGGGTGGCTGGCGTGGGGTGGGACAACCCAAACGAGGGTCACAGATCGGGGCGTGGCAGGAGCGAGCGGAATCGCTGTGGGAGCTGAAACCTAAAAGCCGGGGCATTCGCTGGAATGTTGACGCCGGGAAATACTGGAAGTCGGCGTTACTGGGTTTCGACGAAGCGGAAAAACACTATAGCCTGGCCGTAACGCTGGCGGATGATTCGACACGAATGCATTACGGCAAGATCGAAGAAAAACGACTCGTGCTCGAATCTGCGACCAAGGATCAGACGGAAGTCCATCGAGTCACTTTGGCGATTTTAAATGAAAATCGGGTCACATTGCTGCTGGAAAAACGTCCCGAGCAACAGTCGTTTTATACTCGTGTCGCCGAAATCGGCTATCAGCGAAACGGAACACGGTTGGCCGTTGCAGGAAACTCGGGGCCGGAATGTGTCGTCACGGGTGGCCTTGGTACCATTTCGGCGACATACAAAGGGAAGACTTACTACGTCTGCTGCACCGGTTGCCGGGACGCTTTTCAAGATGACCCCGAGGGGATCCTTGCGGACTATCAAAAGCGGAAAAAAGAGGAAAAGCCCGTAAAATAGTTCGACGCAACGTGCGCAGGATCGCAATGAGGCAAAGTGAAAAGATCACAGCTCGTTGCAGCCCCCTGATTCGCACCTGCTTCGATTCTTCATCAAGCAACGTTCTCGGTATTCTTCGCAATCAGAACCGGCTTGCGGATCACCATGGTATCCGCAACCATGTCTCCCAGACGTTGGCGGAAACTGCTGAATGCAATTGTCAATGTAACAGGTAACAGGGTCATCCCGAACAGGGTGTCCGCAACGATCAACAGTTCACGCAGCAAAGCTCGAAAGAAGCCGCAAGGTCGAAGTGTCGTACGAACCGTGCGTATGCCGCAGATCCATTTCCCCAGCGTGATCCCCCACCATCCTTGCAGGAAACTGTTGACGAACAAATACACCATTCCCGTGAGAATGAGGGTGACAAATAACCAGACAATGTTGAGCATCATTCCCTCGGGGCCGGAATCAAACATCTTGTCCATGTTCTGAGTCACCTGTTCTTGTGAAGCCATTCCCAGGTAATAGGTGGTTGCATAATTCGGTATCCAGACGACGAGCATATCGATCACACGTGCAATCCCTCGACGGGTGATCGAGGCCATCTCGACGGTGGTCAAACCAAATTGATAGCGGGAATTGAGGTAGGCGGACATCAGCCGACTGAGCGCCAGCGCCAGCACCAGCAGGCCCGGCCAATAGACCCATTGATAAATTCTCGCCCATCGAACAAGCGGCTCTTGAAACCCGGTCTCGGGAGCTTTCAGTACGACCCCCGTGGGGAGAATTTCGGTAGGGGTGACCCGATGTATCCGCAGTGTTTGCGTGAGTGACTGCCCGGCAATATAAACCCGCTCGCCATCTGAGGCCGCCAATAAATTGAAGATCGCGGGTGTTGCTTTTTCCGCGATCTTCACCCATTCCCCCTCTTGTCTCCGATAGACCAACAGCGAATTTCCTTGAAACGGATTCGCCCCTCCCGCAACCGCAGAAGTGGCAATCACAATTGGCTCTTGATTCAGGATCCCCGCCTTCCAACCCATCCGGCCTGTTTTTCCCATAATCGAGGTGACAGAACAGACCGCTTCCCACTCCGAAAGATCGCTGAGATCGACAAATCCCTGCACGTTTTGAGGAGCGATCGCACTCACCGGAGCCAACTGGAGACCGGCCCGGTAGGCGACCTCGGATCCCTCGGAGACGAAAACATGCAATGTCCCCCCATGATTGACGACTTTGATGTCCATCATGGATGGCCCCGTTGACGATTGAGTCGGCACCGAGATCAATTTGCGTTTCCCCTCAATCATGGCGTTGGTAAAACCAAAAGGGATGACAATCCCCCCGCGATCATCCCATTCACCATTCTTGAGGACCAGCAATGCCGGTTGAGGACGTGCCATCAAATCGATCACCGCGAGTTGGTCCTCGTAGAGGAAGGGCTCACTGAAACGGGTCAAAAGTCGTTTTGGCCTCATTTCTACCGGGCTTTCCCCTTCAATCAACGTCACCGTATTCGCCGAGACCATCCAGAGACGGTCTCTCTGGGCCAGCATCCCATGCGCGGGAAATGGGACCTGAAGTTTGGATTCGGTCACATCCCCCTTGTCCGGGTCAAACGACGCCAAGGTCCCTTTTCCAGCGAGATTACTTGGGCTTGCTCGCATGGTTTCATACCAGATGCGTCCTCTCCAAAAGACCCCGTTGGAATACTCGATGACGGGAATCGAAAACAAGTTATTGATGTTTGGAAGACCATAGATGAGGGGATAAATCCCCGCAGGGATCCCCCACTGAAGCAGGCTGACTGCCGCGACTAGCATCAGCACCCAGACAACGTACATCGGCTGTTCAGCGACGCTTTTACGTTCGGTTGATACGGACATGAGGTTACTCCCCGCAGACTTGATTGCTGATCACACAATATTTGTTTCCCGAACGATATCGAGAACCGCAGTCAAATTACCACTCGCTTTTTCCAATCAAGTCTCGGATACCGCTCACAGCAAGCGATAACGAGAGAGATCTGTCCCGAATCATCGCAGTACACGATCATCGCAGTACACGATCATCGCAGTACACGATCATCGCAGTACACGATCATCGCAGTACACGGCATACCCGATTCTCAAGAAAAATCGAGCGCAGGTTCTTGACTCTTTTCCGAGATGAGGGATCTGCACGAACAACTGTTTGCAAAAAATCTGCGCCTGCAAATCCAGGCGTCGTGACTACGGTTGTTCTCGAACCACCCAGCCAATCCTCGAGCGGCGGGGACAGGGTGCATTCGCTGTCAGTACCCCACCGCAGCACCATCTTTGCGTGGATCAGAGCCCCCCTGCAGGACTCCGTGCTCCCAATCGATCCAGATCCCCTGATAGCCGCCAAAACCACCCTTATCTTCCGCCAGCTGATGCCCCATTCCCCGCAGTTGCTCGCGAGTCGACGCGGGAAAACCACTTTCGAGGTACACCGTGCCACCCCTTGGTGATTCCGCAATTCCCGTCGGTGTGGCACTGCCGCCGTGACGAATTCGGGCCGCATCCCCTGCAGCCTGCACATTCATGCCGAAATCGAGCATGTTCACCAGCAGGCTGACGTGCCCTTGTGCCTGCATATCGCCCCCCATCACTCCAAACGAAAAACAGGGCCGCCCCTCTTTCGTGACCACGGCGGGAATGATCGTATGAAAAGGACGTTTTCCCGGTTCCAAACGATTGAGATGACCGTCGGTCAGCGAAAATAATTGGCCACGATTCTGCAAGGCAAATCCGACATTTCCGGGGACGACGTTCGATCCGAATCCGTAATACAAACTTTGAATCAGCGAACAGCAATTCCGATCCTGATCCACAACCGTCAGATAGACGGTATCAACGTGTTCCAGTTTCGGATCCCCAGCGGGAACATCCGTCGCCGCCCGGTCACGCTGAATTCGATGCCGACGACGATCGGCATATTCCTTCGAAATCAGTTCCGCTGTCGGCAATTTCGCAAATGCCGGATCCGCATAAAAACGGGCTCGATCCGCAAAAGCCAGCTTTTTTGCTTCAACAAACAAATGGACATACTCAGCACTCTTCGGACCCATCGATTTCAAGTCGAATGGTTCCAGCAGATTCAACATTTGGAGTGCCGCAATCCCCTGCCCGTTCGGAGGAAGCTCCCAGACCGAATAGCCTCGGTAAGTGGTCGAGACCGGTTCAACCCACTCGCTGGTATGCTCGGCCAGATCCGCACCCGTGAGATACCCCCCGTTCGCGCGACTAAATCGGTCAATTTCCGCTGCAATCGAACCACGATAAAACGCGTCTCTCCCCTGTGCGGCAATCAAGCGATAGCTGGCGGCCAGTTCCGGCAATCGGACAATTTCCCCCGTCCGTGGCGCCCGCCCGTCCGGAAGATAGACCCTGGTCGAGTCGGGCCATTTCTTCAGTTCCTGCTGCGATCCACCCCAACCTGCCGCAATCAATTCGGAAACCGGATAGCCTGCTTCTGCCGCAGTAATCGAGGCCTGCAGCAGTTCCGACAACGCCTTGGTGCCGAATCGTTTGTTCAGTTCGTGCCAGCCATCGACGCAACCGGGAACCGACCACGACAACGGTCCCCTGATCGGGATTTCAGTCATTTGTTTGTCGTGAAAAACTTGTCGTGTGAGTGTTTTCGGGCTTCGCCCCGAGGCATTCAGTCCATAAAGTCGCCCCGTTTTTGCCTCGTAGACAATGGCGAACAGATCGCCACCAATCCCGCAACTCATCGGCTCAACCACACCGAGCATCGCATTGGTCGCGAGCGCCGCATCCACGGCATTCCCACCATTTCTTAACACATCCAGACCGACCTGGGCCGCAGCAGGATGGCTGGTGGCCACCATCCCCTGACGAGCCAAGACCATCGAGCGACTTTGAGCGGGCATCCCGGCAGGGCGATCATACTCAGCGGCGAAACCCGTCATCGTCAACGCTCCACAACAAACAAGAGCCCAATAACCGAACAAACCCCAATAACCGAACAAACCCCAGTCACCGAACAAACTCAGGACGAAAGCTCGGCCGCACCGGTGGCAATTCACATGGGGGGAAATACCATGGGGGCAAAAGTGCTTCATGAGATGAGGCGATTCCAAATGGTAGGGAAATCGGGAATTGCAACGGGTCATGCACGTTTCAAAATTTCGGTGATCACTCGCGATTCTTCAACACCCGTCAGGCGGGCATCAAGCCCTTGAAATTTGTGCGAGAAGCGTTCGTGGTCAATCCCCAGCAGATGCAAGAGCGTCGCGTGAAAATCACGAACTTTCACTTCGTCTTTTACGACGTTGTATCCGAACGGACACGTCTCTCCGTGGACGGTTCCCCCTTTGATCCCCCCTCCCGCCATCCACATACTGAAGCAGCGGGGATGGTGATCTCGGCCATAGTCCGTGGCGGTTAACTTCCCCTGGGAATAATTCGTCCGGCCAAATTCGCCACCCCAGATGACGAGGGTCTCGTCGAGCAGGCCGCGTTGTTTGAGATCAGTGAGCAGGGCTGCAGCAGGCTGATCTGTCTCGCGGCACTGCGTCTTGATCCCGTTGGGCAACCCGCCATGTTGATCCCATCCCTGATGATAAAGCTGAATGAACTTCACCCCTCGCTCGGCCAGTCGACGGGCCAGCAGGCAATTCGCGGCAAAGGTTCCCGGCTGCCGGGAATCGGGACCATACAGGTCAAAAATATGAGCCGGTTCGGTCGCGAGATCGGTCACCTCAGGGACACTCGCCTGCATCCGAAACGCCATTTCGTACTGAGCGATTCTCGTCGCGATTTCGGTGTCTCCGGTCGAAGCGAGTTCAAGCTCGTGCAGGTCCTGCAATCGGTCCAACATCTGGCGGCGGCTGTTGCGATCAACTCCTGCAGGATTGTTCAGATAGAGCACTTGCTCTTTCCCCGACCGGAATTGCACTCCTTGGTAGTTTGACGGCAAAAAGCCGGTCCCCCAAAGTCGGGAATACAGCGGTTGGTCCGCTTTCCCTTTAGTAATCAATACAACGAAAGCCGGTAGATTCTCGTTGTCGCTCCCCAAGCCATAAGACAGCCAGGCTCCGATGCTCGGTCGCCCCGAAAGCTGATTCCCCGTTTGCAAAAACGTAATCGCGGGATCGTGATTAATCGCTTCGGTCGTCATCGAGCGGATAATCGCAAGTTCATCAGCAACCTTGGCGGTATGCGGCAAAAGTTCACTGAGCCACGCCCCCGATTGGCCATGCTGGGAAAACTTGAAGAGCGAACCGGCTAACGGAAGAGAAGACTGATTCCCCGACATCCCCGTCAGTCGCTGGCCCTGTCGAACAGAATCGGGCAACGGTTCTCCCTGCCGCTCGTTCAAGATCGGCTTGTAATCAAACGTTTCCAACTGCGATGGTCCACCACTTTGAAAGAGGTAAATCACCCGCTTGGCAGTCGGTGCATGATGAAAATCCGGAAGTGCTTTTCCGCTCGCCGCAAGAATCTGGCCGGATCCAAGCAGATCCGCCAGGGCGATCCCGCCGAATCCCATACCAACACGAGACAGCAGGTCACGGCGCGAGATCGGTGCCGAAAGCGGAGTGGCACAAAACAACCGCGACGGATCAGAAGGGGTGATGCTCATGACTTTCACTGGCTTTCATTGACCGGCTTGCGCGGTTTTCTCGTCAACCTCAACAAGAAGCAACGTTCGGTATATACAATGGATTATGCCGAAAACCACTCACGGCGTCGATCATGCGAACAATTCTGATTTGAGGATTTGTCGGCGCAAGGATTCCTCAATTCGAAAAAAATCGCAAGCCGCCCCCCTGGCGAAACTGACCGTGGCGATCGGATGCGGTATACTAAGTCACACTATGGCAGGAAATTCATTTGGTCAGGCATTTCGAGTCACAACCGCAGGCGAAAGCCACGGGCCGGCAAACGTAGTCATCATTGACGGGGTTCCGCCAGGGATTCCGCTGTCAGTGGAAGAACTGCAATTCGATCTGAACCGTCGCCGTCCGGGGCAAAGCCATATTGTGACCCAACGTGACGAGTCGGACACACCGGAAATCCTTTCGGGTGTGTTTGAGGGACGTACGACGGGAACCAGCCTGGCAATCCTGATTCGTAACCAGGACCAGCGGAGCAAGGATTATGGCAATATCCAGCATATCTACCGCCCCGGACACGCCGACCACAGTTTTGATGCCAAGTATGGATTCCGAGATTACCGTGGTGGTGGCCGATCCAGTGCACGTGAGACCACGGTTCGCGTTGCGGCAGGCGTCGTCGCCAAAAAAATCCTGCAACAGGCGTTCGATGGTCGTGTTGTGGGCTATGTTACGCAAGTTGGTCCCATCAAGGCTCAAATCGACAACCCCGCCAGCATAACCTTGGCACAGGTCGAAACACTGCCGAATGGTGAGCCGAATATCATTCGCTGCCCCGATTTGCCTGCAGCCGCCAAAATGATTGAATTGATCGAACAGATCCGCAAAGAAGGAGATTCGATTGGTGGTGCAGCGGAAATTGTGGCAACCAATATTCCCGCAGGCCTTGGTGAACCGGTCTTCGACAAAATTAAAGCCGATCTCGCCAAAGCCTTATTCAGTCTACCCGCAGTAATGGGTGTCGAATACGGTATTGGTTTTGGCTGCGTCGCGATGCGCGGCAGCGAGAATAACGACCATTTCATCCCCGCTTCAAACCCGCAAAACGAGAAGGCTGGTATCACCACCAAGTCGAATCGGCACGGAGGAATGCTCGGCGGAATCACGTCAGGACTACCGATCGTGCTGAGGGCTGCAGTCAAACCGACCAGCAGTCTGCCGATTGAACAACCAACGGTAACAGATCTCGTAGAACCCACGACGATCCGTACCAAGGGTCGTCATGACCCCTGCCTGCTCCCAAGATTCATTCCGATGGCCGAAGCCATGGTGGCAATCGTACTGGCCGATCACTGGCTGCGGTGGCGCGGTCAAGTCGCCTGGTTGCCACAGAATTAATGGGAAAATCGGGCAAGGCCCTCTTCGCTGCTCGCGTTTAAGGTCGCACGAAATCCCTTCGCTGCACAATTTCGGGACCAAAGTGGGTTTGGGGTCACTGCCCCAATTGTGCTTCGCTCCGCAGTTGCCTTGCCCGAGAACGCAGTTCTTCATCAGGAATCATCTGACGAGGCTGCAGATTAAAATTGAAGATCCGCCGATCCGTGACCCGCGTCGGTGAAAAATTATCGGCAAAGAACTCGATCACCGGCCACTGATACCAGGGTGCAGAAACCGTGACCATATCGGTTTTTGTTTCAAAGCCATCCTTGATCAGCGTCACCTGACGAGTTCCGTACCACAAAAAATCAGCAGAAGCGGGCGTGTAGCCGATCTCTTTTCCATCGAGCAAC
>Ga0114978_10003999_pt1 | contig 11981 bp, 14 predicted proteins | sample S_140212_EF_Meta_FD_87027 | JGI IMG/M metagenome (GOLD analysis project Ga0114978, IMG submission 87027) | Freshwater microbial communities from Lake Simoncouche, Canada to study carbon cycling - S_140212_EF_MetaG | ecosystem: Environmental > Aquatic > Freshwater > Lake | place: Lake...
TCATGCAATGTATAATTTAGCATTAATATATGATAATTTAGAAACATATGATAAAAAGAAAAAGTATCTATTGATGGCTGCTAAAAAAGATGATATTGAGTCAATTGTTGCATTAGGATATCATTATTATGAGGATGAAAAAGATATTGATAAAATGAAAAAATATTATCTTATGGCAGTAGAAAAAGGAAGTACAGATGCAATGTTATCAATGGGAAATTATTATCTTGAAAATCATGAGATTGAAGAAGCAACCAAATATTTCAATATGTGTCTAGACCATAAAAAATTTATTGTTTACTTAAATTTAGCATTATATTATGACTCAAAGAAAAATTATGAAGAATGTAAAAAAAATTTTTTATTATATTTAGAGAGTGAAGAAGATAGGAATCAAAAGATATTAGCATTAATAAATTTAATAAATATAGTAATTGAAAATGATGAAGATTCTGATTTTTTAATACCATATTGTACGAAGTATTCAATTGATGATGAAATATTAATTGAATATAATACAAAGAAAAAATTAAGACTACAATTTATGATTAATAAACGCAAATTTACTAAAAATGAACAATGTACAATATGTTATGAAGTTAAAGATTTAATAATTTTTGATTGTTTTGGTTATGAACATTATACATGTGAAGATTGTTATAATATATTAGAGAAATGTCCATATTGTTTCATTGAAAAACATCAAATTATGATAAAAGAAACAATAACATCAACAAAACATGCAAATCAAAATATGATTAATGAAGCAAATGAAATATTAGATGAAATTGAAGTAGAATTAGATGGAGAATTAGATGATCAACTTAATGAACAAATAGAAAACGAAATAAATAGTGAATTCAATTCGTCTGGTGAAGATGAAATTGATGAATCAGAGAATGAATCAGAAAATGAATCAGATAATGAATCAGAAAATCAATCAGAGAATGAATCAGAAAATGAATCAGAAAATGAATCAGATAATGAATCAGCTAATGAAGAATTAAAAAGTGAGAATGATATTGAGAATACGAATGGTTTAAATATTATGGATAATTATACATTTGATGAAAATCAATCTGAAAATAAAAGTGATGATAAAGGTGATGATAAAAGTAAGGATAAAAACAATAATATTTAATTAAAAATAAAATATATATTTAATATATATACATTCTTAATGAAATTATATATATATTCACTTATAGGATGCCCTTTTAGTATTAGATCTGAAAGTATGTTAAAACCATATGAACCACAAATAATTAAAGTAGAACAAAATGAAAAAAATAAGTATAAAAAGATGAACAATATGGCAACATTTCCACAAATATTTTTAGTTGATGAAGATAAAAATAATCGTATAAAAATTGGTGGACTTGATAGTACAGTAGAATTATTAGATAATATCTTTAAAAATAAATCAATAGATTACGAAGATTCAGAAGGAAAAGAATTAAAAAAATTTTTTTTAAATAAGAAATAAATTAATTCATAAATATAAATATATATTTATAAATTAATCAAAGAATGAATAACTTATTGAATAAAATAATAGGTCCTTGGAAAATTATTAATATATTGGAATCTGCAAGAGATTGTTATATTGTAGAAGTTAAATTTTGTAAGAATGATCGATTAACAGATAGTCTAAATGAAGAAGATGTTTGGATTATGAAACTATCAGATTCAAGGTATGTAAATTGTGAATCTAGTATAATATTAAAATACAATTTGAGTGAATATACAAATAGTTTAAAGTTTCCAATACATACTAATTATTTTATGGGGACCTATTATGAATATAATTGGTATGTAATGGAAAAATGTGATGGCGATTGTAATCGTTTTATATTGAATATCAGACCACATATTGAATCATTTAAAAATGATATATGTAATTTTCTACGATTTATACATATTAAAAAAAAAATAATACATGGAGATTTAAAATTAAAAAATGTATTAATAAAAGATAATAAATATAAAGTATGTGACTATGAATCAGTTGGTCGTCCAAATTTAAAACATGTGTGCACTTATCGTGATTATGCTGGTTATTATTACTACTATTTAGGATGTAAAGAAAATAAACCATATTATTCTTACCGCATGGATTTAGAAGCTTTAGGTGTCATGTTATGGTCAATATTAAATATAAATAGTGTAGATAATACCAATTTAAAAGAAATGATGGAATGGCAAAGTAATTCGGTATACTATTATAATAATAGATTAAATCATAATTATTATTACGAACTAAATACATCAAAAAATAATGAAAATATGCCAGATTTCATAAAAAGATATTTTAAAATAATTGAAACAGTAGATTGGTTTTCTATTATACCTCCATCAGATGATATATATAATAAAATAATAGATTTAGTTGAACTAAATAAATTAGATGACCTAAATAAATTAAGCGAACTGCATGAATCAAATGAATCAAATAAATCAAATGAATCAAATAAATCAGATATAAAAATTAAATTTAAAGTAATTCGCACACTAAGTGAAAAAGTAATAAGTACTAAAAAGACAAGTAAAAGAAGGAGCAAAAGACTAAGTGAACAAATAAAAAAATCTAGTAAAAAATCTAGTAAAAAATTAAGTGCAAAAGTAAGAAAAAGAATACGAGTTCTAGTTCTAAATAATATAAATATATATGAAAATATTCATGATTCATATATAAATTCTGAAATGAATCGTATTGATATATTTGATACATTAAATACTACATTAAATACTAATACAATGTGTATAAATTAACTATTTTCAATTAATTTTAATATTATAGAATATATAGTATATTCAAATATATATGAGTATTTTAAAAGTTGTAGTTCATGCATTTTTATTTTTACTACTATCACCTGGTGTAATTTTAACTTTATATCCAGGTGAAAAAGGAATGTTTTTTTCAAGTGAAACTAACTACATGTCAATGGTATTACATGCATTCTTATTGGCATTTTTGTTAGTATCTTTTGAAGAAAAAAAATATTTAGATCCACATACTAGTATTCAAACTCAATTAACAAGAATAGAAACAAGAGATATTGTGCCAATTATTACCGTAATATTATTTATAATTTTAACACCTGGTTTAATATTTACATTACCAGATAATAATACTGGATTATTATTTTCAAGAAAAACAAATATTATTGCAGTAATTGTACATACATTATTATTTATATTTCTATTTGGAATATTAACATTTGCACTTGAAAGAAATATAGCATTTTTTAGGTTAAAGTCTAAAACTTCAATCTAACAAATAATTATATATAATTTTAATAAAAATTATATATAAATTATATATAGATTATATATAGATTATATAATGTCATCTTTATTTTATACAATCGGTTGGATAATTAGTATTACAATTTTATTTGTTGTTTTAATTCCTGGATTACTTATTACTGTTCCAAATGGTGAAAACTCTATAATTACTATAAAAGAAAACATTGAATGGCCACAACTAGCTGTACATGCACTTATTTTTGCAACTGTATATAGTTTACTAACTGCAATTACATTTGTTATTTTTAAATTTGATTCTTCAAATACATCTTCACCATCAGCTGGAACACCCTCTCCTGTTACTACACCATCACCGGTTACTACACCATCACCTGTCGTAACATCGTCACCTGTTGTGACACCATCATTACCAGTAGTAACATCATCGCCTGTTGTGACACCATCATTACCAGTAGTAACATCATCGCCTGTTGTGACACCATCACCAGTCGTAGCACAATCATTACCTGTAGTAGCATCATCGCCTGTAATAACATCTACATCTAGAACAACTGTACCAGTATCACCATCATCAATGTTAGCAATGCCAGTTCCAGTAGTTAGAAATTAAAATTCTAAAAAGATACAGTAAGAAACTAAAGTTAAGAACTCCCTTTGGGAGTTACTTTAGTTTTTGGCGCTAGCGTGAAGTAATTAACTTCGGCACTTCACGGTACAATAAATTATTGACATTATAAAGAGTTAGTTATATTTTTATTAATGAATAAAAGTATAGAAAGATCTAATATTGTTAAAGATTATAACGGTAATTTTAAAATTACAAAAAGAGATAAAATAATGATTACATTGATTATATTTATAATGTCATCAATAATATTTTTTGATATTTACATATTAACAAGCGGTGTTCTATTAAATACTATATCTAGATCTTAAAGGGTGTCGTAAAGTAAAGCATCTCACGCTAGCGTCAAAGCTAATTGTAGTTTTTGACAATATTAATATAAAAAATTGATTTTTAGAAATCATATTCATAAATATATTGTATATATTTATATCGTATGTTATACCAACTACTACTTGTTGATTCAAATAACTATATCCAGACATTTGAATCTGAAGATATTCAAATAATTAATACACAAACTTCATTAAAAGGAGATTCATATACAGTTACATTTAAAGAATTGAAACATCCATTTATAGTTGTATATAAGATGATATCTAATAAAACAAATAAAAGAATAAATTTATCAAAGAATTTTATAATTTATGATCATTATGTATCTGCAACTAATATCTATTATAAATTTTTATTATCTACTAAAATAGATTCAGAATCTGAACAGAATAATCTAAAACTAATTAACTTTGAAGAATTAAATTATTTACAATTAATGGAAGATTCAATAATTAAAGGTGATTATAGGTCAACTCGTAATGGTAATACATATTCATTATTTGGTAAATCATTGGAATTTGATATTCAAAATTCTTTTCCTTTACTAACTACAAAGAAAGTATTTTTTCGTGGAATTATTGAAGAACTACTTTTCTTTTTAAATGGTAAAACTGATAGTAAAATATTAGAACAAAAAAGTATAAATATTTGGAAAGGAAATACTACAAAAGAATTTATAGCATCAAGGAATTTAAATTATCGAGAAGGTGATATGGGTCCTATGTATGGTTTTAATTGGTTACACTTTGGTGCAAAATATGAAGGATGTGATTCTAACTATACTGGAGTAGGATTTAATCAACTTGATATGGTATTAAGATTACTTAAGGAAGATCCAACTTCTAGACGAATTATGATGACAACATATAATCCACTAAATGCAGATGAAGGTGTATTATACCCATGTCACGGAATTACAGTTCAATTTTATGTTAATATTAAAAATGATTCAGATGATATTCCAATATATTATGTCAGTTGTAGTATGATGCAACGTTCTGCTGATATTGCATGTGGTATACCATATAATATTGCATCATATGCGGTCTTAGTATATATAATTTGTAAGTATCTCGGACCAAGTTATAAACCAGATAGATTAATAATTAATTTTGGAGATGTACATCTATATGAAGAACATATAAAAGAAGCATTAATACAAATTAAAAGAGAACCAAAACAATTTCCAAAATTAGAGATAAATAAATTTGAAAAAATAGAAGAATTAACATATGAACATTTTAATTTAATTGATTATAACTGTCATGAACCTATAAAATTTGTTATGAAAGCATAGACTCTTTGTAAAATAAATCATTATTATCATAAAATGGCGACTGATTAATTTTCAAAAGATTTTTGTATATCTTTTAATGCATCTTTAAATTCATTTGCACATAGTCTTGGATGTATATTTAATTTATTATTAATAATAGTTTCAATATTAACCCAATCAATTATTCTTGGAATATTATCATGTAATTCTTTGTTTCCGAAACATTCAGATGTTAATTCAGATTCATATGAATTTGCATGAATAAAATATAATATATATTTACCATGTGCAATATAAATACACTTACTATTATTATTACTTAATTGTTGTTTAATTATTTGTCCGCTTATAATTAAATTGGTCTCTTCATTTACTTCACGTGACACTGTATCTAATTCGTTAGTATCGTTAAAATCTGTTTTTCCACCAATATCTTCATACCTATCAATATCTTTATATGATGTTCTAATCATTAGAACTTTTATTTGTCTATTACATTTTTTGTAAATTAAAACTCCTCCAGCTTTTATTGGTTTGTTAATTTCATTATTAAATAAAAATGTCGGACGTATTAATATCTTATTCTTTTTTTCAGATTGATTAATCTGAAGGACTTGATTAATATTACTATTCATAATATACTTGAGATATTAATATTTATTTATATATGTTATAATATATAAATAGATATGATAAATAATAATCAATTTTATTCTTTTTCCCATCTACCGGTATATCCAGAATCACCATATTTAAGATTAAAATATCCAAATGATTTTATATCAGTTAAAAGTTGTTCAGATATATAATTACGTCTACTATTCTCATTATTAATATTAGTACAATAAGACGGATTATTTAAATATTGATATAAATTAATTTCAATATTCATTAGATATGATTTAAATGGTACATATTCTTCAACAGAAAATTGATCACATAGTATTTTATTATAATTTGATACAAAGTTATATAAATTATTATAATCCTTATTATACATAAGTGCTATATAAATCATACTATTAAAATTTTCTGGTTTGTAAGATAACATAAAAACTTCTAATTTAAATTCTGGTTCAACTTTTTGATAACCTTCAACAATCTTTAATATGTATTCTCCATAGTTAATTAGGTCATTTTCTGTTACTATTTCATTTGAATTTAATTTCCAATATTCTATATTTCTTATTTCATCTGAACCAAATCTAATAATTGGTGTTAAATCGTATAAACTACACAATTGTGTACACTCTTTATCGTAATATATTTTTAAATATGGCATCTTAATATTTTATAAATATAAGTATTAATTATATTTATATTTATTAAAGTAAACAAATATATTTATTAAATTAAAAGAATTTTATTTTTTATTTTTTGCGGATTGTCTTCTTAAATTAATAATACGCTTATTTAGATTTGGTTCAGATTCACTTTTATTAGTATCGTCATCTACATTTTTTTTTATTTCATCTTTTTTTGACTCAAATAATTCAATTCCATTTATACATTTTTTAGTTGATTCATTAGTATGTGATTCATTTACAGTATTTGTAACACCATTATTAATATCTAAAGTTGTATTATTTAGTTTTACATCAACTTCTGATGTAGTATTTTGATGAGATCTAGCATTATGTTGACGATATTTATGCATTAATTTAATGGATGATGACTTTATGATACCCCTTGATGAACTACTTGAAATTTTAGGCGTAGATAGTTTTACATCTGTATTTAGATCTGTATTTACACCTGTATTTACATTGTCTATATTTGTACCCTTGCCTGTATTTGTATTAACTGGTACAGGTGATGCTAAAATATAGTCTAATTTTAGAAAATTTGTAGTATTTTTTATATAGATATCATGTAATAATTTATATTCTGAATTAGTAATAATATTTGTTTTAAGTTCATTTAAATTAATTAAAAAATCAGCTAAAAAATTTTGATGTAGATCATTAATAAATAATAAATCGGGCATATTATCAATTATTTCGATAACTTCATAATAAATTAGTGGTATATTTATATCATAATCAATTGGATCATATTTTATAATGTTATTTACATAATCATTTGGTAATCCAATTTCTGGTAAATTCAATAGTTCGATTATTTTAGATAACTCAATATTTTCACTAAATAATGAATATGTATATATATCACTTGTATTAACATCTGAAAAGATAAAATAAAAGTAAGGTTCAATATTATAAGACGCTTTAAATATATTAGCTATTATTCTTTTAATACCGTTATTAATATCAACAATAAGATATTTTGTAGTTTTATTAAATTGTTTAATAATTTTTTGAAGATATTTTTTATTTTGTAATAATTTGATAGATATTGTTAATTCTGTAATTGTAATATTAATTGGTTTCACTCTATTAACGATATCAAATATTTGTTTAATTAATATGCAATTACGATTAATAAAAATAACTTCTTGAATACCCTTATCAATACAAAATTGATGAATTATATTTGTAAATAATAAGAGTAATGGTATGTTGTAATATAATTGAGTGTTCCAAATATGTTCATATTCAGTTTTAGAACAGCTACATTCAATCATTCGAAAATAATCAATTGTGTATGATGATACCTTATTTTGTAATTTTAAGATAATTGGATTATATTTGTAATCAAAATGAACTGAATTTATCTTTAAAGAATGTGGCATTTGATAATCTTGAATATAATTAGATCCAGTATGTAATGTAATCTTATATATCTTTTTTAGATGTGTATATATTGTGCCATCTAATTTAGATGCAAGTAATTCATTTGATGTATATATTGGAATATCAATAATATTATATTTTGATAATAATTTCTTTAATTGTTCAGATGAGTAATATGTTTCACTTATCAATATATAATCACTAGTAATCTTATTAATATTTGTATAGATTGGATATATGTTACTATATTCAGTATCAAATTCAAGATTCATATACTGTATAGTTTTAGTATAAGATAGCTTATAGTGTAGTTGTATGTACTTATAAATATTCATAAGGGTATAAAAATTATTTTCTACCTTTGCTTTTTCTTCTGATTGAATACGAATATTTATAAAATCAGTTAAATTATTTAATAACATACACTTTTTAAAAAAGTCTGATTGAGTATTAATAGTTCTTCCAATTATAGTATCAAAAATATCAAAACTCTTGACAAATTTCATATATTATAGTATATAAAATCTTTTATATATCAATAAAATAAAAAATATTTATATTGAATAATATATTATATATTATATATTATAAATGGATAGAGTATTATTAAGTTTTTTAGTAGGTTTAACAACATATTTTGTTTTAAATGTTTCAGAACATCCTGAAAAATTTTTACAAAAAGGAGGTGTTTTTCAATCAGGCACATGTAATGATGGATACCCCGAATGTTTTGAAATTTCAAATGATTCAAAAAATATATTTGATTACTTAAAGGGTATTAATAAATGTGGAACAGATGAATATAATCAACTTGGTCACATATATTCACAAATTTTCTGTTTAGAAATTTCTCTTGGTAATAATCCAAAACAGATTATTGAAGTTGATAAAAGTAAAAATCAAATATCACAAATTAGTGCATTATTTCCAGGATTGACTATAAATACAACAATTAATAATTTTATTAATGACTTAGTATCTAAATCAAATGGATTATTAGTAAAGTTAAATGCAACAGAAGATATACTAAATAAAAATAAACTAGTTCTTGAAAATTCTAAAAATAATTTAATAGTTCTTATTGATAATTTTCAAAAGAGTGGTTAGAAACAAATAGTCAGTTAGTAAAAAAAAAGATTTATATATTTAGAAAATTAAAATATAAATAATTATAATTAATGATAAAATTAATTATAAGTATACTAGTTGGACTAATATGTTATATGTTATTATCTCAAAGAAAAGGAAAAATAGTTGAAGGACTTAAAGGTTCAAATCCATCAAAGCCTGAAAAGTGTTTTTTTGACTTTGAATTAATTGCTCTTCATAAGACTTTTGTAGATGCATTAGGAAATGATCCAGTAGTATTAAAAAAAATTAAAGGTAAAATATTACCAGCTATATGTATTTTAGATATGGTTACTAATAAAAAAACCGGTTGGGATAAGTTTTTAGATTCTCAAGGGAATAGATTTGGTACTTCTGATCGTAATAATGCATTAAAATTATATTTAACTGAACAATATGATAATGCATATGCAGCAGTAATCGCAGCTAATTTAGAATTTATGGTTAAACCATATAAATTAAAACAATTAAAAGCTGGTAAAATACCATCTACTGATCCAGATGTTCCAAATAAAGCTGAAGATATGGAAGAAGTCGAAGTAAATATTATGCAGAATCTAAAAGATATAATATTAAAGAAAGCTGAAGTTGCAGGAACATCATAATCTTATGAAAATATATTATTTATTAAATTTAAATTAAATGAATCATCATTATTTTCTTCATCTGTGTCAACATCTTCTTTGATACCAATCATTTTTGTAAATTTTTCATATAAGTATTTATGAATCCATAGAGTAAAAAGAATTATAAAGAATATTTTAAATCCAATATATGTATATCTAGTTGGCTTATGTAATTCCATTAGTATATACAATCCACCGGCAGCTATTACTGCAAGTAAAAATAATGCAAAGTATATCATTAATAAAGAAGGTTGTGCCATTAGTTTATAATATAAAGAGATAAAATTTATATATTATAAATAAATAAAAATGGAACAAATAAAAAAACTACATATGGAAAAAATAAAAGATACTGAAGAACTTGCAAAAAATTTAAATTCATCAACTATAGGTATATTTCTATTAAAGACTCACGAAGAAATATTAAATGATTCAAATGATCTAAATATATTAATAAATGATATGGCATCTCAACCAATAAAAAGATATCTAATGTTATCCGGCGAAAGTCAGGGTATTGATTTACTACAAAAAATAGGAGGTGATCAATTATATAAAAATGATGAATTTAAATTATTTATAGTAAAGATAAATGAATATTTTGATAAGATAAAAGAACACTCTTCTTATAAAAATATTGATGAATATGTCCAAGATGAGGTAGTTATTTATGATAAATTTAAAGATATCAATAAAAAATTGATAAACTAATAAAAATTGATAAAAGAATAATTAATACTTAAACAGATAATAACATAAATATTATGTTAAAATCTATATTATTATCTATATTAGGATTCTCTTTCTTTCAAGATTGCTGTGCAAAGACGATTGTATTATCCACTAATAACTTTGTATCATTAACTGGTCCAGTTACAAGTAGTTCTGTAGATGATGTAATTAAATCTTTTAATTCAAAAAATATATATGAATATATCCAAGAAAATAAGAATATAAATTTATACATTAATAGTCCAGGAGGTTCTGTATTTGCAGGTAATCATCTTGTTCAATATATAAAAACTCTTCAAGCATCAAATGTTTCAGTTGATTGTATCGGACATAATTTTATGAGTATGGGATTCGTAATTATGCAATCATGTACAACTCGGTATGGACTATTTGATTCTATTGGAATGCAACATCAAATGAGTTTAGGTATGAAAGGCAGTATTGAAAACTTTAAAAATCACTTTGGATTAGTCGAAAGAGTTAATAATATGTTGATTGATATGGAAATTAAAAAAATTGGAATGGACCGACAAGTATATCTATCTAAAATTTTAAGTGATTGGTGGTTATATGGTGAAGAAAATCTTAAAAGTGGTGTCGTAGATGAAATGATTACAGTTAGATGTATTCCAAGTGTTATGATTGAGAAGGTTAAAAAGTTGGAATCATTCTTTGGATTTGAAATTGAGATTGAAATGAGTAGATGCCCAATTTTAACAGATATTAAAATAACTGAAAGAAGTAGTAAATATTCAAATACAACTGAAGTACACGATGTAACACATACAAATATTAATAAATTCTATGATTATATAAATTACCCTATTAATATAAAAGATATATTGATAGAATTTAGAATGACTAGTATTTAAGATCTCAAATTTAATGTATTTACTTTATTATTTAATACATTTAGATTTATATTTTCTAATAATTGAACGATGTATTCACGATTTGTTACACTTATTGAAATATCTAATTTTTCATTATCTTTAAAAGATACTTTATATTTAGGAATTTCATCATCACGCCTTTCATCGGAACGAGTATTATTTTGGTTGTTATTTTGGTTGTTATTTTGGTTGTTATTTTGATTATTAAATTTATTCAATAAGACTATTTCTGTAAAATCTCTTTGTAATTGTGAATATATTTCAAAAGATGGAATATCGTAAATATATTCATTTATTGTTATGATATATTTATCATTTAGAATCTTCTGTTGATCAGGGGTAAAAAGAGCGTTAAAAAATTTAAGCATTACTATTATAATATAATTATTATAATTATAA
>Ga0114978_10004001_pt1 | contig 11977 bp, 13 predicted proteins | sample S_140212_EF_Meta_FD_87027 | JGI IMG/M metagenome (GOLD analysis project Ga0114978, IMG submission 87027) | Freshwater microbial communities from Lake Simoncouche, Canada to study carbon cycling - S_140212_EF_MetaG | ecosystem: Environmental > Aquatic > Freshwater > Lake | place: Lake...
GAAACATCTGCATCATCCTATGCTCAGCAAACAAATCATTTTAAGCGCACGCCTGTTTTGTTAGAACCTGTGTCGGGCATGGAAACACCTTTTCGAGTGAATATGTTTAACTCATATCAGCCTGTTTAAAAGGTCTTGACAGACAAGTGTTGTGTGTAATCTATACTGGGATATGTGTTAGATCCTCCATTTTTGATTCCATAGAAATATAGATCTCTTGATGTCGGGCAATACCATGCCGAATAAGAACTAAATGTGTTGCGTATATTGATTGCATTATCCAAGTCTTGAACTGTCAAATTCTTATAATAGTCGGTCCAACCTTCAACATTTCCAATAGTTCCATACGAATCTCGTGGAGATGTTCGACGAGTTCCGTGCTCGGCTCTACCAGTTGAAGCACATGTAAAAAAGAAAAGACCACCTGGCTTTAGCATTTTAACAATTTTTTGAAATGATTGTTCATATTCGGGGTCATGCTCGAAACACTCGGTAGAACAAATCGTATCAAAACTTTCATCTTCAAATGTAAGCGCAGATGTTTTGGAAACGACTGTCACATTTGGAGCAGAGTAAACATCGTTTCCTTCATATGAACAGTTTTCAAAAAGAAAACGATTATTTCCATTAATATCACCCGAACCTACATCTAGCACTTTCTTATCCCTAAAGAACTCAGAAAGCATACTCTTAATAAAAACAGTAAAGTCTCTTGCTTGTCCGTGCATTTTACTATATACATTTATATGTATCTAAATCCAATGCGTTCTTACTTGTTTATATATAGCTATATATGAACATCCGTATTCTATTTTATCAATTGAGTATTCAAATACATTCTTTGTTTTCTTTAGAATCTTGAATGGATCAATACAATGATCTCGTATTCCTTCCTGCGAATCGTATCTCCACTGGTTTAAGAAAGGTGTATACCTAAAAAAATATTCTAGATGATCTGGATAATTTTTATTCATCCATCCATTGGCTTTGTATGTAATTGTGTCTTCAACAATATAAAGTCCGTTATCATTTAGTAATGGAAATAACATCTCAAAACTTATAATAACATGGTCATTTCTATGCGACGCGTCATCTAATATTATATCAAATGGGCCATATTTTTCATTTATGCTCTTAATAAAAACAGGATCAGTTGCATCACCAATTTCTACAAATACATTATTATCTACATTCTCATACTTCTTGGCATTTCGGTCAATATCTAGACCAAGAATACATGTTGAGTTTTTAAATACATCACGCATTGCTTTGATACTTTCACCTCTACAGACACCAAGTTCAAGATACTTAATAGGCCTATCTCGAAATACTCTAAGCAGTTCTTCATATTGTCTGGAATAATTATGGAATGTTTTATTTTTATCTGTATCGTACGATAAAAAGATTTCTTCTACTGTACGATTGTTATTCATTTAGCTACTAAAAAGTAAGACATGTGTAAACTATTAATATTTTATTGTAAAAAATCAAAGCAATGTTAAAAGTCTATTCGCCTCGTTTGTAACGTATTCTTTTTGGAAATTTGAAGTAAATATTTCTTGAGATAATTTCACAGCATTCATTGCAATCGTGTGGGCTTGTTCATCGTTATCAACTAACCATTGTATTTTTTCCTCTAGATCTGAAAGGTCATATTGAATTGGAACATAATTTACCATAGGTTTTAGATATTGTTTGAACCACCAATTATTATCTGGATGGGTTATCATAACTGGAACTGATCCGGAACCAAATGTCCACTGATGATTTGATGCAATATTTACACCATCAATTATAAGTAAATATTTATAATGTACATAATCTTGAAGGTCTGAACGTTTTTCTACAACATATTTTTTATCGATCGAGTCAACATAACTGCCACCACAATACAAAAAGGCAAACTTTACATCCGAATGGATGTTATCAAGTAACTTCTTTAATATATTTTCACGAATTGATGGCCGCTCATATCCACCGAGATTCCCTCGCCAAAATATTTGAGGTCGTCTTTTTTCCCATGAAATCATATCAACATTTTTAAATATATGAGATATTCCATATTCAAACATTGCGTCATCTAGTGGAAGAAGAAGAATATTGTTCTTTGTAGTTCCGCGTGTAGATAATGCGCAAATAATAGGGATTGTATTTGGTTGAGCAGATGATTCTATATGCTTAGACATGCTTTCAGGAATAATTGGCATACGTGATTCTATGCTAGTTGATACCACAGTTCTATAGTTGTCATCGCTCATAATTCCATCATTTTGAAAAAACAGAAAGCTTGTTGGTTTGTTTGGTTTTAACTTATTGACAAATGTTTCAATCGAATCACTTGGTCTACATTGGCTAAACTTTCCAGCCCAGTATACGCCTACATTGGCAGGAACACGTACAACACTACTTTGCGGCTTTTCTATTAATATAGCCCATTCTACTGAATTTAGACTAAAGGTATATTTTGATAAGTTACTATCCATAAAGGAAGGGTAGCACTCAAGTGTAGTCTCGGATATAAGCCGCATTGAAAGGCAGTATTCAATTGAAGGATTCTTAAAAACAAAAGGAAGGCTTATTTTTAGTGGAGCATATGTATTCATTTCAAGTTCAACTAAGCAATGATAATATTTTCTAGGAGTACTATATTCTGCAAAATGTACCATAACAAGCCAATTAGAATTCCAACGGATTGGAATTGTAGAACCCCGAAATAAAGAAAATAGAGGTGGCGTGTCGTGTGTAGTAACTCGTGTTCCATCCGCTTTAATAATCTGTAAAGGACACCAGTTATAAATAATATGATCTGTACTTGGTACAGGTAACCAGTTTTTCTCACACTGAACATTATTTGGCGAATTTAGAACGGAGACATTTGAATAGGTTCCTATATGAAAATTATAGTTTCCAGTCACAATTCGAATATTTGGGTCATATTCTCGCATGGTTGTTGCAACAAATTTTACCTCATTATTTTCTGTAAAAAGTCGGATGTCTTCCAACCCCTTTACATTTGTAGACAATCTTGGAAGATCAATGCTTGCGTCCTGCATTTTTCTAATTACATCCCCTGTATCAAGATTTACATAGGCATTTTGGGTTTGAATTGGGCCACCATCTTTTGTTTTATACACATTGTTTTCGGGTACAAGATAATTTACATATCGTATATTTGCAAATGGATAGTTTAAAACAGAAATTGCAGAAGGTCTAAAGTCATCTCCAAAAGGCTTTGCGATATTTAGCTGTTCTACCTTATAATTTAAAATAGGCTTTGCATAGAATTGCAGATTTGACAATACATTTTGCATATGTTCGCCATTTTTCAAGAGATAGTTAGTAGAATCGCGTAATCCGATTCTCCTGTCATCGTGAACATAAAAATCTAAAACTGTCTTCTCGTAGCCAAACGCACCTTTATGAGGGAATTGTTCTACAAATAATACATCATCTTTTGGATAAGGAATTTGCGATCCAATCTTGCAGTATTCATACGCCTTAAAAAGTTGTCCAGTTACTCGGAAGTGTTCAGTTAAATGATACATAGGTTCTGCGCGTGTAGGACGAAATGCATGAGCCTTTTGCATCCAATATTCAAATTTGAAGATATTTCCAAGATGCTTATAAGCTAATCCAACTTGATAGGCAGCAAACCATGCCTCCTCATGCCATCTTCCAATATGAAATCGTTGCTTATAGTATTTAATTGCATTTACAAAATCTCCTGCATCTCGATAAGATTGACCTAGATAAAACATATATCTCTCATTGTTAGGTTCATCTCTTAGGCCTTGCTCAAGAAGTTCAATGTCTTTCTTAGGTTTATCTCCAGTAAGATTACGACCTCCTAATCTACGACTCTCCATCCAAAATTCACGAGGCAGTTGAAACACTTTATTGTTAGGTTTATTATTTGCAGGATACTCATGTAAAACACCTACATATCCCCACCCATCATTACATTTAAAAACCTGTGAGCGCCAGTACTCAATTCCTCCTTGTTTAATTATAATGTTACACGAATTCGGTTGTTGTTTTTGTAGAATATCTTGAAATATAGCATTTCCATTCTCAGGAAATCCAATCAAATCATCTGCATCAATCACCAATGCATAGTCCATTTTACCATCACACAAATTCAATGCCTGCGTACGGTTAACCCCAAAGTTTTTCCACTCACGTTCATGAACAGCCCCTTCAATTCCCCTTGCAGAATAAAAATCTTTAATAATTTGAATTGTATTGTCGGTAGAACCTGTATCGACAATGCAATATGTTTGAATTAAAGGAAGGGTACAAGTCAAAGCTTCATGAATAATGTGCGCTTCATTTTTTACAATCATGCACAGCCCGACTTTCATTTGAAATAGATATGTTTATAGCGTTAAAGTGGTCTTCTCCTTTGGATGGTCGGGTAATGTATTATTTTTACGATGTTCCAAAACTGTATTCCAAACTTGAGTCATACTATCCAAATTAGTTTTAAGCCATTCTTTATCATGCTCAACCAGTTTCATACGGTACTTCTCCATTGTCCAATACACTAAATTCCAATCATCAGTTGTTTCAAGAACTTCACGTCTCCATGCTGCAGGATCCCGTGTATCTTTCAAGTCCTTATACTTTACCTGCATATCATCATCAGTTACTGCATAGAATCCCTTGTATTCGGCTTTTGAATCGACCCACTCTGAGTAAGAAAGTACCTTAAACTGAAACTCAATGTATTCGCAAAGACTTAAGCCCGTACACTCCATTTGAAGTTGCATTTGGTGATAATAGGTTGATGGAACTGGCGTATCATCTGAAAATGACCGAGAAATCGGACACTTAAATTCTACCAATCGTCCATTTCTTACACCATCTGTCAAAAGTATACCATCCGGTGATGCTCCTAGGAAAGGAACCGTTGGATGAGGGATACATGTTGTATCTACAATCTTAAGGGGGAAGTCTGATAAAGAACAATAGATCTCTTTTGCGATAGGTTCAAATCGTGTTCCCCATACTAATGCGCGTGGACCCGGACCTTCTGTACGTGGTCTTGGCACAAGTTTTCCCATAATAATCTCATGCTTTTGAGCTGGTGTTGCATCCGCTAATGCTTTGTAAATTTCAGAAGCAGTCAACATCTCACCACGCTTCAAGTGCCATGCAGATGTACGCTGATCATCTTGACCATATGTTTCAAGTAGAAATTTAATTTGTTCTTCCATTCTATATTCTTTACCTAGCTTACGTCTAAACAATCCGTTATCACCATCAAGTCGGCTTGTTTTTAACGTAGATAAATTTGCACGTATCGGCTGGATCAACCAAATAAGAATTAGTTTTCTTAAACTCTTCATGTCTCTTTATTTCAGCTTCAACAGCTTGTTTAGCGTCTTCTTCTGTCAAGAGCAATATATCATACAAATACGAGCCACTTAACATTTCGCCGTCCAAACCTGTCTTTGTCCAGACACTATACATCAAAAACTTGCTTTTGGAATTGTTTGACATTGTTGATTAGTGTACTTTATATATGAAAGTAAAAATTCGTTTTTATTGGGTTGTTTAAGTATACCTATGCCTCAACTGTAAGGAGTACTCGTTCAGGGGCAAACCCTGCGTACGTGCTCCATACTTCAAATACTTCAACTTGATTCTTATTTCCTAGTTTGTATTTCAGCGCTTCTGTGCTAAAGTCATATGTTGTTGGTTGCTCGCCCATCTCGTCTTCATCCCATCCACATTCTTTAAGATATTGATTATACCATTCCTGAATACATGTTGAAACTTTTTCTAGAGTATCAAAACATCTTGCGACTATGATTGGAATGACATGCTCGTCCTCGCGACGTACAAACGTTAGAATGTACATCTTATTATACTCAGTGTGTAGTTGGAGTATAAACAATCCATTTTCAATGAGTGAATTGTAGAGATTATAATGCAACAAATCAAATCACAAGAACAGTGGGTATTGTATCGTCTCGAACGATTTTATGCGAATACAACAAATCTTGAGAAGGTAAAAACAATTTTAGAAGGCAAGTCAAACTTATCTCTTCGTCTAATAGACTGGTTTGTTACTAATTATGCAAAAAAGTATAATGTCGCTTATCTAACATCTACGCAAAAACATGTGATTGTTTATTTGTCATATAAATCTCATCTAAAAGCCTACAGTAAAAAAATGTTTGACCCTTTTTGTCGTTGGAAGAGAATTAAGTTCCAGGATATGGAAACGACTGTAGGTCAACTAAACTTTTTTGAATGGGCGATTACAGATGATGTTTTAAGCTATATTGAAACACACCATGATGAAATACATGCAGATATGGATGCTCGGTTACACGAATCAAAAGAAACTTCAGCGCCCCATAAAAAACGTCATGAATTATCACATTCTGCTACAAAATCTCTGGCAAGACATGATGTCAATGTAAAAGTTTCATTCAATTGATTTTGTTTGATACGTACCATTTAGCTAGTTAAACTATTTCAATTAACTAAATGTTTTCTTTATTAAAAAAAGGTTTTGTATATAAAAACATTTCTTCTGATGTTGTTGAGCATGATTTAGATATGGATGCTGACCAGTGGTCCTATAATGGTCGTGATGTTTACAAAGGATCAATTGATCCAGCATATATTTCTCAGCAATTACATGTATATTGGTTGTATGATGATAACTCTATGCGAGTAGGCCTAGCAGAACATGACCCGGATGATCCGGCTGTATTTGAAACTTTGTGGTTTTACGAAAATCCATATGCAACATTATTTCAAGATCCTAATTGGAAATCAACAGGTGAAACATTGTGGTCAAAATTATCAAATGAAGCCTACCAAGATTGTCTAGAGACTGATTTTAAATTTGTAACTGACAATTTACTCAAGCAAAATGTTTTGTTAGTAACTCCATCTATGCTAATTGAAACTCCAACTTTATATGACTGTAAAACGTGTGATAAAAAAACTCTGGTGAAATCGAACAGTTGTCCAACCGCATCAGTTTCTATTTTAGATTTTAGTTATTTTTCTATTTTGTTTTTAGATGATGATTTTGTCTTGTATTCTAAGCCTGTGACGAAATCGCAACCCGACGCTTGCGAGCAGGAGCCGCTGGTGCCGCAGGAGGAATTGGCTGATCCGTTGGTGTTGGTGCAACCTCCTCTACAGCCTGCGCTTCATCCTCTGTTGCCTGAGCAGGGGCATCCTCATCATCCTCCGCACTGAAGATATCTGCCGCAGTCACACGAGCACGAGCAAACACCTGAGCAGTATTGAGACGCCACGTAACACCAAAGCCACCTCCAGCGATGACATAAATGCTACCACTGACAACTAGGTTCGCCTCAACTCCCTTCGAGAAAATGGAAGTGAGAGACTCAGGTGTTGCATAGACAGGATTACGGTTTCCATCTACAATCTCGGTAGATACACGACCGTCATATACCGGAACCTTCGACTTGAAGCTGGGAGGATACTTGCCATTTGGTACCCACTCACCATCAATGTTATCTTTTGACGTACCAATGATACGATTGAATCCTTCGCGGATACCCTCCTCTGATCGCTTCTTGCCAAACCACTTGACACTATTGTCAACGCCGGCACGAATAATCGCCTCTTCTAGATCTAGAAGGAAGTTGTATAACTTGTGTACATCTCCACTCTCACTTGCGCGCTCTCGCCCATAATTGTCGCAACCATCCATAGAACCCATTAGAGAATACGCGGTTGAACCGGACTTCTCATCGGTACGAACCATTACGCCACCTGGAAACTTAAGACGTGGTAGTAGAATCTGCATGTTCTGGCCTTCATACTTTAGATTGATTGGAGGAAGACGTCCTGGCTTGGTTGCTCCAGGTACAAACGTTACCTTGCTGATATCGAGACTGCGGATTGAAATAGGGCGGCTGTTGCTCATTGTGATTGATTGTTGCTGTACTATAACATGGGTTGCTTTACCGTAAATCCGTTTTCAATGAACGTTTCCAGTTTTAGTAATAAGAGCGAATGTCGTGTACTTCATGTAAGAACAAAGCAAGCTTTGAACGATGTTCGAATAGATGCTTAAAAGGCTTACAGTTTTGCGGTAAGCATATCAAAGCAAAACATGTTCGATTATGGAAAGATGTAAATAATCTGGATATAAAGGCTGTATTAATACAAAAAATCTGGAGGGGGTTTTCTGTAAGAGAATGGATGCGTCTTGCAGGACCAGGTGTTTTATCTAGAAAGGTTTGTCACAATGAAGAAGAGCTTGTCACATTAGAAGATAAGGAAAGTGTAGGTCCTTTAGATTATTTTGCATTTCAGGAAAATGAAAAAGTATATTGGTTTGATACTCGTAGTTTATCTGAATTAGTCATGTCAAAATTAAAGCCTGAAAATCCGTATACGCGAGAACCTTTATCATTTGATACTCGACACCGTCTTCGCAAACTTTGCCTACGCCGCAGATTACGCCGTATTCAAAATTTACATGATATAATCTCTCATCGAACAGTAGAAGAAATTATTGAAACAACCTGGATTTATATTTGTCAGATCATTGAAGAAAACGGGTTTTTTGATATGTCGCAATTGTACTTTACAAGTCTGAATCGAACTCAGCTATTTATTTTTAATAGTATGCTTCAACAAGACCTGATAGCATGGGCTGCCGAACATACAAATAAAGAATCAAGGCGACACAGATATGTTCATTGGGTAAAACGTTTAATGACGATAACTGTACACGAAGTTGAATTGGATAAAATATCATTTTTAACTGCCCGGGTTGTATCGGCTATTTTAAATGATTGTTCTGATGCATATTCTGTATGTTTTATAGTTGTTAGCTGTCTCCACCGTCTGTGATTTAAACAGGTAAGGATACATAGTAGTATACCAACGCGTTAAAAATGTCAACCTCAAAGTCAATGATTAAATCAAACACAATGCCCGCCGACAAGAAGACCTCAAAGAAGACTGTAGTTGCCGAGCCTGCCGCAGCGGTCGCTGCCACCCCTGTTGCTGAGAAGAAGCCTCGTAAGGCAGCCGCGAAGGCGGATGTTACGGTTCCGGTTGTAGCTTCAGCTGCCACCGCCGCCCCTGTTGCTGAGGCTGGTGTTGTTGCTGTCCCGGAGACCCGTACGGCGCCTGAGATCCTAGTTGCTCTTCAGGAGACGCTAAAGGCTCTCTCGTCTGAGCTAACGGGTCGTGTTCGCTCCGTAATCCACGATGCCCAGGAGGCTGTCAAGGCGATCAAGCGTGATGCTCGTGATTCCAAGCGTCGCCGGAAGGTTGACCCGGCGGACATGACGCCCGAGCAGCGCACTGTTTGGGAGGCTCGCCGCGCGAACAATGCCTTCCTAAAGATGCGCCCGCTTACGGATGAGCTTTCTGCCTTCATGGGTCTACCGGCCAAGTCGGAGCGCTCCCAGACGGATGTTACGAAGTTTGTGTCTCAGTATGTCAAGGCGCACAACTGCTTTGACCCGAACTTCAAGCGCCGTATCATTCCCGACACGGCCCTTGGTAAGCTTCTCCGCGTCAAGGATGGCCAGGAGGTTACTTACCTAAACCTCCAGAGCTTTCTTAAGGTTCACTTTGTCAAGCCTGCTGTTGTCGCCTAAGTTTAATCTAAATAGTTATATAAATGTGGTATCACTATCTGGCATTACTTATTGCGGTGTATTCGGCTTCCGTTACAATTTATGATCTTATCTTTGTCGGAAATACAAATGGCTATATTCTAAATGGCGTGAACGCTATAATGGCAGGTATAATTATGTACTGGTCATTCTCTGGAATTATGACACCAACAACGTTTCCTGTGATAGGAGGTCGTCGTAGATAAATAACAAAAAACAAAAACAAACAATACATTGAAACACTAAACAGTTGTTCAATCTATTGAAAACGGATTCATTCATTTCAAATAAGATATAGAGTATATAACAGTATCAGATGCCTCCGCAAAAGAATTCTGGTAACAAAGGCGCTAAGCGTGAAACGAGCGTCTCGGTGAAGAACCGAGATTTTGCTCAAGACTACTTGGAGGATGTACGATCGAATGACGCAGAAGGCGTATTCGTTGCGCGTGTTCTAAAGAAGATGGGAAATGGACGTGTGCAAGCATTCTATGTGGATAACAAAAGTACTCCACATTTGGTGCAGGCTGTGATTCGCGGAAGCTTCCGCGGACGGGGGAAGAGGTCAGTATGGATAGAGGACAACTCAATCGTTCTCATCGCAGACTCAGGGATCGCAGGATCTGCTGAGTTTGAAGTAATGGCCCTCCTTTCCTCAGCCCAGATACATGATCTGCGGAAAGCGAAGGAGTTTGACCCGCGTATTCTTGCACTTGACATAGTTGATGGAGAACAGCTCATGTCAAGCATCTGCAAGGTGCTAGATTCAGGCTTCGAGTTTGCTGAGGAAGAAGAAGAAGAAATTGATATTAATGCGATCTAAGATGGCAATTCAAAATCTGTTACGATTAACTCGTGCGGTAATTCCAAATATAAAATAGTACTAAAAAAGGGCGTTGTACGTCCATCTAATACCATAAAAAGGATTTTTGAATTTTCTGTTAAGGTTGACAGAAGCCTATGAAATAGTTTATCTTTTTTGATTCCTACATTAATTTGTACTTTACATACATTTCCATCCCATCCACAAAGTTCTCCATCACATGTATCGTTACATGGATTGCGGATCTTCGATAAAAATTGCTTTGGTTCTTTTACATCTACAAACTGTACTGTCTCTTCAAACCATTTTTGTAAAAGTGGTTGTATATTTTTTATCTTTGGCGGCACTTCACGTAACGCGTTTGCTAACTCTTTATAATCAGTTTCCAAGTCTTTGGTTAACTGAAAGAGTAAGAATTCATATACCTCCGCAGCATATGAAATTTCTTTTTGATCTTTCTTTAATTCTTTGGAATCTTCACCAAATACTAAATTTGATTCACCAATCTCTCGGACTGATTCAACTACTTCTCCAGATTCGCTTTGTGTAGATTGTACTGGTTGAATTGGAACACGTAATCCACTCTCTAATAAAATTTCTACTTTTTGGTTTACAGTATTAAATAAATCTTCTTTGAATGCGAATCCTGGCGATATATTTGCGGCTGTTTTTAATAAGTCTTTCATAGATTGATGAGTTGGTAGGTTTTCAATTGAAATATCTTTGTATCCACTTATTTTTGCTTGAAGAACAGTTGGTAAGGGTGTGCTTTGAAATGGAAGAATTAATTTCGTAGGGATAAAAAATGCTTGTCCTCTTTCATATGGATCTAAAATAATAGAATAATCATCTGCATCAACTAACGGAAGAATTTGTTGAATGGCTAATAAAGCATCATTATATCCTGGAATTTTTAGTTTACATGATTGATTACGTAGCTTTTCAAGTTCTACATACGTATCTTTGGTAAATGGTGAATCATAAATATTTGAGATAAATTCAAATCCTCGTGTTTTTCGTTCAGTATACGCTATAACATCTAACTCGTTTTCTGTTTGAAGAATAATGATAGCACGACTTCTTGGCCTTACCATTGGAGCATAAAACATACATCCCAACGTTAAACTAGACGTAAAAATTCGAAAGATATCACATTGTAATGCTAAAGCACAATACTCGAGTTCTTCTAAAATACTTAGCTCTTTTTTATGGAATGCTTCATCAATTCCCGATACAATTTTTGCTAGATGTGTTTGAACAAGTTTATCAGTATTGACTTTAGAAATTTCATTTGCAATAGAGTCAAGATGAGATGAACCTAGTTTTCTCCAAGTGCTTAAGAATGAACACTTTAATGTAGTTTCAACTGCCTCACGTGGTGATGGTATTTTGGTTTTTAGTTTTAGAAATCCAGGTAATGTTTCCGATGGTTGGCCTAAGCCAGTGCGAAAGTATCCTTTGTTAGGGCTAATCAAACGTCTCACACCGCCCTGGAATGATTCATATGTTTCATTAATCTTTA
>Ga0114978_10004003_pt1 | contig 11974 bp, 10 predicted proteins | sample S_140212_EF_Meta_FD_87027 | JGI IMG/M metagenome (GOLD analysis project Ga0114978, IMG submission 87027) | Freshwater microbial communities from Lake Simoncouche, Canada to study carbon cycling - S_140212_EF_MetaG | ecosystem: Environmental > Aquatic > Freshwater > Lake | place: Lake...
TGGTTTTGGCAACCTATGCGTTCGCGAGGTCAAAAGCCTCGTGGACGAGGTTGGCCGCCTCGACGATTTTACCTTCGTCAATGATGACGGCAATTTTGATCTCCGAGGTGGAAATCATTTGAATATTGACCCCTCCTTTTCCAAGGGCTTCGAAAAGCCGCGCGGCTACGCCGGAGTGGGAGCGCATGCCGATGCCCACGACGCTGAGTTTGGCAATGCCGGCGCGCTTGGCAATATCGCCCGCCCCGATTTCCTTCACCACATCATCCAGCACCTGGCCGACTTTTTCCAACTCGTCCTTGTTCAAGGTGAACGAGATATCGGTCGTTCCGCTCATCGAGACGTTTTGTACAATGACATCCACGATCACTCCCGCCTCGCCCAGCGCGGTGAAAATCCGGGAGGCGGCTCCGGGTTTGTCTGGCACATTGGTGATGGTGACCTTGGCCTGGTTGCGTTCCACCGAAATGCCGCGCACGACGACATTTTCCAATCCTGGCGTTTCTTCTTTCACAATGGTTCCTCGGTTGGTGTTAAAGCTGCTGCGGACTTCAAAAGGGACTTTAAATTTTTTGGCGAATTCGACCGAGCGGGATTGCATCACCTTCGAGCCGGAACTGGCCATTTCCAGCATCTCATCGTAGGCGATCACGTCAATCTTGCGGGCGGTCGGGACGATGCGCGGGTCACAGGTGTACACCCCATCCACATCCGTATAGATTTCGCAGTTATGGGCCTTAAGTCCCGCCGCGATGGCGATGGCGGTGAGGTCGCTGCCGCCGCGGCCCAGAGTGGTGATCTGGCCTTGCAAGGTCTGACCCTGAAAGCCTGCTACGATGCAGATGAAGCCATCGGAAAGATATTTGCGGATGCGGCGCGGGGAAATATTGGCAATCTTGGCCTTGGTATGGATGCCGTCGGTGAGGATGCCGGCCTGCGCTCCGGTGAGGGAAACGGCTTTGCCACCGAGAGCATTAATGGCCATGGCGGTGAGGGCGATGGTGGTTTGTTCGCCGGTGGCGAGGAGCACATCCATTTCGCGGTCGGTCGGACTCGCGGAAACCTGTCTGGCCTGCTTGATCAGATGATCGGTCACGCCGGACATGGCCGAAACGACGACCACGACGGAGTTCCCCTCGTGCTCGGTGGCAAGCACGCGCCGGGCGACATTTTGAATTCGCTCGGGGGTGCCGACGGATGTGCCACCGTATTTTTGAACAACGAGGGGCATAAAAATCAGACGATTCCGAGAATGCTGCGCACCGCCTCAATGTCGGACTCGGAATCTATCGGGCGGTAGTCGCCTGTCGTCATTGCAGTGTCCGGATCCTTCAGACCATGGCCGGTGACGGTGAGAACAATGCGGCGCGCGGGGGGACGTCCGAGCTTGAAAAGTCCAGCCACTGAGGCGGCGCTGGCCGGTTCCACAAAAATCCCCTCATGGCACGCAAGCCAATGTTGCGCCGCCAGAATTTCCTCATCCGTCACGATGTCGATGGCGCCGCCGCTGGCGGAGAGGGCCGTGCTCGCCCCCTGCCAACTGGCGGGGTTTCCGATGCGGATGGCGGTGGCCACCGTGTCCGGTTCCGCAATGATGCGGTTGTGAAAAATCGGGGCCGAGCCGGCGGCTTGGAAGCCCATCATACGCGGGAGGGTTTTGGAACGGCCCAGCGCGTGAAATTCGCCGTAACCCTTCCAATAGGCGGACATGTTTCCCGCATTGCCGACGGGGAGGATGTGTATATCGGGCGCATCACCGAGTTCCTCGATGATTTCAAACGCGGCGGTTTTTTGGCCTTCGATGCGATGGGGATTAATCGAGTTGACGATTTCGATTCCGGCGATGCCGCCGAGTTCGCGCACCAGATGCAGGGCCTCATCGAAATTGCCCTGGATGGCGATGACCTTGGCCCCGTAAAGGTAAGCCTGCACGAGCTTGCCGGTGGCGATTTTTCCCGCAGGCAGAAGCACCGCACATTGGATCCCGGCCCGCGCGGCGTAGGCGGCGGCGGCGGCGGAGGTGTTCCCGGTCGAGGCGCAAATGACCGTGCGGGCACCGTTTTCAACCGCCTTGGAAATGGCCACAGTCATGCCGCGGTCCTTGAAAGAGCAGGTGGGATTGAGCCCTTCGTATTTGATGAAAACCTCGGCCCCGGCTTTTTCGCTCAGGCGCGGGGAATGGATCAGCGGGGTGGAACCCTCGTTCAGCGAGATCACGGGCGTGGCGTCCGTGACGGGAAGGTAGCGCCGGAAGCGACTAATGACGCCGCGGTCGTGCAGAGGAGTTGGCATTTACGAAAACGTCTCGACGTTGAGGAGCGCGGGCGTGTCTTTCACGCAGTCCAATGCCGCAATTTTTGCGGAAGCCTTTTGCATCGTTCCAAAAGCGGCGTCATGGATCATCAAGACCAGCGGAACCGAGTCTGCCGCCATCCCTTCGGGTTGAATGACAGAAAGAATGCCGATGCCGGATTCGCCCAAGGCTCCGGCGATTTTGGCGAGGACACCGGGCTCATCTTTGACCGAGAGACGCAGATAATATTTGGAAACCGCCTCAGCCGTCGGCTGGCACTTACCGTAAAGATCGTGCGAAGTGAAGCCGTAGCAAAAACGCGGACTCTCCAGCGCACAGGCGGCCTCGGCCAGATCGCTGAGGACAGAACTTGCGGTCGGGTCCTGACCGGCTCCGCGTCCATAAAACAGCGTTTCCCCCACCACATCGCCGCGCACGGCAATGGCGTTGAACACGCCGTTGACCGACGCCAGAACATGTTGCTTCGGAATGAGCGTCGGGCAGACGCGCACGGAGATGGCATTCCCCTCCCCGGCTTTGATGGTGGCCAGCAGCTTGATGCTGTACCCGAGTTCCTTGGCAAATCGGATGTCGGCCGCGGTGACGGATTCGATTCCCGTGACCAAAATTTTTGCCGGATCAAGCCAGAACCCATAGGCAAGAGACGCGAGGATAATGGCCTTGTGGGCGGCGTCCCAACCATTGACGTCGAGGGCGGGATCGGCCTCCGCATAGCCAAGTTGCTGGGCCTCCGCGAGCGCGGAAGCAAAATCCATCCCGGTCTCTGTCATGCGCGAGAGAATGTAATTACTCGTGCCATTGAGGATACCGTGAATGCTCTCGAAACGATTTCCGACAAACGACTCCCGGACGATTTTGATAATCGGAATGCCCCCCGCCACCGCCGCCTCGTAAAAAACCGGCACGCGTTTTTCCCGCGCGAGCTGGAAAATTTCCTGCCCGTGTTCGGCCAGCAAGGCCTTGTTGCCGGTGATGACAATCTTGCCCGCCTCGATGGCTTTTTTGACAAAGGCCAGCGGGATCTCGATGCCACCCATCAATTCGATGACAATGCGGATCGAGGGATCCGACAGGAGGTCGTCGGTGTTCGTGGTAAAAAGATCCGTCGGCGCGGTCACAGCACGGACCTTGTGCAAATCGCGCACGGCGATGCGCCGCACGGCGAGCCGTGCGCCCAAGCGCTGCGCGAGGAGGTCGCCGTTGGCCGCGAGGTTTTTGTAAACCCCCGCGCCCACGGTGCCAAAGCCTGCCAGGCCGATGCCGATGGATGAACTCATTGCGAGCCGGAAAGTATCCGCAGCGCGCCGGGAAATGCCAAAAGAAAATTACAGGGGGGACGCGGAGGGGGCGGCCCTATAATTCACATATCGGCGCGAATTAAATTGCACACCTACGTGCGACAGATGATCTGGAAAAATCCGATCCCTTCACTGTGATCCGGCTTGGAAACAGGGCGGCGCCTTGGTGCCGGCGATGTTCGCCAGCCGCTTTGTTATGAGCGGCGGGCTCTTATTTGCTCAGGACATCATCAACGAACGCATGGGATTTTTCATTTCGACACCGGAAGTTCGCACCTGCGGCTCACCCAGAAATATTTTTCCGCCAACATGAAAACGGGCATGTCACCTGGCATCAACGGCCTCAAGCCCTCGATGGCGTGAAAAATCCTTTCCGGGCTTGCGGAACAACTCACAGGCTGCAGCGACGACAGGGATGCGCAAAAGTGTCGGCGGTGAGCAGCGCGATGGACACCATTTTCCTGGGAACGGTCCATTAGCACGGCCGCCGCTCGTCATCCATCCATCACCGTATTTCTCCGGCAGGGGCAAGCCGGGCGCGGCGATCTTCCCGCAAAGCCGCGCGGAAATCACTCTTCCGGCGCAGAAGATTTTCCTCTGGCTGTTCACCGCCGCAGCACCAAGCCGCCTATCGTTTTCGCGGCGCGGGTTTTGGCGCGGGTGCCGGCCTGGGCTTGGGCGGTCCACCCCAGAGCAGTGAGGACGGACGCTGCTTGATGGAGGAACTGAAGTTTTCGAGATTGGCCGTGGCGGCGGCGAGGTTGTTGACGATGGCACGCACTTCGCCGGGATCGAATCGCGTGGCGGGCTCCAGGTTTTTGAGAACGCTCTGTAAATCGGCGTTGGATTTTTGAAGACCGGACATCAGGGTGCGGGCTTCATCGCTGAGCGGGCCAATGTTCGCCTCCGTCACAGCCGTGTTGAATCCGGTGATGAGGGCCTGAAGGTCCGTGCTCACCTTGTTGAGATCGGCATCGGTGACGGCTTTATTGAGGTTGGCCAGCAGTTGGGAAATGCCGCTTTGCACGTCGCCCAGATTGAGCTTTTTCATGTCGCTCATCATGTTGTTGACCGAGTCAAGAATGCTGGCGAGTTGGCCGGGTGCGGAGGGAATGTAGTAGTTGCGGGGCGTCCAGTTGACCTCAAGCGGCGGGAATTCTGCGGAGTCTTTTACGTAGTTGATATCAATGTAATTCATCCCGGTGATGCCAAGTGGTTCAATACGGGCGCGCATGCCCTGCTTGATATTTTTCTCGATCAGAGGGGTGAGATTTTCATCGAACATTCCGGGGAACATCTCCTTGTCTATCTCCATCAGGATCACGATGTAGTTGTAGCGGTCCACCTCGCTGGTGGTGCCGTATTCGTTGAAGGAAAACGTGATCGCGCTCACGTTGCCGATGGGCACACCGCGGAATTTCACCGGGGTTCCTTTGTCCACCCCCTGCACACTGGAGTTTACATAGGTCTCCATGTAGATGCGCTTCTTGAAAATCTGCCCGCTCCCGAAGGCGATGAGCCCGCCGGCCAGAATGGCGAGACCGACTATGATAAACAGACCGATACGGAAGAAATTGGGTTTGGCACTCATATGGCTTCGCGATGGAAAAATTTATGCACAAAAGGATCCTTGGAATGGTCCCGCAAATCCTGCGCGCGGCCCTCGGCGATGATTCCCTTCGCCTTCTTATCCAGCATGATCACGCGATCCGCAACCGCATAGATGCTGGCCAGTTCGTGAGAGACAATGACAAAGGTGACACCGAGCGCATCACGCAAATGGAGAATCAGCGCGTCGAGTTCCGCAGAAGTCACCGGGTCGAGCCCGGCGGAAGGTTCATCAAGAAAGAGCACCTGCGGATCGAGTGCCATGGCCCGCGCGATGGCGGCGCGTTTTTGCATTCCTCCGCTGATCTCGGCGGGAAGGTGTCCGGTGAAACTTTCCAAGCCGACCAGTTTGAGTTTCGTCCAGGCGATGGCCTCCCGCGCCTCGGGCGGCAGGGTGGTGAATTCCTCAATCGGCAAAGTAATGTTTTCCGCGAGGGTCATGGATCCGAAAAGCGCGCCGCTTTGATAACCCACCCCGATGCGGCGCAGAATTTTCTGACGGTCCTCGCCAGATGCGGACGCCAGATTCCCTCCGTCAATCAACACCTCGCCCGCGAGAGGGGGCAGCAAGCCGATAAGATGTTTCAACAGTGTGCTTTTGCCGCAGCCCGATCCACCCAGAATCACAAAAACATCGCCGCGTTTCACCTCGAAGGAAACGTGTTCGAGGAGAGCCGTGTCGCCATATCCCGCGGAGAGATCGCTCACTTTGATGATCACGTCGTCACTCATTAAAAATCGAGCACGTAATACACCACGGCAAAAATCGCATCCACCACCACAATGAGAAAGATGCTGCTCACGACCGAGCGGGTGGTGGAAATACCCACGGAGCTAGCCCCCTCCTTCGTCTGGAGTCCGCGCAGGCAGCCGACCCCTGCCACCAATCCGCCAAAGACGAATCCCTTGATCAATCCCGCCAGCACATCATGAACACCGATCGCACTGGTGAGTTGCTGCCACAACGCCGGTGGGGGAAACCCCCGCAGCAACATGACCAGAAATCCGCCCGCCACACCCAGCAAGTCGGCGTAGACGATCAGAAAAGGCGTGACCATAATGCCCGCCAGAACCTTGGGAGCCACCAGGAACCGCATGGGATAGAGGCCCATCGTGTTGAGGGCGTTGATTTCCTCGTTCACCTTCATGGTCCCGATCTCAGCCGCAAAAGCCGAACCGCTGCGGCCCGCCAACACGATCGCTGTCATGATCGGACCGAGTTCCCGCAACATGGCGAGGCCGACGAGATTGACCACGAAAATATCCACGCCGAATTGCTGCAAAGGCGGCGCGGCCTGGAAGGCCATGATCAGGCCGGTGAGGAAGGAAATCATCCCCACCACCACCAGAGCCTGCACGCCCGCGCGCTCAAACGTGATCCACACGTCGTCCCAGCGAAGCCGGGTCGCCCCACGGCGGAAACTGAAAAAAACAACCAGCATCTCGCCGAGAAATTCGACTTGCTCCCGGAGATCCTGAAAAAAATCCGCACCCGCGCGCCCCAGCGATTCCACCGCGGAGTCCACGGGTTTCCTGGCCGTGACATCAGGCCCTTCATACCCTTCGAAAAGCTCAAAAACCTTGGCAATCTCAGGCCGCAAGCCTGTGATTTCCCCGCCTCCCCGCCGACGCAATTCGCACAACAGCGCCGAACCCGCACCATCGCAATACTCCACCGCCGAGGCGTCCACCGTCGCCTTGCCCTTGGCCGCCCCAAGCGCCTCGTCCCAGATTTCCGCGACAGCGTCCGCATCCAGCCGACCGGAAAGCTTCAGGCGCACGCCGTCTTCAGTGCGCTCGATTTTCAGGGCATGGGCAACTTCAGGCATCCGGCACGGAGCGTAACCGCATCGGATTGCAGGGTCGAGATCGATAAAGACCGGCCGGAATCGCCATCCATCTATAGATTCCGGAATGTTCAGGGGCCTCTTCCTCGCGGCAACACCCCTCCTCCTCGTCCAGGCAGCTTCCGGAGCGCGCGTTAAAAAAAGGGAATATCCTGCGACAATCCTTGTCGCCACGGCAAGGTGTTGCCGGGAAGAGTCCCTTGCCGCGCGTCAAGGGACCGGGGCGACTACAGGCGTAGGATTTAAGAACGCGCCGCCATCAGCCGCCGGGATGGAACTGCCCGTCGCTGGAAGCGCCGCGAATGTGATTCCAAAAATATCGCAGGGAAGGGGTCGGGGTTTTTGGCAGGGAGGCACTGAACTGCGCCGTCTCAATTTCGTTGAGCTTCGGATAAACGATGTCTTTCCGACCCTTGATCCGCGCCCGGTAGAGAAAAGCGAGTACGCCTTTTTGCGAACGGTCGAAAACATGGCTTAAAACGACCGATTGAATTTTCAATCCCGTCTCCTCCGAGACCTCCCGCCGTAACGCGCCGAGAAGCGATTCGCGGATCCGCACTTTTCCGCCAGGCAGGGTCCAGAATTTGTTGCCGCGCGATTGCTTGAGCAGAAGCACGTCGCCGAACTGATTTTCGATCCAGACCATCACGGAGACTTCTTTGACCGCCTTGAATTTGCCGGACTGTGCCGGTTTGGCTTTTACTGCTTTGGAGTTTTCCACTGTGAGAACGAGAAACCAGTTTATGCGCACCTCCGCGATTTACTGAAAAGAATATTTTTTGCGAAAAATTCACGGGTCATTCCAGTTCGAAATTAATATTCACCGTGTAGGCTCCGTCGCTGCCCAGGCCGGCTGGCAAGGGGTCAATCTGCAGGACCTTGCGGGCCGCGGTCATGACCGATTCATCCATCAGCACATTGCCACTGCCCTTGAGGATTTTCACATCGGAAACCCGGCCGTTTTTTTCGATGCGGATTTGCAGTGTGCTAACAAAAGATTTCGTGCTGTCAAAGACGGAAGTCGGTTGTTCCCACTGACTATAAAACCGGTCGTGAATCAGTTCGTGATACCAGCCGAACTGGGAAGCCGTCCCCTGCCCTCCGGCCTTGGCGGCGGAACCACTCCCGCTCGAGCCCGTGCCGGACCCGTTGGAGGCCGATGATTTCGCGCCCGGCGAAGCGGAAACCTTGGGTTTCTGGGAACCGTCCCCCTTGGGCGAAGCGCTGGCCTTCGGACTCGCCTTCGGACTCGCCTTCGGACTCGCCTTCGGACTCGCCTTCGGACTCGCCTTCGGACTCGCCTTGGGGGACGCCTTTGGCGTCGGTTTCGGGGTTGCCTTGGGAGTTGGCGTTGGCGTTGGCGTTGCGGTAGGTTTTGGGGTGGGAGTTGGGGTCGGCGTGGGAGTCGGCGTCGGGGTGCTGAGAGGAATCGTGTCCTGCTCCGGAGTGGGTTCGGGAGTCGGAGGCGGCGTTGGGGGTGGCGTCGCTTCGGGAGTTGGTTCCGGAGTGGACTCCGGAGTCGGTTCGGGCGTGGATTGCGGAGTTTCCACCGGCGGCGGATCGCCGGGGTCTGTCTCCGCGGGCGGAGAAAACGATCCGGGATCAAGCCAGACCACATCGCCGACCGGTTGTTTGATTTCGCGGCGGGCGAAATAAAACACCGCGGCAATAAGCAGCAAATGAAAGACGGCGATGACGATCAGATTCCGCCGGAAATGCGGGTCGCCCATGCGATCAATTGGCCGGAGCCGGAGCAGCGTCTTCGGGCCGCGTCATCACTCCGACTTTGCCGATGCCCACGCGCTTGAGGACATCCATCACCCCGATGAACTTTTGAATGGCCAGATCCTGGTCGGGCCGCACCACGACAGAAACAAGCGGATCGCTGGCCTTCAAGGCGGCCAACTGCGCCTCGAGGTCGCCCACGGTGACGACCGCCTTGTTGAGTTTGATGACATCATTGCGATCCATTTCGATCATAAGCACCTCGGAGGGATTGACCTGGGTTTTGGCGGTCGAACTGGATGGCACAACGAGATCCGCGCTGTTTTCCATCAGCGGCGTCGTAATCATGAAAATGATGAGCAGAACAAAGCACAGGTCGAGCAACGGAGTGACATTCATCTCCGAGAGCGTGTGCATGGCGTTGCGGCTGCTGTAACGACGCATGGCTAGAAGGACTTGCGCGATTCGCGCGAACCGTGTTCGACAAAACGGTGTTCAATTTCCGAGGAAAGTTCGGCGGCGAAGTTCTCCGCCTCGATGATCATCGAGCGCACGCTGGTGACGAGAAAGTTGTATCCGAACATGGCCGGGATCGCGACCAGCAGGCCTACCACGGTCGTGATAAGTGCTCCGGCAACACCCGGGGCCATGGCCGCGAGGTTGGCGCTGCCGGACTGCGCTATGCCCCCAAAGGCATCCATCACGCCCCAGACCGTTCCCAGCAGGCCGAGGAAGGGCGCCCCACTCACCGCCGTGGAAAGGATGATCATCTGCGACTCGAGTTTGAGGCCGGACTCGCCGACGGCGCGCTCCATCGCAACCGTGACGGCCCGCATTTGCGCGGGCGTGATTTTGTCCGCGCTTTCCACACGGGCGCGAAAGGTTTCGTCCACCTCCATCGCGCCGAGCATCTGAAAGCAAAGTTCGCCGCACCCGGCCTTGTAAATTTCATAAAGTGGCGACCCTTCGAAGCGCACCTCCTGTTCGTAAATGCGCAAGGGGGTGCGATCCTGATGAAAGAGAATAGAAAACCGCCCGGTCTGCCGCTTGGCGAAATTCAGGAAACGGATTTTTGTGACCATCACGGACCAACTGAAGATGGACCCGAGAAAAAGAGCCAGCAGCACCAGCTTTCCCTCCAAGGTGGATTGGTTGAAAGTATAGACCAGACCCGTGGCCAAGAAATAAGCGGGAGCAAAAACCATGTTTCCGGCGGTATCTAAGCAAGGATCACCGTGAATCGGGAGAAAAAAGAATCCCACCCCCCGTCAGGCATCTGCCTGATGACCGGTCAGTGTTTCTTGTTCATGGCGGCCGTGAACCAATCCCCGTTGCCTAAACCGCCGCCGCCCTCGCGCGAACCGCTCTGTTTTTGCACGTCGCGAGTGGTGCCTTCTTTGCGTTCACTGCCGGGTGTGCGGGCCGCGCTGAGGTCCGGTTTGCTCTTTAAGGAAAGGGCGATGCGCTTGCGCGCCAGATCGACCTCCATGACGGTGGCCTGAACTTTTTGACCCACTTTCAAAACGTCCGATGGGTTTTTGACAAACTGATCCGAGAGTTGGCTGATGTGGACCAGGCCGTCTTGATGGACCCCGATATCCACGAATGCACCGAAAGCGGTGACGTTTGTCACGATGCCGGGGAGTTTAAAGCCGGGTTTGAGTTGCTCCATCGTCTGCACGTCTTCGGAGAAACTGAAGGCCTCAAACTGTCGGCGCGGATCACGTCCGGGCTTGGCCAACTCCTGCATGATGTCTGTCAGCGTGGGTAGCCCCACCTCGTCGGTGACATATTTCTTGAGGTCCACTTTGGTGCGGCGCGCGCTGTCATGCAGCAGTTGCGAAACAGTGGCTCCGGTATCGCGGGCAATTTTGTCCACCAGTTCGTATCGCTCGGGATGCACGGCGCTGGTATCGAGCGGATGCTCGCCATCGCGGATGCGCAGAAATCCGGCGGCCTGCTCGAAGGCCTTGGGGCCGAGGCCCGAAACCTTGAGAAGCTCCTGGCGGGATTTGAACGGGCCGTTGGTATTGCGATGTTCGACGATGCTGGCGGCCGTGCGCGAATTCAGGCCGGACACGTAACTGAGCAGATGTTTGCTCGCGGTGTTGAGTTCCACGCCCACGTTGTTCACGCAGGAAACGACCACGTCGTCGAGGGAACGCTTGAGGGCATGCTGGTCCACATCGTGCTGGTATTGGCCGACGCCGATGGATTTCGGGTCGAGCTTGACCAGTTCGGCCAGCGGATCCATCAGACGGCGTCCGATCGAAACCGCACCGCGCACGGTGAGATCGTGATTCGGAAACTCCTCCCTCGCCACTTCGGAGGCGGAGTAAATGGATGCCCCCGATTCGTTGACCATCACAATGACGATGGAGGGCGGCAACTTGATCTTGCGGACAAATGCCTCGGTTTCCCGCGAAGCGGTGCCGTTGCCGATGGCGACGGCCTCAATCTTGTGTTTCCTCACCATCGCGTGCAACACCTCGGCGGCTTCGATTTGCTCGCGGGTGGATTTTTCGGGATAGACGACTTCGTTTTCAAGCAGCTTCCCCTGGCGGTCGAGCGCGACAATTTTGCAACCCGAGCGAAACCCGGGATCAATCGCTAGCATCGCCTTCTGCCCGAGCGGCGAGGCGAGAAGCAACTCGCGCAGGTTCTCCGCGAAAACACGAATCGCCTCCTCGTCGGCTTTCTTTTTGTAGAAAATGCGGGCCTCGGCCTCCATCGCGTAACCGATGAGACGTTTGAAACAATCCTGCACCGCCATTTTGACCTGCTCGGCGGCGGCGGATTTATTTTTGACAAAAAGATTTTCCAGAGTCGAGAGGGCCTCATTTTCGTCCGGCGTAATACGCGAATAAAGAAAGCCCTCGGCCTCGCCCCGGCGAATGGCCAGAATGCGATGCGAAGGCGCGGTCGCCGCAGGCTCGTTCCAGGCGAAGTAGTCCTTGAACTTCGCGCCTTCCTCTTCCTTATCCACGGCAACCTTGGATTTGATCACGCCCTTGGTGATATACAAAGCGCGCAGCTTGGCGCGCGCGGTCGCATCATCGTTGACCCGCTCGGCCATGATGTCGCGCGCACCTGCCAGCGCCTCGGCGGCATCGGCGATGGTGGCCTTGATGCCGTCCACATCGTATTCGCGTCCGGCGTAATTCCCGGCTTCGACCGGCACA
>Ga0114978_10004004_pt1 | contig 11974 bp, 7 predicted proteins | sample S_140212_EF_Meta_FD_87027 | JGI IMG/M metagenome (GOLD analysis project Ga0114978, IMG submission 87027) | Freshwater microbial communities from Lake Simoncouche, Canada to study carbon cycling - S_140212_EF_MetaG | ecosystem: Environmental > Aquatic > Freshwater > Lake | place: Lake...
AAGTGTCCCGTTGGGTTGACCACGGTCTGGGTGATGGCAAAAAGAGCCTCTCTGGAGCCGTTGACGGGAAGAATTTGGGTGCCTGCGTTGACTTCAAGCTTGTAGCGCCTCTTGAGCCAATCGCTGCAAGCTTGTCTAAAGCGCAGGTCTCCCGCCGTAGGGGGGTAGGCCGCCAAGGCAGAAAACCCAGCCAATAATTGCTCTTTGAGCCACTCGGGTGTAGGGTGTTTGGGCTCTCCAATGCCCAAGCTGATGGGGCGCAACGTCTGCGAGGGCGTGACGCTGGAAAATAGCGCCCTGAGCCTCTCAAAGGGGTAGGGCTGAAGTTGGTGAAGCAAGGGATTCATGGCTGTGTATTATCCCTCTTAAATCGCACCTTCTTGGCGCATATGTACAGAAACAAATTGAGCTCCTGTGCTTGCCCTTATCGATGCCCTTTTGAAAATGCTTGGAGCCGAGTCTATTGGCATTGCACGTGACTTGAAGGCGTTTAATTGAAATCTTTTGTATTATTTTAAAGGGCTGAAATGTCTCGCCCAAAGCTTATTTGGGGACGGACTTCGAGCATAATAGACCTCCCAAATCAACTGAGAACATGAGAAAATAGTGTTCTCTTTTCTGTGCATTTTCGTGTTTCGAGCTTAAAGGTTTTCGGTGCGTCTAACAAATATCAAGCTTTCCGGTTTCAAATCATTTGCTGATTCCACTCAGTTGATGTTGCCCGGACAACTCGTGGGAGTTGTCGGCCCCAATGGGTGTGGTAAATCAAACATCATGGATGCTGTGAGATGGGTCCTTGGGGAAAGCCGTGCGAGTGAGTTGCGCGGCGAATCAATGCAAGATGTGATCTTCAATGGCACGACCAGCAGAAAGGCGGCTTCTAGATCCAGTGTGGAGTTGGTGTTTGACAATTCGAACCACCGCGCTGGAGGACAATGGAGTCAATTTGCAGAGATCGCGGTCAAGCGTGTACTGACTCGGGATGGTTCGAGCAGTTACTACTTGAACAATCAGCCCGTGAGAAGGCGAGATGTTCAAGATGTATTTCTCGGCACGGGCTTGGGCCCTCGCGCCTATGCCATCATCGGACAAGGCACCATCAGTCGAATCATTGAATCCAAGCCAGAGGAGTTGAGGCTCTTTTTGGAGGAAGCTGCTGGGGTTTCCAAATACAAAGAACGCCGCCGCGAGACAGAAAATAGGCTCTCCGATACCCGTGAAAATCTCACCCGTGTGGAAGATATTTTGCGTGAACTGAATGCGCAAATTGAGCGCTTGGACCAACAAGCCGTTGTTGCTCTAAAATACAATACCTTGCAAAGTGATGTCACCAAAAAGCAGCGCCAACTTTGGTGGCTCAAATGGACTGATGCCAAAGTTGCCCAAGAACAATACATTCTTGATATCCAAAAATCCAACATCGATTACGAGTCCCAAGTAGCGCAATTAAGGCATGTGGAGTCTGAAATCGAGACGCTCAGGCAGGCCCATTATGCTGGAGGCGATGAGGTCAACCAAGCGCAAGGCAAGCTGTACGATGCCAGTGCCGAGGTCGGACGCATAGAAGCTGAGATTCGATTTTTGCTGGATGCAAGACAAAAAGCGCAGTCTCGCTTGCTGGTCTTGGAGGAGCAAGTTCTACAATGGACCCACCGTGAGCAAGAGGCAGCGCAAGAGAGGGCTGGATTGGTTGAGAAATTAGAAGACCAAGAGATGCTTGCTCTTCAACTTGACGAAAAATGCAGCACGCTCAAATTGCGTTTACCTGAGCTTGAACAACAGGCCCTTGAGCACCAGCGTCAAAGTGCTGAGCAACAACAATCTGTCATTCAATTGCAGCAACAAATTCAAGTTTTGGCAGCTGAGCAAAGGAGTGTGGATGAGCAACTCACCCAGTTGATAGCCAGGCGTGAGCGCTTCAATCAAGATCTTTTGACCATCAATGCCCCAGATCCAGCTCGACTTGAAGGTGTTCAAGCTCAATTGGCGCTTGCCAATGCACATGCTCTCGAGGCCCAAGAGCGCTTGGCGCAACTCCAAGAGCAATTGCCTGGCCTTGAAGAGCAAAGAAAAAGCGCTCAACTGTCGGTCAATGACGAGTCTTCAAAACAGGCGGATTTGTCTGCCAAAGTCGAGGCATTAAAGAGCCTTCAATCCAACGTGCTCGAAAATGGGCGCTTAAAGCCTTGGTTAAGTAAGCATGGCTTGAATGGTTTGAGTGCTTTGTGGTCTCAATTACAGGTTCAAGAGGGCTGGGAGACGGCCGTTGAGTCAGCGCTCAGAGAGCGCGTGGGTTCGTACCAAGTTACACGTTTAGAAAGCGTTCAGTCTTTCGATCAAGATCCGCCCCCAGTCAAGGTGGTTTTCCACGAGTTACCCAATGCCAAGCCCGTCTCATCGGACTCCAAGCTTTCACGGTTGATGGACAAGATTCATTGCACAGACAGTGCTTTGAATGCTTTGTTGTCGCATTGGTTAAAGGGGGCCTATACGGCCCAAAGTTTGACGGAAGCTTTCTCTGCCCGCAGCCAATTCAGTTTGAACGATGCGGAGTTCATCTTCACACCCAAGGGCCATGTCGTGGGTGCGCAGAGCATTTTATTTTATGCAGCCGATCACGAGCAAGCCGGAGTTCTAGAGCGCGCTCAATTGATTGAGAATTTAGGCAAGCAACTCAAAGCACAACAGTTGATGCGTGAGCAAGCTCAAGGCGATTTGGTTCGGGCTGAGACGGCCTACGCCAGAGCAACCCAAGATTTGGAGGGCGCTCGAACCCAAACCCTTGCAGCGCAAAAGAAGGCCCATGACGTTCAAGTAGAGTCCATTGCCGTGGCTCAATTGCTAGATCAGACTCGTCAAAGAAGTGAGCAAATATTGGCGGATTTGCAAGAGAACAAATCCTTGAGTGATCAATTGCAAGTTCGCAAATCGGAGTTTGAAGTGAAATTTGAGTCTTTGGATATGCAGTTGGCCGATCAACAAGAAAGGCATGCTCAGTTGCAAGATCATCTGAGCACTTCCAATGAATTGCTTACAAGGGCCAAAGAGGATATTCGTTTAATTGAGCGTCAACAGCAAGAGGCAGACTTCACAAAGAGAAGTTTGTTGACCAGAGATGCGGAATTGGAACGCGTGATTCGCACGTCCAAAGAGCAACTCACCTCGGTTGAGCAAGAAAAGACGCAGTTGAATGAAGAGATTGAAAGTCTCAATGAGAACAAACTTCAAGAAAGTCTACAAGACGCCTTGGCCATCAAGCTCGAACGCGAGCAGGCCTTGGCTGCCAAGAGAAGTGTCTATGACGACTTGACAGCCAAACTCAGGGCAAGTGATGAGAGGCGTTTGCAGTTTGAGCGTGCATTGGAGCCCTTGCGCCAAAAGATGCAAGACTTGCAACTCAAAGAACAAGCCGCCAGAATTGGCGTGGATCAGTACTTGAACCAATTGAATGAGGCGCAGGCGGATGTGTCAGTTGTTGAGCAAGGTATAAAAGAGGGGGCCGTCAAATTGGCTGGCTTGTCCAGTGAAATTGACCGTTTGCAGCGTGAAATTCAACTCCTGGGTGCAGTGAACTTGGCAGCTCTTGAAGAGTTGACTCACGCACAAGAGAGGAAAACTTTCCTTGACGCACAAACGGCTGATCTGACCGAAGCCATGCTGACCTTGGAAGCTGCCATCAAGAAAATTGATGCTGAAACGCGTGACTTGCTCGGTTCGACATTCAACATTGTCAATGAACACTTTGGGCGTATGTTTCCAGAGCTCTTTGGCGGAGGAAACGCAAGGTTGGAGATGACGGGTGAAGAAATTTTGGACTCAGGTGTTCAAGTCTACGCTCAACCACCTGGCAAGAAAAATCAAACCATCTATTTGCTCTCCGGGGGCGAGAAGGCCCTGACTGCGATTGCCTTGGTGTTTGCTATTTTTCAGCTCAATCCAGCTCCATTTTGTTTGCTCGATGAGGTGGATGCGCCATTGGACGATGCCAACACCGAGCGCTATTGCAAACTCGTTGCCAGCATGTCCAAAGAGACGCAGTTTTTATTTATTTCCCATAACAAAATCACCATGGAGATGGCCGAGCAGCTGATTGGTGTGACCATGCAAGAGCAAGGCGTCTCTAGGATTGTGGCCGTCGATATGGTCTCTGCCATCTCGATGGTTGAGCCCGCTTAAGTTTGTTTTGAGCACACGCCCAAAGTCATCGATTCAATGAGCACCCTACAGCTTACTTTGGCGATCATAGGGGGTTTGGTATTGGGTGCGGTGGTTGCGCAAGGGGTTTGGCTCTCTCGACAAAATAAACCCATGCAAGCAGACCCTAAATCCAAGGGCGCTTTGGCAGACGCGTCTTTTGAACGAACAGAGCCCACCTTGGAGGGTATCCATGGCGCCAACGAAGATTTTAAGAAGGATGACTTTGAGGATGCTCATCAAGGAGCGTCAAGTTCAAATGAATTGAGACATGACCTTGCTGCACGGGCTCAAAGTGATCTTGGGCAGGCTCAAGCGTTGGGCAGTGATCAGAGCCTGGACTTTGAGGTTTCTCAGTCGCTTGTGCAGTCAGAGCGCCGATATGACTTGGATGCTTTGATTGATGTGATTGCCAACATTGAGTTGGACAACGTGGTCTTTGGCGAGGCGGCGCTTGCAGCCATGCCACCAAGTAGGCGCATTGGCAGCAAGCCTTTTATGATTGAAGGTTTGCACGCGCATCGCGGAGAGTGGGAATCCATCAAAGCCGGGCAGCGATACAGTGCTTTTCAAGCAGGTGTTCAGCTGGCCAATCGATTGGGGCCATTGAACGAAATTGAATTCTCAGAGTTTGTCATGAAGACCCAACGTTTTGCAGATGCCATGGGTGGAGAGGCCGAGTTCACCGATATGATTGAAGAGGTGGCGCGCGCACGCGAATTGGATCAATTTGCCAGCGAACATGATGCGCAATTGATTTTTCAAATTCACGCCCAGCGTCTTGCATGGAGTCCAGGTTTTGTGCAGCAACACGCTTCTCAATTGGGGTTTGTGGCGGGCGTGATCCCTGGGCGCATGGTGATACCTGCCAAGGCCGTGGGCTTGCCACCGATATTGGGCTTGAGTTTTGATACCCAAGCCGCCTTGGCCGATGATCCATCCAACTCCGCAATCCGGCTACTCAGTTTGACTTTGGATGTGCCTCACGTTGAGCAAAGTGATGATCCCTTTAGGCGGATGTGGTACGTGGCGCAAGAGTTGTCTAAAGACATGGAAGCGACCATCATGGATGACCAAGGTTATGTGTTGAGTTCGACCGCACTTGGTAATATTGAGCAAGATTTGCTCGCTCTTTATCAAGTGTTGATTTCTAGAGATTTGGCTGCGGGCTCTGCCCAAGCCAGAAGACTCTTTAGTTGACATCTTCCTTTCCTTAGATGCTGGTTTGAGCTTTTGCATGAACGCTGGAGTTTGCGCCCTTTAAAGACCGATGGCCAATTTCAAGAGCGTTTCAGATTCCTTTTTTTTTAGTCGTCCACAGATTTGCTGATAACCATGACCACTGACGTTGCTGCTTTGACCCAAGATGTGCAATCACACTATGCGCAACTAAAGGCGCAACTGGCAGAGCATGCTCACCGCTACTATGTCTTGGATGAGCCCGATATTCCCGATGCGCAGTATGATTTGCTCTACCAAGCGCTTGAAAAGTTAGAGGCCCAATTTCCACAATTGATATCCTTGGACTCTCCCACGCAACGCGTGGGTGGAGCGGTTTTGGATACCTTTCGATCGGTCGAGCATGGTCAAGCCATGTTGAGCATTCGAACTGAGACCGATACCACGCCACAAGGTGCGGTGTCCTTTGATGAGCGGATGAGAAAAGAATTGTCCTTGGACGATTCTCAAGCGCCAATTGACTATGTGGCTGAGCTGAAGTTTGATGGTTTGGCCATGAACCTGACTTACTTTGAGGGTGTGCTTGTGAGAGCGGCCACCAGAGGGGATGGACTTTTTGGTGAAGAAGTCACTCAAAATATTCGCACCATCCGCCAAATTCCCCTGAAGCTCAAAGCCCATAGTACGCTTGTCGTGCCTGAGTGGCTTGAAGTTCGGGGGGAGGTGTACATGAGGCGGGCTGATTTTGAAGCTTTGAACGAGAGGCAACGCTTGAAGATTGCCCAAGGCTTAAAGAATGAAAAAACCTTTGTCAATCCCAGAAATGCAGCTGCAGGCGCAGTTCGACAATTGGATTCAAAAATTGCTTCTCAGCGGCCATTGAGCTTTTTTGCTTATGGCGTTGGTGTGGTTGTCAATCATTTGGTCAACTTAAGCTCCTCGCAATTGAATGCGCCAAAGCCCCAAGTGTCTGGCCAAACCGCTTTGCTCCCCGATTGGACGACACCCAAAGTAACTCAGTCAAGTCAAGCTCTTTTGAGCTTGGGCATCAAGGATCATTTCAGCTTGTTACAGACTTTGAAGGCGTGGGGGTTTCCTGTGGCAGATCAAGCATGTGTTGTTCAAGGCGCTCAAGGTTTGGTGGAGTTTCATCAATCCATGGGTTTGGCTCGGGAGCATTTGCCCTTTGATATCGATGGCATTGTTTACAAAGTCAATCGACTCGATTGGCAAATGCGCTTGGGGTTTGTGACAAGAGAGCCCAGGTGGGCTGTGGCTCACAAGTACCCGGCTCAAGAGCAACTCACCACTGTCCTTGATATCGATGTGCAAGTCGGTCGAACAGGCAAACTCACACCTGTGGCCAAATTAAAGCCGGTTTTTGTGGGCGGTGTCACAGTGACCAACGCCACCTTGCACAATGAGCTTGAAGCCACTCGCAAAGATGTGCGTATTGGAGACACTGTCATTGTGCGGCGCGCTGGTGATGTGATTCCAGAAGTCGTGGGCGTGGTGGTGGGGGAAAGAAGTGCGCAGAGTCTGCCCTTTAAGATGCCGATGCACTGTCCTGTTTGCGGCAGCTTGGCTGTCAAAGAAGTTCTTGAAGCCGATCACCGTTGTTCAGGCGGTTTGTTTTGCAGTGCGCAAAGAAAACAAGCCATTTGGCATTTTGCTTCAAAGCGAGCCATGGACATTGAGGACTTGGGAGAAAAACTCATTGACCAACTGGTCGACACAAAGTCCATTCAAAGTGTGGCTGATTTGTATCGATTGGATTTGAGCGCCTTGGTGAGCTTGGAGCGGATGGCTCAAAAGTCAGCAAGCAATGTATTGGCTTCGATTGAGGGCTCTAAAAAGACCACACTTGCTAGGTTTCTTTACGCGCTTGGTATCCGTCATGTGGGCGAAAGCACGGCCAAGGATTTGGCCCTTCATTTTGGTGACCTAGCTCGCATCGTGCTATCTACGCAGGAGGAGCTTTTACAAGTCAACGATGTCGGCCCTGTGGTTGCGCAAAGTGTGCGTACTTTTTTCGCTCAGACCCATCACATGGAGTTGATAGAACAATTGCAAGCCCTGGGCGTTCATTGGCCCAAGATGCAGGCGCAGTCGGATACGTCACTGCCCCTTCAAGGGCATACCTATGTGATCACGGGAACATTGACAAACTTTGCCAGAGACGATGCCAAGGCAGCTTTGGAGAGCTTGGGTGCCAAGGTGGCTGGTAGTGTCAGTAAAAAAACGACCGCTGTGATTGCAGGCACTGAGGCAGGCAGCAAGCTAGATAAAGCCATTGCACTAGAGGTCAAGGTATTGGACGAAGATGCCTTTGTCGCCTTGCTGCAAGCACATGGCACCAAAGGATTTTAGTGCGATTCATCTCGTTGTAGAAGAACTTCAAGGGGTATCATGGCCATGAGAGATATTTTAAAAATGGGTGACCCAAGGCTACTAAGGGTTGCCAAGCCGGTCAAGGAATTTGACACCGACGCTTTACACACCTTGGTTTCTGATATGGAGCAGGCCATGTTTGCCGCACATGGCGTGGGCATTGCTGCGCCACAAATCGGTGAGGACTGGCAAGTCGTGATCTTTGGGACGGGCCAGCCCAATGTGCGTTACCCTGAAGCTCAGATCATTCCAAAAACAGTGCTGATCAATCCTGTGCTTGAACCCTTGACTGAGATCACTGAAGATGGATGGGAGGGATGTTTGTCGGTTCCGGGTATGCGGGGGCTGGTGCCTAGATGCACGAGACTGAAGTACTCAGGTTTTGACATCAAGGGTCAACGCATTGAGCGAGAGGTGTCTGATTTTCATGCGCGCGTGGTACAGCATGAATGCGATCACCTCATGGGTATTTTGTACCCAATGAGAATCAAGGACATGACTCAGTTTGGTTTTGTGGAGGTGCTGTTTCCGAACTTGGACCCAGGATCGGATGACTGAATTTTGCCTATGAAGCTTAAAAAAGCCTTTGCCGATTCTTCACCACTTTCTTCTTGGATTAAATGTCCTGTATCTTTCAAGACGCACCATTGCGCTGTTGGCATTTCGCGTTGGTAATCAGCCAGATTGTTCACTGGGATCATGCTGTCTTGATCGCCCCATAAGATCAAGGTGGGCATATGAATGGACCTCAGGTAGGACCTGGGGTCAATGCTCATGGTTTGCTGCATGCGCTCAAGCATGCTTGCTCTCACACCTGGGGCCAGCAGCATGTCGCGATATCTGCTCAATGTTTGTTCAGTCATCAAGCCTGGGTCTGCAAAGGCACTTTCAAGGACCATCTTGACGGCCCATTTAGGCAGCGCATACCGCATGAGCCCGAGATAAAAGGGCGTGTCGTAGGTGTGGGTCGGTTTAAAATCAGCACCTTGTGAGAATGCTTTTTCGGGCTCACTTGGAAAACCATCTGGGCTTAATAGGACCAGATGGGTTACTTTTTCAGGATGTTTTGCTGCATACATCCAGGCCATGCGGCCACCAATGGAGTGACCCGCAATCATGAAGGAGCCAAGTTTTTTGGCATCAATGAGTTGCTCTAAGCGACGCATGTCTGCGCCGTCCGAATAGTCATTAGAGGTTGGAGCAGTGCTTAAACCAAACCCTGGTAAATCAAACCGCACGATCCTCACATGAGGTTTTAACAAACGGGTCCACTCATCCCAAGTTTGAAGACTTGAGCCAAAGCCATGAATCAATATCAAGGTGGCCTTGTCGGTGGCTGCAGGGTTTGAATCTTCTGCAAAGATCAAGGATTCTGGGGTTTGAATGAGTTGACTTTGGGGTGTTTCATAGAAAGCCTTTAAGCGCTCAAATGACAAATCGGGGGTCCATAAAAGCAAACCCGCTAATATCATGATCATGGAGAAGATGATGGGCATGTGTCGTCTCGGTGGTGAGTCTTGGGTTTATGTTGGAAACGGATCGCGCTTGGGCGTCTATTGCCCTTTGATTGTGTGGGGATGCGCCTTTTAGAGCAATGTTAATTTGGTTTACAACACAGGGATACCGATTCTAACTTCAAAAGTTAATGGGTGCCTGGGTTGGCTTGAGGCAGCTGAGCGATTTATGGGTTTTCTAGGGTGTTTTCGTGGTTTACTTTTTATCCAAGGCGAGCTTGATCTTGATCGTCCCCGAGTCAAATGGATTCGGACAATCCCTTGCGTTAAAAGGGTTTGGGTGGTGCGATAATCACTTGACTTGTAGAGGCAAGATCAATCTGACGGAACTCTCATAAGGCAGTCTTTGCCATTCAATCCATCTTTAATATTTATGCTTGATCACATCAAGGTTATTCAAACCTTCAATCCGCATCCGAGCAAGCCCACTTTGGTGCTTCCAAAGGGCGCTTGCGATGCGCATGTTCACGTCTTTGGTCCAAGGGCTGTCTTTGCCTTTGATCCAGAGAGGCAATCAACGCCTCAAGATGCACCCAAAGACTTGCTCTTTAAGTGGCATAAACAAATGGGAATTGAACGCTGTGTGATTGTTCAGTCCATGGTGCATGCTTTGGACAATCGAGTGGTAGAGGATGCGATCAAAGCCGGGGCAGGTAATTATTTGGGCGTGGCTTTGCTGTCTGCCCATGTCTCTGATGCTGAGCTTGAAAGATTGGCGGGTATTGGTTTTAGGGGGGTTCGATTCAATTTCATGAAGCATCTTGGGGGTGCGAGCGGTGAAGCCGGGGTTCAACGCTTAAAGGATATCATCGCATTGACTCAAAGACTCAAAGCGGTTGGGATGCACTTGCAAGTGCATTTTGAGAGTTCTTTGATTCATGAGCTCTCGAAATCCTTTGCTCAAAGTGCGGTACCTGTGGTCATTGATCACATGGCGCGGGTAGACTCAAAGTTGGGCGAGCACCATGAGGATTTTTCGGCTTTGGTTGAGCTGTTGCACAACCCACTTTTTCATGTCAAAGTCAGTGGCATTGATCGAATTGATCAAAGTGTACCGTTTGATGATCCTGCTCGACCCTATTTCAGAGGGATAGCGTTGGCTCGAAAACTTGTGGAATCATTTCCTGATCAATGTGTCTGGGGCTCAGATTGGCCCCATCCAAATCACACGCATATTCCAGATGATGGGGTGCTTGTTCAAGCCTTGGAGCACATTGCAACTAAAGCCACGTTGATGCAAAAAATATTGGTGGACAATCCGCAGCGTTTATACGGCTTTAAATAATCCATTTTTTAAAAGCGTTGCGATGACAACGCTTTCTTGATGGCGTTCAAATTCTTGAGTTTGAAGCCGACAGAATTTTTTACGAAAGACAATATTGATGACCAGTGCATTGCAAAACAATTTAAAGATGACGCCCAAAGAAAATAGGCGCCTTGACGGGCGAGTGCTTTTTATCACGGGTGCAGGTTCTGTGGGAGCGGGATGGGGCAATGGTCGAGCCATTGCGGTGAGGTTTGCACAAGAAGGTGCCAAGGTCTTTGGAGTGGACTTGCACGAAGAGCGGATGAACGAAACGAAGGACTTGATTGAGTCTTTTGGGGGCACATTTTTTGGGGGATCATGTGATGTGATGTCTTCTGAGTCCATTCTAAAGGCCGTGGAAAAATGTGTCGATGCGTTTGGTCGTATTGATGTATTGGTCAACAATGTGGGTGGCTCCGCAAAGGGTGGTCCTGTGGAGATGGCCGAGGATGTGTGGGACACACAAGTCGACTACAACTTAAAGAGTGTGTTCTTGACTTGCAAGCATGTCTTGCCTCACATGATCAAGCAGCACAATGGATCTGTGATCAGCATGGCATCAACTTCTGGCACGCGATGGACCGGTTCAGCTCAAATTGCCTACGCAGCGACAAAAGCTGGCATCATTCAAATGTCCAAAGTTTTAGCGGTTCAGTACGCCAAGCAGAGTATTCGTTTTAACACCGTGGTTCCAGGGCAGTTGCATACGCCAATGGTTGAAGTCAGACTTGCAGGGCAGCGCTTTGGAGGAGACGTGCAAGCCTTGTTGGATCAAAGGCAGTCTAGAATTCCTTTGCCCTTTATGGGAGACGGGCGCGACAGCGCCAATGCGGCGCTCTTTTTTGCTTGTGACGAGTCTCGTTTTGTGACAGGCACAGAGATCGTGGTCGATGGTGGGATGTCCGCACGCTGTGACTGAGAGCAAAGCCTTTGATCGTTTTCTTCTTTAACTTACTTACTTACTTATTTATCATGCGAATTCAACCCGTTATTCCAGGTACCCGTCCAGAACTTAAAGAACAAGAGGCGGAAATTTTGGCCCAAAGGGGTCGAATTTCTCTTTTGTATCAAACACTTTTAAACAGTCCGCCCATCGCTCACGGGTGGGAGCAAATGCTCTCAGCCGTTCGCAATAAAAGTTCTCTGAGCGATGGAATTAAAGAACTCGTTATCCTAAGAGTGGCGGTTTTGAATAATGCACCCTATGAATTTGAGGCTCATGCACCCATTGCGTTTAAATCTGGTGTGAAGCAAGAGGCGATTGATCAATTAAAAAATATTGCTTATGAAGTGAACCATACGTCAATCAATCAGTCGGCACATTTTTATACCGATGAACAAGTCTTGGTGCTCAAACTCACAGACACCATGACCAAAGAGATCACGGTGG
>Ga0114978_10004007_pt1 | contig 11970 bp, 12 predicted proteins | sample S_140212_EF_Meta_FD_87027 | JGI IMG/M metagenome (GOLD analysis project Ga0114978, IMG submission 87027) | Freshwater microbial communities from Lake Simoncouche, Canada to study carbon cycling - S_140212_EF_MetaG | ecosystem: Environmental > Aquatic > Freshwater > Lake | place: Lake...
GGCCAGGTCATGGGAACGGTTCAGTATCTTTCCCCTGAGCAGGCCAGCGGGCACCCCGCGTCGCCGTCGACGGACATCTACTCTCTCGGCATCGTCGCCTACGAATGCCTTGCCGGCCGTCGTCCCTTCACGGGGGAATCGCAGGTCGCCATTGCGATGGCGCAGATCAACGACACGGCACCTCCGCTCTCCGACACCATCGCCGAGCCCGTTCGCAACCTCGTTTTCTCCTGCATCGCCAAGAAGCCCGCCGATCGCCCCGCCTCCGCGGCTAATTTGGCGCGGGCTGCTCAGGCTCTTCGCCGCGGTGACCTTCAAGGTGCTGCTCTCGCCGTGCCCGCCGTCCTTGGCGGTGTTCCGGTATCGGATGCCACCATGGTGATGCCACGCACGCTGGAAACGGGTGCCACGACGGTCTTGAACATTCAAGATTTCCCTGCCACCCAGGACCTCGAAACCAAGAAGCGCAGTCCTTGGACTTGGCCGCTCATCGCCTTGATTGGTGTTTTGCTCGTGGTTCTGGCGGGTGCCGTCATTGCCCTCGTCATGGGCGGCAGTCCCGGGTCAGCTCCCGAAAGCTCGTCGGCTGGTCCCTCAGAGTCGTCAACACCCTCCAGTAGCGCCTCCCGGACCCCGAGCTCTACCCCCACCCCGACAACGGCGGGGATTGTGGAAGGCGACTACATCGGAAAGCCCTTCGATGAAGTCTCCGCGGCCCTTACTGCCTTAGGCATGAATGTCAACCGCGTGGACGGCACCGCAGCGCTGGATCCGACCACGGTCGGATTCGTCTATGGAATCACCCCATCTGGTCCCTCTGTGGCCAAGGGGACCACCATTGCTGTAAAGGTCTACGGCCCCGTTCCGGTCATCACGGCTCCCGGTAGTGCCCCCCTGCTCGATGGCGAAACGACGACAAAGGCCAAGCCGGGTGACATTGTCACCGTCACGTGGTCTGCCTACGCCGAATGCCCCTCCGGGTCCACGGTTTCCGGCTACTCAATCTTCCTCGATGGCGCCTCGGTTGGCACGGTCGCGGGAAGCATCACGACCTACAGCCTTACCGTTCCCGGGCCGGTCGACATGGATCACCCCATTACCTACCAGGTCGGTTGCGGACCACTGCAATCGGTAAATTCCCCCGCGGCTACTCTCACAGTCACGTTGACGGGCCTCTAGCCCGTCGACTATTGCTATGAAGTTATCGATTTACGCACCTAACATGTTCATGGGGGAAACAGGATGACGAATGAGAATCGCGCCGTCGGTGGTCGCTATGAGCTGGGCAAGCTCATCGGCAGCGGCGGAATGGGAGAGGTCTTTGTCGCAAAGGACCTTACCCTCGGTCGTCGTGTTGCCGTCAAACTGCTCCGGCCGGAATTTGCCACCAATGCCAAGCTCTGCACGCGCTTCAAACAGGAGGCGCACTCTGCGTCAAAAATGTCGCACCCCAACATTGTCCGTGTTTTCGATGCCGGTGACGATGTTGAAACAAACGAGGCTGGCGTTGAAACCAAGCGTCCGTTCATCGTTATGGAATACGTCGAAGGGCTTGAACTCTCCAACCTGATTTCCCGCGGACCGGTCAAGGTTTCCGAAGCAACACGGATTGTTGCCGAGCTCCTCGCCGCCATCGACTACGCCCACGATTCGGGAGTTGTTCACCGCGACATCAAGCCCAGCAACATCATGCTCACCCGCAGCGGCCAAGTGAAAGTTCTTGACTTTGGGATTGCGCGGGCCGTCACCGACGCGTTTACCGACCTGACGCAGACGACCGCAATCTTGGGAACCGCCGCGTACTTCTCCCCCGAGCAGGCTCGCGGAGAGAGCGTTGACGCCCGCACCGATATTTATGCCATCGGTGTCGTCTTCTTTGAAATGCTAACGGGGACTCCCCCCTTCTCCGGCGAAACCGCCGTCATCGTGGCTCACCGCCACATTCATGAGATCCCCGATGCCCCCAGCACACTCAACTCCCGGGTGTCCCCCGCCCTCGATCACGTGGTCCTAAAGGCTCTGGCCAAGAACCGTGAGGATCGATATGCCACGACAGCAGCCTTTGCGCGTGAATTGGGTCAAGCTGCTGCCGGGCACGTTCCCACCCCCGACGTCGTTCTCGATGAGGTTGACCAACTTCTCGGCCCGCTGGCACACGCCGATCGGCCCGCTCCACCCAAGCCCGTTCTTCCCCAAGACTTTGCCGAGCTCTTCGGAACAGGTTTGAATACCCAGCCCCGCTTTGAAATTACCAAACGCCGCATGCCCCAAAAGAATCGCATCGTCGTCGGAGTCCTCGCGACCGTCTTGGCGATGGTGGCCATTGTGGGCATGAGTGTCTGGGTCGTCAATATTGCTCCCGCTGACTTTTTCCCCAGCTCGAGCCGAACCGTCCCTAACCTGAAGAATATGAATTTCTTCCAGGCCTCGGCCGCTTTAGAGAAGGTCAACTTGGTTGCCAAGGAGGCCACCGAGACAAGCTCGAACGTCAAAAAAGACCTCGTCACCCGCAGTGAGCCCAATAGCGGTGCCGTCGTAGACTCCGGACTCACCGTCACCGTCTATGTCTCTGAAGGTTTGGCTAAAGTCACGGTTCCCGCAACCGTGGGGATGGCGACCGCCGACGCAACCGCCGCCATTATCGGCGCCAAACTGCGTCAGGGTTCCCTCACACCCCAGAACTCTCCCAACGTTGCGGAGAACATTGCAATTGGCACTACCCCCGCCGCGGGTACCGAGACTGAAGAGGGAACGCTCATCACGCTCCTGGTCTCCAATGGCAAAATCGAGCTTCCCAGTGTTGCCGGTCTCACCCTCAAGGCCGCCACAGATATGCTTCGCGGTCCCAGCCTGCTGCTCGCCCCGACCGTGGCGGCCGATCCCGGATGTCCCAAGACAGCCGATCTCATCGTCAATCGTCAATCGGTTCCCGCAGGCCAAGTCACACAGGGAATTGCGATCGTCTTGACCTACTGCACCGGCTAGTTCGGGCTTTCGAAAGACGCTCTCACAAACGCCACACCGTGGTGGAGTTGTTCGTCGACTGAACTCTTACGCGTTTCGCGTGATCAGCGGGTTCTTTGTCTTAGCAATCTCCGCTGCTCCCGCCAGCCCTGTGATTTCGAGCCAGTTTCCGAGCATTGAATAGCCGCCCTCGGTCAAGACCGACTCGGGGTGGAATTGAACGCCGTAAATGGGAGAACTTTCATGCTGCAATCCCATGATGACTCCGCCGGCTGTGCGACTGGTCACCGTCAAAACATCGGGAACGGTTTGTGCGACGACCGCCAAGGAGTGGTAACGCGTCGCCGTGAAGGGCTGGGGAACATCCGCGTAAAAAGAACTGTCATCGTGCGTGATGCTCGAGGTCTTGCCATGCATCAATTCGTCGGCATTGGTGACCGTGGCGCCAAAAGCTTCGGCGATGGCTTGATGCCCGAGGCATACGCCCAAGAGGGGAATACCTTGCTTCGCGGCCGAGAGAACGGTTGCAACGGAGACTCCGGCATCGGCCGGTTTGCCCGGACCCGGTGAGACGAGAATCCCGTCATATTGAGCCAGCGTGGCATCCAAAACATCGAGCGCAATCTGGTCGTTACGCACCACGTCGGTTTGGGCGCCCAGCTCCTGAAGATAACCGTTGAGGGTATAAACGAAGCTGTCGTAGTTATCAATGACGAGGATGCGTGTCATTGCCTGACCGTAACATCTTTGGGCGTCATGAACGAGTCAACCCAAGGAAAAAGAAACATCATCAGCGCGGCAACCACGATGGCGGTTGCCGCGACGGCAATCAAAATGCGCACCCACAGTGGGCCGGGCAGAATTCTCCAGAGAGCGGCGTACATCAGTTGGCCTCCTTGGCGCTAACGGCGGCGATGGCCGGGGGTGGTCCCGCTGAACGAGGGCGCCAGGACTCAAAAACTCCATAGGTAATCATGCGCTCGGCATCCCCCAGGAGGGGATTGCAGGTCGTGATGGTGATGAGCATTTGATCTCCCGCGGGAACGTTGCTCCCCGGAATGGGCAAGACAACATTGACCGCCGTCGGAAGAACGAACTCGTTGTTTCGGAAGGTATAGGTGTAATACCCATCTTCCGTTTCGAGGTAAATCTTGTCGCCCGCCTGCAACTTCGGCGAATCAGCGAAGCTACTGCCCCAGCCGGTGCGATGAATCGCCAACGCGAAGTTTCCGGGCTCACCCGGCCACTGCGTGTCGGGGTAGTGGCCAAAATAACCATGATTCAAAACCGAGGCGGGGTCGACTCCATTGCGAACCGCGCGCTGCGAGTCTGGGCCCAACCGTGGAATATAAAGAATTCCAAATTGTCCCCCTTCCCCCACGGCAGGGACAACGGGCGGTGGGCCAAAATCTGTCTGCACGGGGGCATTTGTTGCCGAAGGCGAGGGGGTTACCGTCGCCCATGCCAAGGACTGATCCTTGGTGATGTTGACTTGTTCGTTCGCCAGAACAGCATTGTTGATGTACAGCTGCCACACCAGGAACAGCAAAACGATTGCGCCGACCGTAATGAGCGACTCTCCCACAATTCCCAGCGCGGCCGAGAACTTTCCGGGGGCGACGCGAGCGGCTTTAGGCGGCTTCGATGCCTGATGGTCTGTGGCGTCTGTTGATTCCGAGGTCTCTGTTGATTCCGAGGTCTCTGTTGATTCCGTGGTCTCTGTTGATTCCGTGGTCTCTGTTGATTCCGAGGACTCCGTCGGCTCCGAGGAAATATCGGGTGTCACGGCATTCTTTGATTCCTTGGGTGCCTTAGGAGTCTTGGCCACCTTCGGCTCCTTGGCGGCCTTTGCGCTGCGCCGCAGAGCGCGCCGCGATCCCTCTGCCGGTTCGTTGATGTCATTACTCACGTGAATAAGTTTAGAGGCAGTCGCCAGATGCAACTTGAGTCTTGCCTGAGCATCATTTGGAGCGAATCCGCTAGACTTTGTGACACTATGGCTCGTTCAAAGACACGCTCAAAGGCCCCCCGTTCCGTCGAGGGCAACTCAAGCGACACTCCCAATCCCGTATGGTTCAAACCCGTCATGTTCGGCTTCATGCTGCTGGGCTTGGTTTGGATCATTGTCTTCTACATCAGCCAAGGCGCGCTTCCCGTTCCTGCCTTTGCCGCGTGGAATATCCTCATCGGTTTCGGGATTGCCTTCATTGGCTTCCTGATGACGACACGCTGGCGCTAATCAGGCGCCCTCTGCTTCGTTCCTTGGCGTAACGCCAGGGGAGTTACACCGGTGTAATTCTCCCCATGTGGATAACCTGTGGATAACTTCAGGGTGCGAAGAAGTCGCATATCCTGGCGCCGTTCCACAGAAAGTAACGTTCCTCGGAGAGGACCGCTCCTAAGAGAACAGCGGTGCGTTCGAGAAGCTGAGCGCCACCAAGACCGCAACAATCGCGACGGTCAACGCGAGTTGAGTTCGTCGTTGGTTGACGTGCCGCGTCTGAACGAACACGAGCCCCAACAGCACTCCGGCAATGAGTCCGCCCAGGTGCGCCTGCCAAGCGACATTGAGCCCCGGCAAGAATCCGACCACGAGGTTGATTCCCACAAGAATCATCAACGAGGTCGTATTGCCTCCGAGCTTGCGCTGAATAATGAGGAACGCGCCCAGTAGCCCAAAGATGGCACCGGATGCCCCTACGACAAACGTCTCCGGTGTGGCCAAGAACATCACGCCAACAGAACCGGCAAGGCCTGCCGCCAGGTACAACGTCAAGAATCTTGCACGCCCCAGCATCGACTCCAGAATCTGGCCGAAGACCCACAGTGTGTACATATTGAAGAGAATGTGAAAAATGGAGCCTTCTGAGTGTGTGAACACCGAGGTGATCATGCGCCACGGCTCGAACGGCACAGGCGCATAGCCAGGGATTGCCATGCCCGAGTAAGCGGGGGCGTATGCCAGTGCGTCCGTTACCCCAAGCCAGGGAATCAGCTGCAGGAGAAAGACGAATATCGTGAGAGCGATGATGGAGAGCGTCACCACAGGGGTGTCGGTGCCTGCCACCCGAAAATACGAACGGGCAGAACGCCGGGGAGCCGCGGCGCGCTGGGCGCCACGGCACTCTGGGCAAATCACTCCGACAGCCGCCTGGGTTTGACACTCACTACAAATCGGCCGCGAGCAGCGTTGACACACAATGTAGGTGGGTCGGTCGCTGTGGCGGTAGCACCCGCGAGGGGCAGGTTCCACGCCAGAAGACGATGAAGGAAGGGTCACGAGGAGCTTTCGTGAGTCGTTGTCGTTAGCTGATCGCGAAGAAGCTAAACAGCTTCGACGGTAATGGACTCAATGATGACGTCGGTGAGGGGACGGTCGCGACCATCCGTTGCTACAACACCCAACTGGTCAACAATCTTGCGGCTTTCTTCGTCAACAACAGCACCGAAGATCGTGTGCTTACCCTGCAGCCACGTGGTGGGGGCAATCGTGATGAAGAACTGTGAACCGTTGGTGCCCTTGCCGCCTTGAGTACCGGCGTTAGCCATGGCCAAGATGTAGGGCTCCACGAAGTTGAGCTCGGAGTTGATTTCGTCATCGAACTGGTAGCCAGGGCCGCCGGTACCGGTACCGAGGGGATCTCCACCCTGAATCATGAATTCGGGGATGATGCGGTGAAAGATAACGCCGTTGTACAACGGATCGTTGCTCTTCTTGCCGGTCTTGGGGTTGGTCCACTCGATCTCCCCCGCGGCAAGGCCAACGAAGTTCTTGACCGTCTTGGGGGCCTGGTGACCGTAAAGGTTCACCTTGATGGGGCCAAGAGTGGTGTTCATGGTTGCGACTGCAGTGTGAATGGGCATGCGCTAATTCTTTCATACCGCCTCCTCCGCACTCGCACCATTTACTCAGGTCACTTTCAGCCAGAACAGTGGGAGGATGGAACCATCAGATTGCCGCCGTTGGAGGGGTCACATGGGTTCGTCACGAAAGAACATGAGTGAAGCAGAAGTACTGAGGCTTCACGCGGAAGAGCTTTTGCATGAGCAACAGCGCGTTCTCACTCACGCTGCCACTGTTGTTCGTGAAGCCAGCCGCGAGCTCGGGCGCGTTACCTCTGAAGAGGTCCTCCCTCGGGTCGCCCGCGGTGCACGCGGCGCTGCCAAGAGTACCCGTGACAAGTTGGTCGATGACGTGCTGCCGTCCGTCGCTGCCGTGATTGGCTCGACCCTTTCTGTCATGGATGCTGCCCGCGACCAACGTCTCGATCCTCGATTCCGTCAGGTTGCCTCTCGTGTCACCTCGCTGGCCGCCAAGGGGCGCCCGCTCATCGTGCCTGCGGCAAAGTCTGCTGGAGCCGGCAAATACATCGGTCTAGGCCTTTTGGCCGCCGCCATCATCGGAATTGGGTATGTCGCCTGGCAGACCTTCCGCGCTGATGACGAACTCTGGGTTTCTGAAGACGAATAGTTTGTTGCCGCTGTGGTCATGATGCCGATGTTCCCCCTGGGGTCTGTTCTCTTTCCGCACATGCCCATCACTCTGCGCATTTTTGAAGAGCGCTACCTTAAGCTTCTCGGCGACATGATGGAAGCCGAAGACCCCGAGTTCGGGATTGTCCTCATTGAGCGCGGTCAGGAAGTCGGTGGAGGCGAGAAGCGCTTTGCCTTGGGCACCACGGCACGCGTCGCCCAAATTGGCTCCTCAGAGGACTTCATGGGCCTCGTAGCCGCCGGAGGCCAACGCTTTCGGGTAACAGAATGGATGGCGGAGTTTCCCTACCCTCAGGCCAGCGTCGAGTTTCTTCCCGACCTTGAGTGGAACACCGAAGACGAGCCCCTCCGTGCCGAGGTCGAGACGCAGGTTCGCCGCCTTCTGGCCTTTGCCAGCGAGTTCGGTGACCTCCCCTGGGACCCCAGCATTGAACTCTCAGATGACCCCGTTGCCTCTTCCTGGCAAATCGCGGGCATCCTTCCCGTCGGTCAACTGGACCAGATGGATCTTCTCAAGTCGGAGACGGTGCGCGAGCTCCTCACCGCCACCCTGGCTCTCACCCTCGAGGCTGACCAAACACTGCGCAACTCGCTGCTGAACCAGGCCGAGGACGACGAGCATGACGACCTCGCCCCCGACGACCGGGACGAAACCAACTAGCGCTATTGGAGCGCCTCAAACCCGCCGCTCCGAACTGCCTTAGGTAGTCGCCCTCAACCCGGAAGTTGGGTGCTGCAGGTTCCCGTCGCCGTACACGCGCTCGACTTTGCTGATGATGACGTGGTAACCGTCATACCATTTGGCGTAGTTACGCTTGGCTTCGAGATGATCCAGATGTTTCGAAAAGGCCCGCAGGGTCTCAAGGTCTGTCCAGTAGTACGTCGCGTTCTTAATCGTGCCGTCTGGCGATACCCAGGTTTCTGAGCCGAGGAACCCCGGAAGCGAATGTGCGACCTCGTCGATGAGCGCGTCGAGTCGATGAAACTCTGCGTCATACGTGCCGGGCTGAAAGATAAACGCTGCCGAATACATGGTGCCTATTCTTCCGCAAAGCAAGATTTTGTCACTTTCGCGACGCGGGGTCATCGGCCCGCATGTACAAGCCACCCTTACCGAGCTCGTCAAGCATTTGCTTGAGGCGCTTTGCCCTGATGTCAGGATGCTCGGCGCGCGTCACCCACGCCAAATACTCATTGCGTTGATACGCCGGCCGGTGATCAAAGTCAGCGCGCAACCCCTCGGACTCAAGCGCCTGCTTAATGTCGGGGGTCATCTCGACAGGCTTGCGCTTCAAGCGCCCATGCTTGTCGCGCGGATCGGTGGAAGCCATGATCCCAGCGTAATCTCTCCCGGCTGGTAGATCTGCTGGGCAACCTCGAACGCTCCGCGGAATCCGCTGCTGCGGCTTCCTTTAATATTTCGAAAATAAAGAATCGGCAACACGATGATGGCCGCCATGAGGGCCAATATGCCAAGCACGATTATGACGTCGGAGTCCCCTACTAGCCAGGCTGCGAACGCGTTGCGTTCGCGCGGCCGCTAGCGGGGGCCCATCTTCCCTTTCGGCTTCGATTTACCGTTTAAGCGCCGCAAACGAAAAGAACCTCCCCTGTAAGGGAGGTTCTTTTCGTTTTGTGGAGCCTAGGAGAATCGAACTCCTGACCTCCTGCTTGCAAAGCAGGCGCTCTACCAATTGAGCTAAGGCCCCGTACTGCAGTTAAGTATCTCAGAAGAGAAACTTGTGGGGCTACCAGGACTTGAACCTGGGACCTCTTCATTATCAGTGAAGCGCTCTAACCACCTGAGCTATAGCCCCTTTTTGACCAAGAATGAGACTACCGGAGTTCTGGCGTTTGTCTAAATCGAGGTGCTATTGGTTTGTGAAACCAACGGACAGGCCGCCGACGATTTTGGCTGCTGCGTTGTAAATGACGGCGCAGACAGCACCCAAGACAGTGATGATCACAAGGTTGATTCCCGCCACCAATGCAGAGAAACCGAGGACAGAGCCCACGGACACAACATCCTTGATATTGAATTGGTTGCCGCCCAAAACCTGACCGGCCACCGTGTTCGCACGGTCAAATATTCCTGTTTGCACGAACACCATGTACAACAGGAACGACGCCACAATGACAACGATTGCCTGTGCCAGGCCAAGAAGGAACGACAGCTTCAGTGCGGAGAAGAAGTCAATGTAGACCAACTTCAGGCGCACCTGCTTCAACTCCACGCCTTTCGTTGGCTTGGGAATTTTGCTCGAAATTCTTTTAATGGTGTTACTCATCGTCGCCTTCTTCCCCGGTCGTGTCGGTTTCAGTCTCACGGACGGCCGCATCTACGGCTTCCGTCTGAGGCACTCCGGCCTCGGGAGCAACCTCGCCCTCCGCAACCTCGGAACCCTCCCCCTCCTCGTCAAGATCGACCAGGTTGCGTTCGGAATTCTTCGCAATAGCCAAGATACGGTCATCTTCTGCGAAACGGGCGAAGACAACGCCCATCGTGTCGCGGCCCTTGGCAGGAACCTCGGCAATCGAAGACCGCACGACCTTGCCCGATTCGAGCACGACGAGAACCTCATCGTCGTCATCCACGATAAGTGCGCCCACGAGATCCCCGCGGTCTTCGCTCAGCTTGGCGACCTTGATTCCCAGGCCACCGCGGTTTTGAGTGCGGTACTGATCGGCGGCCGTGCGCTTGGCATAGCCCCCCTCGGTAACCACGAACACAAAACCGTCATCGGTTACGACGGAGGCATCCAAAAGGGTGTCTTCGCCGCGGAAGTGCATTCCGATGACCCCCGATGTGGAGCGACCCATCGGACGCAGAGCCTCGTCGGTCGCCGTGAAGCGAATGCTCATGCCCTTGCGTGACACCAAGAGAACGTCAGAATCGTCATTCACCAGAAGGGAAGAAACGAGCGCGTCGCCTTCCCGCAACTTGATGGCGATGATGCCGCCGGAACGGTTCGTGTCGTACTCGGTGAGGGCAGTCTTCTTTATCAATCCGTCACGGGTAGCCAATGCCAAGTACTTGGCCGCTTCGTAATCGCGGATATCGAGAATCTGCGTAATCTGTTCTTCTGGAGTGAGGGAGAGAAGGTTGGCAACGTGCTGACCCTTCGCATCGCGACCGGCCTCCTGCACCTCGTACGCCTTCGCGCGGTAAACGCGACCGGTGTTCGTGAAGAACAACAGCCAGTGGTGCGTGGTCGTCACGAAGAAGTGCTCCACAACATCGTCGGCTCGCAACTGGGCTCCCTTGACGCCCTTGCCGCCGCGGTGCTGACTGCGGTAGTTGTCACTGCGCGTGCGCTTGATATAGCCACCGCGCGTGACTGTGATGACCATCTCTTCTTCAGGAATCAGGTCTTCGTTTTGCATGTCGCCATCGAAACCAAAGACGATTTCTGACCGGCGGTCATCCCCGTAGCGATCCACAATGTCCGTGAGCTCTTCGGTGACGATTGTGCGCTGGCGAGCCGGGTTGGCGAGAATCGCGTTGTACTCGGTGATCTGGCCTTCGAGCTCAGCCGCCTCGTCCATGATCTTCTGCGTCTCGAGTGCTGCCAAACGGCGCAGCTGCAATTCGAGAATAGCCCGAGCCTGAAGCTCGTCGATTTTGAGCAAATCGATGAGGCCGTCGCGCGCGTCTTCCACGGAGTTGCTCTTGCGAATCAGTGCAATGACCGCGTCGAGAGCGCTGAGGGCAGCGAGGTACGCGCGCAAGATGTGCATGCGCTCCTCGGCCTTGCGTAGACGGAATTGCGTGCGGCGAACAATGACATCAATCTGGTGATCGATCCAGTTCGTAATGAATCCGTCGAGCGCCAGAGTGCGAGGGATGCCGTCAACGATGGCGAGCATATTCGCGCCAAAGTTATCTTGGAGTGGCGTGTGCTTGTAGAGGTTGTTGAGCACGACCCGAGCAACGGCGTCGCGCTTCAAAACAATCACCAAGCGTTGGCCTGTTCGACCGCTCGTCTCGTCGCGAATATCGGCGATGCCCGTGATTTTTTGATCCTTGACGAGGTCGGCGATTTTGATGGCCAGGTTGTCAGGGTTGACTTGATACGGCAATTCGGTGATGACCAAGCAGGTGCGGTTTTGGATTTCTTCAACCGAGACCACGGCCCGCATCGTGATGGAACCGCGGCCCGTTCGGTAGGCATCCTGGATTCCTTTGGTTCCCAAGATTTGAGCACCGGTGGGAAAATCTGGGCCCTTGATTCGAGCGATGAGGGCTTCAAGAAGTTCTTCGCGGCTCGCATCGGGATTTTCTAGTGCCCAGAGTGCACCGGCCGCGACCTCGCGGAGGTTGTGCGGGGGAATGTTGGTGGCCATACCCACCGCGATGCCAACGGATCCGTTAACCAAGAGATTAGGAAAGCGCGAGGGCAAGATAGCGGGCTCTTGCGTGCGGCCATCGTAGTTATCTTGAAAATTGACGGTGTCTTCGTCAATGTCGCGCACCATCTCCAAGGCCAGTGGGGCCATTTTGGTTTCGGTGTA
>Ga0114978_10004008_pt1 | contig 11964 bp, 5 predicted proteins | sample S_140212_EF_Meta_FD_87027 | JGI IMG/M metagenome (GOLD analysis project Ga0114978, IMG submission 87027) | Freshwater microbial communities from Lake Simoncouche, Canada to study carbon cycling - S_140212_EF_MetaG | ecosystem: Environmental > Aquatic > Freshwater > Lake | place: Lake...
CTCCGCCCCCACCGCCCCCCCCCCCCCCACCCCCCCCGCCGTATCCACCACCGCCACCCCCGCTGCGACCACCGCCGCCCCCGCCGTATCCGCCGCCGCCACCGCTGCGACCACCACCACCGCCGCCGCCGTAACCGCCGCCGCCGCTACGACCACCACCGCCACCGCCATTTTCGCGGGGACGTGCTTCATTCACGGTCAGTGTCCGGCCCTGAAATTCAAAGCCATTCAGAGTGCTGATTGCGGCTTCGCCACCATCCGACATTTCCACGAACCCAAAACCTCGTGAACGGCCAGTTTCGCGATCCGAAACTACTTGAGCCGAAGAGACATTGCCGTGCTGACTGAACAGCTCGCGCAGGTCATCAGCCGTGCAATTATAAGACAAATTACCCACATACAGATTCTTGCTCATCGTCGTCCTTTGCGAGCCGCTCGGCTCTCTGAAACAGGTCATAGGCTGCCGCTTGCTGCGACAGGGAAGATCAAAGCCAAATCAGCGACTGCAAAACCGCGGCATCGAGAGCAACAACAAAAACTTCCCGACAGTTTTCTTGTTCCACGAGAGCAAACGGACCTCACTGTTGCCGAGGAGCGTCACCGGATTTGACTCACTTGGACGCGGCAAGAGAGACCTCAGGACAGCGGGCAAGCAGGATTATCGGTGGGCGGACAGGCATTCATCTTCCTACACCGGCAAGCCCCTGCACACCGGTGTAACGTCTGTTATTGCACGTTGCGTCAAAAAAGGAAACGCCGATTCGACAGAATTTCCTAGAAAAACCCGACAAAGCGACGAAAAATCTCGCGATCGAATTCGACGTAACCCCAATGATAAACTGTGAGGCCTACCCGAAATCACGAATGAATCCCGGATGGACAGATGACGAGGAAAACGATCTGGCTTTCGGGCTGATGATTTCTCGGGAAATCTCAATTATTACTGCATTGCATCTGGACTTCCCCATCTTTTGCCTCGATACGCTTGAAGTTCGTCGGTTTGATCGCTAATTTTCGGGCTTCGTCAACGAGCGGGTCACTCGAGCGCTGATTGTTCGCGCTGAAGTTGCCCCCCTCAGTCGGCTTGAATCCGAGCCGACTGGTTTCCAGTCAGCGGTTGCTCAGGCGACCAGGTTTTAAAGGACTTCGCATGTCGACCCAGTACGTATATTTTTTCGGCGATGGTCAGGCCGACGGTGGCGCTACCATGAAAACCCTTCTCGGGGGCAAAGGGGCAAACCTCGCCGAAATGGTCCGAATCGGACTCCCCGTTCCCGCTGGCTTTACGCTGACCACCGAAGTCTGCACGTACTACTACGCAAATAATCGCACTTTCCCGCCAGAACTGAAGCAACAGGTTTTGGACGCGTTGAAGAAAGTCGAAAAATCGATGGGGGGCGAATTTGGTTCGGCCACCCACCCGCTGTTGTTCTCTTGTCGATCCGGTGCTCGCGAATCGATGCCGGGGATGATGGATACCGTCCTCAACATCGGACTCAACGACACAACCGTTGTCGCATTGGCCAAACAAACCGGCAATGAACGCTCGGCTTGGGACAGCTACCGCCGCTTCGTACAGATGTACGGTGACGTGGTGCTCGAACTCAAGCCCAAAGACAAGACCGAAGGGGATCCATTCGAAGTGGCTCTCGAGCACAAGCGGGAAAAAGCTGGTGTCCAAGAGGACTCACAGCTCTCCGTCGCACAGCTCAAAGAGCTCGTCGCGGAATTCAAGCAACTCATCAAGACACGCGCCGGAAAAGATTTCCCCACCGATCCCATGGAACAGGTCTGGGGAGCCATCGGTGCCGTTTTTGGCAGCTGGATGAATGACCGAGCCATGGTCTATCGCCGAACTTATGGTATTCCACACGAATGGGGTACAGCCGCCAACGTGCAGGCCATGGTCTTCGGTAATCTGGGTGATGACTGCGCTACCGGCGTGGGATTGACCCGTGATTGTGCTCTCGGCACACCCGGCTTCTGCGGTGACTATCTGATCAATGCCCAAGGCGAAGATGTGGTGGCAGGGATCCGGACCCCCAAGCGAATCGAAGAAACGCTCGCCCACGACATGCCCGAATCGTACCAGCAATTGAACGATATCGGCAAGAAGCTGGAAAAGCACTACAAAGAAGTCCAGGATATCGAGTTTACAATCCAGCGCGGCAAGGTTTACATGCTGCAAACACGGAACGCCAAGCGTACCGGTTTTGCCGCAGTCCGCATTGCTGTCGATCTCGTCAACGAAGGGCTGATCACAGAGAAGGAAGCCCTGCAAAAACGTCGTATTCCTGCCGACGATCTCGCTCAGTTGCTGCAGCCCATCTTTGACCCTGCATCCAAAAATACGGCAACCAAAGAAGGCCGCTTCCTGGCAAAAGGGATCAATGCTGGACCTGGCGCCGCCTCGGGCGTCATCTGTCTGTTTGCCGACGAAGCCGAGAAATTCCACGAGAAGAATCCAACTATTGATATTGTGTTGGTTCGTAAAGAAACCAGCCCGGAAGATCTTCGAGGGATGAAAGCCGCCAAGGGGATTCTGACTGCAACCGGTGGGGCCAGCTCGCATGCCGCACTCGTCAGCCGTCAGATGGGAAAAGCCTGTATCGTTGGCTGTTCCGCCATCGATGTCGATTATTCGACCAACACCGTGAAGGTCGCTGGCAAGACTCTCAAGGCGGGTGATTTTATTTCGATGGACGGTTTCACGGGAGAAGTCTTCGAAGGACGAGTGGAAACCAAGCCAAGCGAAGTGATTCAGGTCCTCGTCCAGAAGACAATGAAGGCCGAAGAGTCCGAAACCTATCAGCGTTACTCACAGTTGATGGGCTGGGTCGACAAGTATCGCAAGCTGCGAGTTCGTACCAACGCCGATACGCCTGGTCAAGCCGATGAAGCAGTGTCCTTTGGTGCCGAAGGGATCGGCCTCTGCCGAACCGAGCACATGTTCTTCGATCATCTCGATGAAATCCGTCATATGATCGTCTGCGAAACCAAAGAAACCCGTGAAAAGGCGCTCGCCAAACTCTTGCCGTTCCAACGAGCTGACTTTGCCGGGCTGTTCCGCAGCATGAATGGTCGTCCGGTGACCATTCGACTGCTCGATCCACCACTGCACGAATTCCTCTCGGATCGCCATTTGGAAGAACAACCCGACCTGGCACAGAAGCTTTCGAGCTGGACGGGCAGTACGATTGACGCGGTCAAGCGACGTGTGGAAGAACTGCACGAAGCCAATCCAATGCTGGGGCACCGCGGCTGTCGGCTCGGCATCGTCTATCCCGAAATCACGGCGATGCAGGCACGAGCGATCTTCGAAGCGGCCGTATTGGTCAAAAAGGAAGGGATCAGCGTCGTTCCCGAAGTGATGGTACCGCTCGCAGGGTTCCTCACCGAGTTCAAGAACCAGGAAAAAATCATTCGCGCCGAGGCCGAAGCGGTCTTCAAGGAAACCGGCATCACGCTGGAATACCTGGTTGGAACGATGATTGAAGTTCCTCGCGCTGCGGTTCGGGCAGATCAGATTGCCACCGCCGCCGAATTCTTCAGCTTCGGAACAAATGACCTGACCCAAACCACACTGGCGATCAGCCGTGATGACTACGGCCCGTTCATCGGTTTCTATCGTGAAAACGATATCATTCCGAACGACCCGTTCCAGACGATCGATCAAGAAGGGGTCGGGGACATCATGCGAATTGGTGTCGATCGCGGTCGGTCAACACGACCTGACCTTAAGATCGGCATCTGTGGTGAGCATGGCGGCGATCCTGCCTCGGTCATGTTCTGCCATGATATCGGGCTGAACTATGTCAGTTGCTCGCCACGTCGAGTTCCTGTGGCCCGATTGGCAGCGGCCCAACAGGCCCTTGCTAATGAAAAATAACGGTCCCTGGATAGCGTTAGTTGATCAGGAACGAGTCCTGAGAGATTGCCAAAAGAACCGCTAAAAGTCAGAAAGCCGGGCATTCATCACGAATGCCCGGCTTTCGCTTTAATCGGGACCGATTTTACCAGGAATCTCTTGTAATTTTATTGGAGAGTAAAGGGCTTTTTCGGCGACGGCTGCTGGTACAGAACAAGCCGTTACCGATTGGATTCCAGGGATTGATGAAGAACCCCCGCCAAGCGGTGCGCGGCAAAGGCAGCGCGGGTTTTGGCGAGAGATCCTGCTGCCTTCAAATACTCTTTCGACAGATCGACCGTCTCGATTTTTTGCGAACCACGCACCGCCGCTTCCACCGCCGCCAGCACTTCCTCCGAATAGACATGGCTTCTCGCGTAAGCTGAACTCTCAACCAGCCAGGGAATCGGCAGTAAATCGACGTCGGCACTAGTGTCATCACGGGCCTGCTTCCAATTGGGGCCTAACTGAATTTCTTGAGCCCGTCGCTGAATGTCTCGAGCATCAAACTTCGGGCCGAGCAAACTATCCCACAAGGCATGCAAATTTTTCGACTGCCGTGTCGGAATCGAATTGCCACCCCGATCCCCTTCGGGGAACAGCCCCTCGGCATACAAACTGCCGGCATGGCACGGCTGATGTGCATCGGCGATCAAATGTGCTAACCAGCCAACGGCAAGAGCCCGATCCGAATTTTGGCGGGATTTGTCCTTCAAAACACCGCGACACATCTCGATCGCCTGGGCGATGTGAAGGGGTTTTGAATTCAATGTCGCTCCGTCCGACGCAGATCCTGGCGTGAGAGGGACATCCACATGGCCAATCGTCAACGACGATCCTTGCTGCCAATGCCAATTGGGTCGATGAAAAAGGATTTGCGATCTGGCGATATCAGGCCAATGGCCTGCACGACCAATTCGCCAAAGATCAATTTCTCCCTGACCAATCACATTCTTCGGATGTGAGAAATCTTCCGAGAACCGCGGATGATCCAGCAGAATCCGTTGTAACTCCCCTTGTTCTTCTGCCGTCAACAACCCATAGGCCATCACAGTAATCAAGTGATGGCCACCGGCTGACCAGGCATGAACGGTTTGGTTCAACAGCAACACCATCCAAAACGCGAGTCGGAATTGCACTGGGGAACCTCGATCATTGGAAATCTTGACACTGGGAAATCTTGACGGGAGCCTGAAGCCATTGGGGCAAATCCGACTTCAGACAAAAACGGGGCAACCGGGCGAATTGTGCCTTGGATCAGCGGGCGGTTTTTACAAACGAAATCGTCGTCCTGCCGCGACGACAGGGACAATGCCTGAAACAAGACCACATTGGGGAAAGAGAGTCACCGCTTCACAATTTCGGTTGGTTTCGGCGGCCTGGTCATCCCTTGAATCACATAGAAAAATACGGGGGTTAAAAAGATTCCAAAGAGTGTGACCCCAAGCATCCCGGCAAAGACCGCAACCCCAAGAGTTTGCCGCATTTCATAACCGGCTCCTGTCCCGATCATCAATGGAACCACCCCTAAAATGAAAGCGAACGAGGTCATGATGATCGGTCGTAAACGCAACCGACACGCTTCCAGCGTCGCTTCACGCCGTGATTGGCCTGCCAGGCAGCGAGCACGAGCGAATTCCACAATCAAAATGGCATTCTTACAGGCAAGCCCCACCAGCACCACAAACCCGATTTGTGTAAAGATATTGATATCCATTTGAGCCACCAACACTCCCACCACCGAGCAAAGCAGGCACATCGGCACAACAAGAATCACAGCCAGTGGCAACGACCAGCTTTCATACTGAGCGGCCAAAACAAGAAAGACGAGCACCACCGCCAGCAGAAATGCGAACATGGCGGTATTTCCTGCCTGCAATTGCAAAAGAGCCAGTTCAGTCCATTCCGAACGCATCGACGGTAATAGCGCGCGGCCAGCGATTTCATCCATGCGGTTGATCACCTGGCCCGAACTGGTTCCCGGTGTCCCATTCACGTTAACAAACGCAGAAGGATAAAGGTTGTAGCGAAGAACCATGACCGGACCGGTCGTCTCTTGAATGGAAGCGACCGCCGCCAGGGGAACCAGTTGCTGGTGGTCATTGCGAACAGTGACCCGCTTCAAATCCTTCAATTCCATACGGTATTGAGCGTCGGATTGAACATTCACCTGCCACGTGCGACCGAAGCGATTGAAGTCATTCACATACAGCGAGCCAAAGCTGACTTGCAACGATTCAAATAAACCCGACAGTGACACCCCCATTGTCTTTGCCGCACGTCGGTCGATCTCAATAAACAGCCAGGGGGTATCGGCACGAAAACTGGAAAAAAGTCCAGTTAAACCCTGTACTTCAGCCCCTTCATCAACAATCTGCTGACTGACCGTTTGCAATGCGGTCGCACCGTTGTCACTACGGTCTTCGATCACCATTTTAAAGCCACCAGCAGTCCCTAATCCATCCACTGGCGGAGCCCCAAACACGTTGACGAGCGCCTCAGGAACTTCTGCTTCCAGTGTCAATTTGAGTTCGGTGGCAATTTGATCGGCCGTCAGGTTTGTGCGATGATGGAAATCATCCAGCATCAGATATACGGTACCAAAATTCGGCGCATTCGCCCCCAGCACGATCGACTGCCCTGCGATTCCTACCGTGTGTTTAACACCGGGTGCCTTCGCCGCCAATTTCTCGACTCGCCGCATCACCTGATTCGTCCGATCCAGCGAGGCGGAATCGGGCAACTGCACATTGACGAGTAGGTATCCCTTATCTTGCGGCGGGATAAATCCGGAAGGCGCGATCTGAAACAGATGATACGTCAGATAAACGAGCCCCACATATCCCAACAGCGCCACGAAACTGCCTCGCAGAAACAGGCTGACCATCCCCACATAGAGATTCGTGGCCACGTCAAAGCCACGATTAAACCAGCGAAAGAATTTTCCCAGCAGAGAATTGATGAGGCTGCACAGCAAATTGGCAACGACGACTCCGATCAACGCCGCAAGCAGGTTCGCTGAAACAAAGGCGAGCACCGGTTGCAACGGGTTTCCTCCCCACTGCTCAAGCCAGGGGCCAAGCACGTACCCCAACCAAGCCCCCCCCAACAACACGATCAGGCGCGGCAAGGCTTCGGCTTGATGGACCGGCACGGGTCCACTCGACGACTCGCCTCCGACTTTCACACGCCGAGGTTTCAGCAGCAGGACCGCCAGAGCAGGACTGAGGGTCAGCGAGTTGAATGCCGAAATCACTGTGGAAATCGCGATCGTCAACGCGAATTGCTGAAAGAAACGCCCGACAATCCCGGTGATGAAAACGCAGGGAATGAAGACCGCACTCAAGACCAATCCCACCGCAATTACCGGCCCGGCGACTTCATCCATCGCTTTGATCGCCGCCTCGCGCGGCATCGCCCCCTCTTCAAGGTGCCGCTCGATCGCCTCGACAACCACAATCGCATCGTCAACAACGATTCCGATGGCGAGCACCAGTCCGAACAGTGTCAGCGTATTCAAACTGAAACCAAAAACCGCCATCGCCGCAAACGTTCCGACCACCGCCACAGGAACCGCCACCAGGGGAATCACCGCCGCACGCCAGCCTTGCAGAAACACCAGCACGACCACCGCCACCAGAATCACCGCATCAAACAAGGACTGATAGACTTCGTTCACCGACTCTTTAATGAACGGAGTGGTGTCGTACACAATGTCATAATCAATCCCGCTCCGAAAACCCGCCTTGAGCTCTTCCATCTTTTTTCGCACCTGCTCGGCCGTTCCCAGCGCATTCGAGCCGGGCAACTGGTAGACCGAGAGCGCCACCGAGGGCTGAGAATTCAGCGTACAAAGCTGATCGTATCCCAAGGCTCCCAATTCAGTACGCGCGACATCGTGCAAACGGACCAGCGAGCCATCTGGGTCTGTGCGCAAGACGATGTCATCAAATTGTTCGCCTTCCGAGAGACGGCCCAATGTGGTCATCGTGAATTGAAAAACCTGATCTTTCGGAGCAGGGGGTTGACCAATCTGGCCCGCTGCGACCTGAACGTTCTGTTGTTCAATCGCCTGGATCACATCCTGCGTAGTCAGACCACGGATTGCCAGGCGCTCAGGATCGAGCCAGACTCGCATGCTGTAATCCCGCTGCCCCAAAAAGGTGATGTCCCCCACACCGGGCAGTCGGGCAAGTTCATCCCGCAATTGAATCGTAGCGTAATTGCTGAGATAGAGGTTGTCCCGACTGTTATCGGGTGAGAACAAATTCACGATCATCAAAACGCTGGGCGACTTTTTCTTGACGGTCACGCCACGCCGCTGTACGAGACTCGGCAATATCGGTTGGGCCAAGGCGACACGATTCTGCACCAGCACCTGTGCCAGATTCAGGTCCGTCCCCTGCCGAAACGTCACCGTCAACGAATAGACTCCATCGTTGGTACACTGGGATGACATATACATCATCCCCTCAACACCATTGACCTGCTGCTCAATCGGTGCCGCAACCGTGTCCGAGACAACCCGGGCATTGGCCCCCGGATAAATCGCCGAAACTTCGACCGTCGGCGGAGTGATCTCCGGGTATTGGGTCACAGGCAGCGTGAACAAGGCGATTCCACCACAGAGCGTGATCAAAATCGACAACACCGCCGCAAAAATCGGCCGGTCAATAAAAAATCGTGAGAACATGAGGCGGTCTTCAAAAGCGGAAAGAGCGTGGGCGAGCAAAATTTAGAAGTGGAATCAATTTAAACATTCCGTTACCGCTAATTTAACAGGAAATGGCGTGCGATGGATACTCGCACACCCCCCTATCGGGAACGTCAGCATTGTTGAATGCTCGTGATGGCTCGTGTTCCTGGATATGATTCCCGAATCTCTCGCCAACCTGAAGGAAAATTATGTCCAAAAACTCACCCTCGTCGACCGCTCAAACTTCGACCGCTCTGCCCAGATCCGTCTGGCTATTGAGCTGGGTCTCCTTCTTCGCCGACGTTTCCGGCGAGATGATCTACCCGTTGCTGCCGCTCTACGTGATCGGCGTTCTGGGCTCAAACAAGACCCAGCTCGGTGCGATGGAAGGAGCAGCGGTTTTGATTGTGGCGCTCATGTCAGCCTTCGCGGGCTTCCGCAGTGATCGGAAAGGAAAGGGGGGTGGCCGCGTTCCCTGGATCCGCTGGGGATATGGGCTACCCGTGCTGGGAAAAAGCTTGATTGCGGTGGCTCAGGTTTGGCCCATGGTTTTCGGCGGACGGTTACTCGATCGTTTCGGCAAGGGACTCCGTGGTGCCCCGCGCGATGCGCTGATTGCCGACGCCGTCACCGCTGAACAGCGTGGCCGGGCGTTTGGCATGCATCGCGCATTTGACACCGCAGGAGCTTTGCTGGGAGTCCTGCTTGCTGCGTTTTTGCTCTGGTGGTTGACAGGATCTCCCCAAAAAGAGGTCGCGAGCGAAGGCTTGGTACTGGCGTCACAAACTCCTCCCTGGATTTATCGCACCATTTTCGGCGTCGGTGCCGCCTTGGGGCTCGCATCATTAATCCTGACTTTTCTCGTCAGAGAAACAGCCTCGCCTGCCGAACCGCAGCAAGAATCAGCAGCAGGCACACCACGCACCACCCCGTCCGAAGTCTCAAGCACAACTCCCAAAACCGGTTTTTTGTCGTTCTCGGCAAAGTACTGGGTGATGCTGGTGGTTTTGATTCTCTTCTCACTGGCCAACAGCAGTGACACATTTCTACTACTGCACGCCAGTGATCATGGCTTTTCATCATGGGGTGTTGTCATGTTATATGCCGTTTACAATATCACTTATTCCGCCTTGTCATACCCCGCAGGAGCCCTCAGTGACCGACTGGGGCGATGGCAGATCATGACGGTCGGTTGGCTGCTTTACGCGGCAGTGTACGCCGGGTTTGCACTACTCCCCGCCACGCAGGCCTGGGGACTGTGGCCACTCATGGCACTTTATGGAGCCTACATGGCACTCACCGAAGGAGTCGGCAAGGCGCTGATCGCAGATCACGCCCCGCGGGAATCCCGCGGGGCCGCGATGGGTTTGTTCTACGGATTAACGGGGGTCACCACCTTCGGTGCCAGCCTGCTTGCTGGGGTCATCTGGGATCAATACGGATCATCCTCGGCCTTCATGCTGGGAACCGTTTTTGCACTGTTGGCACTGCTTGCATTGCCCCTTGTCCGCCAGAACTCGAAATAAACCTCATTAAATCACTTCATGAATCGGTTCATTTCCTGGTTCAACCAGGTACTGGGGAACCCCGGACAGATCGAAGACTCGTACGTTCTGTACGTCAATCCCAGCTGCCTTATACAGCGTCGCAAAGACTTCCTGAAACTTAACCGGACGTGTCTGAGGATGCTCTCCATTCCGGTTGGTCGAGCCGACCGTTTGCCCGGCTTGCAGGCCTCCCCCAGCCAAAACTGCCGTGTTCGCCTGCGGCCAGTGATCCCGACTGTTACTCCCGTTGATTTTCGGCGTCCGACCAAACTCGCCCCAGACCACGACCGAGACATCGCGATCGAGCCCTCGTTCGTGCAGATCAGAAACCAGCGCCGCCAGTCCCTGATCCAGCAGCGGGCATTCCTCACGGCACTTGGGATAATTCATCCCGTCCGAGCCGTGCCAGTCCCAGCGACTGTAATTTAACGACACAAATCGTGCTCCCGCTTCCACTAATCGCCGGGCCACACAGAAGTTTTCAATCATCGGCGGTGCACCATCTCGCTGGAAATCCTCGCGGCTTTGACCATATCGCGCGACCGTACGGGGATCTTCTTTGGATAAATCGAGTGCATCCACCAATTTGGATGTCGTCAAAATTCCCATCGCCTGCTGGGCATAGACATCCATACTTTCCATCTGACCACGCTGATCCGCAGCCCGCTGAAATTTGTCGAGCGATGCCATCAACCGAGTCCGGTCACGCAATTTTTCCAGTGTCACCCCTTGCAGCACCATGTTGTCCGGAGTACTGCGGGCTTGTCGTCCCAGCAAATTGAACGGGGCATGAGCCACCCCAAGAAATCCCCCATCACCAGTTTCTCCCCAAGTCCGATTCCCCGTCTGGTACATCAAGGCAACGTTGGCAGGAATTGCGGGATTCACCTGACCCTGCATCTTCGACACCCACGCACCACCCTGCGGCCATCCACCTGGTGGCTGACGCTCCCCTTTTCGCCGACCTGTCATGCATTGGTAAGCGTCGTGACCACCGTCGGAATCCGAAAGCGATCGGACCAGGATGAACTTGTCCATCATCTGAGCCATGCGGGGAAACATCTCGCTTACCTCAATCCCCGGAACATTCGTCTGAATCGTCTGGAATTCACCACGAATCTCGACAGGAGCCAATGGTTTCGGATCCCACATATCCAAATGTGGTGGTCCGCCGGGGAGGTAGATATTGATGATCGCTTTGTGAGAGTGACCCGAATTGGAAAGCGTTTCCGCCTGAAGGGCCTGAGAAAGATTAATCCCACCCAAAGCCATACCGCCAACCGTCAAAAAATTCCGTCGCGAAATTCCGTCGCAAAAGCCGCGAGTCGTGGCTGGCTGTTGTCCAAGTATGGTGAGCATCGAAATCTCCTCTTGCAGACGAATCGGTCGGTTTCTCGCAATGACCTCTATCACATATCGTCTAATATCCATGCGTTTGATTGCTACGTCAACTCGATTTGGCAAGATCCTTGCCGAATTCTGCTCGCAAATGGACTTTCTGCGGGTTCCCGCAGCCCCGATCATCATCCCAATCAACAACGTCCGCCGAAATCTGTTAAGATTGTGTCATGTTTCCAGACACCCCCCCACCCACAACGGACGCGACGGTTGCTCAATCTCTGAAACTGGAGATTCTGCTCGAAGATGGCCCTTTAATCGCCGTTAACAAGCCCGCAGGACTGCTCACTCAAGGGGTTCCCCACGCCCAACCATCGCTCGAGGGACTCGTCAAAGCGTATCTCAAACAGAAGCTGGCAAAACCGGGGAACGTCTATCTCGGTGTTCCCCATCGACTCGATCGACCTGTTTCGGGA
>Ga0114978_10004009_pt1 | contig 11960 bp, 2 predicted proteins | sample S_140212_EF_Meta_FD_87027 | JGI IMG/M metagenome (GOLD analysis project Ga0114978, IMG submission 87027) | Freshwater microbial communities from Lake Simoncouche, Canada to study carbon cycling - S_140212_EF_MetaG | ecosystem: Environmental > Aquatic > Freshwater > Lake | place: Lake...
GAGCCGTTGTGGCGGGGCATACTAAGCATAGCCAAGTATTGTGAAGACGGTGAGGAAGAAGGCTTGGCTTTATCAGCCCTACACCCCTATGAACCCGAAAGACATGTACAGAAGTGGCACGCTATTAAAGGTCCGTATGCCTGTATTAAATTAGATGAAGCTAATCCGGGTGTGTGCGAAATGTGCCCACACTTTAACAAAATCACTAACCCACTAGCCCTTGGGCGAGAAATAAATACCAATACCGAAGCCAAAGAAATCATTATCGAATCAGCCGAGCCACAAGCCGAGCAGATTGTCATAAGCAAACCTATTCCACCGAAGGGTTACACTTATGGCGCTAAGGGGGGTATCTTTATGGACAAAATGTTAGAAGATGAAGACGGCAAGAAAGCACGTAAGCAGATTATGTTGTTGCCGTATGACTTGTTTGCGATGGATATTTTAAACAACAAGAAAGAGCACTTAGTACATATGATGGCTTTTAGACCCGAAGGACCGGTTGATGTTTTAATTCCACAACGTGCCGTGGTGAGTAAAGATGAGACAGTTAAGCATTTAGCCAATCAAAACATCATAGCTGCATATGGTTCAGGTAACGATAAACACCTATTTGAATACGTTCGTGGGTGCGTTGAATTTGTTAGCGCTAATAAAAAAGCTGTAAAAGTTCCTACTAGCTGTGGTTGGCAAGCAGACAAGGTTTTTGTTTATAACAGCCGTGTGTATTATCCTGACGGCAAAGACGTGTATGTACCAACGCCTGACCTTGAGAATATAAATCGTGCCACAACGCCAACAGGCACTTTGGATAATTGGAAAAAAGTATTTAATATGCTAATTGCTCGTAAAGAGTGGAATATTTTAGCAATGTCTTTGGTTGGACCGGCATCGTTGCTTATGAAATTTGCTGACTATAACGGCTGTGTATACCACTTGGGTTCTTCTGAGTCAGGCACAGGTAAGTCGCTTTCGCTAGAGTTAGCGGCTAGTTTTTTTGGGCATCCTGAGCAATATCGTGTAACACAAAGTACCTCAACTGTAGCAGGGCAACAAAGACAGGGCTTGCTTAACAGCTTGCCGTTTATTATAGATGAGACAACAAGTAAAAGCCGTAGCGATTTTGAATGGTTGCCTGAGTTCCTGTTAGATTTAACGCAGGGTAAAGGTAAAGATAGGATGGAAGCCGGCAGTAACAAAGAAAGAGTAAACGACACTACATGGCATTTATTATGTTTACTTTCATCTAATACGCACGTCATGGATTTTTTATCGGGCGCTCGCAAGCACTCATCACAAGGCGAAATGTTTCGTTTGCTTGAATTAAAAATGAGCAAAAAAATATCGTTTACTGACGAGGAAAGTTTAGCGCTTAGCCTATTAAAAGAAAACTATGGCGTTGTTGGGCGTGAGTTCATTCGTTGGCTAGTTAAGAACTACGACACCGCTAAGAAAATTGTTGCTGAGAATAAAAAGCATATTAAAAAAGAGTTTGAGGCTAATGAGGATGAACGCTTTTGGACTGCGGGTAATGCGTGTATCGTGTCTGTAATACAAATGCTTGGCAAAGACTACGCCAACTTAATTGATATTCCCAAAGGTCCTATTGTTGATGTGCTACGCTTGATGGTATATAACTCTCGTGGGATTATTTACGGCAGTGTGCGTACGCCAGAAGATATATTAAACGCATACTCTAGAGAGTTCTTTGGTAAATTTGTTGTTGTAAAAGCGGTTGATGGTACTATAAGCGCCATGTTAGGCGGTGGTAAAGAAGTAGACCAGTCGTTAACAAGGTCAGATGTAGCAGGACGGGTTGAGCATAATATGATACCCGGACATATAGATTACTTTATTGAAGAGCAGTTGCTAAAGAACCATTGCGTAGCTATGAGTTATGGCTACTCTGACTTTAAAGAAGGGCTTGAGAAGCTACCAAACTACAAAGTTAAATACATGCGCAAAGACATGCTGTCTAAGACTCGAGGTCCTACCATGCGGGTAAACGTAATGCACATATCAAGACCCATTAGCGAGAATGACATCGAAGATTAAAGTGTATTATCCTTGGAAAAATACCCCTGTCAAAGGGGTATTTTTTGTACCTACATTAAAGCTAGATAACACAAAACAAAACGGGTTAAGTGCGGCAATACATCATGGGTGTTTAGGCAAAGCAGAATACGGCACTGTAGACGGACTGCTAGGCGTTATGTTTACTCGAGTTCGCTAGACAAGTCCCGTGCGGTTTCTATTTTTTCTTTTCTAATTTCATCAAGTGCCTTACGTTTGTCGCCTGCGGACATGTTAGGGTTTGACCTTATTTCTCTTTCGTCGGCAGTAAGTTGACCCATCTTTTTAACAAAACGCCCAGCCATAGACGCCATACCTAGTAAATCGGCTTTAGCGTCAGCGTAATCACTGGCTTCTTTAGTGCGTCCTTCTTCTTCAAGTTTAGTGTATGTTTTCTTGGCTTTTTGTATATCTTCTACGTCTTTGTATGCTCGGTTAATAATACCGCCAGCATCATTTGATTGGAAGAACGAACCAAACAACGGCATTTCGCTAGATTTCATTTCCGGTTTAACATCAGAACTAAACACAGGATTTGTTAAAGAAGCGACCGCCAACGGCACAGAACCTAAATAGCCACGTACAGCGTAATCAAGCATAACAGGAGATAAATATTTACCAATTACAGGCACTTGCCCTGTTACGCTACCAATAAGTTTGGCTAGTTCAGATGTATTCTGATTAAACTGTTCGTTAGGGTCTACTCCCGCAAGCCGCTCACCTATGATGCTACGACCGGTATATAAAGAATGGTCAGCCAAAATTTCAATAGGAGTCTTAATAGCTTGCGGTATTGCGCTGGGTCCTACAGGTACGGCGTTTAATACCATACGGCGCAACGCATCTGCCGCTTCTGACGCTTTTTTATCTCCAAACATTACGTTTGCTAACGCCTCTGGCACTGCTTTAAAAATAATACCAAGTTCAAACGGGATTGGAATCTTAACAGGCTCGTCAGATAAAGGTGTTCTTACAAACCAGTTGTTGTATCGCTCTTCATCGGTAGCATTTTGGTATGCCTCGTCGTCTTCCATCATTAGCGCATACATAAAGGAAAGCGCAAACATCATAGCACCACGCTGGAACAACTTACGTCTAATGTTAAGTTTTTCATTAAACGGCATCTTGCCAGTAAACGCTTTATACAATACGTTCAAACCTTGAATCTGTGCGTTCATAAACGGAACCATCGTAGACACCCAATACAAGCTAGGCGATGTACCACGTTGGCTAAACGGCATTGTTTTATGGGTAGCTAAAATAGCTTCCATTTCAGTTAGCCCTTGTTTTAAGTAACTGTCAAACGCAACTTGACGAGTAGCAGCATCACCTTGTAAAGCTAGTAAGTCTAATCTAGACATTATCCTATCCCATGTAGGAGCGCCTTTACCGCTAGTAATCTGCAACATAACTTTCTGTATGTCTTCCGGTGTACCGCTAAACACGTGGCTGCTTAATATACCCAAGTCTTCTATACCCGAAGCGTTGTCTTTAGTATTACGGAACGCTTTAGCCACAGCTTTAAAGGATGTAAGCATAGGCACAGTATCTACACCAGCTGCCATAGTAGCAACAAAAGGGTCACGAATAACTTGACGTAAAGCGTACGCTGGATTACGTGTTACCCATGTGCGTAATAGATTAGCTGGCATGCCCATAGCTTTTACTATAGTAGGCAAACTAACACTAACACCTTCTAAACCGTGGACTAAAAGCTCGGAGCTAACACCCGCAGCCTCTGTATTTACTACAGCAAACTTAGGTTCGCCATCTATTTTAAAACGTATAGTACTAGCGTTAGCGGGACCATTACCGTTCCCAAAACCTCTTTTTTCTTTCAACAGACCCATGCTGTTTAACGCAAACGCAATGTTGCGGGTTGACAAATTACTTAGCGCCATTTCCATCAGCATGTTGGTGTTTTGTAGAGCGCCAGCGTAAATATCAACAATACGATCATCTCCTCCAACAAGCGCTTCTAAATTCTTTTGATATTTTAAATTGCCAATTACAATGCGGTTTGTTCCACCAACATCTAAAACAACGTCATCGCCTATCTTACGATAGTACGGAATGTAGTCGTTGTACATAGTAAGTTCGTGGGCTTGTTTTTTACTCATTGTGCCAACGGCTACCTGTAAGTCTAGCAAGTCTCGGTTGTATTGGTCATACACAGCGTCGGCTTTTTCAAATACGTCTTTAAGCTGCTTATTGTTTTCAACGTCCCGCATAGCATCGCTAAGCATTTTTGGTGTTACATCAGGGCTGAAGTTAAGTTTGTCTAGCCCAACACGTTTTGCACGTTTAGCAATACGGTAAATACTATATGCGTTTCTAACGCCTTCTGCGTTACCCCAGTTAGCCGTAGACAATATCTCGGCTAACTTCTTCATGTTAGCGCCTTCTTCTTCTGAAGATAAAACAAAACCCGCACCGTTCTTTTCTTTACGTAGTTTTGGTACGCCCTTGGATATAGCTTTTGAAAGCCAAGCAAAGCGTTGGTCATACATGCTAACGTAGTACTGTATCTGTGTAGCCGTAAGGGAGTTAGCCATGCCCTTGTTTTCAAAAACACGCATCAAAGGCGCAAGCCGGTCAAAAAACTTAGTGTTAAATATTAAACCAGCATTTGATGTAAAAGTTCGTTTATATAAAGATTCTTGTTTCTTAGTTAACAAACGTCCGCTTGCAGTAGCTAGTCCGCTACTGTTAAGTCCATACTCAGCGGGTTTAGTGCTTAACTGAATCTCGCCGTCACGTCCTACATATAAACCAACACCAGCTTTAGATGATTTACGTGCGTCACGTAAAATTTTGTATACATCCGAAGTATTGATGTCTAGGTTAATACCCATCTTACGTAGGGCTGCTCTTACAGCGCCAACTAAAGCTTTAATAAATTCGTTAGCTCTGCCTAAGAAACCTTTATCAACACGGGCTTCAGATACGTGCGCAATAACTTCCCGTAATGCTTTACCTAAAGCAAATTCTTCTGACTTGCCACCACGTTTAGCAGATGCATAAGCAGCTGCGGCATCTTCTGCAACACCTAGTTTTTCAGCTAAGCCTAATACACCGCCCTCTTGTTTAGAAACTTTAGCGGCTAGAGCGTCTAATCCGTTTTGCCCCAATACGCCTTCTACCCCTAAGTGTCCTGTAATTTCGTGGGCTAATGTGCGGTCTAAATCTTTAATGTCTGCGTGGTTATCAGCAATAACAAACACGTCTCCGTTAGCCAACACACCACCACGCAGCCCACCAAGCTCTGCATCTGTATAACCTTGGGCTACTAGCTTTTCACGTAAACCCCTAGGCAGTTTAGCCATTACAAGCAGTTTTAATCCTTTAGGCATAGTTATTTTGTTAACGTGCGCCTGTGCTTGCGATTGCTCTAATCCTTTTCCGCCATGTGCTTTTTCAATACGTGGGTCTAACTTATCGTTAGAGAATCTAAACACACTGTTTATGTAATCGTTTTGATCTAGCCCAGACTCGCTAACATCATCAGGGTACATAAAATTGTTTTCTACCATGCGTTTGTATTCTTCAACGCTCTTAAACGGCAGGTCAAGAACATTAAGTTCTTTTTCAAGAAACTTTTGTGTATTTTCTTCCGTTTGCAATTCTTCAAACGCTTGTCTAAATTCTGTCTTTAACAGTTCTCTAGTTAAAAAAGCTTCTTTTTCTTTAGCGTTTAAATCCTTAGCACGTTCAACTAATTTATCAATAGCTTTATCGTTAAGCGCTGGCTTTATTTGTTCATTAATTTTATTAAGTTTTGCTAAATACGCTTCTTCTATTCTGGTTGTATACGCTTCTAGCGTTAAACCAGTTTTTGCAATTAACTGTTCTTCAGCCTGTGTTAAAGCCTCGCCCTTTTCTTTTTTAGCTTCGGCGGCTCTAATTAATTTTTGTATTTGTTTTTGAATTTCCGTTGGTTTAAATCGGTTTTCAAACGCCTCACGTTTGACCTGACCTCTACCACGTAAGACACTAAAGTCTTCATTCTTAGCAACCATCACGTCCGCAGTAAGCGCTATGGTTTCATTGTCGTACCGTTTACGCCCGTTAGTATCTTCGGGGCGTTTATTTGCTAAATGTTTTGCTAATCGTTTTTCACGTTTTTCTAATTCACTAGATCGTTGTTTTTCGCTTAATCGTTTTGCAAGCCGATCAAGCATACGTTTTGTTTCTTCAGTCTGCTCTGCCTGCAAAGCCTTAAGGTCTTGCTCTCTAGCTAAAGCGCCTTTTGGACCAACTTCTGTAACAACACGTGTAGACTGGCTATAAAAAGAAGCTTGGTTTTCGTACTTCTGTCTTACTTGTTCTATTTCAGCTTTTATGTTTGACGCTTCTGCTGTGTTTTCATCAACACCTGCAAGGTCTATATAAAGTTGAGTAAGGCTATTTTCGTCAGTACCAAACCCTACTTTTTCTCCGTACTCTACTGCTTCAGCCTCAAGTTTATTAAACGCCGCTTGTTTCTGAGCTATTTGTTTAGTGCGCTCAGCTTCGGGTGTATTTAAATCTGCCTTAAGATCGTCAATTTCTTTCCGTAGTTTACGCAGCGGACCGACTTTTTTAAGCATGTTAGTAAAATCAATATTACGTAACGTAGCTTGCGTAGTAACTACAGTAGATTTTTTACCATACAAACCTAAACCAGTCTTAATTCCAGCTTTTGATTCACTAGCTTTAACAGTCTTCTTAATTTGTGCAGCTTCAGTGCCAGCTTCTTTAGCTCTAGCAACGGCTTCATCCGAACGCTTTTGTTCAAAGTATGCGGTTTTTTGTTTTTGAAATTCGGTTGACGTCTCTAAATATTGTTCGGTAAGAGCTTTAAGTTGTTTAAAATCATCAGCAAAGTCTGTACGTACCTTTGCCTCAACATTACTTTTTTCTCGAGCGTATATAACCTGTAGTGTTTTTAAGATTTTATCTATCTTATCAAACACATCTTTTTCTATTTCTTTAGCTTCGTTGTAAGAGTTTTTAGCGTCTTGTGTTTGGTCGTTTAAAGATGCAACATAACCAGTCATGTTTGCAAGCGTCAGCCTGTCAAACAAACGCAAGATAGCGTTACTTTTAGTTCTTTTAGCAAACGTAGGAGCGTCAATATACTCTTTATAAAAAAACAAATCTCTTAATTCGTTTGCTTCTGTAGCTGCAACAGGCATATTAGATTCAACTAATTTCTTTAAAGACTCAGATATGCGTGCGTGTTCGTCTAGTAACCCCTGCGCTTTTTTCTGTAGCTCTTGCAGTTCTTTGGGCAGCTTAATATCATCAGCCATTGTTTCAGCGGTAATAGCTTCCGGCTCTTTGTACGCTGGCGGTTTAATATCAGCGCCAAATACACGCTTAACAGTTTCAATAAACTCGCTAATCTGTTCCCGTTCAGCGTCACGCATACCCGTGCGTATAGCGCCTTTGCCTAACTGTTCGCCTAAACTAAACTGACGTCTTTCTTTGCCATATTCGTTTTCAGCATCTAGTAATTGTTTTTCTAGTTTTCTTACTTGTGTATCTTGCGCTACTAATTTGTTTTTTATTTCAGTCGAGCGCTGGTCTAACTCTTTAAGCGTTGTATCTATTTTTTTGTTTTCAACCGTTTTGCTTCTTTTTGCTTTTGCTTTTTCAGTAGTTGCACTTTGTAATTCTTTATATAACTTATTAACAAGTTTCTGTGTATTGGCTACAAAAGTACGTGGATTAGCAACAGTTAACGTACCTTTTTTAAAGTCTAAAATATCTTTAATTGCTTGATTGTGTGCAGCTTCTGTTTCTTTAAATTTTTGCTCAGCGGCTTCAAGATTATCATCTAATTCATTTCTTTTTTTCTGCGCTGCTAACCTATTTTTTGTAATTTCAGCTTCAGTGTTTTCTTTTTCTTGTTTTACTTCTTGTAAAGTTTCGTTTTCGTCATAAAAACGATTTTCTAAATTGTCTGCATCTAGTCTAAGCTTTTGTAAAGTTTCAGTGGCTTCGCCTGCAAATTCTGCATCTGTAATGCCAGCTTCTTTCATGTATTTTTTATAACGCTCTTTAGCGCTTGAATCATTTAAATCAAACCCGGCTTTTAAAAACTGTTGATATAAAGAACTCGTTGCTTTTTCACGCTGCTTTTCAGCACGCCAGCCAGTAGCTTTAACTGCTTTGTTTTTAAAATACTCTTTTACAATGGAACGAATAGCGTTTTGGGCTTGTTTTGGTAGCTCTGCTTTTTTCTGTGCTTTTAAAGACACGTTCATACTAGAGATAATTGCCTCAGCCAAAGACTCAACGTCTTTGCCAAACTTATCTAATATTTTTTCTCGGGTTTCGTTAACTAAAAGTTTTTTACCTTCTGCACCCGCAGCACCGCCTATAAACTCGCCTTTACGTAATGAGTCTATTGTGTCTTGGATATCTAGTAATAAGCCTTCTTCTCGTTTAGCTGGTGTAACAGGCGTGCCTTTAGCGCCTGCTTCAGGTAATTGTGAAACACCTTTTTTAGACGCAAGATTTTCTACTTCAGCAGTTTGAACTACTGTTCCGTCTTCAAGTATTTTGCCGCCACGTTTAACTATTTGAGCAGATATGCCTTTTATCTGCTGTCTTATTGTATTTTGTTGTGCTGGTGTTTTAGCTACGCCTAATTTAAGTTGCGCTGACTCTAACCTAGAAGCAAGCTTCATAAGCGGAGTTGCTTTACCACCCTTATATCCTAGTTGTGTATTTGTAAGTTCTTCTTCAAGTCTAGCTAAACGACGGGACAGCTCCGCTCTTTCATCTTTTGTAAGTTGTTGAGGACGAACAATATTTTCTAATTCATCCTGTTTATTTTTTAATGCAACTTTAAGATTTTTTCTATCTTCAGCGCTTATCTTTGTGTTTTTAAGTTTTTTACTTATGTTAGTAATTTGTGTTCTTATACGGCTGCTAGCTGTTTTAGTTTCTTCGGCTAAACTCTTGTCCGCTTTAAATATATCTTTAATGTTGTTAATATCAGCACGCAACTTTTGCATGTGCGCTGGGGTATAAATACCAATAGGCAAATCTTTACCGACTCTGGTAGAAACAGGTACTTCTGCACCACGCCCTTTAAACTCTCGCTGTATACCTAATCTTGTGCCAATATCAGTTGCTTCTATTTTTTCTTTTTGGCTATATCCAATGTCCGCCAGCTTAACCATAATTGCTTCAAGAAATTCTCTGCGGGGGTCAGTTGGCAAATTCATGCCTTGTTCTTTAATAAACGCATCATTCTCATCTATTAAAGCAAGTTGTTTTTCTACGCTTTCTGCAAGTTTGTCGGTATCTTTTGTTGCAGTAGAAAACGTCCATTTTTTTGTGCCAGCTTGCGTTGGCAAATCTAAAGCTCTGGCTTGGCTGTTGCTAAGGCTTTTTGCTTCAATAGCAGCCGTAATGTCTGACATCACATCTGGAGTTAAAGTCTGACTTTTTTGGTTTTCAAAATACTTATCAAAGCTGTTGTTAAATACGTCTTTTTCTTTCTTGGGCAGTTGTGTCCAAGTTTCAAAGGCATCTGCACGCAATACCTCTCTTGTACGAGAAGAGTAGTCAGTAGCTAGTTGTGTTAGCCTAGAAGATATAGGCTCCCGCATAGTCTTAACTTTTTCATCGTACGCCGCTTGATCAAACGGTGCGCCAGTCTCTTCTTCTTCGGCTAAAACACTAGCTCGTTGTACTTGTTTCTCAGCTAACGCTGCACTCTCGGCTTGTTTAGTTTTATTTTCTTCAATTAGTTTGGTTAGCTCATCAATTTTAGCTTGAGCTGTTTGCGCATTTTGTACTAACGCAGTACGTTTTTCTGGACTATCAAAAATGCTTTGATCTTCACTTGCTTTATTTAAAGCAGCTTGTGCAGCTTTAAATGTTTTTTCTGCTTTGTCTAACTGCATTTCAGGCGTGTTTACATTAATTCCTGCTTTTTCAGCTACACCTGTTAGTTGAGTTAACTCAGCGTTTCTTTTGTCAAATTCTTCGCCAAGTCTAGTAATAGCGTTTATGTCGCCATTTTGCATGGCTTTTTTAAGTTGCTTTGTTAACGTATTAACTGTATTGTTTACGGCTTGGTACTGTTGGACAAACTGTTCTTTACGGGCTTCTGCATCAGTAGCTGCCGCAGCTAAATCGGCTTGTTGTTTGTCTGCTTCTGCTTGTTGCTGTTGCTGTTGTTGAAGCTCAGATTCACGTTGTTGTCTAAACTGTTCAAGAGTTAATTTAGCAGTTGGGTCTACTGGTTCATTCGGTAACGGAACAGTTTCTTTTAGTTCGCCAACAAGCTCACGCATTTGTTGCTGTAAAACTTTAAGCTCACTCTTACTTTCTTTTTGAGCTTCTGGGTCTACCCGCTTGTCTTTAATAGCGTCTTGTAAAACAGAAATGTTAGCTTGTAAATCATTTCTTTTATCTAACAACTCCTGCCTATACTCAGGAGTCTTTTTACGTTCTTCATCCGCAAGGCGTTGTTGCTCGGCAGCTTTGGCTTCTTTTTCTCTTTGTAGCCGTGCGCCTTCTGATTTAATCTCCCCCCGCTTCATGGCTGTGCCCGGTACAGCTAACGTACCACCTAATACAGCACCACCAATAAAACTATCAAAATACTCGTCTCTAGCTTTCTCATTTGTAATAGATAAGCCAGCTTGTAGACGTTCTAAAACCTGTTGTCCTGCTTCAGTTACACCTTCAATACCGCCTGTCTTTACAGCCTGTGCACCATAAGCGCCAATTGTTTTTGCAATACCTTGCTCAGCAACTTGTTTAGCCATTTCAGGCGTAATTTTTTTACCTGCCTCACCAAATATTTTGCCAATACCCGGAATCATGCGTAAAGAAATCATGTCTAGCGCAGTCTGTGGAATAGCTCCTGCTACTCCTTTACCTAGACTTGTTTCTGCAAGGGACTTAGCAGCAATACCTTCTTCTTCGTCGCCTTTCATTTGGCGACCAAGGTTTGAACCTGTAAACTGTGTTAAAGAAGCTAAACCCGCTAAACCAGTACCTACGGCAATTGGTGCGCCAGCAAGAGCCGCAGCTCCACCAGCAACAATAGGGGCACCCATATAGGGTATTGAACCACCAAGTGTTTCTTTAAACTTTTGAAACGGGGCTTCAGACCAACCTTCATCAGTCGGTTTAAATATTTGACCTGCTTTTTTCTCGTATGCAGCCGCACTTTTTTCGGCTTCTGCAACATCTTTAATGCCGGTTTTACCTTTAACCCTCTCGATGTCAGCTTTTAAATTTTCAACGCCTGCTTTAAATGCGCCTGTAAAACCTGTGTCTGCTTTAGGTGCTGGTTCAAAAAGTTCTTTATACTTTTCTCGTGCAAGCTTTAACGCTTCGCCTTGCGAAACCCCTTGGGGTACTTCCATATACGAGTTATCAGGCAGGCGTAGATATGGCATAAGTCTCTAATTAAAAATAGTTGGCGAAACTATGATGGTCTAATGACAGCGCCTTCCGGTATTGTACCAGATAAAAGTTGATTATTTTGTGTTTGATAGTAGTTTTCAAAATCACCGTAACCTTTTTTCTCTGCTTTAGACATATTTTCCCATAGTCTAGCCGCTGTATCTCTACTTAACGTACCTTGTTTCTCGCCGGTTTTGGCTCCATACATAGCTTTAACGGCATCTAGAACACTCATGTTTTTATTGTCTTTTAAAATTCTATCTAGCATAGCAATACCCGAATCAGGTTTGTTAGCCTGCATTTTTTGCACTTCTAATGAACCTTGTTGATATTTAGCTTGATTTTTTGCCGTAAATAAATCGGTTTGAGCTTTAAAAGCGTTAAGCCCCATTTCAAGAACCGATTTTTGTTTATTTTGCGCTAGTGTGGCAAATTGAAGAGCTTTATCTTCTTGCCCTTGCTCAAAC
>Ga0114978_10004013_pt1 | contig 11956 bp, 13 predicted proteins | sample S_140212_EF_Meta_FD_87027 | JGI IMG/M metagenome (GOLD analysis project Ga0114978, IMG submission 87027) | Freshwater microbial communities from Lake Simoncouche, Canada to study carbon cycling - S_140212_EF_MetaG | ecosystem: Environmental > Aquatic > Freshwater > Lake | place: Lake...
AACAAATACTTGGCCATAAACAGGTGGATCATTTTCTTCTCCGCCCCAAACATTCACACCATCAAAAGGAATACCTAATGTGTTCTCCTGTATAGCACTAATATAATCATTCTTAGTAACGGCACGACCTTGTGCAGAGAATGATTTGGGTGCTTGGAATTTAATAGAATCTATACTTTCTTTACCACTACCTGTAGTTGCTGCTAAGATAGGAACAATCTCTGATGGAAAAAATCCACCAACTGAACTCATCATTTGAAAACTATTAGCGCCTGCAGCCTGTGTGCCCTCTGTTGTTAGATAAGAGATGTTAATTATATTGCCTGGTACTAATTTTTTACCTAATAGACCATCACCAAAATAAATTTCGTATGTTCCAGTCAAAGATTCCTGTAAGAAATACACCTTAGATGTATCTGAGAGTGTTAAACCATTGGTTGCCAATTGATAAACATCAAAACTTGTGTTTGAGGCTGATTGTTTTACTGTGACTGTTAGTGTTGTAGTGTCTATCGTGGCATCAGGTATCTCATACATAAAATTTGAATCGGATGCCTGAGCTGTGCTAACAGTATAAGAATAACTTGCTGGTATTCCTTGTTTAAGTTCGACATTTTCAAATGAGATAACACCGTTATCGGTGAGAGCAGTCGCTGTATCAACATTTACAAAATTGTAGTTTACACCATCAATAGCTGCCGATAAGAAGTTTGTATATCGTGGCAGAGTAAGTGAACTTGTAGTTACTCCAGTAAAATTAATATCAACTATGGCCGATGGACATATTGAAGATTTTGGAGTATAGTTTAATAGTTTTGCTTGAGATACGACTGAGGATCTTTGTATTGCAGAATCCAAAAACATCTCATTTGCCACCATATTCAGGTAGTAAGCGTTATATTGTGTGTTATATGCCATTAAATCCAACAGGATTGACATGGAAGAACCTTCAAAATTATAATCCTTGAAGGTGTCTTGACCTTGCAAGTAAGTAATAAAATTACTTTTGATTGAATTAAAATCTAGGTTCGATACTTGAATAGTGGAATTTGCTCCGGCCATTATCTGGACCTCGTTAATATGATGTTAATTGCTGTCGGTGATGTTTGATTTCCGATAAAAACTGCTATGTAGACGGCAAATGAATTGGAATCTGGATTTGCACTAACTTTAATCTGACTAATTGTTGCTCTAGGTTCATAATTATCAATCATTCTACCAATCTCATCTTCAATCAAACTAGCGGATAAAGGTGAAACAGGCTCAAATAACAACTGGTTTATTGTACTACCTATTTCCGGTTGAAATAATCTCTCAAATCGGTTTGTTGCTAAAAGGTTACGAATTGACCGAATGACTGCTTGTTCATTGTACTTCATAGAGATATCACCATTCACCGGCTTCTTCAAAAAGGTGAGGTCGAGGTCGGAGTAGAAGTAATTGATTGCCATTCTTTATTTATACTCGATTAAATAGTGTTGGCACTTGTTAGTTTGTCTACCAAACTGGTAGTTCCAATCACATTCTTTATTAAATACTTTTGAGTACCGCCTAAATTACTAAATCCTTGTAAAAAACCATCATCTTGCATGACTTGTTGTAGATTTCTATGAAAAGTCCAATCGTGCATTCTTCTGGTATATAATATGTCTGAGGTAGTATTGCAATAACTGCCTATACTTGATAATATACTGTTTGCCAAATTGGAACTGTATGTTGTTACGGAAGGACCACCTTCACCACCATCTATAGTATTAGCTGAAATACTGTTTTTGAGTTGAATTGAATAGGTTAATATTTGGTTTGCATTAGCTGTCAAGTCATCTTGAATGAATAGACTGGTAAAACTACCCAACATAACATCAGTATTTGATTGTTGTTCTTCACACCTATTCAAAGTTATAAGACTCATTTGGCCAGTTGCAGAGGATACAGAGTAAGACGGTACATCACTAGCAAATACTGTTGTTACTCCAGCTATGTTATCTGTATGTGAAACAAATTTACCTAATTCTATAATCAAACTATTAGCTGAAGCTGCCAATGAAAAGGCATTTATTGTAAGTGCATTTGATGAAATAATTGCTGCACTAGACAACATACTATTAACGTAAGTTGTTGTTGGATTTTTAAAATAATCCGTTACCACAATGGCACCGTTAGCTAAATCAGATTTTTGCCAATCTGCCATTGCAGGTATAGTATCGGATATTAAACTAACACTATTTGCGGCTCCAGTAGATAATGTATGTGCCGAGCCAAATCGTGTAGTATCAAAATTAAAACCTAATCTATTAAAAACGGTCATTATATTCTCTCATTATGGTAAAGGCAGTTTTATGATTGGTGTTCCAACTCCTTTGGCATGGTGCGCGTGTATATTGTGTGCCAATCTCATTCCAGGTAGACCAAGTTTAAAATCCAGTAAAAGGGGAGCAAAAACCAAGGCATAACCAATAATAGAAGGAGCTGCTACCATTACAGTACCAGTTACAACACCAGGAACTGTTGGTGTTACAGGAGGTACTCCAGCATTTATACCACCTAAGGTAGTAATTCCAGCAACAGGATTTAAAGAACCTGGAAGTCCAGCATGAATACCTGTACCCGCAGTAATAGATCCTGTGGAATGAACGGAATCTCCTGTTATCGCTCCGTTCACAACTAAATCAGAATTGACTACAAAGGAATCTCCAGCAAGTAATTTTAATTTTCCACCTGTAGGGTTTGCAACACCAACTTCCATATTTTTTGCTGAAGTGATGTTTGTTTTTCCTTTGACTATCAGGTTATAATCTCCATTAACCAATGTATCATGATTACCTTCTATATACTCACATACATTACCCCGAACGGTTAGATTAGAGTCTCCATTGATTGTAACTTGGCAAAAACCATTAACAACTACTCTATTATTTTTAGCGACTAAGTGCCATCCGTCACCAACAATCTTATGTACCTCTGTTCCATCTGGCCTAATTTCTGTATAAGATCCAGACTTATGTTGTGTTCGTATTACTTCAGCCCCAACAGTATCATCAAATATTTGATAATGGCCACTTTCAGTTGCTAACACATGAGAATGTGGAGATTCTGTTTTTAATGCTGATATTGGTTCTAAAGTGATTGTGATACCATCTGGTCCTTTTAAATCGGCGCTATCGATATGTGCCATTATGCAGCCTCATATTTTGTTGTTGGTAATATGTCTCCAAAGACTTCTTTAGATAAACTAGAAGCTTGTGCTGAAGTCAATGGTGTTGAACTTGCTGTTGGATTTGTGAGTGCCGATAAAGTTTTTGCGGGAAGTGATGTAATATTAGCGGCAGTTGCAGATGCAGTTTTTGCTAAAGTTTTGGTAGAATCTAACAATGATGAAAATTCTTTTCCTATATTGGCATCAATTTTATCAATAGGTGCATCAGTAGCTGTAAATGTGCCATCTTCATTTGTTATTAATGTTGAACCATCATCATACTGTACAACATCTAAACCAAGTGTTGATTCACTAGCAATCTGAGCATCAAGTGCTTGTTCAGCATTAAAGTCTGCAACACCCGCCGCAACACCTTGTTTAACAGCATCCATAAATTGTTTTTTCAATTCATTATAAAGTTCAAGTATACATTTTTTGAAATAAGCAAGAAGTTCTGCGGGTAAATTGGAAAGATATTGAATGAGAGCACCAATTTTTGCAACAATCAAGGCATATTTGGCTATTCCCTCATTAATTTTTGTTAAAAAATCTGTAACATCTTCAATCCATCCTTTTATTTGTTTAATGTATTGAGCTATTCCACTAGCTCCAGGACTAATACCTAATGCACTCAATATTGCTTTAACAGCCAAACGAATACCACGGACTAATTGTTCAGCAATAATAGCCATTGCTTTATTTCTTTGTACAAAAAGTGTAGTATCACAAGCGTGCATGCGATTTTTGTTTGCTGTAGCAATTGTGGTATTTGTAATATTACCTTGGGCTACCGTAGATACTGTAGTGGGAGCTGCAATTAGTTCTCTATTGATAGGTGGATTTGTTTCTTGGCCATTTTCATCTGTTGCTGCAAGAACAACAGGTTCATATTTTGCATTTTCAGATATTAAAAGGTCATCATAGATTTGTTCCAATTGTAAAAGAGCTATCTCAGCTCTATCTAATTCTAATTTAGCTTTTTCTTTTTCAACTGGTGATAAAATTTTAAAATACTGTGCCTTTTTTTCATCCCTAATTGTCCTTAATAATTCTAATTTAGCTTCGACTTCTTTAACTCGTTCATCCATTTTATCCTCCTTTAATACCAGGTAAAATACCCATCATGATTGGCGCTTGGCCACTTTCACCATCTAGAAAAAATCCAACAACCCACTCACCAATTCTAGGTGTTGAAGATGTTTTTGAATTATTTAATGGTATCATTGGATGCGCCCAAGGTAAATCTTCTGTTGGTAGTAATGATTCATTGTCTGTGTGCCAACCAAATATTCTAACTTTACAACGACCTATGCCTAAAGGATCAACCCTAGCTTCTATCTCACCAACCCACCATACAAATCCACTAAGTCCGACAAAATTATTACGGTTCATTTTCTACTTTCAATTTTTAAAACCAGCTAACAAAGAATCCGAATTATCAAAATTTGGATATTCGTTAATTACGCTATCTTTAGATAATTCCAACAAAGTTATATAGGTGTCTGTTTTGATTGAATGTCTGAGAGCCGTAATTAGATATTTGCCCGATAGATAAGGGTCTGCAATTCTATTTTCTCCGACACCAAAGTGTATAAACTCTACGGTTTTACCAATTACAAGTGATGGGTCACCAGGTACAGCAATTTCAATTCTTGTATTTTTAAATAATCCAATTTGTGCCACTCGATGTTTTAAGTAAGTTTCAATGAAGATATCGTTGGCCACATTATTTGCACCGCCGGCTGAACTTTGAACAAATCTATTTAATTTTTGATATGCATTACCTGAGGATAACCTCAAAGTGCCCATTTCTAAATCGGAACCATCTAAAGTGGTATACATTGATTCTTTTCGCCTATTTTCATAATTATTGGTTATTCCATAATCATTTAAAGATTTTGATTTTTGAAAATAATCACCATAACTAAAGAAATTGTTATATACTTTTCTGGTTAATATATCAAATGTAATTACCTTATTGGCAAATGTACCATTAGTCACTGCATCAAGAGCATCAAAGAAATTCAATATTCTAAACTCAATAACATTGGTAAACTGTTGGTTCAAATCATTTGATATGTTTTTAGGGTTTAAATAGTACCTTTGATAAATTGGTTGTTGGTATAAAGTCTGTAAGGAATTGAAATAATATCCATCAGAATTTTCAAAGAACAACATATCAGCACCAGGATTTTTTTCGGGTCTGGCATATGTGGCCAACCAATTAATTGTTTCAAATAATTTTTTATTAGGTAAAACAAAATCATAAACACCATATGTGTTTTCGATGCTCAATGGTTTGGTATCTTTTTTGCCAACCTTAATATAATTAATTAATATATTTTCTATAATATCGGATATCTTTGTGTTTCTAAATGCCTTTGATATCCTATACTGTTCTGCAAATATAAACTCCTCAGAAACAAAATCAATGGTATACACCTCATAATTATTATTTACGTTTACTCCTCGATTCGTTACGGAAATAATTCGATACTTTTTGGATAATGGATAACTATCGTCTGTATTTTTTCTAAAAGATATCTGTATAAATTCGGTTCCATTAAGGCCAAATTGGTTAATAATACCCACAGCATCACTTAATTGTAATTGGCCAGAGATTGTATCACCCATTATATCTTCATAAAGATTTAATTCAACCATCAATTTATTTAATGGATGTACTCCTCTAGGTGAAATTAACTCTAGGGTATCTAATTGATACTCGGTAGCATACCTTGTATTATTTGTGGACATTATCTACTCATCAAAGATTTCAATTGCAATTCTAATGGACCAGCAAAACTCGAATTGATGAGTTTAATATTTCTTTTGGCTTCATTTAAATTGTTCTCATGATTATAAACTGAAACTATATCTTTAGTTGTGGATTGTATTGAGGTACTACCATCAGAAAAGGTGGCGGTACGTTCAGTAATTGTGGTGGAATCGTAAGTATCTTTATCAATAGTAATGGTCTTAACAGCTTGAGTTTGTGTAACATTATCTCTGGTTGTTATAGTCTTTTCATAATGATGTACAGTACCTAATGTGTAAGAAAGTATCTGAGATTCATTGGTTGAACTTACTGAAATATTTAATGAGTTGGCAGTATCTTGTTTATATTTACCAACAATATATTTTTGAAATTGTTGTGAGGTCAACGGCCAGTCCCATTGTGGATCTAAACTTTGGTTACCATGTAACACAATCCAATACCTATCCACATTACCATAGTATTTGTGTGCTACGATTTCTGGAGTATCTCCGTCTTGAATTGCGTAGCTATATAATAGTAAAGGATTATTTTGTACTTGTGGTAATAAAACAGCTCTGGCCAACAGATTTTTTAATAATACTAGATTGTTATTATAATCTGTGGTAATAATGGAAGGTAGTGTTTCAAAATATTTCATTTTTAAAACCCTGCATCATCGTAAGCGGAATCTCTTGGAGCATAAACTCTTTCTTTTCTATCAACTTCTTCTTGTGGAATTGATTTGTCCATATAATTTTTACTAACGGATTGGTTTTTAAGCCTGTCTTTTGTGAGAATCTGTGTTTCTTTAAAGTGTAATTGTAATGTGGTTTGTATTGGGTAACCATCATTATACGCTGCCCAACCATTTGGAGCGTAATCGGTATTAACAGAGGTTAACACACATTCTTCTATATTCATTATCTTTGCTTCCTGTCCACCAGTGATAGATTGTGTTGGATTTGATGTTAGTGAATTGAGTCCTAAATTATTAAGAGCTGAACTGAAAATATTTCCAATTGAACCTGCAATACCACTTTTACCCAAAAATACAAATTTAATATTAAATAACTGTGGTGGTGTTAAATATTGTCCAGGATTCCCATCTATCGCTGCGGATGCCAAACCAGGTACCGAATAATATGTGAATGTATCAATAATATCTTTGGCAGTTTTGGCTTCTTGTGATGATTTTGGAGTGAATACAAAACTTAATGTAAATTCTCTGAGACTAATACCTCTGTAAAGCAATTGTATTTGTGGATTGGTTGCTATACCTAAAGCACCTTTCATAACTTCTTGCATTGCACTACCATTTACACCAGGTATTTTTCCCAATGCTGCACCAAGTACATTACCTGCAATTGCCTTGGCAAAAGGATTAGTGGCCAAAGCATTTTTTAATTCGCTAGCACTTTTGTTTTTTACGTCTGTATAACCTTGAGCCAATGTACCTATTGGACCTAAAGCCTCGGTCATAGAAATTTCACCATAACTTGCGTCATGAGAAGCAACTAATGTATCAGGCATATATAATGAAATATTGGCTAGTGATGCACCTTTTGTTTTTGGTCTATATGTTGGTGCTGAGGCTAGAGTTGCAGCACTATCAGCAACACTACCTAAAACACTTAGAGCATTGTTTAAACTTAAACCACCAGCTATATCTTGAGTAGCTTTAGTTGCTCTGGCGGCTAGTTTACCTGCTTCTGCAGCTCCACCAGCAGCAAGGCCTTTTGAATTTTCGGTAGCTGAATTAAATATATTTTGAACTCCGTCAGCACCTTCAGCAATTTTTAATGATACTTTACCAGCAATTTGATTAAAACCACTAGTATAATCAAATATTGAAAATTGTACGGCATGGCACATGGCTGGATTTGATGATAAATCTGAAGGATACACCAAGTTTTGAGCTGTGCTGTTGTTTGTAAGGCTACTTAGAGGCCCCTTTACAGAACCTAGGAAGGTGTTTACACCACCCAAATTATTTGGTATTATTGTAAAAGCCATGTTGTTCTCTTTAAATTATTATACATATATTTATGGCATATTCAGGACGATTTAAACCTAAAAACCCACAAAAATATGCGGGCGACCCAACTAATATCATATATCGCTCATCATGGGAGTGTAGGGTGATGGATTGGCTCGACAAAAATGATGATATTTTGTCTTGGGGTTCAGAAGAACTCAGTATACCTTATATATCTCCTGCCGATGGAAGGTCTCATCGATATTATCCAGATTTTATTGTTAAATTTAAAGATAAAGACGATAAGCACAAAATAATGATACTTGAGGTCAAACCAAAGTACCAAACACAACAACCCAAGAAACCAAGTAGAGTAACCAAAAAGTATATTCAAGACGTAATGGAATGGGGCAAAAACCAAGCCAAATGGAAAGTTGCTAGTGAATACTGCATGGATCGTGGTTGGGAATTCAAATTGATAACTGAGGATCACCTAGGTTTGTAACTAAATAACCTCATGTCTACATCAAAACTTACAGAATTAGCTCTAGAACGCAAAGCAACCGAGTTTCCAAGGTTGTCCAAAAATTCTATTGCTTGGTTTAAAGAAAAAATAGCAGAAATCAAAAGACCTGCGGCTATAATCCGTGATATAACACAAGAGAAATCTAGAAGAACCAGTCAATTAAAGTTAGGTAGATTATATTGTTTTGCTTACGACCCAAAGACCAAGGATGATTTACCATATTACGATAGATTTCCAATGGTAATAGTGTTAGAAAGTTATCCAGATGGGTTTCTTGGGTTAAACTTACATTATTTACCATACAAGTATCGAGTGGTATTTTTAAACAAATTAGTCAAATACGCAGTCACCGACAGAGAAGATGATGTTGTAAGGTTGAGAGTCACCTATGATATTTTAAATGCATCCAGACGGTTTAAAGAGTTCAAACCATGTCTAAAGCGTTACTTATTCAATCATATGAGGTCTAGGTTACTTACCATTCAACCAAATGAGTGGGAAACTGCCACTTTATTGCCGTTACAAATGTTCAAAGGTGCCACAGCAAACAAGGTGTGGACAGAATCAGCCGAAGAAATAAGGGGAAGTTAAATGGCCGGTACAATCAGCGAATTTCGTTCAAGTTTTAATACCGATGTGGCCAGAGCATCAAGATTTGATGTTAGTATTCCTATTCCATTGGCACTCCGTAACACAAAAGTGGATACACGACAATTATCATTTAGGTGTGATAAGGCCGAAATGCCAGGTAGAACATTTGATACAGCAGAGAAACGAATGGGTTCTGCACCAATTGAAAAATTCCCATATCACACAAAATACGGTGATGTTACTTTAGATTTTATAGTATCAGATGATATGAAAGAGAAAATATTTTTTGATTCATGGATGGATTTAATCAATCCAACAACTGATTACAATTTTCAATACAAAACAAATTATGCTGTAGATGTATCCATTAATCAATATGATGTAACAAATAAACTAACATACACAGCAACATTAATAGAGGCATATCCTACAAACATTAACGAAATGAGTTTGGATTGGAATACGGATGGTTACCATAAAATTGCTATAACTTTTGTATATAAACAATGGATTGGAAGTTACCAAGATTCAATACGTCAAAATATTATTAACGCTGGTCTAACTGGACTTTTAAATGATTTAACAAGAAGCTAATTGAATTGAAAAAGGAGTTTTAAAATGGCATTACCAAAAATTGATACCCCCGTATATGACCTTGAATTACCATTATCAAAGAAACAAATTCGTTTTAGGCCATTTTTGGTCAAAGAACAAAAGAACTTGATGATGGCCATGGAGGCCGATGATAAAGAAACCATCGAAAGAAACATTAAACAAGTTTTAACCAATTGTACCTTGACGGATGGAGTTGTTATTGATAACTTGCCTGTGATTGATGTGGAATTTTATTTCATTCAGTTACGAGCACGGTCGGTAGGTGAGATAGTAGAAAACCGATACATCTGTACCAATGAGATTGAAGGCACTCAATGTGGTCATAAGATGGATGCCAAGTTTAATTTGTTGGAAATCTCTGTTGATATTGATCCAGAAGCAAAAGACGTTATTAAAATTAATGAGTCTATATCAATCAAACTAAAGTATCCAGAATTTTCTTTGGTTGAAAAATTAAAGAAAAAGGAAAATGCTGTTGATATAGCCTTTGAGGTTGTGATTGATAGTATAGAATATATTTTTGATGGTGAACAATACCATTATGCTTCAGAAGTTACTAGAAAAGAATTGACCGATTTTATTGAATCATTAAATCAGGAACAGTTTGGTAGATTGGAAGAATTCTTTAATAACCTTCCGAAACTAAACAAGAAGATTGATTTAAAATGTGGTAAATGTGGATTTGACCATGCGATTAGCATGGAAGGTTTAGAAAGTTTTTTCGAATAATATTTTGTCATGATAACCTGAGGAATTATTATAAAACTAATTTCTCTTTGATGCAACACCATAAGTATTCTCTTACGGAACTTGAAAATATGTTACCGTGGGAAAGGGACATTTACGTGGCTATGTTAGTCCAGTATATTGAAGAAGAAAACCAAAAAGCAAAAGAACAACAAGAGCTAATGAAAAGACGATAAATGGATAACAAATTACAAGAGATGGCCAATAAAGTGGCCTCTCAACCTGGTTACCAAGATTTCATGACCATGCCATTGATGTCAAAGTTGGTTAAAAATATTGTTAGTAACGATGACCAAACTCCATCATCAACAGGCAAACTTCAATCCGATTCCAGTTTTACAAAAATTGGTCCTAGTAACAAACAAAAAGATATCAAGAAAAAAGAATCTCAAGCCGACATCATGGCTAAAATGTTTAACTTGATGCAAGAGCAATATATGTTCAAGAAAAAGCGGATTAAAGATACAGAAAAATACCAAAGAAAATTAAGTGAACAAAAAGAAAAGTTTTTTCTTGAAAGTTTAAATATAATAAATGGTTCAACTGGCAAATCTTTAAAATCAGGTAAAATGGCCAGAGTGGCCAAATCTTCTAAATCTACAGGTTATGGCGCTTTGGGTTTTGGATTAAAAACTGCTGCGGTAGTTGGTGGTTTATTTGTTGCTGAAAGTGCTTTGGCAAATGTTGATTGGCAAAAAGAATTTTCTAGTATAACCGATATGAAAGATTTGGATGTAAGTGGATTGCCAGGTAAAATTCAAAGTATGCTAAGTGAATCTTCTAGTCAACCATCGGGAGATCCTAGAAAATCAATAGAAGATTATATTAATAGGCCAATTAGTGATAATGAGTTTGACCAATTAATCCGAGCAACCTCAGCCGAAGCTGGAGTTAAATCAAATAAAACTGAACAAGCCATGATTATGGCCACTATATTGAATCGTAGTAGAGATACTGGTAAAACAATTACCGAAGTTTTACACCAAAAAAATCAATTTCAAGCTGTAACAGGAACATCAGCAAATGATAATCAACCTTCTCAAAATTATGTAAAGGGTCCATCGGAAGAAAGAAGGGGAGATATATTATCAAGCACAAGTATGTTGTCTGGTGTAGATAAAAATCAGAAACGATTTACTGCCGCAGATAGAAATGCTTATAAAGCAGGAACAGATTTTAGTTACCTTGATAAATTACAATCAACTGGAGGTGATGTAGTCGGAGGAACTCAATTTGAAACTAAAGCACCAATGTCCTCACAATTAAGTTCATTGCAAAATAGTAATGTTAGTAGTGGATATGGATTCAGAACAGCACCTTTACCTGGCGCATCTACCGACCATAAAGGTATTGATATTAAAGGTAACACGGGCGATCCAGTTAAATCGGTCAAAGCAGGAAAAGTAAAATTTGCTGGAGAACAAAAAGGTTATGGAAAATTAGTTATAATTGACCATGGTGATGGTACAGAAACAAAGTATGGCCATCTATCTGATATAAATGTTGCACAAGGTGCTCAAGTAGATTCGAATCAAATCATTGGAAAAT
>Ga0114978_10004015_pt1 | contig 11951 bp, 11 predicted proteins | sample S_140212_EF_Meta_FD_87027 | JGI IMG/M metagenome (GOLD analysis project Ga0114978, IMG submission 87027) | Freshwater microbial communities from Lake Simoncouche, Canada to study carbon cycling - S_140212_EF_MetaG | ecosystem: Environmental > Aquatic > Freshwater > Lake | place: Lake...
CCCTCACGGGTTGGCTTAAATGCCCACAAGGCATCTTCACCAAATGCTTCGGCCATTTTGGCCAAGCTCTTTTCGTAGCTGGAAGTGCGGCCAAACAAATTCACCGTCATCGTGCCTTCCTCAGTGAGAAGCGCACGGCAGTTTTTGTAAAACGCCACACTGTCTAGGACCGGCGCCGCAGCCTCATGGTCATACAAATCAACATGCAAGATGTCGACAGTGCCCAACCACTCTTCGCTTTGAATTTCTTCGGCTGCATCTGCAATGATCACCCGCATGCGCGGTCCATCTTCTGGCAACTTGAACCAGCCTCGGCATGCGTGCAATACACCCGGGTTGAGCTCGATGGCTGTGCATGTCCACCGAAGCTTTTTGTAACAAAATTTGGTCAGGCTGGCGGCGCCCAAACCCAACTGCATGGCATGCCTGCCTGCCACCGAGGCGCTCTTTAGAAACAGCAAACCCACCATCATGCGTTGAATGTATTCTAGGTCCAAGTCAAATGGCTCTTTGATCTTCATGGCGCCCTGAATCCAGGGTGTCCCCAAATGCAAATAGCGTGACTCGCCATCTTCGGAGAAGTTCACTTCGGGAAGCTCTCGGGCCTGGGTTAAAGGTTTGCTCATGGGGATTTGAAAAATTGAAGCTGTGGCAAAACACGCTGCGCATTCACAAGCGTTGCATTGGCAATGTGTGAAGCAGAAACATCTCGCAATGCGGCCAGTACAGCACCTATGCGCGGCAACTGCGCAGGCTCATTGCGCGCTTGACTTGGTAGCGCTTGGCTCAATTGTCGTTCAGACTGTGTTTTGTAAATCCAGTGCGGCGGTATATCGGGCGCATCTGTTTCTAACACCACAGCGGAAAGAGGTAAGTCGGTGGCCAAGCGCCTTAATTGCAAGGCGCGATCAAAGGTCAGCGCTCCTCCAAAGCCCAAAGCAAACCCCATCTCGATGAATGTGTTGGCTTGCTGAAAACTGCCATTGAATGCGTGAGCGATACCGCCCTGCACGGTAATGCGCCTGAGCCCTCTCAACAACTCATCTGCCGATTTGCGGACATGCAAAATTACGGGCAATTTGAATTTTTGTGCTATTTTCAGTTGAGCATGGTAGAAAAATTCTTGCTTCTCTCGCATGTCGGGCTCAGACAAAGCCGGCACAAAAAAATCCAAACCAATTTCACCTAAGGCCACCAAACGTGAATCCGTCCTTTGCCCGTCGGCATCTTGCGCCAGCGCATTCTCGATGCATTGCGCTAAAAATACCAGGTCTTGTTCTTGAGCTTGTGGCACATACAATGGATGGATGCCCAATGCATAAGGCTGGTGAAATTCTTGGGCCAGTTTTTGGAGCGACAAAAAATCTTTGGCTTGAACCGCTGGCATGACGCACCAAGCCACACCCTGGGCTTGTGCGTTTTGAATGACCGCACTGCGGTCTAAATCAAACTCAGGTGCGTCTAAATGGCAATGGCTGTCAATCCAGCGCATGCTCATGGCTGAAGCACGCCTTTGTCTAATCGAAGGACGCGACTGCAACGCGCAGCAAGTTGCGGGTCGTGTGTGACCACCACAAATGCAGTCCCTTGTTTCTCTGCGGTGCTCAACATCAGATCAAACACACTTTCTGCAGTGGTGCGGTCTAGGTTGCCGGTAGGCTCATCGGCCAAAACACAAGCCGGCTGCGTGACCATGGCGCGCGCAATGGCTACCCTTTGGCGTTCACCGCCAGAAAGTTCGGCCGGCCGGTGCAAAGCACGATGTTCAAGACCCACTTGCATCAATCTCACAAGTGCCATGGCGTTGGCTGCTTGCTTCAAATCACGTCGAATCCAAAGCGGCATGGCCACATTTTCTTGCGCTGTGAATTCAGGCAATAAATGGTGAAACTGATACACAAAGCCCAGCGACTTGTTGCGCCTTGAACCTTGCTCTGCGGCATTGAAGACAGACCAATCTTGGCCCTGCAACAGCACCTGACCTTGGGTGGGTGTGTCTAGGCCGCCCATCAAATGCATGAGAGTGCTCTTGCCAGAGCCTGAAGCGCCCACAATGGCGACCGTCTCACCAGCCTGAACGGTGAGGTCAACGCCTTGTAGGACAGAGACGCTTAAGCCGCCCTCGTCAAAGCGCTTGCTTAAACCGCGTACTTCGAGCACCGGTTGATGGACCGCTTTACTCATAACGCAATGCCTCAGCTGGGTTCACTTGGCTGGCACGCCAACTGGGATAGAGCGTTGCCACAAAAGACAAGGCCAAAGAAATAAGCACAACAGGCAAGATGTCTGACATTTGGGGATCGCTTGGCATGCGGCTAATGAGGTAGATGTCTTTGGGCAAGAAGCTGGCTTGAAAGATGGCTTCCAAAGTGGGCACGATGACATCGATGTTGAAAGCAATCAACAAGCCTAAAAGCATGCCGCCCAAAGTGCCGATGATGCCCACCATGGCCCCTTGCACCATGAAAACACCCATGATGCTTTGGGGGCTGGCACCCAGCGTTCGCAAGATGGCAATATCGGCACGTTTATCGGTCACGGTCATGACCAAGGTCGATACCAAGTTGAAAGCCGCCACCGCCACAATGAGGGTAAGAATGATGAACATCATGCGTTTTTCAACTTGAACGGCAGCAAACCACGTTTTGTTTTGCTGTGTCCAATCGCGCAAAGCCATGCCCACGGGCAAAGCAGGTGCAAGCTCGCGTGCGACAGTCCGAGCCTCATGCAAATTTTTGATTTTCAGGCGAATGCCTGTGGGCCCCTCGATGCGAAAAATTTTGCCTGCATCAGCCACGTGCATCATGACCAATGCCGCGTCATATTCGTAATGGCCCGAATTGAAAACACCCACCACCTGCATTTGCTTGAGTCGGGGCAACACACCCGCCGGCGTGACTTGGCCATTGGGTGCAATCAGCGTGACAGGGTCACCGATTCGAAGACCCAACTGCCTGGCCAAATCAATGCCAAGGACCACCCCAAACTTGCCAGGCACCAATGCGTTGATCCCGGGTACACCTGAATTTTTGAGCTGAGAGCCCACTGATAAATCAACCACGCCAGGTTCTAGCTCAGGGTCAATGCCTCGAACCAAAACGCCCTTCATGTCCTCACCCCTGGCCAACAAGGCTTGGGCAGAGATGAAAGGCGCAGCCCCTATGACATTGGGGTTGGCGCGAACCTGATGTAGCGTTTCATTCACATCGTCCAAGGCGCCGCCATCTGCAGAAATCACTTCGATGTGCGAGACCACGCTGAGCATTCTGTCGCGCACTTCTTTCTGAAAGCCATTCATGACAGACAAGACAATGACCAAGGCAGCCACGCCAAGACCAATGCCAAGCATGGAAACCCCAGAAATAAATGAGATGAAGCCGTTGCGACGCGTAGCCCGACCTGCGCGGGTATAGCGCCAACCCAACACCCACTCGTAAGCAAATTCAAAACTCATTAAAGGCCACTTTCAAAGGCATTGATGGCGCCACAAGCCGACTGTCTAAAAGGGACATTGTGTCATCCCTGACAATAGAGTCATGAACGCAGCTTTACCAAGCACCGCAACACCTCAGATCCATGAGGACCGAACACCCACCCGCCATTGGGTGATTGCCTACGCGGCCACTGAATCTGAAGACTGCAGCGCAACAATGAACCATGCACTGGACACATTGTATTTGCCCAATTTGCAAAAACTACTCAGCAGCATGGCATGCGTCGCGAAATTAAACGCCGCGCCTGAAGGCGTCAGTGCGTTTCTCATGCCCCATGAATCGGCCCCTCAGCTTGTGGGTGTCAAACCATCGTTGGGAAAAGAAGCCATCATGACCCCTTGCCACTGGCAAGTCGGCATGAACGAAGTCACTTTGCTCAAGCCCCAAGAGTTGGCTTTGAAAGAGGGCGAATCAAGACAACTCTTGTCTGCCATCCATCCCTACTTCGAGGAAGACGGGCTTCAAGTGGTTTATGAAAGTCCCTTGGTTTGGCGCGTTTCCGGAGAACTGTTGGAAGACTTGCCCTTGGCCAGCATCGACCGTGTTGTCGGTCAAAACATCAAACCATGGATGCCAGAACATCAGCGCGCCAAAACATTGCAACGCTTACAAAGTGAAATGCAAATGCTGCTTTACCAACACCACGTGAACGACGAGCGCAGTTTGAAGGGGCGATGGACCGTGAATTCTTTTTGGTTGCATCGCCGTCTAGAGCAACTCTATCCTGATGCAACTGAATTTGGTGTTGCACTTGATTTGCGTGAAACCCTGCAGCCCAACAACGCCAAGCTGTGGCAGCAAGCATGGGAACACCTTGACGCCACAGTGTGCCAATCTTTGAGTCAGAGCTTAGATCAAAATCAGGCCATCTCTCTCACCCTTTGCAGTGAAACAGCTTGGCGACACTATCGCCCACAGCCACTTTCGTGGTTCAACAAACTACACCGACTGATTCAAACTGTTTCAGTGAGCAAAGAATTGCGCGCCCTGACTTCCAGAGTTTCCGTCCCATGAGTTTGAAAATACTAACGCGCGACGTGCCGCCACGAAGTGCATGGACCCTGGAACAGGCCGGCATTCATCCTTTGCTTGCACGCTTGTTTGCTGCACGCGGCATTGTGAGTCCTGAAGAATTGGACGATGGCCTGGCGAAGTTGTTGGCGCCCATCACCTTGAAAGGGACTCAAGAGGCAGCCCGCTTGTTGGCAGATACCATTGCCGCAGACAAGCATCTTTGCATCGTGGCCGATTACGATTGTGACGGCGCCACAGCTTGCGCATTGGGTGTACGCGGCCTTCGCATGCTCGGCGCAAAAAATGTCAGCTACATCGTGCCCGACCGCGTGGTCGATGGCTACGGCCTGACAGCCTCCATCGCAAAGCGCGTGAAGCAATCAGGGGCAGATGTTTTGATCACGGTCGACAATGGCATCGCCAGCATGGAAGGTGTTGCGCAAGCACAGGCCTTAGGCCTGCAAGTTTTGGTCACCGACCATCACTTGCCAGCAGCCACACTGCCCCATGCAGACGTCATCGTCAATCCGAACCAACCAGGTTGCGAATTTGAAAGTAAATCATTGGCAGGGGTCGGCGTCATGTTTTATGTGTTGTTAGCCCTGCGCGCTGAATTGCGTAAGCGTGGCATTTTCTCGGCCGAATCACAACCCAAACTCGATGCACTGCTGCCTTTGGTGGCGCTTGGGACGGTAGCAGACGTCGTGAAACTTGATCACAACAACCGCCGCTTGGTGGCTCAAGGCTTGAAACGCATTCGCGCAGGCTCGATGCCTGCCGGGATGCTGGCTTTGTTCAAAGCTTCTGGTCGCGAAGCCAAAGTGGCCACCACTTTTGATTTTGGATTTGCATTGGGCCCCCGCATCAACGCCGCAGGTCGTTTGTCAGACATGACGCTGGGCATTGAATGCCTGACCACCGACGATGCAACAAGAGCGGATGAGTTGGCCCGGCAGCTCGATACCATCAACAAGGAACGTCGCAACATTGAAGGCGATATGCGCCAGCAAGCCATGGACATTGCCGAGTCCTTGTTTGATGACAGCGATGACCCACCGCCAGCCATTTGCGTCTTTGACCCCGATTTTCACGAAGGTGTGGTGGGCATCGTGGCTTCGCGCATCAAGGATAAATTTCACCGGCCCTGCTTTGTTTTTGCTGCCAGCAATGCGCCCGGCAAAGAGCATGAATTGAAAGGTTCAGGCCGATCGATTTCAGGCTTTCATTTGCGAGATGCGCTCGACCTCATGGCCAAAAAACACCCGCACATTTTGCTGCGCTTTGGCGGACACGCCATGGCCGCGGGCTGTACCATTGAAGAAGAACATCTGGCATTGTTTGAGTCCTGTTTCATGGAAGTGGCCGCAGCGCTGATGTCGCCTGCCACCCTTCAACGCAAGCTCGAAACCGACGGTCCTTTAGAAGCCCAATACCGCCGTGTTGAATTCATCGACGTGATGCACAAAGAAGTTTGGGGTCAGGGTTTTGCACCTCCCGTTTTCAGCGAAAAAGTGGAGGTCGTTTCACAAAGACTGGTGGGCGAAAAACACTTGGCCTTGAAACTCAAACATCAAGGACAAGCTGTGGATGGCATTTGGTTTGGCCGAATTGAGCCTCTGCCAGCCCACGTCAAACTGGCATTCCGATTGGATGTAGACGAATGGCAAGGCCAAAAACGAGTTCGCTTCATGGTGGAAGCGGCCGAAATTTAATGCTTGGCTTGCAGGGCCTTCAAAACAGCCGGAGACACCAAGCCCTCTACCTTGCCACCCAAGCTTGAAATTTCTCGCACCAAGGTGCTGCTGATGTGTTGAACAGAAGCGCTGGTGTGCAAAAACACGGTGTCAACCTCGGGTGCCAAATGGCGGTTCATGCCGGCCATTTGTGTTTCGTAGTCGTAATCGGTCACTGAGCGCACGCCTCTCACAATGACCCGCGCACCTTGGCTGTGCACAAAGTCACACAACAAACCGGCAAAAGGCAAGACACTCACATTGCCCAAATCTTGAGTGACCTCTTGAGCCATGGCCAAACGCTCATCGAGTGAGAAAAGCGTTTTTTTATGGTGTGCAGTGGCCACGGCCACCACCACCTTGTCAAACATTTGCGCGGCTCGGTAAACCACGTCTTCATGACCCAGGGTCAGGGGGTCGAAGGTTCCAGAATAAACAGCAATGACGGATCGGCTCATGCGGGGCTCCTGATCGATTAGTGAGATTATCCCTCGGATGGGCGTTGCAGCAAATGCGCGTGTACGGCGCCAGCCTTCATGTACTTCACGACCTCCAAGCCACAGGGGGTAAGGGCTAGGGCTTCCCATTTCTTGGGAGCTTCCAAATAGACCCATCCTTCGGGTGCGACCGCCTTGGCCGCCAATTGCAGCGCACTTTCAAAAAAAACAGCTTCAAAGGGCGGATCAAGAAAAACCACATCGAGGCTACTTGGCACAATGCGCGTCAAAGCCATCAAGGCGTCGCCTTTTTGAACCTGAACGGCACTGGCTGCCAAGCGCTTTTGCGTCTCTGAAAGCAAGGACGCCAGTTGCGTATCTTGCTCTAACATCAACACAGATTGAGCGCCGCGAGAGGCCGCCTCAAAGCCTAGCGCGCCCGTTCCTGCAAAGGCATCGACACAGCACCAACCCGTGAGGTCTTGACCTAGCCAATTGAACAAAGTTTCTCGTACACGGTCAGGGGTTGGCCGCAGTCCTGGCAGATCGATGACTTTGATTTTGGAGCGTTTCCACTGCCCCCCAATGATTCGCAATTCGTGCGAGGGCGATCCGGTGCTGGTGATGGGACGTTGTTTCGTGCGCATGAGCTGAAGCTTAACGGGTTGTTGGACGACTGCTTGACGTGGATCAAAAAAAGACCTGTTTCAACTTGGCAACGACAAAGACCAGGCCTAGAGTGAGCTCACCAGATGAAAGAAGAAGGATGAGTCATGAGCCAAAACGTTGCCATCTCCGCCGAGCGCTACGAAGTCAATACCGAAGCACCCCTGACCAATTTCAGCCACTGCCACATTGGCATCCTGCATCAAATTGAGCGTTTGGCTTCGCTGCCGGACCTGCTGGGCCCGGCCATGTTGGCAAAACGCATTGCCACCCAATCGATTGAATACTTTCATCACGGCATGCATGCGCACCATCAAGAAGAAGAAAAAGAGTTATTTCCCGCTGTTCAACACAGTGCACAGGTTGGTGAGGAACGCAAGCTGGTCGACCAGCTGGTTCAAAATTTGGTAGCAGACCATCGCACCCTCGAAAAGCTGTGGGCTGATTTAGAACCAGCCTTGAAAAAGGTCTCTAAAGGGCAAGAAGCTCCGTTAGACATTGCCAAGTTAGAAGAATTGGTACTGCGGTATACCGAACATGCCGATACAGAAGAACGGGTGTTTTTACCTTTGGCAGAAAAGGTTTTGGGACGCAATATGAACCACATGGCCGCCTTGGGCTTGTCATTGCACATGCGACATGTCCCGAGATTTTTGAACCATATCTAAGCTGATACCGCCGTTTTCAAGCCAGTTTTTCATAGAATGGGTCCTCATCACATGCTCTTTTATGTTCAGCCTCTTTCGTTCCTCGCCCAAGCCCAAGCTTTCTGAAGCTTCGGCCTCTGCACCAATTGCTTCAAAAACAGCCACGCCGCGCCAAACTTGGCTGGGCAAACTGAAGGCGGGTCTGAAAAAAACGGGGGGCAGCATTGCCTCTGTGTTCACGGGCACGCAAATCGATGATGCGCTTTATGAAGAACTAGAAACAGCCTTGCTCATGGCAGATGCAGGCGTGAAGGCCACTGAGCATTTGCTTCAGGATTTAAAAGCCAGAGTGAAGGCCGCAAAAGTCACAGAGCCCCTAGCCGTTAAAGCATTGTTGACAACGGCAATGACCGACTTGCTCATGCCTTTGCAAAAGCAACTGCAGATCGGCAACCAAAAGCCAATGGTCATCATGGTGGCTGGCGTCAACGGCGCTGGCAAAACAACTTCCATTGGCAAACTCACCCACCATTTGGCTGATCAAGGTGCCAGTGTGTTGTTGGCTGCAGCCGATACTTTCAGGGCCGCGGCCCGCGAACAATTGGCTGTGTGGGCTCAGCGCAATACCGTTGAAATCATCAGCCAGCAAGGTGGCGATCCTGCTGCAGTCAGTTTTGATGCAGTGTCTGCTGGCAAAGCCCGAGGTAGAGATGTGGTGTTGGTCGATACAGCGGGCCGCTTGCCCACCCAACTGCACCTCATGGAAGAATTGAAAAAAATCAAGCGGGTGGTGCAGAAAGCCGATGCTACCGCGCCGCATGAAGTCTTGCTGGTCATCGATGGCAACACGGGTCAAAACGCCTTAACGCAAGTGAAGGCGTTTGACGAAGCGTTGGGCTTAACCGGCCTCATTGTGACCAAGCTAGACGGTACCGCCAAAGGGGGCGTTCTGTGCGCCATTGCGCGTGAAAAGGCCATTCCCGTTTACTTCGTTGGCGTTGGCGAGCAGCTCGAAGATCTGCAAACTTTCGATGCACGTGAGTTTGCTGAAGCCTTGCTGAACTAAATCAATCTATCTAATACCGTTTCGGCGCAAAAGGCCTCGGGTCAATGCTGGTCGCCTCACTCGACATCAATTCAGACAAGAGGACACCCGTGCCGGGGCCTGTGCTAAAGCCAATGTGTTGATGCCCAAAGGCTAACCACAAACCTGGGCAGTTCGGCATCTCGCCAATCACAGGCCGGCTGTCTGGCGTGGTGGGGCGCGAGCCGAGCCAATCTGACCCTGGCACAGCAGATTTCATGGGCAAGACACGCCGAACTGCATTTTCTGCAGCTTCCAACTGCTCCAAATTAGGTGCAGCGTCGCGCGCAGCCATCTCAACGCCAGTGCTCAACCGAAAAACATCTGCGCCCTGCTCGTCTTTCATGGGCGATAAAACATAAGCGCCAGACAAGTCATAAATGGGTCGACCCAAACGAACCCCTTCAAGCGCTTGAAAATGGCGATGGTAGCCTCGCTCAAAACCCATGTTGACTTTGAACTGGGTGTTTAAGTGGCTGGCCACAAGCAAACTCTCTGACCAAGGCCCCAAGGCCACCACCAAATTGGGGGCCCAATGAACGCCTGCGTCTTGGTTCACCCATTGCCAGCCATTGGGTTGCTGTTGAAGGGCCCTGACTTGTGCTTGCACAATCTGCCCGCCGCCCTCCAAAAACTGTTTGGCATAGGCCTTCACCACGGCACGAGGGTTATCGACCGATGCAGCATCTTTGACCCACAGCGCATGGCTGAATGCAGGTGCCAAATGAGGTTCTAAAGCTTGCAGGGATGGTGCGTTCAATACCTCTGTGACGACACCAAATTCTTGCAGCACCTCGCGACTGGCAGCGCCAGACTCGAACGATGCGGCATGGGCATACAACCAAAGCCAGCCTGTATCGCGCAAACGGTTTTCAACATGGGCCTTTTTCAACCACGCTCGGTGTGTGTCTGAAGACAGTTGTATCAAACCATCTAAAGCAACGGTGGTCACATCAAAAGAAGAGCGTTTGGCGTGCCAAAGAAAGCGCCAAAGCCACTGCCACTGCGCCAGCGCACTGACTCTGATCTTCAATTGAGGCCCAGGCCTGAGCAACATGGAGGGCAGGCTTGGCCACAGCCCAGGCCGATTGAATGGCAACAAAGAACTGCGCGAAAGCACACCCGCATTGCCATGCGAAGTTTCTTCACCAGGCGCTTGTTGGTCTACCAAGGTCACGCGCCAACCCTTGGCCTGTAAAGCCAAAGCACATGAAACCCCCACCATGCCAGCGCCTAGAACGGTGACTTGTCGACTGGTTTCAAAAAGATTCATGGTCCTATTTTGCTTGAAAATCCTCTGAGTCAATTTTGGCCTTGAACTTGAAACGCTTGTTATGACCCAGCTTGACTGCAAGTGCACTGCGCTTTAGATTTATAGTGTCGTCATGAAATTTCTCCAATGGTCTATGGCCAGCACAGTCATTTTGGTTTTAGGGGCTACTGTCTTTTGGTCAACAAGAGATGCAGCGCCCGCCAAACAATCGCTGCCCGCCAAATTGCAATGCGAGTTGCCACCCTCTACCACCGACGCCGCAAGACCTGGCATGGTTTGGATTCCTGCGGGCATCTTCGATATGGGAGACAGCGTTTACGCCGAAGAAAAACCTGTGCGCAATGTGCGTGTCAAAGGCTTTTGGATGGACCGCACCGAGGTGACCAACTCAGAATTTGCTGCCTTCGTGAAAGCCACTGGTTATGTCACTGTGGCAGAGCGGCCGGTCAACCCGCAATTGATCGCCAGCTTGCCAGAGGACATGCGCAAACCTGGGGCTGTGGTGTTCAAGGTGCCTGCCAAACTCAGCTACGGAGATGACCCGCGGCAGTGGTGGCAATACATTCCAGGCGCCAACTGGAAACGACCTGCGGGTCCAGAATCAAGCATTGACAATTACGGTCAATTTCCTGTGGTTCACATCACTTTCGAAGATGCTCAAGCCTACGCCAAATGGAAAGGGCACCGTTTGCCTACTGAAGCAGAATGGGAGTGGGCAGCCCGCGCCGGCGCCAAGGAACTCCCTGGTCAACACGATCAACCTGCCAGCGCCAACACATGGCAAGGTATTTTTCCCATGGCCAATGCCAGCGAAGACGGCTTTGCAGGCTTAGCCCCAGTTGCTTGCTATGCCCCCAACGCCTATGGTCTGTTCGATATGATCGGCAATGTCTGGGAACTCACAGCAGATGCGTTCGTAGCCGACAGGCCAGCAGTTGCCAGCGCAGCACCATCCAACTCAAAGCAAGGACTCGATCCTGATGAAGCACAAAGGCCTCCCATTTTTAAAACGCTTCAAGCCAACTCAGAACCCAAAGCACGCGTGATCAAGGGCGGCTCTTTTCTGTGTGCGCCCAATTACTGCATGCGCTACCGCGCGGGGTCGAGGCAACCCCAAGAAGAAGATTTGGCGGTGAGCCATTTGGGTTTTAGAACCATCTACCAACCGTGATGATTGTGAAACGCATCCTGCTTTTGGCATTGGTCTCGTTGACCTTGCTAACCGCCTTGCTGCTCGTCATGAAAGATAAGATCACGCTAGGGGCTGAGGCTTATTTGTATGGCTACCCTTTGGTCATGATGGAGACTACACGGGCTCACAGCGCCAAATACATCGGACCCGAAAATCAGTTGCGCTTGGTCAGGCAATTTCCAAACGCGCAATTTAAAGACGTCGTTCGCCCCAATGTCGACACGCTCTACACAACAGCATTTATCAGCATGAAAGAGGGGCCGTGGGTGTTTGAAATGCCCGCCAACGACCAGCGTTACGAATTGATGCCATTCATGGATGCATGGACCAATGTGTTTGCATCTCCTGGAACTAGAACTTCTGGCAATCAAGGCGCCACTTATTTATTGGCCGGCCCAGAATGGGATGGTC
>Ga0114978_10004017_pt1 | contig 11948 bp, 11 predicted proteins | sample S_140212_EF_Meta_FD_87027 | JGI IMG/M metagenome (GOLD analysis project Ga0114978, IMG submission 87027) | Freshwater microbial communities from Lake Simoncouche, Canada to study carbon cycling - S_140212_EF_MetaG | ecosystem: Environmental > Aquatic > Freshwater > Lake | place: Lake...
ATTCGGGACCAACGGCGCAAGCGCCAAGCAGTAAGGCCGCCATGGCGCCTGCACACGCGTTCAGTCTCACGCGCTTCAATCCCGGGCCGCCGCGTTTGTGCCGCTGGCTCACGGCTTGTCCTTTGCACCCGTGGCGTTCGGCGCCGCCTTGTCTGCCTTACCCGCCTTGCCGGCCTTATCAGCATCCGGCTTGGCCACCACCACCTCGACCTGGTCGCCATCGGCAAGCGAATCGGAAGGATTGAGCACGACCCTGTCCTTGGCGCCGACACCTTCGAGCACCTCGACACGCTCGCCATAATTGCGGCCGATCTTGACCAGGCGCAGCTTGATGCGGCCGCTGTCATCCACCGTCGCGACGCGCATGCCATCAGAGCGGAATATCAGCGTGTTGGTCGACATGGTCAGCGCCAGGCCACCGACGGCAATCGGCAGTGACACCTGCACATACGCGCCGGGCAGCAACTCACCCTCGCGATTGGGCAGGCTGATTTCAATCTGCATCGAGCGCGTTGCGGCGTCGATCGATGCCGCAGTGCGCGCCACCTCGCCACCAAAGCTCCTGCCGCGCAACTCGGCCTGCGTCACCGTAACCTTCTGGCCCGCCTTGATGAGATGTGCGTACGACTGCGGCACGTTGACGTAGATGCGCAGGGGGTCGGTCTGGGTGAGCAGGAACAGCGTGCGCCCGGTGCCGCCGCCGGCATCAACCAGGTCGCCCGTATCAACGCCGCGTCGCGTAATCACGCCGGCAAAGGGCGCCGTAACGCGTTTGAAGCCCTCGAGCTGGCGCAGGCGCTCGACGTTGGCGTCGGCGGCCGCGAGGTTGGCCTTGGCCTGCGCTTCGCCGCTGCGCCGCTCGTCGAGCTCCTGCTGCGAAACGGCATCGCGTTTGCGCAGCGCCTCCCAGCGTTCCATGCTGCTTTTGGCCAGCGCGAGGCTTTGTGCCGCCTGCTCGCGCGCCGCGATGCCCTGCGACAACTGCTGGTCCACCTCCGGTGCGTCGATCTCGGCCAGCAGCTCGCCCTTGGCGACGCGGCTGCCGATGTCCTTGTGCCAGCGCTTGAGATAGCCGCTGGTGCGCGCCGAAATGGGCGACTGCACATAGCCTTGCAGCGTACCGGGCAGCACCAGGCTTTGCGCGGCGCTGCCGGCACCCGGCTGGGTGACCCTGACGTATTGCTTGGCGCGTTCGGCCGTGCCTTTTTCCAGGGTCTGTGCATTGGCGACGCGGCTGAGCACCGTGCGGCCGGCTCCGGCGGCGAGCAGGAGCATCAGCACGAACATTGCCATCTTCGCGCGCCGGATGATGTGGCGGCGCTTGATAAGTTCTTCCCCGGGGGCCGCATCTATCACGTGTATGCCCAGTTCGTTGTGACGTTGTTCAGACATTGCCTCAGCTCTCCTGCGGGGTGACTGGTTGGATATTTTGTTTCGCGGCCCTGAGCTCGTCGCGCCGCGCCAGCCACTGATGGACTGACGCAAACACCACGGGCACAAAAAACAGCGTAGAGAAGGTGGCAAACAGCAGGCCGCCGATGACAGCGCGGCCAAGCGGCGCGTTCTGCTCGGCGCCCTCGCCTATGCCAAGGGCCATGGGGATCATGCCGATGATCATGGCCAGCGCGGTCATCAGCACCGGCCGCATGCGCGTGGCGCCTGCCTCGAGCGCCGCCGACAGCGGCGGCACGCCCTCTGCCTTGCGGTCAAGGGCAAACGAGATGAGCAAAATACTGTTGGCCGTGGCAACGCCCATGGTCATGATGGCGCCGGTGAGCGCCGGCACGCTCAGCGTGGTGCCGGTGATGAACAACATCCAGGCGATGCCGGCCAGCGCCGCCGGCAGCGCCGCGACAATCACCGCGGCGTCGATCCAGGACTGGAAGTTCACCACCACCAGCAGGTAGACCAGCGCGATGGCCATGGCCAGGCCGACGATAAGGCCGGTGAAGGACGCCTGCATGGTTTGCACCTGGCCGCGAATGACCAGTTGGCTGCCGCGCGGCAGCTTGGTGCGGATCTTGTCGACATGCTGCTGCACCTGCCCGGCAACATTCGCCAGATCGGTGCCCTGCACGCTGACATACACGTCCACCGCCGGCGAAATGTTGTAGCGCGACACGACGGCAAGGCTGGAACTGGGCGTGGCCTCGACCAGGTTGCCAAGCAGCTGCGAGTTGTTGCCCGCCTGCGCGCCACCCGCCCCGACCGGGATGTTGAGCAGCGCGTCGAGCGAATCAACGCGGTATTGCGGCGTTTGGATGGCGAGGTTGTAGACCACGCCGTTTTGCGGATTAAGCCAGAAGGCCGGCGAAGTCTGCGTGCTGCCCGACAGTGCCACGAGCACGTTCTGCCCGACGTTGAAGGCCGACAGGCCGACCTGTTGCAGGCGCGTGCGGTCCATCTGCAGGTTCACCGCCGGATTATCAAGGCGCTGGTGCACGTGAACGTCGACCGCGCCCGGAATGGTTTTCAGCGACTTGGTCAGTTCGGCCGCCAGCTCCGCGTTCTTCACCATGTTCGGCCCGGTGAACTGCACGTCAATGGCGGCGGGCAGGCCGAAGTTCAAAATCTGCGTGACGATGTCCGCCGGCTGGAAAAAGAACTCAATGCCGGGAAAACGTTTGGGCAGTTCGGCGCGCAGCAGCGTGACGAACTCTTCGGTCGGCCGGTGGCCCTTGCGCAGCGACATCAGGATTTCGCCGTCAAAGGTGCCGATGGTGCCGGCGTTGCTGTAAGACAGGTTGATGCCGCTATTGGGCATACCGATGTTGTCGAGGATGGTCTCGAGCTCGGTGGCCGGGATCATCTCGCGTATCGCCACCTCGACCTGGTCGGCCAGTCGCACCGTCTCCTCGATGCGCGTGCCGGTGGCCGCACGCATGTGCAACCTGATCTGGCCGGCATCCACGCTGGGGAAAAAGTCGCGCCCCAGCACCGGGTAGAGCAGGCAGGACAACAGGCAAAACGCAAGAAACAGCCCGGAGAACAGGCCCCGCCTGGCCAGCAACACCGACAGCATCAGCGTATAGGCACGGCGCACATGCTCAAACTGCTGGTCAAAGGCGCGGTAAAGCCGCTGCAGCAGGCCGGGCTTGGCATTGCCGGCCGATGCGGCGGCGGTCCCATGCCCGGCCATGAGCAGCATCACCAGCGTTGGCACCAGTGTCCGCGACAGGATGTAAGAGGCGATCATGGCAAACACCACCGCCTCGGCCATCGGCACGAAAAGGTAGCGCGCGACACCCGACAGGAAAAACATCGGCACGAACACGATACAGATGCACACCGTCGACACGAACGCCGGCACGCCGATCTCGCCGGCGCCCACCAAGATGGCCTGCTTGAGCTCGGTCCCGAGGTGCAGGTGGCGTTCGATGTTCTCAATGGTGACAATGGCCTGGTCGACCAGGATACCCACCGACAGCGCCAGCCCGCCCAGGGTCATCAGATTGAGCGACTCGCCCAGTATCTGCAGCACGATGATGGAGGCGAGGATGGACAGCGGGATGGTCAGCGCGATGATCACCGTGCTGCGCCAGTTGCCCAGGAACAGCAACACCATGGCCGCGGTGAGGCCGGCCGCGATCAGCGCCTCGACGATCACGCCCTCAACAGCGGCCTTGACGAACACCGACTGGTCAAACAGCGGCGAGACTTTGACGTCCGGTGGCAGGATTTCGGTGGCGCGCGGCAGCATCGCACGCAGGTTGGCGACGATGTCCAGCGTCGAGGCGCCGCCATTCTTCAGGATGGACAGCAGCACGCCGCGCTCGCCGTCCTGGCGCACCACGTTGGTCTGCGGTGAAAACCCGTCGCGCACCTGCGCCACGTCGCGAAGGTAGATGGTGGCGCCACCGGCGGTGCGCACCGGCAGGTCGTTGAGGCCGCCGACCTCGTTGGTCGAGCCGTTGAGCTTGATGCTGTATTCGGTGCTGCCGAACTTGGCCGTGCCCGAGGGCAGGATCAGGTTCTGCGTGTTGACGGCGTTGACCACGTCCGCGGGTGCGAGATTGCGCGCCTGCATCGCCAGCAGCTCGAGGTCGACCGAGATCAGGCGGATCTTGCCGCCATACGGGAACGGAATGGCGACGCCGGGGATGGTGATGAGCTGCGGTCGCAACTGGTTGACCGCGGCGTCAAACACCGACTGCTCGGGCAGCGTCGGGCTGGACAAGGCCAGCTGCATCACCGGGATGCTCGAGGCCGAGTACTTGATCACCAGCGGCGGCGTGATGCCGGGCGGCAACTGCCGCACCTGCGTCTGCACCGAGGCCACCACCTGGGCGATGGCGGTCTGGATGTTGGCCGTCGGCTGGAAGAACACCTTGATGACGGTGATGCCGGCGAGCGACTGCGACTCGATGTGCTCGATGTCACTGACCGTGGTGGTGAGGCCGCGCTCGGTCTGGCCGGCGATGCGCTGGCCCATCTCCTGGGCCGACAGGCCGTTGTAGCTCCAGATGACGCTGATCACCGGGATGTTGATCTCGGGGAAGATGTCCGTCGCCATGTTGCGCAGCGCAAAAGGCGTCGCCAGCACGATCAGCATCGCCATGACGATGAAGGTGTAAGGACGCCGCAGCGCCAGCGCCACCATGGACATTGCGCTCTCGGCGGGCGCCGGCGCTTTATTGTGTGAATCAGGAGTGGGCGTCGTCATGGGCAATGGCTTTGATCGATAACAGCGTCATTCGTGGTCTCGCACAGACAGGCTGCGACATGAAAGCAGCGTGCCGGGGCTTGCGGATTGAGACGGGATACTGCGGGGTTCTGCAGACTACACACATGCGAATAAAGCCACCGGGGAGGAACCCTGCCCGCAGCGAGGGCTAAATGTACTTTGTCATGCGGCAAGAGGCAAATCCTTCTGTGCGCTTCTGTCTGCCCCCCGGGTTCGGGTTCGGGTTCGGGTTCGGGTTCGGGTTCGGGTTCGGGGCCAAAAGACGTGGCGAAGCGCGCGACCCGCACCCCACTCCCCGGGGGATATGGCTGGAAACCCGCATCTGGTGCGGCTTTTCAGCCATCTTTGTGCGCGATTGACGGCGCGCAGGCCTACTCCACCTTGATGCCCGCCTGCTTGATGAGCGTGCCCCAGACCTGCAGCTCGGCGCGGATTTTCTCGGCGAACTGTTCGGGCGTGCTGGGCGAGGGTTCCGCGCCCTGGCGCGCCAGCGCTTCCTTCACCTCGGATTTGGCCAGCACGACAAGGAGTTCGGCGTTAAGTTTTGTAACAATCTCACGCGGTGTGCCGGCCGGCGCGAGCATGCCGGTCCATAGCGTGGTGTCGTAATCCTTCACGCCCGACTCCTGCATAGTGGGCAGCTTGGGCAGCGCGGCGGCGCGGCGCAGAAAATGGATGTCCGCCCAATCTGAGGCCGGCAGCACCTCGGGTGCCGCGAGCGCCGCCGCGTGCAAGTCGATGCCACTGCCCTCGGTTCGCCGATAGGCCGCAGCGGGTTCGTTTTTGCAGACGATGACCGGGCGCGGCTGTTGCCCGGCGCACCCAGGTCGGCGGCCGACGGTGCCGCGTTTGCACCTATACTGCGGCAGGGTTCGCAACCCGCCCCCATCACTGACTGGAGCCGAACAAGCCATGAGCGACGAAACGATCAAGGTCAAGATCACCGACACCGGCAAGTCCATGGATGTGGTGGTATTCGAGAAACGCGCCGAGCTGATCCAGGTGGTGCTCGGGACCGGCGTGCACAGCGTCAAGTGCGACCTCAAGCCGACACGCAACAACCTGTCCTACGCCGGCAGCGCCATGGGCCGCGAACTGGTCTACGAGCGCACGCGCGAGCAGGTGCAGGCCGATCTCGACAAGCTCAATCCGCACCTGCGCAATTCCAGGGGACGTTAAAGCCCCCCGGCCGGGGTGGCGGGCGCCACAAGCGGGCGGCCTTGCTAAAATCGGCTCGATAAAACTACAAAGCAGAAAACCCCGACCATGCCCGGCAACACCAGCCCCTATGCCTTAGAAACCCCGGCACTGCTGCTCGACACGGCACGCATGGAGCGCAACATCGCGCGCATGAAGACGCAGTTGTCGCGCCTTGGTGTGGCGTTCCGCCCGCACGTCAAGACCAATAAGTGCATTGAAGTGGCGCGCCGGCTGATGGGCACGCCAGAGGGCCCCATCACCGTCTCGACGCTGCACGAGGCCGAATACTTCGCCGCTAACGGCGTGCACGACATGCTCTACGCCGTGGCCATTGCGCCGGGCAAACTGGCGCATGTGGCGGCCCTGCTCGCCAGGGGCGTGCGCATCACCCTCATTCTCGACAGCATCGAGGCGGCGCAGCACCTTGCCGACTTCGCGCGCAGTTCCGGGCAAAGCTTTGCCGCGATGATAGAAATCGACTGCGACGGGCACCGCTCCGGGCTCGCCACCGGCGCCGCCGAACTGCTGCCGCTGGGCCGCTTCATGCACGCGCAAGGCATCACCCTCGCCGGCGTCATGACCCATGCCGGCAGTTCCTACAATTGCGTTGGCACCGAAGCCATCCGGGCCATGGCCGAACAGGAGCGCCTGGCGGTGGTCACCGCCGCAGGCGCACTGCGCGCCGCCGGCCTGCCCTGCCCCGCAGTCAGCGTCGGCTCCACGCCAACCGCGTTGTTCGCGCAGTCGCTCGAAGGGGTCACCGAGGTGCGTGCCGGCGTGTTCGTGTTCTTCGACCTGGTCATGGCCGGGCTGGGCGTGTGCGGCACGGACGACATCGCCTTATCCGTGCTCACCACCGTCATCGGCCACCAGCGCGAAAAAGGCTGGACCATCGTCGATGCCGGCTGGATGGCCATGTCACGCGATCGGGGCACCGCGGCGCAGGTGCTCGACCAGGGCTACGGCCTGGTCTGCGACGCGCAAGGCCGCGTGCTCGACGGCTACATCGTGGCCCAGGCCAACCAGGAGCACGGCATCATCGCCCACCGCTCCGGCGACCCGGCCAAAGCCCTCGCCCTTGCGGTGGGCACGCAACTGCGCATCCTGCCCAACCACGCCTGCGCCACCGGCGCACAATATCCCCGGTACACCGTGCTCAATGCGTCCGGCGACGTCACAGCAACATGGACGCGTAACAACGGCTGGTAGGGGAGTCATGTTGGCGTTTTGCATTGGGGCGTCACTGACCGTCCAGTCGGCAGCGCGCACGCCAGCCGCAAGGACCACCAGGACAACCAGGACCACTAGGACCACTAGGGGACCACTAGGACCACTAGGCAACGCAGCATATCGCCGGGACGCAACTGCCGCCCTTGGGCTTAAACCTTGGGCGGCGTTTTATTTGCCCCGCGCAAAGCGGCGGAGATCGTCTTCAGCAACTCCTCCCGGGATACCGGCTTGGTCAGGTAATAGGCGGCCCCGAGTTGCATCCCCTTGAGGTAATTGTCGTCATCCACCCGCCCGGTAAGGAGAATGACGGGCACCTGGCTGGTGGTCTCGTCGCGGCGCAACACATCCAGCAGCTCCAGCCCGTCCATATAGGGCAGGGAAATATCCGTCAGGATCAGATCGGGAACTTCCTCAAGAATGGCCCGAATTCCCTCGGCGGCGTCGGCGGCCGCGCGCACGGCGTAACCCTCCGAACTCAAATGTATCTTGAGCGTTTCACGCAGGGAAGTGTCGTCTTCAATCAATACTATCGAGGCCATTGACGCTGTTTCACCCTGGGATGGATTGTTGATATGAATAAACTTGAAGCTGCGCTATAGATCAGAGTGCCCAATGCCCGCCATATTAGCCGATTGCCCGGCAGCGCCAAATCAAGCGCGACAAACCCTGCGGGCGCTGTGTCAGCCGGCAGACTCAGTGCGTGACATAGCCCATGGTCTGCGGCAGCCACAGCACGATCTGCGGAAACAGCGTCATGGCAAGCAACAGCAACAGCAGCATAACGAGAAAGGGCCAGCCCTCCTTCATCATTTCGCTTATGGCAATGCCGGTCAGCGCCTTGGTCACAAACAGCAGCATGCCAAAGGGCGGGTGGATCAGGCCTATCATCATATTGAGCACCACCAGCACGCCAAAGTGCACCAGATCAACGCCGAGCAACCTGGCCGCCGGCAGCAGCATCGGCACGAACACCAGCAACAGCACCGACACATCGAGAAAGCAGCCCAGCACCAGGAACATCAGGTTAACGAGCAGCAGGAAGCCTGTTTGCGACAGGCGCATGCCCTCCACCCACGCGGCCATGGCCTGGGGCACGCCCTCGGCGGTGAAGGCGTAGTTGAGCACAAAGGAGCCGGCGAGGATGATGGTGATGACGGCGCTGCCGCGCGTGGACTCCATCACCACACCCCAGAAACTGCGCCAACTGAGCGCTCGATAGACCAGGGCAGCGAGGAGTAGCGCGTGCAGCGCGGCGACGGCGGCCGCCTCGGTCGGTGTGAACACGCCCGAGTAGATGCCCCCCAGCAGCACCAGCGGCAGCGAAAGGGGCAGCGCGCCGCGATATAAAATGGCCGGCCATTCGCGCAGCGGTATTTTTTCTTCGCGCGGCATGTTGCGCCTGGTGGCGATCACATGCACCACCCCCATCATCAGCAGTGCCATCAGCACACCGGGCACCACCCCACCAAGGAACAAGGCACCGACCGAGGCACCCGACACCAGCGCATAAATCACCATCGGAATGGAGGGCGGAATAATGGGCCCCAGCGTGGCACTCGCCACCACCACGGCGCCAGCAAAGCCCGGCGTGTATCCGGGCTTCTTGAGCATCTGCCGTATGGTCACAAGACCCGGGCCGGCGGCGTCGGCGAGCGCGCTGCCGCTCATGCCCGAAAAAATCACACTGACCAGGATATCCACCTGCGCCAGGCCACCGCGCATGCGCCCGACCAACACGCGGCAAAAATCGAAAATGCGCTCGCTTACCGTGCCCGCGTTCATGATGTTGGCGGCAAAAACAAACAGCGGCACGGCCAGCAACACATAGCTGTTGTACAAGCCGTTGCATACCTGCTCGGCGACCAGGCCAAGGTCCTGCTGCTTGACCAGCAGATAGCCGACACCGGCGGCGAGCATGGAAAACCCTATGGACATGCGCAGCAGCAGGCCGGCGACCATAATGCCGACGAGGACGCTGATTCCTAATGTCATAGTGTCATAGTGTCACGGGTTAATAGTGGTCATGACTTCAGGAGCCCGCGCATACGCTGCACGCCATGGCCTTCAGGGTCGCAGTTCGGCGTCAAGGTCGTAGCCGCGCGCCGCCCTGACAACAGCCCAGGCGCAGCGCACCACCAGCGCTGCCATCAGCAGCACGAAGGGCAGGTAGACCCACATCAGCGGAATGCCCAGCACCGGTGTGCCCTCGCGCGCCATGAAGCGCACGTAGTCCCAGCTTGCCGGCAGGCCGGCGAGGGCAAGGCCGCCGATTAGCCCGTTGCCGGCGATCAACATGAGCTGCCTGGCGCGGCGGCCAACCGCCTGCCAGACGAGGTCAAAGGCGACATGCTCACGCGCGGGCACAATCAGCGCCGACGCCCACAAAATGACCCACACATACAGGATCACCGCCGCCTCGTCGCTCCAGGGCAGCGGCCTGCCAAAGCCAAAGCGCGCCGCGATCTGGACGATGAACACCACAAACAGCGCCAGAAAAAGGCCGCCGCCTATGGCGTTGGTGACGCGCCTGAACCAGACCACCACCGCTAGCGTGTCGCGTTGATGCGCTCGAGCAGGCCCTTGGGCCAGACCTTGGCGTAGTCGGAGTTCTGGTAGGCCGCCTGCACCGATTTACGGAAAGCCTCGACATCGGGCGTGACAACCTGCAGGCCTTCTTTCTTGAAAAACTCGACCAACTGGGATTCTTCCTTGATGCGGTTGTCGTTGTTCCACAGCGCGGCAGCCTGCGCCGCGGCGACCACTTTTTGCCTTTGCGCCGCGCCCAAGGCATTGAAGCTCTTGTTCGACATGGTGATGAACAGGCTGTCAACAAGGTGGCCGGTCAGCACAATCTGTTTGGTCACCTCGTAGAACTTGGCGGCGCGCACCGAGGGCAGCGGATTGTCCTGGCCGTCTATGGTGCCGGTCTTGAGACCCAGATAGACCTCGCCAAACGCAAGCGGCGTGGCGGTGGCGCCCAGCGCCTCACCGAGAAACAACCACTCCCGGGTGCCGGGCATGCGCAGCTTGACGCCTTTGAGGTCGGCCGGCGTAGCAACCTTGCGCGTGTCACGCAGGTTGAGCTGGCGCGTGCCAAGGTAGACGGTGGCGAGCGATGTCACCTCCATTTTCTCCGCCACGGTCTTGAACAGCTCCGCGCCTATCGGGCCGTTAAAAACTTTTTGCTGCTGCGCCGGATCACGGATCACGTAGCCGGCCGTGAACACCGAAAATTCAGGCACCAGCTTGGCTATGTCAAAGGCCGAAATGGCGGCCAGTTCAAGATTGCCCCGCGCCATGGCCGCAGGCTCGGTGCCCTGCTTGAACAGCGAGCCGTTGAGGTTGATCTGCACCTCGAACTCGCCCGGCGCGCTTTTGTCCAGCGCGTCCTTGAACACCGTCCACATTCTGGCATGCCAGTCATCGGGCACGGCGGGCGTTGAAATACGCAGCACGGTTTTGCTTTGCGCCATCGCCGGCAGCGAGACGGCGCAAAGCGCCGCCACGGCCAGCAACAACACCCTGCGACGAAGCCTGCAAAGCATTTTTGGGTTGTTCATGATTTCAACTCCTCCGATCCCGCCATTTTAGTTGTTTTGCACTGCACGCCAGCGCACCGGGCGACGCCGCGTCCACGCCGTACGGCGGCGCTCCATTGTTTATTGTTGCTTGATCCCCGCCGCCTTGACGATGGGCCCCCAACGCACGATCTCGTCCTTGATCAGTTGGCTCACATATTCGGGCCGCGAAGACCGGCCTTCGAGTCCGAGGCCAAGCATGCGCTGGCGCATCTCGGGTGCCGCCATCACCGCAACGATGGCGGCATTGAGCTTGTCGACAAGATCCCTGGGCGTGGCGGCCGGAGCGACAAAGGCGTACCAGGTCGCGTACTCGTAGCCTGCCACGCCCGCCTCGGCGATGGTCGGCGCCTCGGGCACCAGCGGCGATCGGCGCGTCCCGCTTACCGCCAGCACGCGCGCCTTGCCGCCCTTGTACGAGGGAATGATGCTGGGCACGTCGGCAAAAACAATCTGCACGCGGCCGCTCACCAAATCAGTGATCGCCGGTTGCACCCCCTTGTAGGGGATCAGCGTGATATCGGTTTCTGTGCGGCGCTTGAAGGCCTCGCCGAGCATTTGTGCGAAGCTCGCGCCCGAGGCGTAGTTGAGTTTGCCCGGGGACGCCTTGGCGAGCGCGATCAGTTCAGCCACGTTTTTTACCGGCAGGTCCGGGGTGACGGCCAGCGCAAAAGGGCTGTCGGCGACAAAGCTCACGCCGGTGAAATCCTTAGACGGATCGTAGGGCGGGGTCTGGTACAGATGCGGATTCAGGCCCAATGCGCCCAGCGTGCCCAGAAACAAGGTGTGCCCGTCCGGCGCGGCCTTGGCCACCGCGTCGGCCGCAATAATGGAGTCGGCCCCGGGCTTGTTATCGACCAGCACCGCCTGACCCCAGACCTTGCGCAACTCCTCACCCATGGCGCGCGCGATCACATCAAGCAGGCTGCCGGAGGGAAAGCCGACGACGATACGCACCGGATGATTGGGAAAGGCCGGCGACTGGGCGGGTGCGGAAGCACTGAACAGAAAAGCCCCGAGCAGCGCCAAAAGGGAAAGCAGGGGCTTGCGCATCCCTGCGCCGGAAAAAATCCCGCGTAAATCAAACCACATGGTTCCACTCCCTTGAACAAACACTTTGAGTAAAGCGCTTAAGAGCGCTATTTTAGCTTCGCCAAGGCATTGCGGCATTGCGGCATTGCGGCTTTGCGGCTTTGCTGCGGTCGCAGGACGACGCCACAAATGCATCACCAAATTACGGTGGCAGCTTAGTCTGA
>Ga0114978_10004018_pt1 | contig 11948 bp, 9 predicted proteins | sample S_140212_EF_Meta_FD_87027 | JGI IMG/M metagenome (GOLD analysis project Ga0114978, IMG submission 87027) | Freshwater microbial communities from Lake Simoncouche, Canada to study carbon cycling - S_140212_EF_MetaG | ecosystem: Environmental > Aquatic > Freshwater > Lake | place: Lake...
ATATATATAGAAAGATAAAATATATATTTATAATTAAAAATGACTGAAAATAGACAACCTACTATAGGAATTACAAATGATAATAACACGGTAATAGATATACCGCAACAAACTACTGAACCTAAACAATTAAAAACAAAGGAAAATAAATTAAAAGCAATAAAAAGATATAGAATAAAAAATGCAGATAAGATGAAAGAATATCATAAACAATATTCACAAAATAAAAGAGAAGAAAAAATAAAAGCAAATCCTGATTTAAAATTAAATAAAACACAATTAATTGAAAAAATTAAACTTTTAGAAGACAAAAATAAACTTCTAGAAGACAAAATTAAAGAATTAGAATAATTTATATAAATAATTATTTAAAATTTATTTATATTTTATTTTTTTAAATTTATTTATATATTACGTTTTAAAAATAATTTATATATATATATATTAATAATATAAAACTATAAATAATTATTTAATTAATATTATTTTTAAAAATGTCAACTATTAATAATCATCAAAATTCACAAGCTATTAATCAAGAAGCTTTATTTTTTCAAGCCAATAACTTTAATCTTTGGAATATTAATGATTTAAAAAAACCAATAAATATTTCAACAAATTATGGATTAAAAGATTGGTCTAAATATTGTTTAGAAGACTTTAATAAACTTAAGGTGGATTTAACAAAAAATATTGGTTTTTTATCTGGATATCAATACAAATCAAATCAATTTATAATTGTTCTAGATTTTGATATATTTAGTAAGAAAAAGAAAGATGAAAATATTGCAAAATTATATGATAATTTTTCAATAATAGATTATCCTAAAAATACTTCTAAGAAAGGTCATTATAATTCTTCAACTTGTGGTAATAAAGGTGTTATTTTAGATATAACAGATTATCCTGAATTTATTAGTTATCTGCAAAGCTTTCAAGTATCTAAAATTGGAGGAGGTTTAGAAATTTTAATTAATAATAATGTTGTATTACCACCATCTATAACTTTATGTAAAAATTGTGATAATCTTCAACATAATAGAAAATTCATTGATGAAATAGGAATAGCTAAATTAACATCAGATACTGAAACTTTTATAAGACTTTATATTGATGAATTTAAGAAAAAGAAACCTAATACAACTCAAATAAGAGATACTAAAAATGCTAAATATGGAGTTATGCATTATTCTAATATAATTAATGAAGATGATGATGACAATAAACCATCATATGAATGTATGTTAAAATTAATTAAACAATGTTTGAAAACTATTATGAATAATTATCAAGGTTGGTTTTTTATAACATCATCATTAATAAATAGTTACGGTAATTCTATTGATAATTATAATTTATATGATTCAATATGTAAAACAAAAACTAACTATAATCCAAATAAAAATTTATATTTTTGGAATACAACTAATACATCAAAATATGAATCTTATAACTATAAATCCATAATAAAAGCATCATATTTCTATGACCAATTGATTACATACTGTATTTTAGGAGAAGAACATAAACGTATTGAGAAAGAAAAAGAAGATGTAGAAACACAAAAACAATATAGTAAATGGAAACTTGAATTTGAAAAAACACACGCTAAAATTATATCACCATTAAATTTTTTAGACATAATAAATGGTGATGTTGAATTTATATCACAAACAGAATTAAAACAACGATATGCAGAAAAGGGAGAATTTATAAATATCTGGTTAAAAGATGATACTAAAAGAATATATCAAAAAATAATATTTAAACCAGATGCTACTGAAGAAGAAAATAAAGAAAACTATAATTTATTTAATGGTTTCAGAGGAAGTAAACTCTCTAATAATAAGAATATTGATATTGATGCTAAAACAAATGTAATTAATAAGTTTCTAGAGTTTTTAAACTTATTTTCAGGTAATAAGAATTATAAAAATATTGATAAACTAAATAATATTTCTTTAAGATTAGTTATTGCTTACATAGTAAAAATAGTAAAGTATAAACAAAGACCTAAAATGTCTTTTGTGTGTCGTTCTGTTAGAATTCAGGGTGTTGGTAAGGGTACCTTTTATAATTTATTGTGTGCTCTTATTGGTGAATTGTATTGTTGTGAAACTAGCGAGATTAATGATTTATTTGGAAATTTTAATGACTCTAGAGTTAATAAAATTTTAATTGCTGTTGATGAGTGTAGTGGTTCTGATAGTTTTAAATTTACTGGTAAATTGAAAAATGCTATTACTGAAAATAAATTCACTGCAAACCCTAAATATGGCAAAAAATATGAGCTTGATAACTATAACTCATTCTTATTTTTTTCTAATAATGAACGTTGTGTTTGTGTAGAAATCGGAAATAGGCGTTTTTGGGTTATTGATATACCTAAATGTTCTGATCCAAAATTCTTAAAATCTATTAATGAAGAAATTATAACCAATGATGAATCTATTAAAATTATTTATGACTATTTACTTAATGATGCTGAACTAGATTTTGATATTGATGTAAATACTTTTAATTTTGAAGAATATATAAGGAATAATGAAAATAATAGCACCAAGAATTTGAAACAAGTTTATGCAAAAGATTTGTTTTTTATAGATTTCTTTAAAAATAAAATAAAAGATAAAACTGATACAAACGATGAAAATATTAAATTTAATAAAGATAAAACAAATTGTTTAATAAAATCTAAAATATTATATGAAGAATATAAAACATTTTTTATTGAAAGTAATGTTAGTAAAGATGGTGGTAATTCTGGTAGTAATCAAGCATTTTATAAAAGTTTAGAATTTTATGATTTTATAAAATCAAGTAAAATAAATGGTAGCGAATATTACATTATAAATATTAAACATATTGAAGAATGGTATAAAATTAAAGAAGGTGATAGTAATTTCGAAGAAATGAGTAATGAAGATTTAAAAGCTATGGGATTTGAATTATAAATGTTTCTAGAATGCTTTATATACAATTATAACTTCAAAATTACCAAGATTATAATAAAAATATTTATATTAATTCTCTTCTTAATCATCGTCATCTTCAGTTTTTATACCTAAATATCTATTTATAGAATATTTTATCTTATCTTCAATACTTGACATAAAATAAGTTTTATCATCATATTCTTTTAATATATTTTGTTTACTTTTTTTATCTTTACAATTTTCAATTCTAAATTTAATATAATTAAAAAAGTCCATAATATATTTAGGCTCTTTATTAGCTTTAGCTTTAGCTTTATCTTTTTCATATTCAGACTTTATATATTCTATTATTTCTAGACTATTTTTACTATAATTTATTGGATAGTTTTCTCTACAATATCTATAATAACTATATATGCATTTACTTTTAATTAAATATTCATTTAGTAATTTATTTTGTAAAATATCAATTATATAATTTTTATATTTTTCTATAAGATTTATATTTTCATTATTTATCCAATTAATATAATAAGGTTCATCACAATCTGGTGTAAAAATTACCGTAATTATATTTTTATTATTATATTTATTATAATTTTCAGTATCATTATCTACATTAGTAATTAGATAAGTATCAAATATACTATCTATTAAAATTTCATTATAGTTTAAAGTATTTAATTGTGGTTTAATATAAGCAATAAATACATTATCATCATTATATCCAGTTAATTTAGAATTTTTATAACATTCAAAATCTTTATTTTTACCATTATATGATATTTTATGATTAATATTCCAATTTATATTAGGATATTTATTGTTAAATATATTATAAATTTCTTTAATTTTAATAACTTTTTCGTAATGTGTAATAAGATAATTTTTCATATTAGTAATATTAGTATTATCTATTACATCTTGGTTTTTTATTTTAAAAGTTTTTTTACACAAACAATTATCATGACCTTCTAGAGTATCATTATAACAATTAGTATAAATATCTATTATATTATAAATTTCTATTATATTTATATTAGTATATATACCATTATTACACGTTTCAATCATATAATAAAATATTATAGATTCTAAAGGACATAATATTAAAGATATATCATTATTTATATAGTTATTTAATTTTTCATTAATATTTTTTATAAATTTTACTATAATATTATAATATTCTATATAATCTTTACCTTGATTTGATATTTGCAATATACATAATTTTTTTTTGTTCTCTTGAGTTTTATTCTCTTTATTTATTAATCTAGGTGTATTATTTTCTAAACAATAGTTATATTCTTTATAGCATTTAGTTTGAATAATACGACTCTCTATGACATTATATATGTGTGCTTTTAATTGTTTTTTTACATTATTATTTTGCATTTTATTTTCATTAGCAATTATTTCTAAATATATATTTATTAATAATGATGCATATCTAATATTATGGTGTCCCATATCAATAACTTGTTTTTCATCTAATATTTCTAATAATGATGTTAATTCTATTTCATTAATCATATTAGTTTTAAAGAAATTAAAATAATGATTTATATTTGAATTTGTAAAAGAAATAATATCATTATATTTAAATTGATTTGTAAGCTTATTAATTTTAGGTTTTATACTATTATTATTATTTTCAATATTATATTTATGTAATTTTTGAGATATATCATCACCATTATTTTCTAATCTTATATATATTTTTTCTTTCATTCTTGTGAATCCTACATGAAGTAATGAATCATAAATTAAATTGTTTGTACCTCCGCTAAATCTTTCTAAACTTTTTTCATTTAAACCTAATACAAATACTATTTTGCGTCCATCTCCTTTAGATGAATGAATTGATACAATACGTGTTGATTTTTCTGATTCAGAAAGATTAATAGAACTTCCAACTTCTGATTTATGAAATATAGCATATCTGTGAAACTTATCCGTATTTATTTGTTTTCTCCAAAACATATTAATTTTTAACTGTAATGCTTCAACTAATGGATTATTTTTAGTAAATGGTGTAACAATTAAAAAATCTTCTGGAACACAATTATTTTCAATAACTTCTTTTTCATAATAAATCATTATTTTGTCAACTTCATTATTAATCATATATGTATCTGTATCTGTATTATAAATTGGTTGTCCATCAAAAATGATAACAGGTGATACACTACTATTATTATCATTGATTTCATTTTGATTTGATTCTATCTTATTAAGATTATATTTTTCAAACGGTATTATATTATTAACAAATTCTATTAACTTTGGATGAGAAAATCTCCTACATATATTCGTAAATGGATATATAATTTTATTAATATTATAAAACTCATTATCTAATAAATAAGTAAATGCATTATTTTCAAATGAAATACTTTGTAATTTATCACCTACTATATAAGAATCTATATATCTATTTTTCATAATTTGTATTATTGATTTAGCATAATTTTGTGTTAAATCTTGTGTTTCATCAATAATTAAACATGTTTCTTTATTTAAATTAGGTCGTAATCCACCATATTGAATTGTTCCAGATTGAGTAGTATTTATATAACCATCAATTATCGAATTTACTAAACCTTCAAATTTATCTAATTCTGTATGATTTTTATTTCCAATTGAAAACATTAATGAATCAATTGTTCCAATTATAATTTGACACGTTTTATTTGTTTTTTCATTAGAAAATTTTATTATATATTTTTTATTTATTTCTTCTGAAGAAATAATTTTTAAATAATTTAATTTTTTATTTTCAACTTGGCTTTTAAATTCATTATAAATTACATATTTAGCACTGTGTTGTTTTGAAACTATAATTAAATATTTATAATGTTCAAAATCTTGATGTTCTAACATTTGTATTATACCATATGTTTTGCCATTTCCTGCTCCTTGTTGTTTAATAAATAGACGACATTGTTGAGGTTCATCATTACACCATAAATCTCTACAATCTTTTAAAGCTATAATAAATTCTTGCTTATTTTGAGGTTGTTGAACATCTATCATATTACTTTTAACATTTGTAGGACAAATTTTATATATGTTATTATCTATATTTATATAAATATATTCATAATTAATAAAACTTTTGTATTTCCATAAGTCAGATACAAATTCTAAATATACTCTTTTACTATATTCTAATGATTTTGCTTGTATAGTATTATTACCATTAATTATCCATATAATATTTTTATTATGTAATAAATAATCATGTTTTCTATTATTTACTTCTGTTTCTTCAATTTTACTATTTTGAAATTCTATAATTAAATTGTGCTCTTCTAAAACAGCATCAGCACGTCTATTTATAATTTGTGTATCATTAATTTTAGGATAACTAATTTCAGTTATTGGAAAATTACCTTGCCATTCTATATGCCATTCAGTCATTGGATTACCACCTACATCGTCACTATTTTTATGTCTAAAATGTGGTTTGTTTTGTGTACCATTAACAGATAATAATTCATGACCTTTATTACAGAATAATTTACATTTTATATTATCAGTTATATATTTAGTAATATGAATATTTTCCTTATTTTCAAAAAAAGCATATTGTGATGTAAAATTACCATTACATTTATTACTCATTTTTATATTAAAACAATATTTTACATTCAAAATACTATTATTATTTATATAAAAGTTATTGTTTATATTATTAAATTAAAGTTGTAAATAATTATGTATCTAGATACATTTAAATTTTGAAAAATAAAAACTTAATATGCATCCAGAAACATTTATACTATATAATAAAAATTTTAAAAAATATATAAAAAATATTTCACTAATATTTGCGTGGGGATTTCCTAAATCCTGCTTTTGGTGCGGGATTTCCTAAATCCTGCTTTTGGTGCGGGATTTCCTAAATCCTGCTTTTGGCACGGCTTTTCCTAAAAGCCGTTTTAGTTAAGTTTTGGTAAAACTTAGTTTTTCTTTTACGAATTTTATTTTTCATATAATCGTCTAAAATAGCTTTTTTTACGTGAGGTTTTAAAAATTTATTTGTAGAATCATAAACTATTTTTGGAGCTTTATTATTTGTGTATGCTTCATAATATCTGTCTTGACATATACACCATTTATCACCTGGTTTTACAACACTACTTAAATCATTCCCTTGTGAAGCAGTATAGTTCAGAAATGATTCATCCATCTTGGCGCATACTAAATGACTTCCATTGTCAAACTCATCAGTTTTGCAGTATCCATCACGATTGTATCCAGTCAAAGGATTCATTGAACATTTTTTCAAAGTCTTATTCTTAATATTTTTATATAATCGTTTATTCATACTGTACCTATTATATAATTTGATAATTATTTTTATATTAATTTTATATTAAATAAATTATGTATCTAGAGTATAATAATTAAAATATAATTTATTTATATAAAGATAATATATAATATATATTATATAAATTAATACTGTCTAATATATTTAAAATGGATAAAGAAAATAATGAAGAAGATAATAAAGATAATGAAGATAATATTCAAAATATAATGGATGAAAAAGAAAAATTTATTCATCATATTGATGAGATTGAAAATCTTAGATATGAATATAACATTGAGGATATGGGTAATGAATCATCAGAACAAGAATATCTTATGTATATAGAAGACCATTGTAAAGAACTTAGAGAAATTATAGATAAATTATATCATATTAAATTATACATAATCAAAAATGATCCTGTAAATAATGGTGTAACATTTTATCGTGAAAAAATATTTAAGTAAATATAAAGATATTTATAATAATTTATAAAATAGAAAAATGGCACATAATAATATAAATGCTACATTATTAAGCCCTAATAGATTATCATTACATAATAATGAAGAATCTTTCAAATATAAACTTGATTGTCAATCTAAAATAGATCCTGAAAATCCAGAAACTAAAGAATGGTTAGAAATTCAAAATAAATTAAGCCATTACGGTGATGTAAAGCTTTTTACTGGTATATTAGAACAAAAAAAAACTATAATAGTTAAAATAGGTACAGACAAACTTTTAACTAAAGAATATGATATAGGTAAAAAAATAGATACTTTACATTTACCAACATTTATAAATTTTATTTGTATATTTATTTGTAATGATAATATGAAATCATTAGATTCTAAACTTAATAATAATAATACAAATAGAAAATACTTATGTAGAAAAACTGTTCAATAAATATGTATAATATGTATAAGTATGGTACATTATAATCTTATTAATATTTAATTATATTCTTATTTTTTTAACTTAAAGATATATAATTATAACATATTAATAAGTATAAATAAAGTTTATTATTATGTCATGCCTTGGGTTAAAGCTCAAAAAGCCAAAGAGTACTACTCTATCAGTGCTCCAACCCTTAGGGTATGGTCAGATACTGGAAAGATTAGAGGTCAACAACAACCATCAGGACACTATAAATATTGGATTGAAGATAGAAAGTCAAATGATGATACAACAGGAAGACAATCAATTATATATGCTAGAGTCTCATCAAAAAAACAATCTGAAGACCTTAGAAGACAAGAAGAATATCTCAAAAAGAGATATCCAAATGCAATCCTTAAATCAGATATTGGTTCAGGAATCAATTATAAAAGAAACAACTTTAAAACCATTCTTCAATCCCTCTTTAAAGGAAATATCAAAGAAGTTGTGGTTGCCCATAAAGATAGATTTACAAGATTATCCTTTGAATTCTTTGAATGGCTCTTCACTCAATTCGGGTCTGTCCTTACAAGCCTTGAAAGTGAAGAACATGCAGAAGGAGATACAGGAAGTGAACTCACAGACGACCTCATGGAAGTTATTACAGTCTTTACAGCAAGATACTACGGAAGTAGAAAGTATAAAGAAAGCAAGAGTACCGAAGAAAATAAAGATTGATGAATTACTAACATCAGAAGTTAAAGATAATAAACAAATATTAAGAGCAAGGAAATTTAGAATTAAGTTTTTAGATAAAAGAACTATAAGTTTTTTAAGATTATGTTTTGAAGCATATGATTGTTTTTATAATCTCACAGTAAAAGAAATAAATAAAAGATATAATGATAGAAAACAAGAATTTATAAACTCTTTAACATGTATTAATAATAGTTGTAAAAATAATAAATCTGAAAATTCATGGCATTGTAAAGAACACTTAAATAATATTATACATTGGAAATTAAACATAAGTACAATTGAACTTAGAAATGTAATACCTATTGATAAAGACACAATGTTAAAAATTGATTGTCTTAAAAAGTTTATTAATATACCATATGATTTAAAAAATGAAGCAATTGAACATGCTGTAATAGCTTATAAAACTAATGTTTCTAGTGTAATAAATGGTTCTAAAAAACATTTTGAATTAAAAGAAAAGGAAATAAAACAAGCATTTGAAAATAAACAATTTGAGTTACCTTTTGATTTCTTAGATATCAAAGATTCATATATTAATATTTGTAAAAATGGTATACTAGCTGAATACAGAGAGAGTATTGAGTTTGAAAGAAAAGAACACAAGAGGAAAAAAGAATTAATAACTAATAACTGGTGTCAATTATCGTTAACAAAAAAAAGTATGAAAGTTATTAATGAACAATATACTAAAGATAAATGTTTTATTAAGATTTATAAATCTAAAGATAATAAATACTATTTAATTATGACTAAGAATAATAAAAAAGAAACTTATGAAAACAAAAGACATATTGTAAGTCTTGACCCAGGTGTTAGAACATTTCAAACTTGCTATGACCCTTCAGGATTAATAGTAGAAGCAGGAACTATTATAAAAACTAAACTAGAAACTATTATAAAACAAATTGATAAGCATGAAGTAATTATAAATGACAAACTAAATAAAAGTAAAAGAAGAAAAAACTATAAAAAGAAAAAAATTAAAAAATATAAAAAAATAATAAATATAGTAGATAATATGCATAATCAGTTATCAAGCTATCTTACCAAGAATTATAATAATATATTGGTACCTCAATTACCTGTAAAGAAGCTAGTGAGGAAATGGGATAAAAAGAATGATGAACCTACTTTAGTAAAGAGGGTTATTAATTCTATAACATCTCGTATTATGAATTATTTATCCTTTGATAAATTCCTAACAAAATTAAAATCATTATGCAGTTTACGTAATACTAAACTATTTATAGTCGATGAAATATATACAAGTAAAACCTGTGGGTGTTGTGGTTATATAAAATCAGACTTAGGTAGTAGCAAGACATATAAATGTAATGATTGTAAAATAGAAATTGATAGGGATTATAACGGATCACGTAATATCTTACTAAAACATCTAATTTAGAATAGATAATTCATAGGGAGTTAGATGCTACTTCCCAACTAAGAAAATGTTAAAAGGGTTGAAAAACAGTGTTTTAATACACTTATACTATTTATACATTTTTACGCATCTGGTGATAAATTAACAATAATTATTATGCCAGATATAAAATTAGGCTTATTACATAGGTTTAAATGGAATAGAGATAATTTTTATATATTACAAAATATTTTAAAGCATATTATAATGAGTTTATCCTATGCTAGATTAAAACTAGGTTTTATTCATAATGATTTACATATTGGTAATGTATTAATAAAACAAACCACACGTAAAACTATAGATTATAAAGAATTTGGAAAATTAGAAACATTTAATTATATACCAATTATAATAGATTACGATAGATCTATTATTAAACAAACTGATGATTTTAGTGAACCAGATATATATAACGATTTTTTTAGAATAATTAGTGGTATATGTCAAGATGTTAATACTGTTTTTGATATACCTCAATTTAATACAATAAATAGCAAATATAAAACTCAAAAAATGCCAATAACTAATGAATTATGTATAAATTTATGTAAAGAAATAGATAAATTTGAAATTAGATATGTAAAACCAGAAAGAACATAATATATCATTTTTGACCCAAATTAAATCTTCAAAGATGTAAAATTTTTATATTTGTAAACTATAAATAACACTCATTTAGTAAAAGATATATCTAATATAAAATTTATTATTATGAAGACGATAAAACAAAGATTACATAAAAAAAAGTCACAAACATTACATGATACAAAAAATAAAACTAAAAAACAGTTTTTATATAATCCAAAAAATCCTAAAAAATCATTAGATTTATTTACTAATGATAATCCAGAAGATACTATACATATTAAATATACTACTCTAGAGGATGTTAAAAATACTATTGATAAATTAGAAAAATTATATAAGGCTAAAAAATATCCACATAAACGTATATTTCAAGTAGGGATGATTATGAAAATTCGGTTAAATTTATTGAAAAATACAAAAAAAGAACAATATGCTCTAGCTAATAAATATTATGAGTTTTTGAAAAAGAGAACAAAATTAGATGAAAATGATAGATATACTTTAAGTTTTTAGAAAAAGCTTAAAATAATTTCAAATCCATAGAACCACGAACCAATAAAACATATACAATTGTGTGGAGGCTTAATCCAATAAAAGTTGGGCAGCCACTACCGTCTGCAATTTTACCAAAAACTCCACCTAATAATTTTTGGGTAAACATATATGTGTATGGATGTATTACTAACACAAAAATAAATGCAGAGAAAATACTAATCTGCCATTTCTTATAACTTGAATCTGTCATTCTAATATATTAGAAATATATAAAAATAGAATTTGAAATATAATAAATTATAAATAATATTATAGATATTCTAGATACTTAATATATACAAATATATTAAAAATTAATTAAATATTTTATGTTTTTTTATAAAACCCTTAATTTTTTTATTTTTGTATAATTTATGTATATAAAAATATATAAATAAATTATTATAAAAATGAATAATAATTATAATATCAAAATAAATAATGAAATAATAATATTTAAAAAATTAAATAATATATTATATTCATCAAT
>Ga0114978_10004020_pt1 | contig 11944 bp, 5 predicted proteins | sample S_140212_EF_Meta_FD_87027 | JGI IMG/M metagenome (GOLD analysis project Ga0114978, IMG submission 87027) | Freshwater microbial communities from Lake Simoncouche, Canada to study carbon cycling - S_140212_EF_MetaG | ecosystem: Environmental > Aquatic > Freshwater > Lake | place: Lake...
CGTCCTGTCGGCGGTTTTCGGACTTCGGTGAATGACAGTCATCACCGAGTCAGTCATTTGCTGTTAACGGCGGGTGGCGGGCGTCTGTTTCTTTCGTCGGACTGCGGGGCCATTGTGGCAATGGATCCGCGAGATGGCCGTCTGGAATGGGCGATCACGTATGAAAGCCGTGCGAAATCTCTGGTGACGCTCAGTGATCCAACGCAAAATGAATTATTGCCACCGCTGTTCGCAAACGGACTGCTGTTTGTGGCCCCGAATGATGCCGATACGGCGTTTTGTATCGAAGCGGATTCGGGACGAGTTCGCTGGAAGTACTCGTATCTCACCCCCCCAAATCAAAATGTTCCCGAGATTCTTCGTCAAGAATGGGAATCGACGCAATTGCACGAACATCAATGGCGATACCTGCTGGGAGTTGTCCCCGGAGGAGTCGACGGTCGATTGATTGTCAGCGGGGAATCTCTGGCCGCGATTGATATTGAAAGTGGTCGCGCTGTTTGGCAACAATCTGTGCCTGCAGTGGGGCGTGGAATCCTGGCGGGAGACCAGATTCTAATCACCGAGCAAAATTCATTGGAAATTCGCTCTCTACAAACCGGCGAACGGATTCGGAAGATTGAGCTCAACACTCCCGATTCCCCCCAACAGGGGGGAAATCTCACAATTGCCCATGGGATGCTCCTGATCGCTCAACACGATCGTCTCGCGGCGTTTGGCGATTTCAGTCAAATGAAAGAACGGATTGAACAAGACCTGACGCTCGCTCCGCACGAAGCTGGGTTGCTGATGCAGCTTGGTCAACTCGAATCGCTGGCGGGAAGAGCTGACGTAGCAGAACGTGTATTCGATCGGCTACTCAGCGTGATCGAACAGGATGACCCTTCCCGCCAGGTGGTGCGTCAAAAACTGGGTCGCTGGTGGTACGACGCCGGGATTTCGGCATTTGATCAGGCGGATCATGTGTTGGCTCAGGAAAACTGGACTCGGGCGCTGGCCGTTGCCGACCAGCCTGCTCTCAGTGTCGATTTAACCTTCCGCCTGGCACAGGTGGACGAGTTAGTGGATCGTCCGGTTGCGGCAGTCGCCCGGTATCAGTCACTGCTTGATCAGCCCGCATGGGCGATGTCGTCGTACGGGGCGTTGACTGCGGGAAGCGAGGCCGCAAATCGAATCTCGCAAATGATCGCCAAACATGGTCGAGAGGTTTACGCTGAGATCGAGGCCGCTGCAGACCGACAATTTCAACGCTTGAAAACAGCCCCCAACTCCGGGGATATTCAACAAATTATCGATCGGTATCCGCATGCCAGGATGATTGTCGAGGCCCGGAAACGGCTTGCTGAGTCGCATCTCAGCCAAGGGAACGAATCCGAAGCGTTCGCGATTTTTGCGGAAAATCAGAAAAACGCATCGGACAAGCAAGATTGGATTCAATCGACCGTTTCGATGGTCGAACTGCTACAGCAGACGGGGCGTGATCTGGCTGCCGCCCGTTTGGCGTCAACGTTAGAGGGCTGTGACCCTCGACTGGAGGTGCTCGCTGCAGGAAGAACACACAAGTTGGGTGAGATGCTTTCGGCATTGTTCCGACCGAAGAGCTCTGAACCTACTCAATTGCCGATGGAAGTCGAACGGACCTGGATTCAGTCATTAGCACCCGATGCAAAGGTGATTTTTACGGAAAATGATCCTCCCTCCGCGAAGCTTGCCGCGGTGCTGGTCTGTACGAAGCAGGATCAGACTCCGCAAACATGGTCATGGCAATGTGTTGATTGGCAAACAGGTCAAATACGCTGGGAAGTTAAGGAGTCTCATGCAATCCAAATTGCCAGCTGGACTCCGATGCATCTGGTGATCGGAACGGGATTGGGATGGCAGGGGCGATCCCCCGAGGATGGACGGCAGATCTGGAATCAATCGGGTTCGGCGGAGGTCGTTCCCTTTTTGACGATACAAAAAGATTCTCTGGGGAATCCGATTTCCTGGCCCAGCACCTATGATCGTACTCGTGGGTTTCAGCTGTTTGATCCGAATCAGGGTGAGCTGATATCCCGGATTTCGCTGCCGTTTTCGCCTTCTGGCTTATTGCATGACCAGTTTGCGATCGGTGGGGTCAGCCAATTGGGGTTGCCGCCGAGGATCGTTGACCCAGAATCGGCAGTCTCTGGCAAGCCGTCAGGTGATCATCCTCATTCGGTCTCTGTGGATCAGTCGGTCGCCGCCTTTTTTCAAACGATTCGACCCACCCGAACCTGGGTTGCTGACGCGGCATCCCCACGCGGCCCATGGTCGATTCGACAAATCGCCTCGGGCGGCGAACCCTGGAAGGAAACCCCGTTCGCGCTGGATCAGCACCTGATTGGGGTTTCGCGAGATCATTCTCTGAAAGCCATCGCACTGGATGGCAGCACAGTCCAAAAATCGGGGCGACCTTTTCGCGATGACGACCGTGATGACGAAATCACAGCAGCTTTTGAGGAGAATATCGCTGCGATTCTATTAGGGTCTTCTGAGGCGGAACAAATTCGGAATCGAGACAAATTCTCAAATCGGCTCCCCTATCGCCAACGGAAACCAAGGCCTGATGATGCGAAAATGGCTCCGCAGCCGCAGGCGACCGAGTGGGTCTACCGTAACTTTGCGATTGGGCAGGGGGCACCGGTTGCCTGGAAACAACAGGATCAACTTCTGGTTGCCGCCGATGGGTCGCTATTAACCCTATTCAATGCCACGAATGGAGCACAGGCTTGGTCGATAGGGTTGGCCGATTTTCCACTCGCCATGCCAGCCCGGCAGATTTGTCGATTTGAAAACCTGGTCTTCGCAACGAGTCAGGGTGTGTTACGAATCATCGATATTCGCCAAGGAGAAACCGTGAAAGAACGTTTTCTTGGCAACGCCACATCGCAGTGGCAAACGATGATCGCATGGACGAATCTGGACCACACGCAAGCGGTGGCCGCGTCGATCGACCGGGACAACACGCCCAAGGTCACGGGAGACGTTACCCTCCCTCCCATTTCGGCATTACTTGCCATCTGGCCGATCCCTATGGAATTGGGACACGATTCGGCGATCCTCTTGTGTGAGGCCCGTCATGGGGAGATCGTTCAGCGGATTCGAGTCGACTCGACACCACACAAGGTTTTGATTGACCGCAGCGGAAGTGGCGTCATTTGGACCCAAAAAAGCCTCTCAGGCCTGCGTTCCCTGCATGATTGAGGATCCCTCGTAAGGAAAATGGTCCTTGCCCTGGGAGTTTGAACGACTCACCTCGCAAACCAGACCCGTTAGTTGTGTGTCTCGCCTCTGTTTTCCAGATTGAGTGATGCACGACCGTGAGGTTGACCGGACAAAATCATGGGTTTGGTGATTGTTGACGCTGGGCTTTTCGTCTTTCAATCACCGCAAAGGGATCGACCGGAATTTTCTGGGGGTCAACGTATTGCGAGAGACCACCGAGAGAAATGACTTTGAAATCGTGTTCGTGCAGGTATCGCATGTATTCTTCAAATCGTTCGAGCGGGGTATGGACCCAAGGATGTTCCCCTTCGGGAACACCATGGAATTGAATGACCGCAATTTTTCCCTCACGGGCCAGTGAGACTGCTGCCACAAAATTAGCGAGTTGCCAATCGGGACGGGCGTCTCCTGCCGAAGGGATTAACAGCGGGTCATCGACTCCTGGTTCGTAGGCAACCCCCTGCCCTTTTTCATACGGGTATTCCGGGGCTCCTCCCCGGCGTGCGAACCGAATTCCGTTCTTTCTCAGTACCGGCAGTGACTCTTTGAGCAAGCTGTTTCCCGGCCAGGAAAACGAGGTCGGTTTGGGAATCTGCAGGGCGACACAGCGATCGGTGATGGTTTTTAATTCTCCTTCCAACTGGTCCAGAGTTTTTTCGGTGACCGCCTGATGACTTGCCGTATGATTGCCGATTTCAAACCCGTCACGATGAAGGGCCTGAATTTCCTCCCAGGTCATGTAATCTGTTTTGTTGGTTTTGAACGAAAAACCCTCGGTAATAAAAAACGTCGCCCCGAAGCCAAACTCTTTAAGAATGGGACGGGCATGTGTGTAGTGCGATTTCACCGAATCGTCGAAGGTCAGCACGACCAACTTGTCGGGAATCGGTAATAGACGCGGTTGATCCTGGCAACTGGCATCAGCACCGATGCACAGAGTTCTGTGCGAAACAGTCGCGAAATCCTCTGATCCCTCAGCAGCGGGTTTTACGGATGACCCTGCGCAAAGCAGAAGCAAAATAAACGTGAACTGAGCATTCTTGCCGTCGGCAAACCGTAACATCGAAATCCCTCACGAACACGAATTGGTGGAGTCACCATCCCGGCACGGCGAGGCCGCACGAATCTCGGGACCAGTCAGTCACCCATGAAAGTCGTCTGCGAATGTTACCAGATCATCCGTCGAGCTGAAAGACGATCAGTCACTCTCCAACACCATGTCCCCTCTCTGTTCCGATTTTCAAGCCATTGATTTCGAACGACCACTCTTGTAATTCCTCCAGCGCAAGCCTGATCACGGTATTGCAATCCGCATTTCGCAAACCGTTCAGGGGTCGCAGTGGAATCCCTACTTCCACCCCCCAAAAAAAGAAACAAACTCAATTGTGACCACCGACACTGTGAACCCAGGCGATTCGTGAAAGCCAGAGAGTGACCGTTATCCAATCAACGTGGGAATCAGAGGTCGCATCACCCTTCTCGAATTTTTCGCATTTTCCTCGCCATATTTTAAAGACAACATCCTAAAACAAGCGAGTGATCATTGATGCATTAGCGAGGTGCGCTGTTTTTATCGATAGTGAACCCGCTACAGCCGCGTGTTATCAGAGGTAATTTCATGAACAGACGACGTGCATTCACTTTAATCGAACTTCTGGTGGTGATTGCTGTTATTGGCATTCTCGTTGCATTACTACTGCCAGCCGTCCAGCAATCCCGAGAAGCGGCAAGGCGACTTCAGTGCAAAAACAACTTAAAACAATTCGGATTAGCAATTTTCAACTACGAATCGACATTCTCGGTACTTCCGATGGGTGATTGTGTTCGAAATTATGGAACGGGAGAAATTCCACAGGCGTCGGTACACTGTTATCTTTTGCCTTACTTCGAGCAAACCAACACCTACAATGGTCTGAATTTCCTTGCCCAAATCAATGCGAATACGACCGCGAGCACCAAGGAATCAAAAAAAGTATTAGTCTCTTCTTTTCATTGTCCCTCTGATCCCATGACTCCGGTGAACAATGTGGCCAACGCGAATATTGTTTCTGAGTCCTGTAACTACATGCAGTGTCTTGGCTCGATTTCCACTCATGCGGGCGTCAATTTAACTGCCAATAACCCTTTGACGGTGCAGCCGGAAACTCAATTGCATGGAATCTTTTTTCGGAATTCTTCCACGCGTTGGCGCGACATTACGGATGGAAGTTCGAATACGGCCATGTTTGCAGAAATCAAGACCGGGCCCAATTCAAGTCCAACCTCGATTGGATCGACGGGTGTCATTCCCGCCACCGATCTGAGAGATTCGAGCGTTGCCACAAGTTCCACAACGAATTGGTCGGGAGCGGATCAGTTGTCGCCACCAGCCGAGTGCGAAAGTCGGGTACGTGTCGCGTGGCTCTATCGAGGATTGCAGTGGTATCGGGCACTGATGGTCGCTACCTATTATAATCATACGTTGACCCCCAATTCACCTTTTCGAGATTGCATTAGTTCCAATCTTTATCAAGCCCATCTCGCCGCGAGAAGTCATCATACTGGCGGAGCCCATTTCCTGTTGGCAGACGGATCGGTCCGTTTTGCCAGTAATAATGTGGACTCAACGATTTGGCGATCCATTGGGACGAAAGGGAACGGAGACTTGATCGGCGATTTTTAAGCTCGGAAATGGTCGGAAGGACGGTCCTGGAGTTGGGTTCTCATTCTCGATAGGCTGATGAGCGATTTATGAAATCGAATCTGATTGAACGCGATGGGTTTCTGATTCCAAATCACGACCACGAACGGATGCCTGATCGGGTAGCGCTGAGCGGTTATTTCTATCTCGGTTACCTATTCACGCTGATACTCCTGGCGCAAATACCAGGATGTACACCCGGTGATGCCAAGGGAAACGTTCGGCTCGAAAGGGCGAGTGGAAGATTGCTTTATCAGGGATTGCCGCTTCCTTTTCACCAAATTCTCTTGTTGCCAGTGGATGGTCCTGCGGCGATTGGGCTTGCTAATGAAGACGGGAATTTTGTGCTGGGGACTCACCAACCCGAAGATGGGGCGGTCTCGGGAACTCATCGGGCAGCGATCGTCTACGTCGGTGATCCGGAACTGGATCCGAGCCAACACGGACCCGTTTCGGGATACGTTCCGCCGCCACCAGCATCGATCCGCATTCCGACGAAATATGGTGACGCGAAAAGTTCCGGGGTGACCGTTGAGATTCCGGTGGGGGGAAGCGACGAGATTATCATCGATTTGGAGTAGAGCGTGACTCATTCGAGCGGAAAGTCATCAGGACAATGATGAGAACAGTCAGAGGACGACACATGACAAAGTACGACATTTGTGGGAACCGCGATTTTTGGTTAACGCTCGCAATTCTACTACTACTGATTGCGGTGGCGGATGCTCAGTCGATTTCGTTCCGATCCATCGAGCCGGGGATTGACTACGCACATGTGGTCAGCAGCGACGGGCCACAAAGTATCCATGTACTGAAAATTCTACTTGACTCCGCTGGTGGGCGATGGCCCGGGCGGCGATGGACGACCGGACTTGGGGATGGGCGAGTATATGGTCTTTCGACGACGTCATCGATTGCCACGGACGCGGCAGCGGCATTATCGGCACGTCCCATCGCTGCCATCAATGGCGATTTTTTTACGATTGCTCGGGGAAATTTTCAAGGTGATCCCACTGGACTGCAGATTGTCGAAGGAGACGTTGTCAGCAGTTCACCCAAGCGATCGGCGGTTTGGTTTGACCCGCGGGGAAAACCATTGATGGGTTTGGTGGAATCGCGATTTCGCGTCACGTATGCCGAGGGGGCTGGCGAATTTTTGATCGGCCTGAATGAGCCACGCGGAGAAGGGAACGCCGTACTCTACACACCGAGTCTGGCACATAATCCGCGGGATAAAGGTAAACTGGATTTCAGTACTCGAACGACTGATGGTTGTGAATTTCTACTGGAACCGTGTGACGGTACGAAATGGTATCCGTTCAAGGTCGGTATGAAATATCCTGCTCGGATCGCGACGGTTCGCGAAGGGGGGAATTCACCACTGTCCAAGAGTTCTGTTGTCCTTTCGGTTGGGGACAAAAAGCGAGAAAAGATCCCCAGCTTCAAACCGGGGGACGAATTGACGATCGTGATGGAAACCATCCCCGATTTGACTGGTGTCAATACGGCGATTGGCGGAGGAGAATTATTAGTTTCCGATGGAGAATTGATCGCGAATCCCAAGTCAAAAGATCGCCACCCACGGTCGATCATTGGGTGGAATCAAGAGCATCTCTTTCTGATTGTGGTCGATGGGCGAGCGCCCAATGTCGCCATTGGCATGACCTATTTAGAGCTCGGAAAATTGGCAATCGATTTTGGATGTACGGAGGCAATCAACCTGGATGGGGGCGGTTCCAGTACCTTATGGGCCGATGGCCAAGTCCTGAACACTCCCTCCGACGGGACCCAGCGGCGTGTGGCAAATGCGCTGGTCCTTGTTGAGATGAATAAGAACTCCCAACCAGAGAGCCCATGAACGACGATTTACGAATATCGCTGATGAGCAACAAGTTAAGAACGAGGCCAATCATGTCCCTCGCCTGGTGAATATGATTGGTCCCCGTTCCCGTTCTCGTCGAGGAAAAATTCTCTGATTCAGCAAGAGCTAGCTAAGAATCTCCCGGACGACATGCCCATGAACATCCGTCAGGCGGAAATCTCGCCCACTAAAGCGGAAAGTTAATTGTTCATGGTTCAGACCGAGCAGATGCAGGATCGTCGCATGCAGGTCATGCATCGTGCAGATATTTTCGACGGCATGCATTCCCAAGTCATCGGTCGCACCGTAAACCGTACCCCCTTTGACGCCACCTCCGGCAAGCCAGACCGAAAACCCTTCGGGATGATGGTCGCGTCCGTCGCGTCCCGCCGAATGCGGAGTCCGACCAAATTCACCCGCCCAGACAATCAGCGTCTCTTCAAAAAGTCCTCGCTGTTTCAGGTCAGCGATCAAGGCGGCGATGGCTTGATCCGTATCCAATGCATTCTTTTGATGCCCATTTTTTAGGTCACCGTGCTGGTCCCAGGTTCCATTCGATGCACCTGGAGGACAGGTGATCTCGACGAATCGAACTCCCGACTCAATCAGGCGTCGAGCACGCAGACACTGGATACCATAGAGTCTTTGTGAAGGGACTTTCGAGTCGATCGCGTACAGGGACTGGGTTGCTGCGGTTTCACGGGAAAGATCGAGTACGTCCGGGACGAGCGACTGCATGCGGAATGCCATTTCATGATTTCGAATGGCCGACTCGACCGCATCGTCACCGCCGAGTCCCTGCGAGAACGAGGCATTTCGGCGTTTTAGCAAAGCAAGTTTTGCGCGTTGAACGCGTGCATCTTTATCGGCGGGTTCGATATTATCGATCGGTAAGCCGTCCGCCTGCAGCAACGTCGCCTGATGGCTGGCAGGAAGAAAACCATTCGAAAAGGTTTCCAACCCCCCACAAGGGACAACTCCAAAGCTCAGCACCACAAAACCAGGGAGATTTTGACTTTCGCAGCCGAGTCCATAATTCACCCAGGAACCAAGGCTTGGCCGACCGGCGTTGTTGGATCCCGTATGCAAAAACAGCACCCCCGTCGAATGAATCGGAAGATCCGCCTTCATCGAACGAATCACCGCCAGATCATCTGCACAGCGGGAAATCTGGGGAAAGAGGGTGCTGATGGGCATCCCTGATTGGCCATGCTGGTGAAACTCCCACGGACTTTTCAGCCACTGGCGATTCACGTTGGCGGTCGGGTTTTTGGAATCGGTACACGGTTTCCCATCCAGATCCGCGAGCCGCGGCTTGGGGTCAAACGAATCGACATGGGAGACCCCTCCATCCATAAAGCAGAAAATCACATTTTTGACTTTCGGGCGAAAATGGGGTTCGGGGAGCCGACTTGCAGCGGGGGTCTGATCGGCTCGGCTGGTTTTGCCAAACAAACCCGACAGAGCCAGCAGCCCGAATCCATTGGCAGTCGAGGCGAGCAGATCTCGACGCGACCAGGGGGTTGGGCCGCGTCCCGGACAGGGCAGAACGGTGTGATGCGATTGGGCAGTCATGGAAAATGCCTAAGGGATGAAAATCATCTCATTGAAGTTAAAGAGCGTATGGGCCAGGTCTCTCCAGATCTCTCGACTCGACAGGATTTGATCCGACGGCACCTGATAAAGTTCCGCAAATTCCTGGATCGTCTGCTGACAGTTGGCTTGTTCTTCCGAGTCGGGTAAGCGACCGAAGGCACGGCGGAACATCGATTCGATTCGGGTCGAGACCGTATCAGTCGATCGCGTTAACAACCGGTCCGACCAGACTCCCGCCTGCTGCAGCACGAACGGGTCATTGAGAAGTGCAAGCGCCTGGGCAGGGACATTGGTGACATCCCGTCGGCCCTGAACCACCTTACCCCCAGGAAAATTAAAACTCCCCAGAAATTTGGGAGCTTCCATCAGATTATTCTTGGTGTAAACACTGCGACGGCCATTTCCATCTAGCGGGCCGGGAAAGAGCCGCCGGTCGGCGTATTCTTTTTCGCGGAACGGCTGAATACTGGGCCCATACAGATCGGGGATTAACCCTCCGGATGCCGCAAGGATGGTGTCCCGGACCGATTCGGCCTCCATCCGCCGCGCCGTGTAATGTTGAAGCAGGCGATTCTGGGGATCCAGTTCTTGTGATCGTTTCGACGGGCGATTTGAGGCTTGAAACGTTTTTGTCAATAGCAGTGAACGAATCATCCGCTTGACCGACCAGCCCTCATCAACGAACTGATTGGCCAAATAATCCAGCAGTTCTGGGTGCGAGGGAGGTTCGCCCACATGTCCAAAGTCATCGACTGTTCGCACCAGACCGACGCCGAACAGGTGGTGCCAGATTCGATTGACCATCACGCGTGAGGTGAGAGGGTTCATAGGCGAGGCAATTCGGTCTGCCAATTCCAAGCGACCACTCCCGTACGACTTGAAGGGGGCTTGCGACTTCGCCAGGACTTCCAAGTAGCGACGAGGAACCGCTTCGCCGGGTCGATTGCAGTCGCCGCGGTGGAAAATGGGTTGTTCGATCCCGGGCCCCCCATCCGAGATACCGACCGAAACACGGGGAATCGCTAGTTGAGAATCCACCTGACGATATTCGTTGACCAATGCCTGACAACGAGTCGCTTGGGCGGATTGATTGGTCAGCAGCTCTCGCTTGAGCATCGCATCCAGCCAGGCAACATCTTCGGCGGATGCCGCGTCGGCGGCGAACGCGTCGATCGCCGCCGACATTCGGGATGTATAACGAGTGGCAATAGTGGTCAAAATGGACGCATGCTGGCGAGCAGCCGTCGCGACAGCGTCTGGTTTTTCCTGATCGGCGACCAGTGGGATCAGGTGTGCCAGACTCGGCTTAGGAGTTTCAGGCCCGTCGTGTAACACTACCTGAGTCACTCCGAAATACGATCGAGGATTCTCGGCGGCTTTGTCCCAGGGGAGTTTATAATTGCCGCTATCTCCGCCGAGAGCCGCCAGTTGATCCGGAAACTTGGGGTTGTCGAACATGGTCATCAATTCGGCGTACGTTCGCAGGCTTTCACGATCCTCAGGGGGAGCAAACGTGACCCATTGCAATTCCGCAGATGTCATCACGCGATAGTTGGCGTAGTTTAATTGACAGTGATTCGAGACCAGGCGTAATGCACTACTGCGTTGACCCAGGACCTGAAAGCTGATGTATCGTTTTCCCGCTGGCAGAACGGGTGATCGCAGGGTTCCATTGAGTTTTGAGGAAAGCCGATGCGTGAATCGACCTGCGGGAAGAATTGATTGAACGATAGCTCCCCCTTCTGGCTGCACCACGAAATCACCATTCCGCGACGCGGGGTCCGCCAGTCCCTGTCCTCCTTGCACCCAGCCGCTTTCGGCCTGGGTTCGAAAATCCGCAAACATCTCGAATTTGGACTCATTAAATGCCGTACGTTCCGCATTCTCTTTTTCGACCTTTTCCATTAGCGCTTGCCAGATTTGCGGCATGGAGGGCGAGACCTGTGTAGCGTCCGCGGGAATCTCATTCGACACCGGGACTTCGCCAGCGGAAAGCTGCCGCAAAAGTTCAAACGGTTCTTCCAGCGGTTGTTTTTCAGCGGCCAGCATGGCGACCCATTTTTCCAATCGTTGGGGATCCAGGCCGCTGGCAATTTCCAGGGCGGCAGCCTGCTTTGTGCGGACCGCCAAGGCGGCGGCAAGATACCGGGGGAACTGCAACGCCTCTTCGTGCCAGACTTCGGCGAGTTCTTGTCGCAAGTTATTTTTGAGTTCTTGCAGGCGTTGCCGGGGGGCCGCATTCACTTGGGGTGAATCGATGCAATGGCTGACGTTGCGAGAGCTGCGCAGGATTGCCAGCAAGGCGTAGTAATCCTCACTGGAAATGGCATCCAATTTATGATTATGGCATCGAGCGCAGGCCACAGTCGTGGCTTGAAAGGCTTTGGTCAAGGTGTCGAGCTGGTTGTCGGCGAGGTCGTATCCGATCGATCGTAAACTGATACAGTCATCATGATTCACCTCACCAAATCGGTAAAACCCGGTACCGATGACCGATTCATTGAATTGCCCTTGTTCGTTCCATCGCGGTTGCGGCAATAAATCACCAGCAATGTGCTCGC